>Ga0208371_1000067_pt1 | contig 60823 bp, 64 predicted proteins | sample SubbioCR12Aug_1A_FD_184827 | JGI IMG/M metagenome (GOLD analysis project Ga0208371, IMG submission 184827) | Serpentinite rock and fluid subsurface biosphere microbial communities from McLaughlin Reserve, California, USA - CR12Aug_1A (SPAdes) | ecosystem: Environmental > Terrestrial > Deep... | reverse complement strand
TGAGGGAATGGGGCAAAGTGAACACCAGGTGGAAATACGGCACCGGCAACAGTTCGCGCCGTCGCGCCGCGAGCCACGCCTCCTTGGCGCGCGTCCCGCATTGCGGGCAATGCCGGTTGCGGCAGGAGTGATACACATGGCGCAGCACGCCGCAATGGTCGCAGCATTCCACGTGCCCGCCCAGCGCCGGCGTGCGGCAGGCGACAATGGCGCGCCATGCCTTCTCCTGGACTGCGGACAGGGCGTGCGATGCGAGATAGGGTTGGCCGTGGTCGCGCAGAATATCGGCCAAGCCCACGCCGTGGGCCACGGGAGACTAGCGCAGTACGGTGTCGAGCAACTCCAGCGGCGAGGTGGTGCCGGTCAGCTTGCGGTGCGCCAGGTGAAAATAACGCATGGTGGTCGAGACGTGTCCGTGCCCGAGCAGGCGCTGGATGGTGTGGATATCGACGCCGGATTCCAGCAGGTGCGTGGCGAAACAGTGGCGCAAGGTGTGGATGCCGCCTTGGCGGCCCAGGCCGGCGCTATCCCGCGTTGCCCAATACATGCGCTGAGCCGTCTGGATATCGATCGGCCCGGTGCCGGATGGGTTCGGGAACAGCCAGGTGGCCGGGCGGTAGGCGCGGTAATACTCGCGCAGGGTGGCGAGCAGGGCCGGCGAGAGCATCGTGTAGCGATCACGGCCCCCCTTGCCCTGGCGCACCTTGATGCACATCCGGTCGGGCGCGCTCTCGATGTCCGCCAGTTGCAGCGCACATACTTCGGATACGCGCAGCCCTGCGGCATAGGTGACCATCAGCAGGGTGCGGGCGCGCAAGTTTGCGGCGTGGGCGAACAGGCGGGACACTTCTTCCCGCGACAGGATGCGCGGCAGGGTCTGGGGCACCTTCGCCATGGGAATGTCGAAGCGCTCCAGCGGACGCTTCAGCACTTTGCCAAACAGGAAACGGCAGGCGCATGATGCCTGGTTCACGCTGGCATAGGCGAGCTTGCGTTCGACAATCAGGTGCAGGAGGTAGGCTTGCACTTCCTCCGAGGTTAGCAAGTCCGGCTTGCGGTGGTAGTGCTTTGCCAGTGCGGTCACCGCCGCCAGATAGCTCTCCCGCGTGCGCAGGGCAAATCCGCGCAACACCATGGCGTTATCCATTTGTTGGCGTAGTGTCGTCATCTTCGTCTCCTTGATTGATCCGGGGACATCCCCCAGCGATCAAGGATCGGAGACTTTTACTTCAGTTGCAGCAGGCGAGAAGGGGGAACAAAGAGAGGGCGGTGGATAAAGGGAGCCACCGCGATAGCGGTTTAGTTCAACGTGTAGCTAAGGGGCTGCGCGTCTTTGCGCAGTCCCGCTTGAGCGTAGGGTTAGAACGAACTTTTTGCTATCTACGAGAAACGGATACGGCAACAACATTTTTTGAGTGATTAAGAACCGCCTCATTAAAAACTTCACGTTGTGCCTTCTTTCCTTCAAACCATACACAGACGACGAATTTTTGAGCGTCATCATTAAAACCTTCAACGGTCATCAAAGAACCACCTGACTTAAGACGAACTGTATCTCCAATTTTGAAATTTGCATCCATGAGTAAACTCTCCATTCTTAATTCAATAGCTCATGAGGGCGAAGCACCCCTTTAGCGACGGGTTAAAACGACGGCTGAATGCTAGACTTAACAGAAATGCTGGATTGGCAAGAATGACAAAGATATTTCGTACAGCCCCATTGATCTCCCTCGCTCTGGAGAAGTGATTTCTTCCCTTCGTGGTAACAACGGCTACATATCCAATGTGGTGGTTCGGAGGCTGATGCTTCGCTTTTCAGGGTATAAGCAAAGACTCCAGAGCCAAGTGCCTTGAGTTCATAGCGCTGTTTTTCAGTTTCCCAATTTTTCAGGCCCCTCAACTCCTGCTCAAGTTCGTTTTTGTCGCGTACCAGTGACGAGTTTTGAACTTGTATCGCTGCGATACTGGATTGGAGTTGAATAATAACCTTTTGAAACTCGATGAGTTGGGCGTTCCGCTTTGTTTCGTCTGATGCATTGGCAATATCGGCACCCGCTTTAGCAAGGCCTGGAATTGCGGCGAGAAAAGCAGAGAGAGGATCGGTCATAGCAGTTCTAACTAAAAGTAGACCCCAATAAAATACCTATACTTTTATCGGGTTGGTTTATATTCATGGAATAAACTCTAAATCTGATTTAAAATCAATGCAACCAAATTTTTATTGGGACAATCCCCTATTTTTAACACACCACATGCCTGTTCCCGCTAATCCGCCAAAGCTGCTCGATCAAGTACAGGCCGTGCTGCGCACCAAGCATTACAGCATCCGTACCGAGCGGGTCTATCTGGACTGGATTAAACGCTACATTTTGTTTCACGACAAGACGCATCCTGCGCAGATGGGGGCGGCGGAGGTGGAGGCGTTTTTGTCGCATCTGGCGGTGGTGGGCAATGTGTCCGCTTCGACGCAAAACCAGGCGAAAAGCGCGTTGCTGTTTCTTTACCGCGAGGTGTTGGCGGTGGAACTGCCGTGGCTGGACAACGTGACGCAGGCGAAGATGCCGCAGCGCTTGCCGGTGGTGTTGACGGTGAGCGAGGTGAAGTCGGTGTTGAGCCGGCTGGACGGGACTTTGTGGCTGATGGCGAGCCTGCTTTACGGCGGCGGTTTGCGCTTGATGGAGTGCGTGCGGCTGCGGGTGAAGGATGTGGATTTCGAGATGCGCCAGATTACCGTGCGCGAGGGTAAGGGCTTCAAGGATCGGGTGACGATGTTGCCGGAGGCTTTGATTATGCCGTTACAGGCGCATTTGGCGCGGGTGAAGATGCTCCATGACGAGGATGTGGCGGCGGGTTACGGTGCGGTTTACCTGCCTTATGCGCTGGAGAAAAAGTATCCCAATGCAGCGAAGGAATGGGGTTGGCAATATGTGTTTCCGGCGCGCGCGCTGTCGCTCGATCCGCGTTCCGGGGTGACGCGCCGCCATCACCTGGACGAGAAAAGCCTGCAACGCGCGGTTAAGGGCGCGGCAGCACGGACAGACATCACCAAGCCGGTGACGCCGCATACCTTCCGCCATTCCTTCGCGACCCATCTTTTGCAATCCGGCTACGATATCCGCACGGTGCAGGAATTGCTGGGCCACAAGGACGTGCAGACGACGATGATTTATACCCATGTGCTGAATCGCGGCGGCAAAGGGGTGCAAAGCCCGCTGGACCTGCTGTGAAACAGGCTTTTGTTGAAAGTCCATTGATGAAAAAAAATCGTATCTCCCTCATTGCCGCCATGGCGGCCAATCGCGTGATCGGCATCGACAACCGCCTGCCGTGGCGGCTGCCCGCCGATTTGCAGCACTTCAAGCAACTCACCCTGGGGCACCATATCGTGATGGGGCGCAAGACCTGGGAATCGCTGCCCGGCAAGCTGCCCGGGCGGCCCCACGTGGTCATCAGCCGCGATCCGGCGTATCGGGCGGAAGGCGCGCTGGTCGCGCATTCCCTCGAAGAAGCGCTGGCGGTGTGCGGTGGCGACCAGGAAATCTTCTTCATCGGTGGGGAAAACCTCTATCGCCAGGCGCTGGCGCTCGCCGACCGCCTCTATCTCACCGAAATCCAGCAGCCCTTCGCGGGCGACGCGCATTTCCCCGAATTTGGCGGCGGCGCGTGGCGGGAAACCTCGCGGGAGTGTCATGAGTCCAACGGACTCGTCTATCATTTCGTCATTTACGACAAGGAGGTGTAACGTGAAAAAACTGCTGCAATCCCTGCTGGTTTTCTGCCTGCTCTTTCCCGTCGCGGTGTTTGCCGCTACCGACCTCGCCTGGTACGGCCATGCCGCTTTCAAACTGACCACCCCGAACGGCAAGGTGCTGCTGATCGACCCGTGGATCGTCAACCCCGCCAACAAGAACGGCAAGGAAGACCTCGCCAAACTCGACAAGGTCGACCTGATCCTGATTACCCACGGGCATTTCGACCATGTCGGCAACGCCGTGGAAATCGCCAAGAAGACCGGCGCCAAGCTGGTGACCACCTTCGATCTGGGCAAGGCGCTGGTGCAATACGGCGGCTACCCCAAGGAATTGATGGGCTACGATACCGGCGGTAATTTCGGCGGCGAACTGAGTCTGCTCGGCGGCGAGGTGAAAATCACCTTCATCCCGGCCATCCACAGTTCCTCGGTGATGGCCCCGGAAGGCAGCGCCGACAAGGACATCCACGACGGCGGCAACCCCGGCGGATTCGTGGTGGCGGTGAAAAACGGCCCGACCCTTTACCACACCGGCGACACCGACGTGTTCAGCGACATGGCGCTGATCGCCAAATTCAACAAGATCGACGCCATGCTCGCCTGCATCGGCGGACACTTCACCATGGGCCCGGAACGCGCCGCCGAAGCCGTGCGCCTGGTCAATCCGGGGATGGTGATCCCCATGCACTTCGGGACTTTCGCGGTGCTCGACGGGACAGTCGATGCCTTCGCCAAGGCTCTTGCCAAGCAGGGCATGAAGACCAATCTGCGCGAAATGAAAGTCGGCGAAGTCGTGAAGTTCTGACCACGGCTCTTCACGGACGCTTTACCTAAGCGGGGAGCCAAGCAAGGTGATAGGTAATGAGTGATGGGTAATGGGAGGGGGCATTACCCATTCCTCATTACCCATCACCGCGGAATTCAATTCAAAACATATCCTGATTAGCGCTGATCTTCGGCTTGGCCGGATGTTTCAAATAAATGACTCTTTATCCTGTAGGAGCGAGGCTTGCCCGCGACAGAAGGTATCACGAAGAGGCACCGCAATCGCGGCCAAGGCCGCTCCGAAGAACCGAACCAATAGCTGAAAATCAGCGCTAATCAGGAAACATATTGTTGTCATGTTTTGACATCATTTGCCTGATATAGACTAAATACGCCGGCGCAGCCCTTAGGGAACTGCGCCGGTTGTTGTTTTCTCGCCGCTGACGGGGCCGGGGGCATATATAAAACCCCTTTATTCCCCGGCGGATGGCGGTAGAATTGCGCTTATCCAACCCACACCCGATTCTCATGACTGTCGCGCCGCAAAGCGAACTGGAACTTGCCCAGGCGGAAATCCGCGACCTGCAACGCACCGTGCAGGCGTTACGCGGCGAGCTGGAACTGAAGGCCATCGACAAGGAAACAGCGGTGCAGGCCGCGCTGGCGAGCGGCGGCCAGGAAATCGCCCAGCTCAAGGCGACTGCGGCGGCATTGCGCGACGCGCTGGAGCAGGCGCGGATGGAGCGCGAGTCGGCGGTGCAGCGGGCGCTCGCCGATTCGAACAATGAAATCGTGCAGTTGAAAGCAGCCGCGGCGGCGCTGCGCGAGGCTCTGGAATTGAAACAGGTTGAGGAGGAGACCCGTATTCAGCGGGCGGTTTCGGCGAGCGCCGGGGAAATTGCCCAACTAAAGGCGACTGCCGGCGAATTGCGCGAGCAACTCGAATTGCGCCGGGGCGAGACGGAAAATGCGATTCAGGCCGAACGCCAAGCGGCCAGCGCTGAAATCAGCCAACTTCAGGAAACCATCCAGGCCATGCGCGAACAACTGGAGGGAAATAACAGTGTTGAGTGTTGAGTGTTTAGTTTTGAGTTATGGAATGCGCGAAGCGCCTCCACCACTAAACACTAAGCACTGAACACTGAACACTAAACACTAAACACTGTCCTCATTATGACCACCAAGTCCGTTCTATCCGCCACCGAACAAAAGCGCCAGTTCCGCCAGGCGGCGCTGCTCCTGGAAATCTCCCACCGCATCGCGGCGCAGGACAGCCTCGACGCGATCCTCCGCACCCTGGTGGAGATCACCACCAACGAGTTGAATTCCGAGCGCGGTTCGTTGTTTCTCAACGATCCCGACACCAACGAATTGTATTCGCGGGTGGCGCAGGGCAATATCCAGCGCGAGATTCGCATCCTCAATACCAGCGGTGTCGCCGGCTACGTTTTCACCACCGGGGAAGGCACCATCATCCAGGACGCCTACGCCGACCCGCGCTTCAACCGCAGCGTGGACGAGCAGACCGGCTTCGTCACCCGCAACATCCTGTGCGTGCCGATCCGCACCGCCAAGGGCGAAGTCATCGGCGTGGCGCAGACCCTCAACAAGAAAACCGGGCATTTCACCAAGGCCGACCTGACGTTGTTCGAGGCGATGACCAGCCAGGGCACCCTGGCCCTGCAAAGCGCCCAGTTCATCGAGCGCATGAACCGGGTGCGCCAGCAGGAGATGGAATTCATCAACATCGTCTCCGAGGCCACCGCCGACATCAAGCTCGGCTCGCTACTGCGCAAGGTGATGGGCGAGGCCACCCGGATGCTCAATGCGGAACGCTCGACGCTGTTCCTCAACGACGACAAGACCAAGGAACTGTGGTCGGAAGTCGGCCAGGGGCTGGAATCCATGCAGATTCGCCTGCCCAACCACGTCGGCATCGCCGGGGCGGTGTTCACCTCCGGCAAGACCATCAACATTCCCTACGCCTACGCCGACCTGCGCTTCAACCCGGCGTTCGACAAGAAGACCGGCTATTTCACCCGCTCGATTTTATGCGTGCCGGTCATCAACAAGGCCGGCAAGATCATCGGCGTGACCCAAGTTCTCAACAAGCGCGGCGGCACTTTCACCAACGAGGATGAAGCGCGTCTGCGCGCTTTTACCGCGCAAGTGTCGATCGCCCTGGAAAACGCCAAACTGTTCGCCGACGTGCAGAACATGAAGAACTACAACGAGGCGATGCTGGAATCCATGTCCAACGGCCTCATCACCCTCGACGAAGCGGAGAGCATCGCCACCTGCAACGCCGCCGGTCTGAATATTTTGAAGGTCGCCGAAGCCCAGCTTCTCAATCGTCCGGCCCGCGAGTTCTTCGCCGGAGCCAACGAATGGGTGCTGGAGAAGCTCAAGCGCGTCGGGGAAACCCAGAAATCCGAAGTCACCATGGATGCCGGGCTGGAAGTAGGAGGCGAAAAACTCTCGGTCAACATGACCGCCCAACCCCTGCTCAACGCCGACAAAAAACGCATCGGCTCGATGCTGGTGATCGAAGATATCAGCAGCGAAAAACGCCTCAAATCCACCATGTCGCGCTACATGGACCCCGGCATCGCCGACCGCCTGGTGGCCAGCGGCGCGGAAATCCTCGGCGGGCAGAACGTCGAATGCACGGTGATGTTCTCCGACGTGCGCGGTTTCACCACCCTCACCGAACAACTGGGCGCGCAGGCCACGGTGTCGCTGCTCAACGAATACTTTACCCTGATGGTCGATTGCATCCAGAAAGAGGAAGGGATGCTCGACAAGTTCATCGGCGACGCCATCATGGCCGCCTTCGGAATACCCGTCGCCCACGAGGACGACGCCGACCGCGCGGTGCGCGCCGCCATCAGCATGATCCGCGTGCTATTCGGCTGGAACAAGCAGCGCGCCGCCGAAGCCAAGCTGCCGGTGGACATCGGCGTGGGCCTTAACACCGACACGGTGGTCTCGGGGAATATCGGCTCGAAAAAACGCATGGATTTCACCATCATCGGCGACGGCGTGAATCTCGCCTCGCGCCTCGAATCGGCGTGCAAGCAATATGGCGCGCGCATCCTCATCAGCGAATTCACTTGGCGCAAACTCAAGGGCACCTACCGCACCCGCGAAGTCGACTTGGTGGTGGTCAAAGGCAAGACCCAGCCGGTGGCGATCCACGAAGTCCTCGACTATCACTCGGATGAAACCTTCCCGGAAATCATCGAAGCCCTGCCGCGCTTTCGCAACGGCATCACCCTCTACCGCCAGAAACGCTGGGACGAGGCCATCGCCGAGTTCTCCCAGGTGCTCGCCTACCACGGCGCCGACAAGCCCTCCAAGCTCTACATCGAGCGCTGCAAACACTTCCAGGAAGCCCCCCCGCCCGAGGAATGGAATGGGGTTTGGGTGATGGAGTCGAAGTAATTATTAGCTTGGCTGAAGGTTCACGTTGTTCAACCGAACCTTACAACTCGCGGCGCGGCGGATCGTCGTGTTCCCACATGGGCTTTACGCCGCCCCCGACTATTTCGCCGCGCCCCACGTGCAGCGCGGCGAATTGCGCCGGGTGCTCGCCGACCACCACCGCCTGAGCGGTGTTTCCCGGACGGTGCCTGATGCCCACCAAAACCCGCGCTTTCCTCGACATGCTGGCGAGTGCGCTTGCCGACAGCCTAAACGATGGCTGGTCGCTTCCGCCGATTCCGGCTTCCCGCTTTGCGGGAAGCCGGAATTAATGGGCTGGATCAATAATTCGGCTAATATGCATAATGTGGGGATGGCCCCGCCGGGGGGTAAACAATGTTTGCGTTTCTGGATCACCTTAACGTTCGCAACCGGATATGGACTATGGTGTTCATATTCATCCTGGGCATCCTGCTTAGTGGCATCATCGACATCCTGACGGTGCGGGCGACCCTTTGGGGCGAAAAGGAACTCAAGACCCGACACTTGGTGGAAAGCGCTTACAGCGTGCTGGTGCATTATCACGAGTTGCAACAGGCAGGCAATGTGACGGAGACGGCAGCCAAGGCCGCCGCCATTGGTGCCATCAAGGCTATGCGTTACGACGGGACGGAATATTTCTGGCTTAACGACCTGGGCACACCCTTCCCAACGATGATTATGCATCCGACGATACCTGCCCTCGACGGCAAGGTGCTGGCTGCCCCCCAATTCAACCGTGCTACCGGCCTGCGCAGCGGCATCGGCGGCCCAATGATCGCCACGGATGGAAAAAAGAACCTCTTCGTTGCCTTCGTCGAGGCAACCAGCAAGAATGGTCAAGGCTATGTCACCTACGACTGGCCCAAGCCCCTAGCTGGTGGCGGTTCCACCGATGTGCCGTATCCCAAGCTTTCCTTCGTCAAGAAATTCGAGCCATGGGGCTGGATTATCGGCTCGGGAATCTACATCGACGATGTGGACAAAGCCGTGCAGGTGCAGGGAATGCGCACCTTATTGCTGATAATCGGCGCCGGCATGGTTTTGTCGCTGATTGCCTTCATCCTTGCCAGGAGTATTACCCGCCCGTTGCAACTGACCGTCGCCGCCATGCGCGATATCGCCGGAGGCCAGGAAAATCTTATCCGTCCGTTGGCGGTGACCGGCGCCAATGAAATTGCCCAACTAGCCAGCGGCTTCAACGACATGGTGGCGCGTATCCACGCGCGGGACACAGAACTGGTGCGGCACCGGCAGCATCTGGAAGAGGAGGTGGCCCTTCGCACGGTCGAATTGCGGGCCGCCAATACGCAGTTGAAGGAGGAACTGGTCGAGCGCCGCAAACTGAGCGAGGCACTCAGGCAGTCCGACGAGGCCATCGTCATCATCGGCGATCTGGAACTGAATTTTATCTACGTCAATCCGGCTTTCGACCGTCTCTTCGGCTATACGCTGGCCGAGGTGGCAGGGCAATCTATTTCCATCCTGGCGCCACCAAATGGGCTGGTCACGCCTGCGGAAACGGTGAGGATTGCGCGGGAAGAGGGCCGTTTTAGAGGCGAGACACTGCGCCGCAGCAAGGACGGACGCAACATTCCCGTGCTGGTCAACGTATCCCCGGTGTACGGCGAGGATGGCGAGATTGTGAGTTATGTGGCGACCATGACCGACCTGACGGAACTCAAACATGCAGAAGCCGACGCCCGTGCGCGTCTGGCGGAGCTTACCCGGGCCAACATGGAACTGAAGGAACTCAACAACAAGCTGGGGCTGGCCCAAAGCCAGTTGCTGCAGTCGGAGAAGTTGGCCTCCATCGGTCAACTGGCGGCAGGCGTGGCCCACGAGATCAACAATCCTATCGGCTACGTCTATTCCAACCTTGGCACCCTGGCGAAATACTTGCCGGATTTCCTTTCCGTCTTGGATGCCTATGAGCAGGCGGAACCGTCTCTGGACGAGGCCTCACGGGAAAAAATGCGTAGCGTCAAGGCGGCGGTGGATCTCGCCTTTCTCAGGCAGGACGTGCAAGCCATCCTGGATGAGTCCCTCGACGGGATAAACCGGGTAAAGAAAATCGTCCAGGATCTCAAGGACTTCTCTCATGTGGATGAGGAGGTGCAGTGGCGAATGGAGGACCTCCACCGGGGGCTGGACAGCACCCTCAACGTGGTCTGGAACGAACTCAAGTACAAATGCACAGTGAACAAGGAATATGGCGAGCTACCTCTGGTGGAGTGCCTGCTTCCCCAACTCAACCAAGTATTCGTGAACCTGCTGGTGAATGCCGCCCAATCCATCGAAGAGCAAGGCACTATCACCCTTCGCACCGGCACGGCAGGCGAGCGCGTGTGGCTCGAAGTGGCTGACACGGGCAAAGGCATTTCCGCAGAGAATCTTTCCCGCATCTTCGATCCGTTCTTCACCACCAAACCGATCGGAAAAGGCACGGGGCTGGGACTCTCGGTTTCCTACAGCATCGTTCAGAAACACCACGGCGAAATTAACGTTGAGAGCACCGTCGGCATCGGTACCACCTTCCGGATAGGGTTGCCCATTAGGCAACCCACGACCTGAAATTGCGTTCTACGCCGGTTGTTGCGCTGGGCCGCGCTTTCGCGGCCCGCACTGGGGCTGTGAGCCGGTTGACCTCAAAGCAAGGTAACACCATAATGGTTCCACTTTGGTTGGAGAATGCGATGCCCACAACGTTGACCCTGAAAAATATTCCGGATGCTGTGTACGAGAAACTGAAACTCTCTGCGGCGAACCATCGTCGCAGCCTGAACAGTGAGGCAATCGTGTGCCTTGAAGCAGTGCTGCTTCCCACCAAGATGATGCCCGCCGAGAGGCTGGCACGCGCGCGCGAACTGCGCGCCGCGTTACCGCAAGGGAGTTTTCTCGCTCGCGACATAGACGCGGCGAAACGCGAGGGCCGCTCATGATTGTGGTTGACTCGAATGTGCTCGCCTACCTGTACCTGCCCGGCGAGTACACCGCAGCAGCGGAAGCGCTGCTGGAACAAGACCCCGAATGGGCGGCGCCAATTCTTTGGCGTAGCGAGTTTCGTAATATTTTGCTTGGCTACGCGCGGCGCAAGGCCATTTCCTTTGAGCAGGCAAATAGCCTGCAAAGAGAAGCGGAAAGCCTGCTTGAAGGTTCAGAGTTCGAGGTCGACTCCCTTATCGTGTTTGAGCTCGCACGCGACAGTGATTGTTCTGCATACGACTGCGAGTTTGTTGCCCTCGCAATGAAACTCGATAGCAAGCTGGTGACGATGGACAAAAAACTGTTACGAGCTTTTCCGAAACACGCCATTGCGCTCTCTGCGGTCTAACGTGAAACCGAGAGTCGGCGCGGCTGGAAACTGGGCGGCGCACAGAACCGGTCAAGGTCAAAAACCAATTTCCATGGAACGCGGGTCACCCGGAACCGGACTCGTCCAACAACCGGGTTAGATCGTGGCTCGCTACGCGATTACGATCTAACCTTATTCGTTGGGCTTATCTGTGTTTGAGCAACTCGTCAAGCGTGGGGCCAATGTCTTTGGCAATCTGGCGGAGCAAGATCGGAGAAATGTCTCGTCCTTGATGAAAGGGTACCGTTGTGCAGCGGCCTGTGGCATCGCGGAATTGTTTGTGTGAACCGCGTTGGCGAATTTCTGTGAAGCCGAGTTTGCTCTTCTCATGGATGCCTATTCAGGTCAACTCGAAAGCCCAGGAGCCGCTCGGCGTAGCCGTGGGCAATCAGGACTTTGTCTTCGTTGAAGACCGTTAAGCCAACAAAGCGGCGCACAGCGCTTCGCCCAGGCTGGCGGCGGATTGCGGGTTCTGGCCGGTAATGAGGCGGCCATCGACCACCACGTTGTTGCTCCAGTTGGGCGTGTTCTGGTACTGCGCGCCGCGTTCGTTGAGCGTGCTTGCCAGCAGGAAGGGTATGATGTGCGTGGACTGCACTTCCTCTTCCTCGCCGTCGGTGAAGGCTGCCGTCGGCACGGCGCGCGTTGACCAGTGCCGCCGGGCCGTGACACATCGCCGAGACGACGCCGCCCGCCGCATCAATCTTTTGCACGGCAGGGCTGTCGGGAAAGTCCCACATCGTGCCGTGACCGCCAGCAAGGTCGTGCTGCCGGAGGTTCACGACCCCGGCAGCTACGAGATGGTGATTCAGTTCCCTCATCGAGCACTAATGGCGCCGCGTGTACGGGTGACGATTGATTGTCTGCTCGCGGCGTTTTTGTGAGACGAAGCGTTGCACGTGCCTTTAAGTGCTTTGAAGGCATATGTCACCTAGGCGCCTGGTTAAGTGAAAGGCAAAAACAGTTTTGAATGTTTAGTTGATGTCGCCGCGCAAAGCGCGTCGGATTTGAATCAGGCGCGAAGCGCATTCCCCAACTCAACACTAAACACTCAAAACCAAAAACTGCTTTTACTTAAGTCCTTGCCAGAAAGTGTCAAACAGCCGCCTGGTTCCTCCCTTTGGAAAAGGAGGTAGGGGGGCGCCAGAGGTGGAATTTTCTCCACCGCTGAAATCCCCTTCAATTTATCTATTTTGTACTGCCGCTTCACCCCGTGATGGCCACCAGCGGCCTGAGTCTCGCCACCTTGCGCGCCAGTCCGGCGCGCTGGGAGGCTTCCACCACCGCGCCGACGTCCTTGTAGGCACCCGGCGCTTCTTCGGCGACACCGTGTAGCGACGAGTTGCGAATCAGGATGACCTGGCTTGCCAGATTACGCATCCATGCCATTGCTTGGTCGCCTGGGTGCGGCTCATGGCCCGTTATGGGAAGCCACGAGGTTGCCGGTCAGTGGCACGAAAGCCACCGGTAGCACGTTGTCGCCGCTCACGCTGCCGTCCGCGGCTTTTTTTACCACCAACAGGTTCTGGGGCATGTAGCGTAAGCCAACCGGGATCACCAGCCGCGCGCCGGGTTTGAGCTGTTCGATCAGCGGTTCGGGAATGTGCGGTGCAGCGGCGGTGACGATGATGCCGTCGTAAGGGGCGTGTTCCGGCCAGCCCTGGTAGCCGTCGCCGCAGCGCACTTCGACGTTGGCGATGCCCAGCGCGGCGAAGTGCTGTTCCGCCAGGCGCGCCAGGTGGGGAATGATTTCGATGCTGTACACTCGGCGCGCCAGGTGCGCCAGCACCGCGCCCTGGTAGCCGGAACCGGTACCGATTTCGAGGACCGTCGCGTCTTTCGGCAGGTTCAGCAGGCCGCTCATCAGGGCGACGATGAAGGGCTGCGAGATGGTCTGACCGTGGCCGATCGACAAGGGGTAATTGCCGTAAGCCTGCTCTGACAGTTCATTGGGGACGAAGGCGTGGCGCGGCACGGCGCGCAGCGCCGCGAGTACCTTGGGATCCGCCGCGGCCTGGCTGGCGCCGCCGACGTAGCGGGCCTCCCGCTCGATATCGGCGAGCAGTTCCGCCATTTCGGCTTTTCGGTCCGGGTCGGGTGCGTCGCGCATCTCAGTCGGCCTCGCGTTCGATGCCGCAGCATTGCGAGCCTTCCTCCCCGGACACCAGCAGCTCGCCGGTGACCGGGTTGGGGCGGAAGGCGGTGCAGCCTTTCAGCCCCTGGGCGTAGGCGCTTTCGTAGAGCGAGCGGAACGCTTGGTAAGGGTAGTCGGGCGGCACGTTGATGGTTTTGGAAATGGCGTTGTCGACGTGGACCTGCAAGGCTGCCTGCATCGCCAGATGGGCGGTGGGTTCGATGTCGGAAACCCGCACCAGGGCCGGCGGCAAGGCGGCTGTCCCGTGCAACTGACGGAACAGGCGGTAGGCGTAGTCCTCCACCTGGGCGCTGCGAATCGCGCCGCTCGCCTCGCGGATGTGGCGGGTGTAGGCGAAATCGTAAATCGGTTCCAGGCCGCTCGAAATGTTGTTGGCCAGCAGGCTGATGGTGCCGGTCGGGGCGATGGCGGCGAGGTGGCTGTTGCGGATGCCGTACTGGCGGATGCCGTCGAGGATGTCGCGGGGCAGGGTGCGGACGAATTCGCCGCCCAGGTAATCCGCGGCGCGAAAGGCCGGGAAGGCGCCTTTTTCGCGGGCCAGCCCGACCGAGGCCCGGTAGGCGTTGTGGCAAATTGCCGCCATCACCTCGCCGGCAATGGTGATGGATTGGGGGCTGCCGTAAACGATGCCGAGCATCGCCAGGGCGTCGCCCAGCCCGCTCAGGCCCAGCCCGAGGCGGCGCGAGGCGCGGGCGGTGTCGCCCTGTTGCGGCAGGGGAAAGTGCGAGATTTGGTAGACGTTGTCGAGAAAGCGCGTGGCGAGGCCGGCGCAGGCGCGCAGGGCGGCCATGTCCAGCGCGGCGGCGGGGGTGAACGGCGCGCGCACGAAACGGGTGAGGTTGAGCGAGCCGAGATTGCAGGCGCCGTAGGGCGGCAGGGGAATCTCGCCGCACGGATTGGTGGCGTCGAGGCGCTCGGCGTAGCCCTGGTTGTTGAGGCGGTTGACCCGGTCGATGAAGATCACTCCGGGTTCCGCGTAATCGTAGGCGGCACGGGTGATCTGGTCCCACAGCGCCCGTGCATTCACCCGTCGCACCACCCGGCAGGGACGCGGCGCGGCGCTGCCGGGCCAGGCGCGCACGACGATTTCCCCGCTGCGCGCTTCGCCCTCGCCGAGCGGGAACAACAGCGGCCATTCGGCATCCGCCTGCAACGCCGCCATGAAGTCGTCGCCGACCAGCACCGACAGGTTGAAATGGCGCAGCACGCCAGGTTCGCGCTTGGCGGCGACGAATTCTTCGATATCCGGGTGGTCGCAGCGCAGCGTCGCCATCATCGCCCCGCGCCGCGCCCCGGTGGAGAGGAGGGTGGCGCACATGGCGTCCCAGATGTGCATGAAGGAAACCGGCCCGGAGGCGATGGTCCCGCTGCCGTGCGCCGTTTCGCCGCGCGGGCGCAGGGTGGAAAAGTCGTAACCCACCCCGCCGCCCTGCTGCATGGTGAGCGCGCCTTCCTTGAGGGCATCGAAAATCCCGTCGAGGGAATCCGCGATGGTGCCCATCACGAAGCAATTGAACAGCGTCACCCGGTGGGCGGTACCCGCCCCGGCCAGGATGCGTCCGCCCGGCAGAAAGCGGAAATCCGCCAGCAGTTCGTAGAAACGCTGTTCCCACAGTTCCTGCTCGCCGTCTTCCGCTTCGGCCAGGGCACGCGCCACGCGCTGCCAGGTGTTCTCGATGGCGTGTTCGCGGTTGCCTTGCCCGTCGACGTAGCGGTACCGGCTCTCCCAAATGTGGCGGGAGATATCGGTGGAGAAGGGATCCTGGTTGAGGGCGAGGCTCATGGCGCGGTTCCTTTCACTTCGTTTAGGTCGTGCAGGCGCTGGTATAGTTCCCGCTCTTTCGCGGAGGCCGGGCGGAAACCTTCAGGCGCAGATGCCGGTAAAATCCTCCGTGTTGGCCCGTTCAGAACTCGGGGTAGCCCACCGCTTGCCAGGTGCGGCACGGTATCCGGCTGGCTGACGGTGCCGCCACCCTCAGTGTGAACGCTCACGCGGGTGAGCCGGACTGCTTAAATCATAGTCGCAAAATAGTCCCAGAGCGGAAATCGGTAGTAGGGCAGATGAGCGTAGCGCTATCCGCCGTATGAGTTTTTTGCCCATGACAGGTGGCGGATAACGGACTGCCCGGGCTTACTCCTTTCATCGACAGGACTTGTCTCGGGCAGGCCGGCTCAATTCTCGTCGCGAAGAGCAATCTCAGTCAGGAACGACGCGTTTCGATAGCGTAAATTCTCGTATCAAGGAGATGCGGCGGTGAACATATCGAGAGAAAGTCTTTATGCGGAAAAATTCAACAGGGTGTTCGACTATATCGACAGGCACCTTGAAGAAGATCTGACTGTCGAACTGTTGAGTCAGGTTGCCTATTTTTCGAAATTCCACTTTCACCGGCAATTTACCGAGTATTGCGGCATTAGCGTCTATCGGTACATCCAGTTGATGCGGCTCAAGCGAGCTTCCTACCGGCTTGTTTTCAAGAGCCTCGACCGGATTATCGAGATTGCGCTGGATGCCGGATTTGAAAACCCGGAATCGTTTTCACGCGCATTCAAGAACACCTTTGGACAGACCCCTTCTGAATTCAGAAAAACCCCAAAGTGGAAGCCGTGGAACGAGCGATACAAAATCCCAGCCAGAGAAAGGAAACAAGATATGGAAGTCAAAATCGTCACATTCGAACAGACCAAGGTGGCCGTACTGGAGCACCGAGGCGCCGCCGAATTGGTCAACGATTCCGCAAAAATATTTATTGAATGGCGCAAGGAAAGCGGCTTGTCTCCCGTCCAATCGAGCGGCACATTCGGAATAGCCTATGACAATCCCGAAACCACCGAACCGGACAACTTCCGTTTCGATATCTGTGGCTCGGTAACGGACGACGTGCCCGATAACGCCCAAGGCGTCATCAACAAGGTGATACCTGGCGGTCGTTGCGCGGTTATTCGTCACTTGGGAGCCCATGACCGGATTGGGGACTGCGCGTATTACCTGTATCGGGACTGGCTTCCCGAGAGCGGCGAGGAACTACGCGATTTTCCGTTGTATTTCCGCTACCTGAACCTGATGCCGGACACTCCCGAACACGAACTGGTAACGGACGTTTACCTGCCGTTGAAATAGGATTGCGTTGGGCGGATGGGCGTCGCGTCCCGTGCCCTTTGGGTAGTCCGCCGTATGTGTTCGTCGTCCGTGACATGCGGCGGATAACGGCCGGCGGCCTCATCCGCCCTACCACCCGCACTAGCCTTGGCCGGTGGCTGGGCGAGGCTCACGGTTTGATCAGCAACGCCTGGCCGGTGGGCAATTCCATGGGGCGCAAGCCGCGAGCCTTGAAAAACCGGTCTGCGGCGCTTTTCTGGGCGTGGTAATTCAGCCAGCCGTAATCGTCGAGGACGATTAATCCGCCCGCTACGACCCGCTCGAACAGCACTTCCAGCGCGGCAATCTCGCTTTCCGCATTGTTCAGGTCGAGATGCAGGAAGGCGATTTTTTTAGGGGATTTTTTTTCCAGGGAGCGCGGAATCCGGCCTTTGATTACCTTGATGGCGGGAATGTCCGCGAAGCGCTTCCGCACCTGCTGGCAAAGCTTTTTCCCATGTTGGGGCATGCTGTGCCAAGCGACGTCGTCAGGATGTTCGAAGAGGTCGTAGAGATAATATTTTTTCCCCGAGGCCGCAAAATCCAGGTAGTCGCAAATGATGCGGACCGAGGTGCCCCGGTAGCAGCCGCATTCCACGAAATCGCCCTTGCGGCCGAGCGCCTGTTCGGCGCACCAGGCGAGGATGTAATGGCGCCAGATGATGCTTTGTTCCGCGAGGGTCTCGCAGTTCCTTGCGACTGCCGCCATGAACTTGCGGTCGTCGAGAAAGCTCAGGTTGCGGCGCCAGACGAACAGGTTGTCGGCGAGGAAGATCCCCGCTTGGGGCTGGATGTGCTCGATGGCCTGGTGTATGCCCTGGTAGATGTGCTGGGCCGCTTCATCGGTCTGCCCCCAAAGCCCGCTGTGAAAGTTTGCCGGGGCCGGGGCTTTCCCCTTGGCAAGGGGCGGTAATTTCTCGGGGGCTTTTTTGGTAGGCATGGCGAGGCTCTTTGCGTCGGTCGAAGGGGGCGGGGAAAGAATCCCTCAGCCCCGGGCGATTATGCGGGATTCTGTTCGTCACCGCACCTTGGGCGGCTGCATTTCTAAAACAGCTTTTTAGACCGCCTGCTGGTTGATCGTCACTTGGATTCCCGTCGCACCGTAATGCAGGCCGATGTCGGCAGCCGCTTGGTTGCCGCTCAGCAAGTCGGCATAGCGGGCGTTGACCTGGTCGATCTGCTGCTGGGTTTTCGCCGCTTGGTATTCCTGCTGATAAGCCATCGACCGCTCGATGCCGGGAATGTGGCTGGCGAGGGCTTCGGTGTTGTGGATGTCCATTTGCAGCTTGTGATCGCTGTTGACCAGTGCTTCGATGGCCTTGGCGTCGGCGCGGTTGCCCTTCACGGTGACGTGGGCGGAATTGACGTCCTCGATCTCCAGTTCGAAAGCGGGACTGCGCGGGATGCCGGCCTGATCGAGCTTGGCGTTGAGCGCGTCGCCGGCAGCTTTGGCCAGCATGGCGACGTTTTCACGGGTCGGCAGGAGCAGTTTCTGATTGAGGAAGTTGGCGGGGGCGCTGTAGGTCGGTGCGGCGGCCTCTGCGGTCGCCGGGTTCGCACCGGATAAGGTGACGATGGCCGAAGCGCTGGGCGTCGGTTGTAGCGGTTTTGCCGGTTTGGCTGCCGTGGTGGCGGCAGTTTTTTCCGGGACGAACCGGGAAGCGAGTGCGGCGACGTTCATTTTTCCCTCCGTTGCGACGAATGCCGAGAACTTCGCCTGGACTGGCAATTTGCGTTCCACCGCGCCGGGGCGAGACAATAAACCACAATTTAGAGAGGGATTCGCCAAATATTAGGTTGTGTTAATATTTTGGCGGCGCCTGCTTGGCAAGCGCATAGCCAATGGATAACCCGACCATGACTCCCAATATTCTCATTCTCGGCGCCGGTTTTGCCGCGCTTACCGCCGCCCGCGAATTGCGCCGCCGCTTGCCGAGCGCGTCGATCACCCTGGTGGCGCCCAAGGCTGAATTCGTCTACCTGCCCAGCCTGATCTGGATCCCCTCGCGGCTGCGCGAGGGTAGCGACCTGGTGCTGCCCCTGGCTCCCTTCCTGAAACACTATCGCCTGGATTTCCTGGCGGCGCGGGCCACCGGCCTGGCGGATGGCGGACGCACTGTCCTTACCGACCAGGGCGAATTGAAGAACGATGCCCTGGTGATCGCCACCGGTGGGCGTTTCCTCAAAAAACTGCCGGGCCTCGAACACGCCCTTACCCTGTGCGAAGGGGTCGCATCGAGCGAAGCGATCCGCGACCGCATCGCCGGGATGGTGGGGGGGCGCATCGCCTTTGGTTTCGGCGGCAACCCCAAGGAACCTGCGGCGATGCGCGGCGGGCCGATGTTCGAACTGCTGTTCGGGGTCGATACCCTGCTGCGCCGCCAGCGTCGGCGCGAGGAATTCGAACTGGTGTTTTTCAACCCCGCCGCCCAGCCCGGCATGCGCCTCGGCGAAAAAGCCGTCACCGGGCTGCTCTCCGAAATGGCGCAACGCCGTATCGATACCCATCTCGGCCACAAGCTGCTGAGCTTCTCGGAAAAAGGCGTGGATACCGAGGGCGGCCACGTCAATGCCGACCTGATCCTGTTCATGCCCGGTCTCACCGGCCCGGAATGGGCGGAAAATTCCGACCTGCCGCTGTCGCCCGGCGGTTTTATCCTGAGCGACGAATACTGCCGGGTACCGTCCACCGAACGGGTTTTCGTGGCAGGCGACGCCGGCAGCTTTCCCGGCCCGGAGTGGTTGCCCAAGCAGGCGCACATGGCCGAACTGCAAGCCAAGGCGGCGGCGCAAAATCTCCAGCTCGCCCTGCAAGGCCAGCTACCCATCGCCACGCCGCGCCCGGAGCTGATCTGCATCGTCGATACCCTGGACGCCGGGATGATGGTGTACCGCGATCCCAAGCGCTCCTGGCTGTTGCCCTCGTCGCGGCTGTTTCACTGGGCCAAGCGCGCTTTCGAACAGCACTATTTGCGGGCGTTTCGGGAATGATGGGGCCATCGCAATGAAAATCGCCGACCCCCGCGCCGATCTGGTCTGCGACGAGCGCGAGATTTACCAGCGCCTGCTTCCCCTGCACGGCGCGACCGTCCTGGAACTGGGTTGCGGCAAGGCCGACAAGACCCTGGCGATTGCCCGAGCCGGTGCCGTGGCGGCGATTACCGCCATGGAAGTCGATGATATCCAGCACGCCAAGAACCTGGCGCTGGCCGACGTGCCGGCCAACGTGCATTTTTGTCGCGGCGGCGCTGAGGCGATTCCCGCGACGGATGCGAGCTTCGACATCGTGTTGATGTTCAAGTCGCTGCACCACGTCCCGCTCGACCTGATGCCCAAGGCCATGGCCGAAATCCGCCGCGTGCTCAAACCCGGCGGGCTGGCATACCTTTCCGAGCCGGTCTACGCCGGGGAGTTCAACGACATCCTGCGCCTCTTCCACGACGAGAAAGTCATGCGCGAGGCCGCTTTCGCGGCAATCGGACAAGCCGTGCAAGGCGGCCTGTTCGAGCTGGTGTGCCAGAAGTTCTTCAACACCCCCGGCCATTACGACGACTTCGAACAGTTCGAGGAACGCATGCTGAAAGTGACCCACACCCGCCATAATCTTTCCCCGGCGCTGTACCAGACGGTCAGGGAGAAATTCATGGGGCACATGACGGCGCAGGGGGCCGATTTCAAGAATCCGCTGCGCGTCGATTTGCTGCGCAAGGCGGGGTAGGACGTGGCACGCGCCATACGGCGTGGGTTGGCCGAGTGAGAGCCTGTGAAAAATTCAACCCCTACTCCGAACGCCACCAATTCCCGCCTGGCTGCGTTGCAAAAGGAGTGAAATTCGCTTACGTAGGCTCGCTACGCGCCCGAATTTCCCTCCTTTCGCGCCTTGCCATGCGGGTTTAGCGACGTTCTCGCTACGGATTTGAATTTTTCACAGGCTCTGAATAGTCGGCTGCTAGAGTGTAATATGTCTGAAAAACACATCTATCCTGTCCGGGTTCGGCTATGCGCTTCAAAATCACCTTGGTTGCCATTCTGCTCTGGACGGCCGGCGTTGCCGTTTCGCTGTGGATGCAGCAGAACCTGCTGCAGCGCACCGCAGTGGAATTGGCGCGCAACGACGCGGCGGCCAACTTGCGCAAGGACATGGCGATTCGCAAGTGGGCGTCGACCATGGGCGGGGTATTCGTCGACGACAGCAAGGTAAAGGATTCGCCGGCCCTCGCCGAGCAGGAACGGGTGGTCGGCCAGCGCAGTACCGGCCAGCAAATCCGCCTGGTTTCCCTGACACCGATCCACATCCTGCTCGGCATTCAGGAAACCCACCAAAAAGAATACGGGATCAAGGAACGCCTGACTTCCCTTCAGTTGCGCAATCTCGAAAACGCCCCCGACGATTGGGAGCAGAAGGCTCTCAAGGATTTGAAGGAGGGCGCCAAGATCGTCTCGGACGTCACCACGGAAAAGGGCGGGCACGGCATCCTGCGCCTGATGCTGCCCATGCAGATGGACAAGGAATGCCTGGAGTGCCATCGCGACACCCTGGTTCCGGTGGGCGGGTTGCGTGGCGGCGCGGCGATCACCATCGACCTGGAAAAATACCGCAAGGCCCAGGAGCCGGCCTGGCGTGCCGTTCAATACGGCCATCTGGCGATCTGGCTGTTCGGCATGGCTTCGATATTGACGATCTTCTTCATTGCCAGCAAACGCGCCAGCGAGCATGAGCGCGCCGAGGAGGCGCGGCGCGAGGCGGAACTGGCATTCGCGTCGATGAACGAAGGCGCGGTGATTACCGACGTGCGCGGGAAAATCGTCTGGGTCAACGACGCCTTCTGCGCGATCAGCGGCTTCTCCCGCGATGAGGTCATCGGCAATACGCCCGCCCTGCTCAAGTCGGGACGTCACGACGACACCTTTTATCGCGACATGTGGCAGCAATTGACTGCCAGCGGCCAATGGCGCGGAGAAATCTGGAACAAGCGGAAATCCGGGGAAATCTATCCGGAAGAACTCTCCATCCATTCCCTGAAGGAAGGGACCGGAAGAATCCGCCGTTTCGTCGCGATCTTTTCCGATATTAGCGAACGCAAATGCTCCGAACAGGCATTGCAGCAAGCGGGGTGCCTCGCGCAAGCGATTACCGATGCGCAGTCCCTCTTTATCGCCAACGCTTCTGCCAATAAGGTGTTTCAACCGATTCTCGACACCGCCCTGGCGCTGACGCAAAGCGAAGTCGGGCTGGTGGCGAAACTGCACCATGATCGCGATGGACTCCCTTACCTGAAGGTTCATGCCATCGCGAACATCCCCATGACCGAGGAAATGCAGGGTCTGTACGAGAAAAGCCTGGCACAAGGCTTCGAATTCCACAATCTGAATACCTTGTTGGGTACTCCGCTGAAAAACGGCGAAACCGTGATCAGCAACGATCCTGTTCGCGACCCGCGTTCGGGCGGACTCCCACCCGGCCATTTTCCCTTGCGGACTTTCCTGGGGGTGCCGTTGAAAAAGGATGATGCGGTGATCGGCATGATCGCCGTCGCCAACAGTGCCGAGGGCTACGATGAGACTACCGTTGGCCGCCTGACGCCGCTCCTTTCCACCGTCGCCACGCTGATCGATGCGGACAATATCAAGGCCGCTCACGCCGAGGCTCTCAAAACGCTGGAAGAAGCCCAGCACATCGCCCATCTGGGCAGTTGGGAGTTGGATCTGCGCACTCATGCGCTGTCCTGGTCGGATGAAGTGTTCAATATCTTCGGCATCGACAAGCGGCAGTTCGCGGCCAGCTATGGCGCTTTCCTCGATCACATCCATCCCGATGACCGCGAAAAGGTTAACCACGCTTTTACCGAGTCGGTCGATCTGGGAACGCCTTATGAAATCGAACACCGGATCGTGCGCGAGGATGGTTCGATCCGTTGGGTGCTGGAACGCTGCGGTCACGAAACCAACGAACACGGCAAGGTGGTGCGCGCTCTAGGAACCATACTGGATATTACCGAGCGCAAGCGGATCGAGGACGCGTTGCGCGCGGCGGAACAGTCGCTAACCGAAATCAATCGGAATCTGGAAAACCGGGTGCGCGACGAGGTGGCCAAAAACCGTGAAAAGGATCACCTGCTGATCCAGCAATCGCGCCTCGCGGCAATGGGTGAAATGGTCCACAACATCGCCCACCAGTGGCGCCAGCCCCTGAACACCGTGAATCTGATTCTGGCGAACATCCAGGATGCCTACCATTACGGCGAGCTGGATGACGTCACCATGGCTCAGTCCGTGGCGGACGGTAACCGTCTGATCCAGAAGATGTCCACCACCATCGACGATTTCCGCAATTTCTTCCGTCCCGACAGGGAGAAAAAAACCTTCGATTTGGCGGAAGCGCTGCGCGAGGCACTGTCCTTGCTGGATGCCAGCCTGCGTAATCACCACATCGAGGTGACGCTTGATGAGGCGGACAAGTTGGAAGTACTGGGGTATGAAAATGAATACGCCCAGGTTTTACTCAATCTCCTGAATAACGCCAAGGAAGCGATTCTGGCGCATAAGGTCGAGCACGGGCTTATCGCCATCCGTATCGAACGGGATGGCGACGCTGCCAAGGTAACGATACGCGACAACGGCGGCGGGATTCCCCCGGAAGTGATGGCCCAGATTTTCGAGCCCTATTTCTCGACCAAGGAAATGGGGACCGGCATCGGCTTGTATATGTCGAAAATGATTATCGAGAAAAGCATGGGCGGCAGGATCGCGGTAGGCAATAGCGACGGCGGCGCGGAGTTCGTGGTGACTTGTCCGCTGTTGCGCACGCTTGGGCTGGATGAGGTGACGAAGGGAGTGTAGGTCAAAGGATAACGGCTTGCGGCCTCCTCATCCGCTCCAAATAGGGATCAAGCGATCCCCAGCGCCGCCTTCTGCTTTTCGACAATCTGCGCGATGCCGTTCTGCGCCAGATTCAACATGGCATCCATTTCCCCGCGGGTGAACGGCGCGCCTTCGGCAGTGCCCTGGATTTCCACGAAACCGCCCTTGCCGGTCATGACGATGTTCATGTCGGTATCGCAGCCGGAATCTTCCAGGTAATCGAGATCGAGCACCGGTACGCCTTGATAGACGCCCACCGAGATGGCGGCGACGAAATCGCGGATCGGCGAAACGCCGAGCAGTTTTTTCTCGAGGAGATGGGTAACCGCGTCGTGGAGCGCGATGAACGCGCCGGTGATGCTGGCGGTGCGGGTGCCGCCGTCGGCCTGGATCACGTCGCAGTCGAGATGGATGGTGCGTTCGCCCAAGGCTTTCAAGTCCACCACGGCGCGCATCGAGCGCCCGATGAGGCGCTGGATTTCCTGGGTGCGCCCGGATTGCTTGCCCCTGGCAGCTTCGCGGTCCATGCGGCTGCCGGTTGAGCGCGGCAGCATGCCGTATTCGGCGGTGGTCCAGCCCTGGCCCTTGCCGCGCAGGAAGGGCGGCACTTTTTCCTCGACGCTGGCGGTACAGATCACCTTGGTGTCGCCGAACTCGATGAGCACCGAGCCTTCGGCGTGCTTGGTGTAGTTGCGGGTGATGACGATGTTGCGCAATTGGTCGGGTTGTCGCTGGCTGGGGCGCATGGGATAGGTTTCCGCTATAGTTGAGTTTTATGGGATTGGCTAAGTACTTAAGTTGTGAGTGCTTAGTGTTTAGTGTTTAGTTGTGGAATGCGCTTTGCGCATGATTTCAAACTAGGCCGCGCCTAGCGCGGCGACCACAACTAAACACTCAACACTAAAAACTAAACACTGATTTTAATCGAGGTGGCCCGTGGCTCAAACCGATTTATCCAGATTGCATATCGAGCGCGGTTCGGCGCACGCCGCCAGCCCGCGCCGGCGCTGGCCTTACCTGGTTGCGCTGGCGGTTGTGCTGGGCGGCGTCGGGCTGCTGGTCGCGAGTGGCAACCGCCCGCTGGCGGTGGAGACCGCCAGCGTGGTGCTGGCCTATCCCTCGCAATCGCTGACCTTGCTTAATGCCACCGGTTACGTGGTGGCGCAGCGCAAGGCGGCGGTGGCGTCCAAGGCCACCGGGCGCCTGGAATGGCTGGGAGTGCGGGAAGGCAGCGTGGTGAAAGCCGGCGAGGTGGTGGCGCGCCTGGAAAACCGCGACGTGACGGCAGCACGCGACCGGGCGGGGGCCAATGTTCAATTGGCGCGGGCGACTCTGGAGCAGGTGCAGGCCGAAGCGCACAACGCCGAACAGGAATACCGGCGCGCCCTCGACCTGCTGGCCAAGGGCTTCATCAGCCAGTCGGCGGTGGATGGCGCGGAAGCGCGTTTGCTCAAGGCGCGTGCCGGAGTCAACGCGCAAAACGCCGCCATCGTGGTCGGCCAGGCTGCGTTGCGTGAGGCCGAAGTGGCGCTCGACGCGACGTTGATCCGCGCGCCCTTCGATGGGGTGATCCTCACCAAGCAGGCCAACGTCGGCGACGTCATCACGCCTTTTGCCGCCGCCGCCGATTCCAAGGGCGCGGTGGTGACCATGGCCGACATGGGTACCCTGGAAGTCGAAGCCGACGTCTCCGAATCCAGCCTCGCCAAGGTCAAGCCCGGCCAGCCCTGCGAAATCCAGCTCGACGCCTTGCCGGGCAGCCGTTTCCTCGGCGAAGTGGCGCGCCTGGTGCCGACCGTGGATCGTGCCAAGGCGACGGTGATCGCCAAGGTGCGCTTCCTCGAAAGCGACCGGCGCATCCTCCCGGAAATGAGCGCCAAAGTGGCTTTCCTGGAGCGCGCCCTCAAGGAAACCGAACGTCAGCCGCGCCTGGCGGTGAATCCTGACACGCTCGCGGAACGGGGCGGACAGACGGTGCTGTTCCGCGCCGAGAAGGATGCTGCGCTGGCGGTGCCGGTACAACCCGGCGAGAAACTCGGGGAAGTCCAGGCCATACTGGGCGAGGTCAAGCCCGGTGACAAGGTGGTGCTGAAACCCGCCGCCAAGCTGGAAAGCGGCGCGAAGGTCAGCGTGGCGGCGAAACCGTGAGCGACCCGCTGGTCAGCCTGCGCAACGTCGCCAAGTCCTATCGGCGCGGCGGACAGACGATCGCGGTGCTGTCCGACATCAGCTTCGACATCGCCGCCGGGGAGTTCCTTGCTCTGATGGGGCCGTCCGGATCGGGGAAGAGCACCCTGTTGAATCTCATCGCCGGTATCGACCGGCCCAGCGGCGGTACCCTTAGGGTGGCGGGGGTGGACATCGGCAGCTTGAGCGAAGGCGAATTGGCCGCCTGGCGCGCCCAGCACATCGGTTTTATCTTCCAGTTCTACAACCTCATGCCGGTGCTTGACGCCCTGGAAAACGTCGAACTGCCGCTCCTGCTTACCCTGCTGTCGCGCCGCGAGCGGCGCGAGCGCGCCGAGTTGGCGCTCGACATGGTGGGGCTTTCCGACCGTCTCAGCCATACCCCCGCGGAACTTTCGGGCGGCCAGCAACAGCGCGTCGCGATTGCCCGCGCCATCGTCACCGACCCCACCCTGATCGTCGCCGACGAACCCACCGGCGACCTCGACCGGGTGTCCGCCGAGGAAGTGCTGGGGCTGCTCGACCGCCTCAACCGCGAAACCGGCAAAACCATCGTGATGGTTACCCACGACCAGCGCGCCGCCCATGCCGCCCACCTGGTGCGGCATCTGGAGAAGGGCGAGTTGTCGGCGGCGGAAATGCCGGGCTAGCTCAGCCCGTGCTCCAGGCGCGCGGGCGTTTCATCCCGGCGACCTTGCAGGCCTGCTTGACGTAGCCGTAGGGAAACATTTCGAACAGCTTGTTGCGCGCCGCCGCACCCAGGCGGGGCGACAGGTGCTTGATGACGTAGCGGGCATCCGGGATGACCTGATGCTCGTCGTAATACTCGCGCATGAAGCGGATCACGTCCCAGTGATCCTCGGTAAGTTGAAGCTTTTCCTGGCGGGCGAATTCCTCCGCCACTTCTTCGCTCCAGTCCTGCGGTTCCACCAGGTAGCCCTCGCCGTCGATTACCGGCAATTCCATCAATGTTCCCATGATGCACCTCCAAAAAAGGTTGTGTTGAGAGTGTTACAGCTAATATATCACAACGTGATATTATCATAGCGTGATATTGCAGGGGGTGCAAGAAAGGCGGTAGCATTGGCACATGCAAAAAAACAATCTCAACAAGCGGGAATTCGAAACGCTTTCCCAGTTCCGCTACCAGTTGCGCCGTTTCCTGCGCTTCAGCGAGACCGTGACCCGCAAGCATGGGGTGACCCATCTCCAATACCTGCTGCTGTTGCACATCAAGGGCTATCAGGGCAGGGAATGGGCGACCATCGGCGAGTTGGCCGAGAAGCTGCAAGCGCACCATCACGGCGTGGTTTCCCTGGTGTCGCGCTGCGAGAAACTGGGGCTGGTGCACCGGGAGTCGGGTACCGCTGACCGGCGCGAGGTGGAGGTGCACCTCACCGCGGAAGGGGAGAAGAAAGTCGCGGTACTCGCCCGCCTGCATCGCGATGAGTTGCTGAAACTACAGGGCGTCTTTCAGGTGCCGGATGCCGGGGATTTGCTCGGGGGCGGTACGTCCGGGCAAGCCGGCTCCTAGCAACGCTGCCGCAGGGTTGTACCGACCGCTTGACCCGTCTATCGCTTCACACTTTAGAGTCTCTTCCCGACGGCACGGTGCGGTCGTTATCGAATTGAGGAGAAAATCCATGAGTGAAACGAAAATGAACCGGGCGCAGTGGGTGGAACTGTTTCATGCCATCGGCCTGGACGAAGCGGCGATGCGCCGCTGGCACGCCGAATTCGAACGGCGCTACCCGGCGCAGCACCAATCCTTTCTGGAATGGATCGATCTGTCCGCCGAGGAGATCGTGAAGGTCAGGACCCTCCCTGTGGCGGGTTGATGAACCGGGGAAGCCCGGTGGGCTTCCCCGTCAACGAGGTCGCGAAAATGCTTACCGTCGGTCAACTCGGAAAATTGTTCAAGCTGTCCCGCAGCACCTTGCTGTATTACGACGCCATCGGACTGCTGTCGCCTTCCGGGCGCAGTTCCGCCAATTACCGCCTGTATTCGGAGAGCGATGTGCGGCGCCTGGAGCGGATAAAAATCTACCGCGACGCCGGTCTGCCGCTGGAGGTGATCGGCGATTTGCTGCAGGCCGATAGCGGTTCGGCCGCCGCGCTGCTGGAGCGCCATCTGCTGGAGGTGAACCGGGAAATCGCCCGGCTGCGTCAGCAGCAACAGGTAATCGCCAAGTTGCTCAACGACGAACACGCCTTACGGGATAGCCGCGCCATGACCAAGGAGCGCTGGGTCGCCCTGCTCGCCGCGACGGGGCTGAGCGAGGAGGGTATGCGGAAATGGCACGTCGAATTTGAAAAAATGTCGCCGGAGGCCCATCAGGATTTTTTGGAGTCGCTCGGCATCCCGGCGGAGGAGATCAGCGCGATTCGCCACTTCTCGAAAACGACTTGAGAGGTAATGCCAAACGGGGTGCGGTAATCGGGTGGGGAGGGCCGTTTAAAGCGGCCCTCCCAGTGAAGCGCCTCAATAACCGGTCTTGCGTCCTTCGATGACGGGAATCGGCGTGTCGCTCATGATCGTCCAGATGAAATGGGCGATGGATTCCGGGGCAATCACGGTATTGCGGTTGTTCGAGGCGGCTAGTTTTTCGCGCAGTTCCTTGCGTACTTCGGCAATGCCGGTCAAGTCGAAAATGATATCGACTGCTTCGCCGAGGGCGATCAGTTCGTCGATGCTCAGGATCTTCACCCCGGCGGCTTCCGCCAGCGCTCTGCCCGGCGTGTTGTTTTTTTCCACGGCGTAGGCGACCTTGACGCCCTTGCCGGTGAGGCACAGCAATTCGTCGAGGAAGGCCGCGCCGACCCGTCCCAGTCCGATGATGGCAGCTTGTTGCTTTTGCATGAGTGTTTTCCCTTGATGAGTAGTTAGAATAAGTTGTTATGGATAGCCAGCCTGTGCCGGCCGGTTTAGTCTTTTCCGCGGTACAGCGCCACCCGTTTCAGGTAAGCCTCGCGGGCGATCCGCACGTCTTCCAGGAATAGCGGCAGCTCTTCCATCAGCAGGGCTTGCGGGCCGTCCACCAGCGCCTTGGCGGGCGCCGGGTGGAAGTCTACCAGGATCATGTTGGCTCCGGTGATCACGCCCTGCGTGGTGGCGTGCATGATGTCGAGGATGCCGTCCGGGGCGCGATTGCGCGAGCCGACCGAATGCGAGGGATCGACGCATACCGGCATCCGCGTCAAGCGCTTGACCACCGGGACATGGGCGAAATCGACCAGGTTGCGGTGCGGGTCGCCCATGTTGGTTTTCATGCCGCGCAGGCCGAACACCACCTTGCGGTTGCCTTCCGATGCCAGGTATTCGGCGGCGTTCAGCGATTCGTCGAGGGTGATGCCGAAGCCGCGCTTGATTAGCACCGGCAATTCCTGCTGGCGTCCGACGATTTTCAATAGCTCGAAGTTCTGGGTGTTGCGCGTGCCGATCTGCAGCATCACTCCGGTGGGTTGGCCGGTTTTTTCCAGTGCCTCACGGATTTCGTCGAGGTGCGACTCGTGGGTGATTTCCATGGCGATCACCTTGATGCCGTACTTGCCCGCCAGTTCGAAAACCCACGGCAGACACGCCTTGCCGTGGCCCTGGAAGGCGTAGGGGCTGGTGCGCGGCTTGTAGGCGCCCATCCGCGTGCAGACCTGACCGTTGTCGCGCAGGGCTTTCATCATTGCCTCGACGTGTTCGGGCGTATCCACTGCGCACAGGCCGGCAAATACGTTGAGGGTGTCCTGGCCGAAACGTACCCCGTTGTAGTCGAAATGAGTAGGGCGTTGATCGTCCTTATGCCGCCCCAGCACCCGGTATTCCTCGGAAATCCTTACCACGCGCTCGACGCCGGGGAGGCTTTGCATGTCCTCGACGACCAGCGAGGCGGTGTCGCCGATCAGGTAGATTTCGGTGAGGGTCTGCTGCTGACCGTGCTCTTGGTGCACGCGGGTGCGAATCTTCGGCAGGGACGCCAGATGGTCGCTGAGCTGACGGAATTCCGGGCTGTCTGAGCCAATTTCAGGGGTCAGGATGAGGATCATGGAAGTCTCTCGCGAAGCGGAAATGGCGGTTATTGTACTGTGTCGCAAATTGAAATGGCATGAAATTAAAGAAAGTTAGGCGTTATGCCGTTAATCCTTTATAAATATTAAGTTGCAAAATATTTATGAAGTAAATCATAAGAGTGGTGCGCAACGCCATGAATTGTTACGGAGGCGGTCATGCAAAAATATGATTTTTCGTTAAAAACACGGGACGGCCAAAAAGTCGAAAGCATTCTGATTGCCGGCAGGGATCAGCCGGATGCGGAACGCAAATTGCACCAGATGTACCGCAACTGCGTGGTGACTCGTTGCGAGGTGCGCCAGTCCGACGACAAGTATTGCCAGGCGGTATTCATCGAGGACGTGCTGACCCTCATCGCCAAGTATCATTGATGCGCAGCAGTATTTCCTCACCCAGTCTCATGCAGCGTAAGCGCAAAGCGCGCTTGCGCGACGTCCTGCTGTTCTGTCGGGCGTTTCCCTCGGGCGGCAAGCGCCGCCGGGTGAGGTCTTGCCCGTTGCCGGTAGCCTTGTGACGTAGCTCGGCATTGGCGGGATAGTCCATGCCTCTTGGGCGGCCTTCCCATGCCGGCGCCGCCGCCAATCGCGACAAGCCGCAACGACCCCTGTAAAATGGCGCGCTCCCCGTTTCGAATCGCGATCCGCCATGCAAAAAATCTATAACACCCTGTCCCGCACCAAGCAGGACTTCATCCCCATCGAACCCGGCAAGGTCCGCATGTACGTATGCGGCATGACCGTCTACGACTATTGCCATCTGGGCCACGCCCGCGTGCTGGTGGTGTTCGACATGGTGCAGCGCTGGTTCCGCGCCTCCGGGCTGGACGTGACCTACGTGCGCAACATCACCGATATCGACGACAAGATCATCAAGCGCGCCGCCGAGAACGGCGAGGAAATCGGTGCGCTGACCGGGCGCTTCATCGCGGCGATGGACGAGGATGCCGCCGCGCTGGGGGTGGAAAAGCCCACCCACGAACCGCGCGCCACCCAATACGTGGCGGGCATGATCGCGATGATCGAGACCTTGATCAAGAACAGCTTGGCCTACGTGGCGGGCAACGGCGACGTGTGCTATTCGGTGCGCGATTTCCAGGGCTACGGCAAGCTGTCCGGCAAGTCGCTCGACGATCTGCGCGCCGGCGAGAGGGTGGAAGTGGTGGACGGCAAGCGCGATCCGCTCGATTTCGTGTTGTGGAAATCCGCCAAGCCCGCCGAGCCGGCCTGGGAATCGCCGTGGGGCAAGGGACGTCCGGGTTGGCATATCGAGTGCTCGGTGATGAGCGATGCGCTGCTTGGCGAACATTTCGATATCCACGGCGGCGGCGCGGACTTGCAGTTCCCCCACCACGAAAACGAAATCGCCCAGAGCGAGGGCACGCACGGCCACCAGCACGTCAATTACTGGATACACAACGGCTTCGTGCGCATCGACAACGAGAAGATGTCGAAGTCGCTGGGCAACTTTTTCACCATTCGCGAAGTGCTGGAGAAATACGATGCGGAAGTGGTGCGTTTCTTTATTTTGCGCGCCCATTACCGTAGCCCGCTGAACTATTCCGACCAGCATCTCGACGACGCCAAGGGCGCGTTGACCCGCCTTTATACGGCGCTGAAGAACGTGGCGCCGTCATCCCTGGCCGGCATCGACTGGCACGAACCCTATGCCGCTGCGTTCAAGAATGCCATGGACGACGATTTCGCCACGCCCGAGGCGCTTGCCGTGCTCTTCGACCTGGCCAACGAGGTCAACAAGACCAACGATGAGCAACGTGCCGCGCTGTTAAAAGCGCTGGGCGGGGTGCTGGGCCTGTTGCAGCGCGATCCCAGCGCCTTCCTGCAAGGCGGGGCGGGAGAAGCCAGCTTTACGCCGGAAAGCATCGAAGTGCTGATCGCCGAGCGGGTCGCTGCCAAGAAAGCCAAGAACTACGCCGAGGCCGACCGTATCCGCAAGGACTTGCTGGATGGCGGGATAGTGCTGGAGGATACGCCGCAGGGAACGATCTGGCGGCGCGCGTAAGAAGGGTTTGGATCGGTAGCGTGGTGAGGGCAACCCGGTTTTCGGGTTGCCGGCTTATTCGCAGGTCTGCTTGGTTACGCCGTTCCAAGGCTTTCTCAGGACTATCGTTGCGACGTCCCAAGCGTCCCAAGTGCGCGGGTCGTCGAAATCCAGCTTGGCACTGGTGCTGTCGGCGATGATGCCGACCAGTTGCCATACCCCGGAATTTACCGCCTGTAGCGATATCGAGTCGCCCATCAAGGTGGTGGTGACGGTTCCCGCGGGGCTGGTATTTTCCGGACGGGGCAGGTAAATGTCACCGGTTTTCGAAAGTGCGCCGACGTCACTGCGCGTCAGGATGTTGAAGCTTGAGCCGAGGTTGTTTTTCTTCAATACGAAAAACTTGGGTAGGTTGGCGCCTTCCGGGTTGAAAAGAAACAGGTACACGTCGCGGTCCACAACCTTCTTGCTGTTGGTGGCATCGTAGGCAACCGTGAACTGAACCGCATCGAATGAGGGTTCGGTGGCGTTGTCGCAAGGCGAGGTCTTGGTGGTAGTGGGATACTTGGCAGCCGGTTTTTCCCCGGCGGTACCTTTCGGGAAGGATGCCGTGATTTTCATGCTATACGCGGCCATGACCTGGGTGGGAGCGGCACTCAGCAGAAATATGGCGGCAAATATCGGCAAAAATTTGTTCATTCTATTTTCCCGTCCTTGAAGGTAGAGGATGCAAACCGGGACCAGGAAGATCAGATTTTGCCCAGTTGCCTGCCGGAGCCGATGGAACGGGAATGCCCATCCGGCCCGTACAAACCGTTCTGTTGCGCGGCGTCTTGAAGAATGGCGAGCGCTTGTTGGTTATGCTTGAGCAGGGTTTCGATCATGGCGCCGTTGAGTTGATTTAGCTCTTGGGCGCGTTTTGCGCTAGCCAGCAATTTATCCCAGCTTTCCTGGAGACTGAGGTGGCTGCCCGGATCCTCGCGCTGAATGAATTGCTTTAATGATGTGGCGTCGGTGCCGATGCCGTTAAGCTTTAGGTGATTGTCCCTGGCGCTGCCGAGTTGGGAGAGCTTGACGAGATATTCGGATTTGCTGCGGGCAATTTCCGGAAGCTTGTCGATCTCGCCTTGCTTTAAGGCTTGCTGCTCGGATTCGAGAATCTGAGAAAATTTTTCGATCTCATCAAACTCCGCCGCGACGAGGGAGGCGAAGTCTGAATGACGTGGGGAAGGATTCGCGTTCACCCCGGACCAAGTCTTAGCCGGCAACCAGTTCTTTGGCGCTGGCGATCAAGCGGTCGGCAATCTTTTCCGGATTGACTTTGAAGTGGCCTTCGCTGATGGCTTGTTTGATGGCATCGACGCGAGCCCTGTCGAAAGGCGCCGAGCTACCTTCAACTTTGGCGGCATGTGAGCCGATCTGGACATTGTCCTGTGGAGTGGCGGATGTTTTTTCCGTCGAACTGCTGGCCCCCGCTTTGGCGGGCTTGACGGAATTACCGACCAGTGGCGTTAGTTTGTTATCGACTTTCACGATGGCATCCTCGGAATGTAGTGCAATTGGTTTCCCGGAATTGATCGGGGAAACACTGGTTCTGACTGTTTATCGGCGTGAGCCTGCTGAACTTTAGTGGAGATGGCGGTTTTTTTCAAGCGATTGTTATGCCGCCGAATCCCAGCGCTGCATGGCCTGATCGTCGCTTTCGCGGGCGTCTACCCAGTGTTCCCCTTGTTCGGTTTGCTCTTTTTTCCAGAAGGGCGCGCTGGTTTTCAGGTAGTCCATGATGAACTCGCAGGCGGCGAAAGCTTCGCCGCGATGCGCGCTGCTCACGGCAACCATGACGATCTGGTCGGTGGGCAGGAGCGGGCCGATGCGATGGATAACCAATGCATCGAATAGCTCCCAGCGCTGGCGGGCTTGGGCGACGATTTCGTCGAGCGATTTTTCGGTCATGCCGGGGTAATGCTCCAGCGTCATCGCCGAGACGGACTGACCGTCGCTGAGATCGCGGACCAATCCGACGAAACACGCGAGCGCCCCGATTTTTGGGTTGTCGCGGCGCAGGGTCTGAAGCTCCAGGCCGACGTCGAAATCCTCGCTTTGTACCCGTACGCTCATGTCAGCCACCGGTGACAGGGGGAAACAGGGCCACTTCGTCGCCGTCGGCGAGTGGGGCGTCGGCAGCGACCATGGTTTGGTTGATGGCTATCCGGACCGGTTTGCCGGGAGCGAGTTCTTCGCTCCATGCCCCACCGCGCCGGCGCAGCCAGTCCAGCAAGGCGCCGGCGCTAGCGACGTCTTTCGATATGGCAATTTGTTCGGAAGACATACCGAACGATTCTCTGAGTCGGGCGAAGTAGAGCAGGGTAATCATGCGAACAGTCCGGCAAAGGGAATGAATTTTACTTGGTCGCCGCGCTGGAATGGGGTGGCATCGACCACCTCGATCAACCCATCGCTCCAGGCGCACGAAGTCAAGACACCGGAGCCCTGGTGCGGGTGGAGTTGCACGCTGGGGCCGCCGTCTTCCCCGGTCGTCATGCGGGCGCGCAGGAATTCGCGGCGTTTCTGGTCGGGCTTGGGCCACGCGGAATCGGCGCGCACCATGAAACTGGGCGGGGCGATGTCGGTCACGCCCTGGCGGCGCAGGATATAGGGGCGGACGAACATGCAGAAGGTGACGAAAGCCGATACCGGGTTGCCGGGCAGGCCGATGAACGGGGTTCCGGCGGCGCTGCCGAAGGCCAGGGGTTTGCCGGGCTTGACTGCGATTTTCCACAGGTCGATCTGGCCGATGCTTTCCACTGCGGCCTTGACGTGGTCTTCCTCGCCCACCGATACGCCGCCGCTGGTCAACACCAGATCGGCCTGGGCGGCCGCCTGTTTCAATGTGGTGACCGTGGTGGCGAAATCGTCGGGGACATTGCCGAGGTCGATGACCTCGCAGCCCAGCGCGGCGAGGAACCCGGCCAGCAGGAAACGGTTGGAGTTATAGATTTGGCCGGGTTGCAAGGGATTGCCGGGCATGACGATTTCGTCGCCGGTGAAAAAGGTCGCGACCCGCAGCTTGCGGTATACCGGCAGGCTATCCAGTCCGACCGACGCGGCCAGCCCCATTTCCGCCGGACCAAGCTTGATGCCGGCCGGCAGGATTTGCGCGCCGCTGCGAATATCCTCGCCGGCGCGACGGATGTTTTCGCCGGGGCGAGGCGGCTTTTCGATATTTACCGTATCGCCTTCCACCCGGCAATGTTCCTGCATTACCACCGCGTCGCAGCCTGCCGGGATCGGCGCACCGGTGAAAATGCGCGCCGCCGTGCCGGGCTGGAGAGGCTGGCCCACCGTGCCGGCGGGGATGCGCTGGGTGACGCGCAATGGCTTGGCGGTAGCCAGGTCGGCCATCCGTACCGCATAGCCGTCCATGGCGCTGTTATCCAGCGGCGGGACGTCGACGCTCGAAAACAAGGGGGCGGCGAGGACTCGTCCCAATGCCTGGTGGGTGGCGATCGAGTCGCTTTGGTCGAGCGCCGCGGCGCTCTCCAGCAACAAGGCGAGTGCTTCGTGAACCGGGAGCAGGGGCTTACGGGTATCGTTCATGAGTTCAGACCAGTGTGGCGCAAAATGAAGTGGGCGATTTCCTCGGTAGCGTCGAGGGCGTAACAGGGCAGCCCGCTGTCGCCGGGGGCGTCTCCCGCCAGCGCGACGATGTGGGCGTCATTCGGGAAGAGGTATGGCTTGCCGTTGGCGGCGCGATGCACTTCCAGCTTGGGGATGGCTTCCTGCTTGTAACCTTCGACCAGCGTCAGGTCGCAAGGTGCCAGGCGGGCCAGATGATCTTCCAGTGCGGGTTCCGGCGCGCCGCGCAACTCGTGCATCAGCGCCCAGCGCCGGTTTGAGGCCACCAGCACCTCCTGGCAACCGGCTTGGCGATGGCGCCAGGAGTCCTTGCCGGGCTGGTCGACGTCGAAATCGTGATGGGTTTGCTTGATCAGCGAAACCGTCAGGCCGCGCGCGGTGAACAGCGGCACCAGCTTTTCGATCAGGGTGGTTTTGCCGGCCCCGGAATAGCCGGCGAAGCCGAAGATTTTCATCGCTTGTCGCGGACCAGCCGTTGTTTCTCGCGCAGCCATTCGCGGTCCTTCTCGGCTTCGCGCTTGTCGTGCTGCTTCTTGCCCTTGGCCAGGCCGATTTCCAGCTTGATGCGGCCTCGCGTGTAATGCAGGTCGAGCGGCACCAGGGTGTAGCCGGCGCGTTCCACCTTGCCGATCAGCTTGCTGATTTCCTCGCTGTGGAGGAGCAACTTGCGAGTGCGCACCGGGTCGGGGGTGATGTGGGTGGAGGCGGTGGGGAGCGGGCTGATGTGGCAACCGATCAGAAACAGCTCGCCGCTGCGGATGATGACGTAGGCTTCCTTGAGTTGCGCGCGAGCGGCACGGATGGCCTTGACTTCCCAGCCTTCCAGCACGATGCCGGCTTCGTACTTCTCTTCGATGAAGTAGTCATGGAAGGCTTTCTTGTTCTGGGCAATGCTCATGGACGGCGTGCAGGGCTTAAAATGCGCTATTCTAGCAGCTTTTGAGGGAGGGCACGGACGCGGTATGTTGGTCGAGAAATCAGTATTGGTCGGGTATTCTGCGCAGCAAATGTATGATCTGGTGGAGCGGGTCGAGGACTATCCGCGGTTTCTGCCGTGGTGCGGCGGGACTGTGGTGCAGCGTCCCGAGGGCGGAACAGTGGTGGCCACGGTGCGTATCGACTACCGCGGTCTCAAGCAGTCCTTCACCACGGAAAATACCCATCAGGCAGCGCAACTGATTACCATGCGCCTCAAGGAAGGCCCGTTCAGTCATCTGGAAGGCAGTTTCCGCTTTATTGCGCTACGCGAGGATGCCTGCAAGATCGAATTCAAGCTGCAATATTCGTTTTCGAGCAAGATCCTGGAAAAACTGGTCAGCCCGGTTTTCGACTACATCGCCAATTCCTTTGTCGATGCTTTCGTTAAACGCGCCGAAGAAATCTACGGCGAATCATGACTGACGACATCACGGTCGAAGTGGCTTATGCGTTGCCGCATCGACAGACGCTGCTGCAGGTGCGTGTCGGTGCGGATGCCACGGTGGCCGAGGCCATCGAGCAGTCGGGTATTTTGAAGAAACTCCCCGAACTTGATCCGGCGCATTTGCAGGTCGGCATTTACGGCAAAGCCGCGACCCTCGGTGCCGGCCTGCGCGACAAGGATCGTATCGAAATCTACCGGCCCCTGATTGCCGACCCCAAGGAAGTGCGCAAGAAGCGCGCTGCGGAAGGCAAGGGCGATTCCCAAAAGGATCAGGCGACCGGAGTCGCCTGATTTCACCGCTTCGGAAAGCCGTTTCCGGCTTCCTTTAAAGATTACCGATTACAGTTCGCCGGCGTGCTTGGACAGGTAGTCGGCCACGCCTTCCGGGGATGCCTGCATCCCGGCCTTGCCCTTGTTCCAGCCAGCCGGGCAGACTTCGCCGTGCTGCTCGGTGAATTGAAGGGCGTCCACCATGCGGATCATTTCGTCGATGTTGCGCCCCAGCGGCAGGTTGTTGACGACCTGGTGCTGGACGACGCCGTTCTTGTCGATCAGGAAGGAGCCGCGCAGGGATACCGATTCGCCTAGCAGCACGTCGTAGTCGCGGGAAATCGACTTGGACAGGTCTGCCACCATCGGGAACTTCACCTGTCCCAGACCGCCATTGTTGATCGGGGTGTTTTTCCACGCCAGGTGGGTGAACTGGGAGTCGACGCTGACCGCGATAACTTCAGTATTGCGGTCCTGGAATTCCTTGAGGCGATGGTCGAAAGCCAGGATTTCCGAGGGGCACACGAAGGTGAAGTCGAGCGGATAAAAGAATAGCACCGCGTACTTGTCCTTGGTATGGGCCTTGAAGTTGAAGCTTTCGTTGATGCTGTTGTCGCCCATCACGGCTTTAGCGGTGAAATCGGGAGCGGGTTTGCCAACCAGTACGGCCATAATTGATCTCCTATTAATTTGAGGGTAGAGCGATAAATTTAGATTGTGTCTAAATGATGCGGTAAGCGGTAAAAGTTGTCAAGGCAAGATGGAGATTTGCGCCAAAAATTACTGGGCCGGAATTTCCGTCATCACGAAATCTGCCTTGGGAATTCCGCAATCCGGACACTTCCAGGTGCTCGGTACGTCTTCCCAGCGGGTGCCTGCCGGAATGCCGTCGTGGGGTTCTCCGACCGTTTGGTCGTAAATGTATTCGCACACGATGCAGCGCCAGGCTTTCATGATAAAACCTCATAATAGAACATGTTTTTGGGAGCTTCCGGTTGCTAACCGGAAAATATCCCTTGGTAGTGCATTCGTCAAATCGTCGTGTTTTGGTATAATGCCGCTTTGCTTGAGAGGTGTACCCAATGCGTGTTCTGCAAAAAGCGCTGACCTTCGACGATGTCCTTCTCGTTCCCGCGCACTCCAATATTCTCCCCCGTGAAGTTAGTCTGGCAACCCGCCTGACGCGCGAGATTACCGTCAATATCCCGCTGGTGTCGGCGGCGATGGATACCGTCACCGAAGCCCGCCTGGCGATTGCCCTGGCGCAGGAAGGTGGCGTCGGGATCATCCACAAGAACATGACCGCCGCCCAACAGGCCGCCCAGGTATCCCAGGTGAAGCGCTTCGAAAGCGGCGTGGTGAAAGACCCCATCACCATTTCCCCGAGCATGACGGTGCGCGACGTGCTGATTCTGACCCGCCAGCATCGTATCTCCGGCCTGCCGGTGGTGGACGGCGGCAAGGTGGTGGGCATTGTCACCAACCGCGACCTGCGTTTCGAAACCAATTACGACCAGCCCATCGGCAACATCATGACCCAGCGCGACAAGCTGGTGGTCGTCAAGGAAGGGGCGAGCCGCGAAGAAGCCATGGCCCTGATGCACCAATACCGCCTGGAGCGGGTGCTGGTGGTCAACGAAGCTTTCGAACTGAAAGGTCTGGTCACCGTCAAGGATATCCAGAAATCCACCGAACATCCGCTGGCCTGTAAGGATCAGCAGGGTCGTCTGCGTGCCGGTGCGGCAGTCGGCGTCGGCGAGGGTACCGAAGAGCGCGTCGAGAAACTGGCCGAAGCCGGTGTCGACGTAATCGTGGTGGATACCGCCCACGGCCATTCGCAAGGCGTGCTGAGCCGCGTGCAATGGGTGAAGAAGAATTTCCCGCAAGTCCAGGTGATCGGCGGCAACATCGCTACCGGCGATGCCGCACGCGCCCTGATGGATCATGGTGCGGATGCGGTCAAGGTGGGTATTGGTCCCGGCTCGATCTGCACCACCCGTATCGTTGCCGGTGTCGGCGTACCACAAATCACCGCTATCGAAAACGTCGCCAAGGCGCTTGAAGGCACCGGCGTGCCGCTGATCGGCGACGGCGGCATCCGTTATTCCGGTGATATCGCCAAGGCCATCGCGGCAGGCGCCAATTCCGTGATGCTGGGCGGCTTGTTCGGCGGCACCGAAGAGGCACCGGGCGAGATCGAGCTGTTTCAAGGCCGTTCCTACAAGTCCTATCGCGGCATGGGCAGCCTCGGCGCCATGCAGCAGGGTTCCAAGGACCGCTACTTCCAGGACAACGAAGCCAATGCCGACAAGCTGGTGCCGGAAGGTATCGAGGGTCGTGTACCCTACAAGGGCAGCGTGCTGACGGTGATCCATCAGTTGATGGGCGGCCTGCGCTCCAGCATGGGCTACCTCGGCTGCAAGACCATCGACGAAGTCCACGCCAAAGCCGAATTCGTCGAAATCAGCAGCGCCGGCATCCGCGAATCTCACGTTCATGACGTGCAGATCACCAAGGAAGCGCCAAACTATCACGTTGACTAATCCATCCTGAAGACAGGGGCGCCCAATGGCGCCCCTTCTTCATTTTATGCGGGGCATACAGACATGAGCCACCAGAAAATCCTCATCCTCGACTTCGGTTCCCAATACACCCAACTGATCGCCCGCCGCGTGCGCGAATGCAGCGTTTATTGCGAACTTCATCCCTACGATGTCAGCGAACAGTTCATCCGCGACTTCAACCCGCAGGGCATCATTCTTTCCGGTGGCCCTTCGTCGGTGTACGAGGAAGAAACCCCGCGCGCCCCGGACGTGGTGTTCAGTCTCGGCGTGCCGGTGCTGGGCATCTGCTACGGGATGCAAACCATGGCCGCACAACTGGGCGGCAAGGTGGAAAACGCCGCCAAGCGCGAATTTGGCTACGCCGAAGTGCGCGCTCATGGTCATACGGCATTGCTGAAAGACATCCAGGATAGGCTGGAAGACAGCGGTGCAGCCTGGCTCGACGTCTGGATGAGCCACGGCGACAAAGTGACGACCATGCCGCCCGGTTTCAAGGCGATTTGCGAAAACGCCGCCACCCCCATCGCCGGCATGGCCGACGAAGCGCGCAAGTTCTACGCCCTCCAGTTCCACCCCGAAGTTACCCACACCATGCAGGGCAAGGCGATCCTCGCCCGCTTTGTGCACGACATCTGCAACTGCGGATCGGACTGGAACATGCCCGATTACGTCGAAGAAGCCATCGGCAAAATCCGCTCCGAAGTCGGCTCCGACGAAGTGATCCTGGGCCTCTCCGGTGGTGTCGATTCGTCGGTGGTGGCGGCGCTGCTGCATCGCGCCATCGGTACGCAGCTTACTTGCGTGTTCGTGGATAACGGCCTGCTGCGCCTCAATGAAGCCGAACAAGTGATGGATACCTTCGCCAAGAATCTCGGCGTGAAGGTCATCCATGTCGATGCCAGCACCGCATTCATGAAACATTTGACTGGCGTCACCGACCCGGAACAGAAGCGCAAGATCATCGGGCGCGAATTCGTCGAAGTTTTCCAGGCCGAATCGGCCAAGCTGCCCAACGCCAAATGGCTGGCGCAGGGCACCATTTACCCCGACGTGATCGAATCGGCCAGCAGCAAGACCAAGAAGGCCCACACCATCAAATCGCATCACAACGTCGGCGGCCTGCCCGATACCCTCCATCTCAAGCTGCTGGAGCCCCTGCGCGAACTGTTCAAGGACGAAGTGCGCGAACTCGGCGTCGCTCTGGGGCTGCCGCACGACATGGTGTACCGCCATCCCTTCCCCGGCCCCGGCCTGGGTGTACGTATTCTCGGCGAAGTGAAACGCGAATATGCCGATCTGTTGCGCCGTGCCGACCATATCTTCATCGAAGAACTGCGCGCCGCCGGCTGGTATGAAAAAACCTCGCAAGCCTTCGCGGTGTTCCTCCCGGTCAAGGCCGTGGGCGTGATGGGTGACGGGCGTACCTATGATTACGTGGTCGCGTTACGCGCCGTGCAGACTTCCGACTTCATGACCGCGCACTGGGCGGAACTGCCCTATACCCTGCTGGCCAAGGTCTCCAATCGTATCATCAACGAGATCCGCGGCATCAACCGGGTTACTTACGACATCACCGGCAAGCCGCCCGGCACCATCGAGTGGGAATGATGTAAGGACGCGCGGTTTTACGCGCGTCGCCAACATGCCTTGCCTAAACGGCGTGCCGGGAATAGCATGATCTTGCCGCTGCTTCCCGGCGGTCTACTGAGGAGGTGCGATCATGATTTCATTCGGTAAGACTTGGCGTGTTAGCGTTTCCACCGTGGCTGCCCTAATGCTGCTGGGCGGTAGCGTGCCGTGCACGGCCGCCGATGCAGGGGCCACATCCTGCGGCAATTGCGGCACCATCACCAAGATCAGGAAAGTCGAGAAGGAAGGTGAAGGCACCGGCTTGGGTATCGTCGCCGGCGGAGTTGCTGGTGGCTTGCTCGGGCACCAGATCGGCGGTGGCACGGGCAAGGACATCGCGACGGTGGCCGGCGTTGCGGGCGGCGCCTATGCCGGCCATCAGGTCGAGAAAAAAGCGCGTGCGACTACCCAGTATGAAATCCAGGTGAAGATGGATAGCGGCGAAACCACTACCCTGGTGAAGAGCAAGGAACCGCCCTTTGCCGTGGGCGACAAGGTGAAAATCGTTTCCGGCAAATTGGTCGCGCGCTAGGTTCGAGTGTCGGTCATTCGTTTCAGTCCGCGTTAAGACCGTCTGGCCGCACTCATCACCGCTGGCGGGTCAGCGGAAAGCAGCTTGCTGCAACGCGCTGCGTGGTTCCCTTCTATCTAGCCGGATGCCCGGCTACTACTCGATAAACCCATCTTCCAGCAATTCGTCGAGCAGGGCGTCGTAGTCGTGGGCGCCGCGGCTGGTGGGGGCGTGTTCGAACACGGTTTTGTTGAGGGCGGGGCTTTCGGCAAGGCTGACGTTTTCGGCGATGCGGGTGCGGCACACTTCCGCGCCGAACTTTTCCTCGACCATGCGCAGCACGTCCCACGCCATGCGGCGTCGCGAATCGAAGCGGGTGAGCAGGTAGCGGCGCTGGACGCGGCGCTTGAGTACCTGTTCCAGGGCTTTCAAGGTCTTTTCGATCTGGATCGCCCCCTTGGTCGAGAGGTAGTCTGCCGAGATCGGGACGATCAGGCAATGGCAGGCGAAGATCGCATTAAGGGAGAGCACGCCGATCAGGGGGCAGCAATCCACCACCACGGTGCTGCCTTCGCCGATTTTGTCGGCCTGGAGGGCACTGTTGAGGCGGTTGATGACGTTGTAGCCCTTGCCGTACAGGGTATCGACCTTGGATAGCTCGATGTGGGAGGGGATCATGCCGATGCCGCACCCCGCTTCGCGCACCAGTTCGTGGAGCGGGCGGTTGCGCTGGAACAGGCTGAACACCGTATCGTCGCTGGATTCGGCGGGGACGCCGGTGATGCTGCTGAACTGTGCCTGCGGGTCGAGGTCGACGCCGTAGGTTTCGCGGTTGCGTTGGGCCAGGGCAGCGGCAAGATTGAGAGCGGTGGTGGTCTTTCCCACTCCGCCTTTTTGATTGAAGACAGCAACGATGGTCATGGCTGCCAATTCTAACCGAATTTATCCTGCAATGCGGACGGCATTGCAGCCGCCGGCGTCGCAATGCAGATAGCCGCCGTCTTCTTCCCAGGCGGGGAGCACCCAGCGTTCGCAGCTTTGTCCGTCCACGTCATGGAAGTGGCGGGCGGGGCGATGGGTGTGGCCGTGGATCAGGCGCCGGCACTGGTGATTGCGCAGCGCGGTTGTGACAGCCTCGGGATTGGCGTCCATGAGGGCGTATTCCTTGCGCTGCTTTTCCTGCTCACTGTGGCGGCGCATCTGCTCAATCTGCGCCTTGCGCTGCGCCAGCGGTTGGGCGAGGAAAGCGGCGATCCACGCGGGGGTGCGGATTTTCTCGCGCAGCGCGAGGTAGTCGCGGTCGTCGCTGCACAGCGTGTCGCCGTGGCTGAGCAGGGTGGGGGTGCGGTACAGGTCGATGGGGGTCGGGTCGCCGAGGAGGTTTACCCGGCTGGCGCGGGCGAAGCCTGCGCCAAGCAGGAAATCGCGGTTGCCGTGCAGGAGGTAAATGGCGGTGCCGGTGTCGGCGGTTTTCGCCAGTGCGGCGGCGACGGCGGCGTGATGCGGATCGTCGAGATCGTCGTCGCCGGCCCAGTATTCAAAGAGATCGCCAAGGATGTAGAGCGCGCTGGCTGAACTGGCCGTATCGGTCAGGAAGCGCTGGAACAGCGCCGTGACGGCGGGCCGTTCCGGGCATAGGTGGAGGTCGGAGACGAAGAGGGTGGACACAGGGTGATGGGTGATGGGTGATGGGTGATGGGTGATGGGTGATGGGTGATGGGTGATGGGTGGGGTTTTCCCATTCCCTATCACTCATTGCCCATTACCAGTCCTTAACAGATTTCCGCTTTTTCGATAATCACGTCTTCCACCGGCACGTCCTGGTGGCCGGCCTGGCTGCCGGTCTTGACTTTCTTGATGCGATCCACCACATCCTTGCCGTCCACTACCTTGCCGAATACGCAGTAGCCGAAGCCTTGCGGGGTGGCGGAAGTGTAGTTGAGGAAGCTGTTGTCGGAAACGTTGATGAAGAACTGGCTGCTGGCCGAATGGGGATTCGGGGTGCGTGCCATGGCGAGGGTATAGGTCTCGTTTTTCAGGCCGTTGGCGGCTTCGTTCTGGATCGGCTCCATGGTTTCCTTGGGGATCATGCCGGGCATGAAGCCGCCGCCCTGGACCATGAAGCCGTCGATGACGCGGTGGAAAACGACATTCTCGTAAAAGCCTTTTTCCACGTACTTGAGGAAGTTGGCGGCGGTGAGCGGTGCCTTTTCCTCGTCGAGTTGGATGGTGATGACGCCAAAATTGGTATGCAGCTTGACCATGAAATTATCCTTTACGTTTTTTCGGGTTGGAGGAATGAGTGGAAGGCGGTGCGGGTGCCGCGATTATGGGCAGGGCGGCGATCAATTCGGCCTGCTGGATAAGCACCGGTTTGGCGGGTACGTCGGCCTCGAACGGTCCGCCGGGGCCGGTGGGCAGGCGCGAGATTTTCTTCGCGACGTCCAGCCCCAGCACCACCTTGCCGAACACGCAATAGCCCTGGTATTTCGGTTCGGGAGAGTGGAAGTTGAGATACTTGTTGTCGCTGAGGTTGATGTAGAACTGCGAGGTGGCGGTATCCGGCTCATAAAGCCGCGCCATTGCCAGCGTGCCGGGTTCGTTGCGCAGGCCGTTGTTGGATTCGTTGGGGATCGGGTCGAGGGTGGTTTTGTATTCGAAATCCGGGGTGAGGCCGCCGCCTTGCACCACGAATTGCTCCACGGCGCGGTGGAATATAGTGCCTTGGTAAAAGCCGTTGTTCACGTAATGCAGGAAATTGGCGACGGTGCGCGGGGCTTTTTCAGGGTATAGCTCGAAAATCATCTCGCCCTCGCTGGTGGTGAATTTCACCAGCGGATTGGCGGCGTAGGATTGGGTGGTCATCACCAGTAGCAGCGCCAGTAGGGCGAGCAGGGCAAGACGGATAACCAGGGTGTTCATATCAGGCGCCTCCTTCATAGACAATGTGCCAGTCGCTGCCTTCTTTTTGCCAGTACTGGCGCTTGCGCATTTGATTTTTGAGATTGTTGCTATTGTAGTCCTGGTCGAAGGTCACGACCGCCAGGTTGTTGTTGCCGGGGTAGGCGAATACGCTGACATTGGCAACCTGGATTTTAAGCCAGGATTTGCTGGCGTTGACCATCCGTTTCTGCTCGCTGAAGGCGTGCAACTCCTGGCCCCCGGCGTTGAAGCTTTTTGAATAGTGACGCAGGTATTTGTCGGTATCCAGGGATTCCCAGTCCTTGCGCCAAGCTTCCAGGGTCTGGGTCAGTTCCTGGCGCGGCGCCGCGAGTTCCTTGGGGTCGGCCCACTCCACATGGTCGCTGATGATGACCGGGGTCAGGCCGATTTGCAGGTTCTTGCCGACCGTGACCATGTCGGGATTGGTGAGCACCACGCAGCCGTTGCTGGCGCGCGGCGGGCGGCTATAGGTGTCGCTCGGCACGCCGTGTAGCCAGATGCCGTGACCGTTCTTGCCCTGGCGCTTGTCCCACTCGTTGGGATAGCTGATCGGGAATGCCCCGGAGCCGTAGAAATCGGAAAGCTGGCCGCGCGGCAGGCTGGCGGTGACGAAATACACGCCCAAAGGGGTTTTCTGGTCGCCTTCCTTGTTCTTTTCCGCGCCGGCCTTACCGCTGCTCACGTAATAATCGGCAACCAGGCGCGCTTCGCCGTTGTCGTTCTCGAACAGGTAGAGGCGCGCCTTGCCGGTATCCACCACGATGGCGTAGCGTTGCCCGCTGTGAAGCTGCAGCAGATAGCGGGGGACGCGGTTGGTCGGGGTTTTTTCCTGAAGGTGTTGTAGGCGCACGCGGATTTCGTCGCGCAGATCGGCAATCTGGTGCGCCGCGTTGGGGGCGTTGCCGATGCCGCTCAGGGGCTGGGCCTTGGCGAGCAGCAGGTCGCCGCGGATCAAGTGGGCCAAGCGGAAATTGGGATAGGCCTTGAGCATCGCCTCGACATCCAGCATCGCTTGGTTGTGGCGGTTGTCGCGCACATCCTGCAAGGTCTTGGCGAGCATCGCTTCGAGGTCTTTGGGCATCGGCTCGGCAGCGGCGGGTGCGGCTTCCGGCTTGGGCGGCTTGCTGCCCAGCGCCAGGGACTGGGCCGGAACGGCAAGGCACAGGAGCAGCGCGCAACAGCGCGCCAGCGAGCCACAGGGCTTGGGAATCAACTGCATGAATTAGCGATTTGCTCTAAACGTAAGGTATCGAATTGGAGAGACGCGCCCGCGCTAGCGGCCTACGTGCTCTTGCTGGATCAGCCACTTATCACCTGCTCGGTTGACCATCACGGTTTTCATGGTGGAGGTGGACAAGGCGTCGGACTTGTAGTTCTGCCGGAAGGTTACGCTGGCATGTTCACTGTCCTGGAAAGTGACGCGCGGTGCTTCGATGGAAACGTGGATGGACTTGGGCCGGCTGATCCGCTCCTTGCGGGTCTTCTCCCAACTGGAACGGCTTTCGCCGCCGGGAACCTTGAAATCCTTGGCGTAGGATGCCAGGTAGCCGGCAACGTTTTTACTGGCCCAGGCCTTGGCCCAGGCGTTGAGCGACTTCACCACGGCGGCTTCGGCGTCCTGCTTGGATTCTGCCTTTTCCTTGTGCGGCGCGACCGGCTTGGCCTCCACCGGCGGCTTGGCCGGCTCGGGCTTGGCGGCCTCGACTTTGGCCGGCTCGGCCTTGACCGGTTCCGGTTTGACCGGCACGGCAAGCGGCTCGGGCTTGGCGGGCGCCGCCGGGGTGGCCGGTGTCGCGGGCACGGTCAGGGCGGCCTTGCCCGCGTCGCTCTTCACTGCCGGGCGGTTGGGCTTGCCGCTGCTGGAGAACATTTCCTTGACCAGCGCCAGCTTGGTTTGCGCGGTGGCGTTGCCCTTGTCCAGTTGCAGCGCCTTGTCGTAAGCCTGGCTGGCCATCTTGGCGTAGATGTCGCCCAGGTTCTCATGGGCGGTGGCGTAGCTGGGGTGGGTGCTGATCGCCATTTCCAGGGCGGCGCGGGCCTTGTCGAACTGGTTCGAAGTGGCGTACAGCACCGCCAGGTTGTTGTAGGGTTCGGGCAGTTCCGGGTAATCCTCGGTGAGGCTGACGTAGATCTTGATGGCTTCCGGAGTCTTGCCTTGTTCGGCGAGAATAAGGCCTTTCAGGAAGCGTGCCTGGGCGATCTTGGTGCCCTGAGCATCCTTGGGTTTGCCGGCGAGATAGCTATCCAGACGCTCCAGCGCCTTGGCGGCATCCCCCTTCTTGTAAAGTATGTTGATATCCTGAAGTTCGTCCGCTCCGGCAGGGAAGGAGGGGGCCACGAACAGCGCGCAACACAAGGCACAGGCCTGGACTGCAATGCGAAAACGGCTCATTTTGGTGATATACTTTTCGGCGTTTGAATAGGCCCGAATTCTAACAAGAAGCGCCCCCAATCTCCACAGTTACTTCCCGACGAGAACAATTCCATGAGCAGTGAAACCACGCCGGTTGCGCATTTCATCCGCAATATCATCGAAGACGACCTGAAAAGCGGCAAGCACCAGAGTATCGTCACCCGCTTTCCCCCCGAGCCGAACGGCTACCTGCACGTCGGTCACGCCAAGTCGATCTGCCTGAATTTCGGTATGGCGGCGGACCACCAGGGCAAGTGCAACCTGCGTTTCGACGATACCAACCCGGAAAAGGAAAGCGAGGAATACGCCCAGTCGATCCAGGACGACGTGCGCTGGATGGGCTTCCAGTGGGACGGCGCGGTGCGCTGGGCATCGGATTATTTCGACGCGCTCTACGACTACGCGGTCGATCTCATCAAGCAGGGCAAGGCTTACGTGTGCGACCTGACTCCCGACGAGATGCGCGCCTATCGCGGCACCCTCACCGAAGCCGGCAGGAACAGCCCGTTTCGCGAGCGCCCCGTGGAAGAGAACCTCGACCTCTTCACCCGCATGAAGAACGGCGAATTTCCCGACGGCGCCAAGGTGCTGCGCGCCAAGATCGACATGGCCGCGCCCAATATCAACCTGCGCGACCCGGTGATATACCGCATCAAGCGCGCCCACCATATCCGTACCGGCGACAAGTGGTGCATCTACCCGATGTACGACTACACCCACTGCATTTCCGATGCGCTGGAAGGCATCACCCATTCGCTGTGTACCCTGGAATTTGAAGATCACCGCCCGCTTTACGACTGGTGCCTGGATCAATTGCCGGTGCCTTGCCACCCGCGCCAGATCGAGTTCTCGCGCCTCGAATTGCAATACACCATCACCAGCAAGCGCAAGCTCCTGCAACTGGTCACGGAAAACCGGGTAAGCGGCTGGAACGACCCGCGTATGCCGACCATTTCGGGGATGCGCCGGCGTGGCTACACCCCCGAAGGTTTGCGCGAATTCGCCAAGCGTATCGGTATCTCCAAGAGCGACAACACCGTCGACATGAGCGTGCTCGAATCGAGCATCCGCGACGACCTGGAAACCCGCGTGCCGCGCGTCATGGCTGTCATCAAGCCGCTAAAAGTGACCATCACCAACTTCGTCGAAGGCGAAACCGCTTCGCGCGAAGCCGGCTTCCACCCCAACCATCCCGAATTCGGCAGTCGCCTGGTGCCGTTTTCCAAGGAAATCTGGATTGAGGCCGACGATTTCGCGGAAACACCGCCGCCCGGCTGGCAGCGTCTTACTGTCGGTGGCGAAGTGCGTTTGCGCTACAGCTATGTGATCAAGTGCGACGAGGCTGTGAAGGATGGCGCCGGCAACGTGGTCGAGCTGAAATGCTCGATCGACCCGAACACCCTGGGCAAAAACCCGGAAGGCCGCAAGGTGAAAGGCGTCATCCACTGGCTGTCGTGCGCCGCCGCCCTGCCCGCCGAGATTCGCCTCTACGACCGCCTGTTCACCATGCCCAAGCCGGATGGCGACAAGGAAAGGGATTTTCAGGATTTCCTCAATCCCCATTCCCTGGAAACCGTGCAAGGCTGGATCGAAGCCTGCGTCAAGGATATCGCGCCGGAAACCCGTTACCAGTTCGAGCGGTTGGGGTATTTCTGTAGCGACCGTGTCGAGCACCAACCCGGCGCCAAGCTGGTGTTCAACCGCACCGTGACGCTCAAGGATTCGTGGGCCAAGGAGCATGGGTGATATTCCCCCGCAAATCGGGCAAGGAGTAAGGGATGCAGGACGTCAGATGGAAACAGCGCTTCGATAATTATCTCAAAGCGCTTCAGACCCTGGACGAAGCGGCAGCCCTGGCGCAGACGCGCGCCTTGTCGAAATTGGAACAGCAGGGGCTGATCCAGAGCTTCGAGTTTACCCACGAGTTGGCCTGGAACGTCTTCAAGGATTACCTGACCGACAAGGGCATCGTCGGGCTGATCGGCTCCAAGGACGCCACCCGTAGCGCTTTCAAGAATGCCCTCATCGAGCAGGGCGAGGCGTGGATGGAAATGATCGCCGACCGCAACCTGACTTCCCACACCTACGATCAGGAAACGGCGCAAACTATCGCCACACACATTCTGGAGCGCTATTACCCCGCCTTCCGGAGCATGGCTGAAAAATTCTCGGCACTCTGCCGGCAACACGACGATTGATGGATTACGGCTTGGCTCCTTCCGTCGTCGCCCGCATCCAGGAAGTGTTGGCCCGCTTCCCCGCTGTCGACAGGGCCGTCCTGTACGGATCGCGCGCGATGGGCACGCACAAAACCGGATCGGACATAGACCTCACCCTGTATGGCGACCGCTTGGCTGTGCCGCAACTCGCTGCCATCGCCTCGGAACTGGATGATTTGCTGTTGCCCTACACCATAGACCTGTCGCTCTTCGCCATGCTGAACAACGCGGATCTGCGCGAACACATCGGGCGGGTGGGAAAGACGTTCTACGAACGTTCAACGGAATGACGGCTAGCGGCGGCCTATGAGGCGAAACGTATTTCCCGCTTGTCGGTGAGCTTCGCCTGTTTCGACGCACGGCTCAACAAGGCGGCGCAGGTGCTGGGGATGGAAGCGCCTGCCCTGGCCGGTTGACGCGGGATAGTCGCGGGTTGAGCCCATCGTCGGTTTAACGGAAGCACGTGATTTCCTTAACTCATCGTCACCCGCGCCAGCACCTGGTTGCCGCAACCCTGGTACTCCAGGCAGTCGAAGCTGATCATGCGCGACATCGCGATGCCTCGCCCGTGGGTGTCGAAAGCCCGTTCCGGGCTGATTTCCAGATAGTCGCGCCAATCGAAGCCGCTTCCCAGGTCGCGAATCAAAAAGCGGAATTCATCGCCCTCGCGGGAGAATTCCAGCATCGCCTGCTTGCCGGCATGGTCGGGAGTGTCGAGGCGTTTGGCGATTTCCTCGAATAGCCGGCCTTCTTCGATCAAGCGCGATTTTTCCGCGTAGCCGATGCCGAGGTTGCCGTGTTCGACCGCGTTCAGCATCAATTCGGTGAGTCCAAGCACCACCCGTTCCGGATTGGGTGTCGCGGTGGCGACCAGGGTGGCGATGTCGCGCGCCTGGTCGGGCGTGCTGAACTGGAATTGGGCATTTTTGAGGCAGGTGAGGGTGCGTGCCGCCTGATGCACCTTGCTTTGCAACTCGAGTTGTTGGCGGTGGTCTTCCGCAGCCGTGGCAACGATGGCAAGCAGGGTTTCCGTCGCGTAGGGCTTGGTCAGGTAGTAATAGGCGCCGGCCCGCAATCCTTCGGCGATATCCGCATCCGAGGACATGGCGGTGTGCATGATGAGCGGGGTATGGATGAGCGTCGGATTTTCCTTGCTGCGTCTTAAAATCTCGATGCCGTCCATATCCGGCATCAAACGGTCGAGCAGGATCATGTCGTAGGTGCCGGGATTCTCCGACAGCATCCGCCACGCTTCTTCTCCGGTTGCCGCGATTTCCGTCTCATAACCGGCCAGGCTCAGGTTTTCAACCAATAATTCGCGATTGACGGGCTCGTCCTCGACGATCAGTATGCGTTTGGATTCCATGGTTTTTCGAATTGATGGGCCAGCAGTTGCATCGTATCATACGAATTCTCCGGATAAATTGACAACTGTCAGTATTCATGGCGGTTTTCCCGGATTATTTCCGAAAAAAATGGGGTTGATCCGTCGGGGCAGGGAATATGACAATGTTTTTGAGAATTATCATGGTTTCCAATGTCTTGCTTCCCCATAAATCGGTTTGAAATAAAGTTTTTGATGGGATCGTTCCAATCCGACGGAGCCGCGGACGCAACACACCGGCAACAAAGTCCGGAACGACCAATTTTGATAATTTCCTTCATCTGCCCGTCTCTTGCCGGGTTTTACGGGTTGGGCCATGACTTCCTCTTACTCGCTTAAGCTCGGCGACATCATGAGTTCCCGGGTGCTTTCGCTATCACCCGGTCAAACGCTTGAAATCGCGGCGCAAATCATGGCCAGGGAGCATGCCTCCTCGCTGGTGGTGGTGGAAAATCGCCAGCCGCTCGGCATCCTCACCGAGCGGGACGTGGTCCGCCTATTCCATGAGCGGATGCCGCTGGACACCCGCGTCTCCGCAATCATGAGCCAGCCGGTGCTGAGCGCCTCCGCCAGCCTGGATTTCAATGCCGCCTACGCCCTGTTGCTGCGCCACAAGGTGCGCCACCTCGTGGCGCTCGATCAGGAAGGACTGGTCGTCGGCATGGTCAGCGAAAGCGATTTCCGTAGTCATCTGGAGCGTTCCATGCTCCACCGCATCCAGAATCTGAATTTCGTGATCGACCGGGGATTCCCCAGTCTTTCTCCCGGTGACAGCCTCGAATTCGCCGTGGAGCGGATGGCCATCGAGAAATGGGATTACATCGTGGTGGTCGAGGAGCAGCGGGCTTTGGGTATCGTCACCGAGCGCGATATTCCCCGCCTGTGGGCGGCGTGTGCCGCGCCGGAGTCGGTGTGTCTGCGGGAAGTGATGAGTTCCCCGGTGCAGCATATTCCGGTTACGGCGTCGGTACTCGACGCGGATCTTCGCATGACCGCCGATCACTTGCGCCACCTGGCGGTGGTCGACGGCGAGGAGAAAATCGTCGGGGTGATCAGCCAGCATCGCCTGATGGAATACCTCGGCGTGGAAATCATCGACAAGCCGTTGCGCCAGCAGGCGGTGTTGCAGGCCGAAAAAAAGCGCCTGGAATCCCGTTTGCAATTGGTGCTGGATAAAACCGGAATAGGCATTTGGGAATACGACCATCTGCACGATCACAACGTGTGGAGCGAATCGCTGTGCAATATTTTGGGTTACGAGTGCGCTCCGGCAAGCTTGGCGGACTGGCTGGAGAACATCCACCCCGCTGACCGACAGAAGGTGCGTGAGCAGATCGCCGCCCTACCAGACAATGATGGACGGCTGTTTGAAGCGGAATGCCGCATCCGCAGCGCGGCGGGGCAATGGCTGTGGTTTTACGCGCGCGGCAAGGTGGTCGAGCATGACGAAACGGGCAGGCCGTTGCTGACGGTCGGCACCATGAGCGACGTTTCCCAAAGCAAACATGCCGAATTGCTGGTGAGTATCCAGCACGGATTTTCCGAGAAGCTCGCCGAGTTGCCGCCGCGCGAGGTGTTGCAGCAAGCCATTCTGGAAAGCGCGCTGAGCCTGCCGGAACTGGACGGCGGCGGCCTGTATTGGCGGCAGCCCGACGGCAGTTACCAATTGGTTGCCCATGCGGGACTTTCCGGGCAATTCGTTGCCGAGGTTTCTCATCTCCCGGCGGATTCGCCGCGCGCGAACCTGATCCGCAGCGGCAAGTTACAAACCAGTTGTCGTCCGAGCTGCGCCGATTCCACCTTGACGATCGGCGCAGATTGGGCAAAAGAAGGGATTCGGGCGTTGGTGGTCATGCCCATCCTGGTCCAGGACCAGGTGGTCGCCTGTCTTACCCTGGCCAGCAAACATGGCGAGGCGATCGCCCAAACCGCGCTCACCGTGCTGGATACCCTGGCGCACCAGTTCAGCCAAGCGCTGGAGCGCCTCCTGGCGCGCGAACAGGCGGCAACCCGCGAGCAGGATTTGAGCGACCTGTTCTGCGCAATCCAGGATTATCTTTTCATCGTTGATCTGGATGGGCATATCCTCCATTACAACAAGGCGGTGGCGGAGGGTCTGGGATACGGCGACGCCCTGCTGGGCGCGTCGATTTTACAGGTTCATCCCATCGAATCGCACGACCAGGGAAAGGCCGTCGTCGGGGAAATTCTTGAAGGAAAGCGCGTCGATTTCCCCCTTCCGCTCCTGAGAGCCGACGGCAGCCGGATTATGGTCGATACCCGGGTGGCACGCGGCCATTGGCAAGGGAAGCCGGCGTTCATCGGGATTTCCCGCGACGTCACGGAACAGCTGCGTCAGCAGGAAGCCCTGCTCACGGAAAAACTGTTTTCCGACGACATCATCAACAGCCTGCCGGGGGTTTTTTACCTGTTCGACGAAAATGGCCGGTTCCAGCGCTGGAACCGCCATTTCACCACGGTTTCCGGCTATTCGGATGCGGTCCTGGCGGGGATGAGCGGCCCGGATTTATTCGAGGGAGAGGACAAAGTTCGTATTGCCCACGCCATGAAAGCGGTATTCGAACAAGGGATCGCTTCCGTCGAAGCCGATTTGCTGACCCACCATGGCCAAAAAATCCCCCATTATTTCAGCGGACAGCGCTCGATAATCAATGGCAAGCCCTATCTGATCGGCCTGGGGATCGATATCTCGGCGGAAAGACAGGCCAAACGCGCTCTCAAGGACCAACGCACGCGCCTGAAAACCCTGGTGGATACCATTCCGGATCTGATTTGGCTAAAAAACGTCGAAGGGATTTACCTTACCTGCAACCCGATGTTCGAGCGTTTTTTCGGCGCCAAGGAGCATCAGATCGTCGGCAAGACCGATTACGATTTCGTCGCCTCCGAATTGGCGGATTTCTTCCGTGCCAACGACAAGGCAGCCATGGCGGCCGGCAAACCAAGCGTCAACGAGGAATGGATCACTTTTGCCGACGATGGTCACCGCGCCCTCCTCGAAACCATTAAAACGCCGATGTGCGATGCCGGTGGAAAAATCATCGGCGTACTCGGCATCGCTCGCGACATCACGGCGATCCATCTGGCCAAGGACGCCCTCGACGAAGCCAATGAATTCCTGCGTGAAAGCCAGACCATCGCTCTTCTCGGCGGGTGGAAAGCCAATCCGCCCTGCAACACCATCATGTGGACCGAAGAGGTCTACCGCTTGGTGGAACATCCGGTGGATATTCCCCCCGCCAATCTCGATGAAGCACTGAATTATTACGCACCGGAATTTCGTCCTTTGGTGAAAGCCAATTTGCAGGCGGCGTGGGACGACGGTTCCCCCTTTACCATGGAAGCCGAGATGGTCAGCGCGTCGGGACGGCGCTTCTGGGCCGAACTGCGCTGCAACGGCAAGACCGAACAGGGTGGGAAAGCCTTTATTTCCGGCACCTTCCAGGACGTTACCGAGCGTCGCGCCATCGAGGAGCAGGTCCGCCGGCTCAACCAGTCGCTGGAACAGCGGGTGCACGAGGAAGTCGCCAAGAACCGTGAAAAGGATTTGCTGTTAATCCAGCAGTCGCGCCTTGCCACCATGGGCGAGATGATGCACAACGTGGCCCACCAGTGGCGCCAGCCGCTCAACACGCTCAACCTGATTCTGCAAAACATCAAGGATGCTTACGAATTCGGCGAGCTTGACCAGAACTTTCTGAAAGAAATGACCGACACCGGGAATCAGGTCGCGCAAAGAATGTCTCGCACCATCGACGATTTCCGCAATTTCTTCCGCCCCGATGCCGAGAGCCGCAGCTTCAATCTGGCCAATTCGCTTGGCGATGCCTTAAAACTCCTGGAAGCGAGTTTCGCCAACAACAATATCGAGATCGTCGTGGAGGGCGCTCGGGATGTTTGCGGGCTGGGCTATCCCAACGAATACGCCCAGGTGCTGCTCAACGTTCTGGTCAACGCCAAGGATGCCATCAAGGCCGGTCATCATGCCGGCAAGGTGGTCGTGGCTATCGGCGCGGAAGACGGCGTGGCGACGGTGCGCATTCGCGACAACGGCGGCGGCATTCCCGAAGCCATCCTGCCGAAGATTTTCGATCCGTATTTCACCAGCAAGGAAAGCGGCACCGGGATCGGCCTCTACATGTCGCGCATGATCGTGGAGCATATGCACGGCCATATCGAGGCGCACAATGTCGAAGGCGGCGCGGAAGTGGTGATTTCCCTGCCGCAGCCAACCATCTCCTAGATCGGCAAGAACACCACCGTCGCAACGCCCTGGATCACCCGCACCACGGTGCGGTGGTTCTTTTCCGCGGCAATTCGCGCCAGGGTGTCCTGGTAGGCCACCAGCTTGCCGAACTCGCGTTCGAAACTGAGGTTTTTCACGCTTCCGTCGGTTTCATTGCCGAGCAGGAACGGCTCGCCGCGCGCCGTGCGGTCGTGCTTGAGCTTCCAGGCGGCGGCTTCGTAATTGCGGGCGCAGTTGTAGAGCTTTTGGGGAATCAGTTCGTCGAGGGCGAATAGTTCGAGCTTGTCGTTATAGGCCGCGTGGGTCATGGTCGCCAGCCCGACGATGAAGGCCAACACCCGGTCGCCGCGGTAGTCCTCGCTGAAGGCCAACTGGATGGCTTGCGCGCCGATTTGGTTGTCCAGTTCGCGGAAACGCCAGTCGTGGGGGCGGTCGAACACCAGCGCGACAATGGCTTCGCCGCTCGGTTGGCCGGTCTTGCGCCACTCGCGGGGATTGCGCTTGTAGAGCTTTTCCATCAGGTTGCGCAGCACCGCGAAGGTTTCGCGGTAGTGGATTTCCGCCACCACGTCGATATCGGTCTTGGCGAATGCCGAAAAGGTGAAGTCCGGCGCAAAACGGCTGCCGTCGGGGCGCCGCGCCGGTGGGGCACAAGCGGCCAGAGCCACTGCCAGCAACAGCGTGAGCAGCCGTTTCAATGGCGGGTCGCCCCCGCCGGGGTGGGAATGTCCGTGGCGAAAAGCTGCCCGGCATCGATGGCGTCGTAGCGGTAAACCTGGTTGCAGAATTCGCAGCGCACTTCCATCTCGCTTTTTTCCGCGAGTACCGCCAGCACCTCGTCGCGGCCCATCATGCGCAACATCGCGCCCACCCGTTCCGCCGAGCACGAGCAGCGGAAACATACCGGGGACGGATCGAACAGCCGCACGGTTTCTTCGCCGAACAGGCGGCGCAACAAGGCGTAGACCGGAAGGCCCAGGAGCTCCTCGGCTTTCAGGGTGGCACCCAGATGGTCGATGCGATTCCACGCATCGAGATCGTGCTCCGTCACGCCCGGCAGCTTTTGCAAGAGCATCCCGCTGGCCGTCCAGTCGTCGGCGGCGAGAATCAGGCGGGTGTCGAGCTGCTCGGAACGGCGCATGTAGTTTTCCAGCACGGCGGCGATATTTCCGCCTTCCAGCGCGACGATGCCCTGATAGGGCTTTTTCCCCTCGCCGGGATCGAGGGTGATGGCGAAATGCCCGTCGCCCACTAGGTCGGTCAGCGTCGCGGTGTCGGGAATTTCGCCGTCCCACTTCGCGGTGGCGCGCATTCCCAGGTCGGCGCTGCATTCCACCACCAGCAGGCGCACCGGCCCATTGCTCTGCACCTGCATGACCAGCGCCCCGGAAAACTTCAGCGTTGCCGACAGCAAGGCTGCCGCCGCCATCAGTTCACCCAGGATGCGGCGCACCGCCGGCGGGTAGTCGTGGCGTTCCAGCACGGCCCGCCAGGTGTTGTCGAGTTGGACGATCTCACCGCGCACGGCGGTGTTTTCAAAAAGAAAGCGATACAGGGCGTCACGCGGTTCCATGTTTTTTCTTGAGTTTGACGGTGTAGAGACTGGCCGGCAGCGCACTGTTGATGTCGAATGCTATACCGGCCTCAATGCCGATGCGGGCGATTTCCTCGGCGGAAAGATCCTGGTCGTAAACGGTGTGCATCGCACCCAGCGCGTATTCCCGCCCCGAGCCGATGGCCCAGAATTTCTTGTATTCGAAAATTTCGCGCATCGAGAACACCCCGAAGATCCCCGAGGGGTTGGCGATCAGCGCGGTAATCTGGCTCGATTCGTAGGGATCGTCTTCCTCTTCCTTGGGGTTGAGAAAACATTCCTCCTTGAGCACCGGGTGCATTTTCCGGAAACTTTCGTAGATATCGGCGCGGCTGCCCAGCTTCATCTTGGCGTTGCGCGCGATCAGGTTCTCCAGCACCAGTTGGTGCGCGGCGCTACCCGCCAGGCCGAGGTAGGAATCGCCGCAGCGCATGATCTTGTCGTGCGCCACGTCGAAATCGGAAGACAAACGCATGTCCCCGAAAGTGGTGAGACTGTCGGCGGCAATCGCGGCGACGCCGTTCTTTCTAACGACGACAATGGTCGTCATAGGCTTCCCCAAAAGGAGTAAAATGAAATATTACCATTTCATTTCCGCCCGCCGCATGGATAAGGAAAAAATCGACCACTGCATCGAACTGTTGTGCAACCGGGGTTGCCGCGAAGTCACCCGCACCATCGGCATCATGGAACGCCACGAACCCCTCCCGGAAGCCGCCGCACTCACTTCCGAAGAACACGCCGCCGTCCTCCACGAATTGCAGGCGATCATGGCGGTGTACGACAAGCCGTGCGATATTTGAAGAAAGCGGTTCTTGCCGTTTGGTACTCTCAAAACTTAGGTTTGGGTGACCAACTCGGCGAAGAAAAGGATGGGTGATACCCGGCGGCCTATCGGTCTGGGCACAAGAGCGATGGCGCACCCATCTGACTGAAGACTGATGGTTCGATGGGGGCGCCGCGCTTTACCCATCCGCTTTTTTTACGCAGCATGATCCGCCGTACCGCTTCCGACTAGTTCAGCGGCAATCGTATCCGGCCCCAGGTCTTGACCGTTTGGCCAGCCTATCCCCAAGACAAAAATCCGCACCTGACGAAAGTAAGCCTCGTTTTCCAGTTCACGGAAAAACTCGCTGGTCATGAACGGCTTCACGTCAAATAAGCCGCATCGGCCATCAAATCCCCCCGACGGATTTCCAGCCAAGCCTGCACCAACTTCATTTTTGCTTTCGGCAAATCCCCTTCGAGTACTTCGCCATCGTCTATTGAGATTACCGTCATGAACTTGGCTTATTCAGCGTGAAAATGCGGAAGATGATGCTGTCGAAGGTATACATGTAGATGACTATGCCGTAGAACATGGATAGAACGGGTATGGAAATCCTGTTTTTTTGAATTGCATCAATCCGTTGGCCTAAGGCGCAATGCCCTGCGGGGATTGCGCCTTAGGCGGGTTAGTCCTCTCCTCGATTTGAATAGTTTACCTGCTCAAAGGTAGAGGTATCCATCGAAGCAAAACCTTTGGACTCTACCCGGTTTTCATACACTTGGTAACTGTAATAAATGACAGTTACATATTGATTTCGAAAGGGGTAAATTTCGGCGTTGCGGTGGTGCGCCATCCAGTGAAACCGCTGCCAAAACGCCGCAATGACAACCTCAAGGGAACGACAAGACCATGAAAAAAGATCGACGTGTTTCGAGATGTTTCCGGCAGTTTGTATTTTCAATGAGTACATGTCTAATGCTGTTATCAAATGCGCCGGCGACAGGAGAAACTTGGAAAGCACTTGGAGGATGCCAGGATACCGACATGGTCGTTGAGAACTCTCACCTAATCAGCCGCAGTTGCACCATATACACCTTCGATAACATAAGTATTCAACAACCAGTGGGGGTCTCATCAGTTTCAGGGATGTTGCTTGGGACGTCGGCCCTAATTCAGTGCGACGACGGCAGCCCAGGTGTAATTCAGATAAATGTCGCACAAAACTTCCCTGGGCTAGAGGCAGGCGGAGGGGTGGTCGACGAAAATAATAAATTTCTAGTTGAGGTTGGGGCTGACGCATTTAACAGTTGCACGTATAAAATGACAGGCGAAGTGAAATACATCCCAACATTCGACATGGGCGACTCCAGCCCAGTCAATCCCCCAACCGATGGCGATAGCGATCCCGGCGCACCGGACGCTTGCGATTGTTCCGAATGACCATTCGGCTTCAATCAAGTCTTCCGGAAATTCCCAATATCGCGACAGCGGCAATCGCCAAGCTGATGATAGACACCAAAACTTCCCAAGGAACGATCATGTGCCGCATTATCCTTCTTCTCCTTTTCTGCATTTTCAGCAACGCCGCGTTTGCCGCTTCGCCAGCCAACACCCTCATCAACCCGGCCAACGGCAACGTATTGCTGACGGAAACCGACTACACGGGTTACGGCGCGGCTCCGCTGGAAATTCGTCGCTATTACAACAGCATTACCGCCAAGGCAGGGCGTTTTGGGTTGAATTGGAGCGACACCTTCGCCCGCGTCCTTACCGTTCAATCGGTTGAAAACTTTTTCACCGCCAAGATCACCCGCCCCGACGGCAAAACCTTTACCTTCCAGCGGGTCGGCAGCGCGCCATGGTACGCGGCACCCGACAACGGCGCGCTGCTTCGTGACACCGCGCAAGGCGGCTGGCAGCTTTTTACCCCCGAGGAAACGGAAACCTACAATCAAAACGGACGCCTGACGTCCTTGCGCAACAGCGAAGGGCATAGCTACCAATTCAGCTACGATGCATCGGGTCGCCTATCCGGGGTAGTGAATTCCTTCGGGCGCGGCATCGCCTATACCTATGACGCGAACAACCGAGTTCAAACCGTCACCGACCCGGCAAGCGGCGTTTACCAATACGCTTACAACGCCCAAGGAATGCTGAGTACAGTCACGTTTCCCGGTGGCACTACCCGCCAATACCTGTATGGCGAGGCGGGGCAAGCGTCCGGCGCCAAGGCCCCAATGCTGATGACCGGCCTTATCGATGAAGCCGGTCAACGTTTTTATTCGTGGAATTACGCTGAAAGCGGCAAGGCCATCAGCCGCAGCCATTCCGGTGGGCTGAAAGCCATCGCGGCCACCTATCAGGACACCCTGACCACGGTCACCAACGCCACGGGCGCGGATACCTACTACGCTTTTTCCATCGTCAAGGGCAAGCCTCGCCTCACGCTGAAATACGGCTGCCCAAGCTGCGGCAGCTACAAGACATACGACGCCAACGGCTTTGCGACCTCGTCCATGAGCTTTTCCGGGGAGAGCACCACTTATACCAACGACAGCAACGGCAGAGTCACCTCCAAAACCGACCCGCAGGGCAACGTCACCACCACCAACTGGCAAGCGGATAGCCAACTCGTCGACAGTATCGTTGAGCCAACCCGCACCACCGCCTTTACCTACAATGCCGCCGGGCAAACCACCGCCAAGACGGTCACCGCCACCGACGGCAAAACCCAAACCTGGACCTATGCCTACACCTCAGCCGGGCTGCTCGCCTCGGTGGACGGCCCCCTCGCCGGCACCGCAGACAGCGTCAGCTACCAATATGACGCCCAAGGCCGGCTGACCGGCATTACCAACGGTCTCGGCCAGCAAACCAGCTTCACCTCGTTCGACGCGCATGGTCGCCCCTTGAGCAAAACCGACCCGGACGGCGTCGTCACCCAATACAGCTACGATGCCCGTGGGCGCATCCTTTCCGCCGCTGTCGCCGGGCAAACCACCGCTTACGCCTATTCGCCCACCGGTCTGCTGACTTCGCTCACCTTGCCGGGCGGCAGGGTTTACGCCTTCACCTACGATGGCGCCAACGACCTCAAAACCGCCCAGGATCCGAAAGGCAACCAGCTCACGTTGACCCGCAACCTGCTCGGCAAAATCACTGCCCGTGAGATTCGCGACCCCGCCGGCACATTGGTGATGAGCAGCCAATACGCCTACACCCCGGACGGCACGCTGACCGGCACGACCAACAACAAGGGCGGTAGCCGCGCCTATTCCTACGACGGAGCCGGCAACCTCCTCGGCCTCACCGATGAATTGGGGCAGCCAACCTACTATAGCTACGACGCCATGAGCCGGCTGGCATCAATAGCAGACTCACTTGGAGGGTCAGTCAGCATCACCCGCGACGCCGAAGGCAAAATCACCGCCGTTGCCGACCCCATCGCCGTTACTACCTCCTACA
>Ga0208371_1000066_pt1 | contig 63831 bp, 60 predicted proteins | sample SubbioCR12Aug_1A_FD_184827 | JGI IMG/M metagenome (GOLD analysis project Ga0208371, IMG submission 184827) | Serpentinite rock and fluid subsurface biosphere microbial communities from McLaughlin Reserve, California, USA - CR12Aug_1A (SPAdes) | ecosystem: Environmental > Terrestrial > Deep... | reverse complement strand
GCAGCGCTTTTGCGTTCCTTGGCATCAATCCGCCCAAGAATGGGGCGGAATATCTCCCAGTCGATCACGGCGTTGAGCCGCTCCAGTGGGTCGCCTGCCTCAGAGAGGCTGGCATAGCGATTCTGTAAGTCAAACAGGCTGTTTTGCATGGCGTGGTCACGGGTGGGTGTACCGATAACTCAGATTATCCAGAAAGGCGGGAATTTATAGAAGTGCCCTTTAGTGTTGAGTGTTTAGTTGATGTCGCCGCGCAATGCGCGTCGGATTTGAAGCAGGCGCGAAGCGCATTCCAAAAGCGAAGCCCTGAAATCGGGGCTTTGCTTGGCGGGTTTGGTGGATTCAAGCGCTTACGGGTTCCACGCGCTTTTCGTTTCGGCGTTGTTATTGCGCCATTACCTCGCCGTAACGATACGGGACGCTGGAGCGTCCAGCCCGTGGGCGCAATAACCAGCGGGCATTGCGCCGGATGGTTCCATTCGGCGGATTACGCTACGCTAATCCGTATATGGACACCTCCCGTTTTGCAAGCAACCCGTGTTGATGGTTTTGGGTGCAACTGCTTCCGTATATCCGGCTTCCTGTTGGGTAACGAGTTACCCGAGCCATGATGGAATTCGCGCGTAAGTCTCAAATCGCCCTAGCGGCTTTGTCGGGCGCTGCTTCGACAGTGAGCCAACGCAATAAGCTGAGTGACCTACGCCGGTCTGACCTGTTTGCCATCAATTCGTTTTGCTACGCAATCGCTGTTTGAAGTCTCCTGCTAAACTCGTTTTGTGTTGTCGCCGCTACGCCGCTGGTCGATACGTTTCCTCGCGACTCAGGATCGACCACGCAATCCGTGCGTTCTTGTTCGCCAGCGCCACCGTCGCGATGTTCTTGTTGCGCCGTTTGGCCAAGCCTGTCACCCAGCGGCTGCGGCCATCTTCCTTGTTCTCCGCCGCCTTGAGCGCCGCCCGTGCACCATGGATCAGCAACATGCGCACGTATTTGTCGCCGCGCTTGCTGATATGCCCCAGGCGGCTTTTGCCGCCGCTGGAGTGCTGACTGGGCGTCAGTCCCAGCCAAGCCGCCATGTCCCGCCCTTTGCTGAACTGTTTGGCGTCGCCTACCGCTGACACCAGGGCGCTGGCAACGACCGGGCCGATTCCTTCCACCGCCAGTAGCCGTTTGATGCGTTCATCTTCCTTGGCTCTTTGGGCAATACGGGCATCGTATGCTTTGATGTGATCATCCAGCTTGCGCAATTCTTCACCCAGTTGTTCCAGTAATCGGCGGAAATCCCCCAGCAGCCCGTTCTCGCCATCTTCCAGCAGTTCAGGGATGGCTTGGCGCAATTTCGCCAGCGAGGCGGGAAGCACGATGCCGAATTCACCGAGCAAGCCACGTATTTCGTTGCTGAGTGCGGTGCGCGCCTTGATAAGTCGGGCGCGAATCCGGTGCTCTGCCTGTAACACTTGTTGCTCTACGCTCTTGACCGCGACGAAGCGCATGTTGGGCCGGCCCACTGCTTCGCAGATCGCTTCGGCATCATTCGCATCATTCTTGCCACTCTTGACGTAGGGCTTGACGAATTGCGGCGACATCAGCCGTGCGTCATGCCCCATCCTGTTTAACTCACGCGCCCAATAGTGGGCGCTGCCGCAGGCTTCCATGCCAATCAATATCGCCGGAAGCTTGCGGAAATACGCCAGCATTTGGCTGCGCCGTAGCTGTTTCTTTACCACCGTCTTGCCATCACGATCCACGCCGTGAATCTGAAAGACTTGCTTTGCCAGGTCTATGCCAATACGGGTAACATTCATTTCACACCTCCCCCTGATGACTGTTTGATTCGAAACATCAGTCTGGCACATGATGCCGTTTAGGTGGGAGGTGTCCATTCCATTGCCCTACGTGCTATCAGGCCAATACCTGGTCAAAACCGCGTTGGGTGATTGGAATACGCCAGCACATCGAACAGCGTGTTACCGCGAAGGGCAAGACCTTGAAGCTGTTTGCCGATGATCCGGTGATTGGTAAATATCGATTCTCCGCGCTGGTGACTGATTTGGATTTGCCTGCTGTGGTGATCTGGCGCACCTATAGGGGGCGTGCCGATTGCGAGAACCGGATCAAGGAACTCAAGTATGACTTTGCCGCTGACAGTTTCAGTATGAAGAATTTCTGGGCTACTGAGGCTACGCTGAACGTGGTCATGCTGGCCTATAACTTGATGAGCCTATTGCGACAGGTCTTGCTCAAAACCAGCGCGACAAAGTGTCCCTCCAACTCGGTGCAACACACTCTGCAGACGTTACGTTACAAATTGTTTGCCAAGCCGGCGTATATCACTACCGAGAGTCGAAAACCCATCTTGAATCTGGCTCTGGCAATGCAACAGCGAGCGTGGATGCAGGGCTTGTGGGATGCATCTAAAACCTTCGACTTGCCAGCCAAATTCTCGCCTATTTATTCGCCTTGAAAAGGCTCTAATGGAAAATCTCGGTTTAATCAAGGGGGAGGTAGGGATGATCCCTGCTCCAAACTGAATACGCCCGCCCGGCACACAAAAGCAAAGCCCCGAAATCGGGGCTTTGCCTGGCGGGTTTGGTGGATTCGAGCGCTTACGGGTTCCAGGCGCTTTTCGTTTCGGCGTTGTTATTGCGCCATTACCTCGCCGTATCGATACGGGACGCTGGAGCGTGGAAACGATCAAACACAGCACAGTGCGCAAACGCCATGCTCTTGCTGGTTTCCAAGGTGCGTGGGGTTCACGATGTTCACCCCAACCTAAACTGTCGGCGCTCCTGGATTCCGCTATCGCTTCATTGGGTTGCCTCGCTCACAATCAAACTATGAAGAAACTAGGCATTTGGTCTTTTCATCCGTTGAAAGGATGCCATGATCTCTTATTGTTTGCCTCGCCGTATCACATTCTGGGGAATTGCGTACTTCAACCAGCTGCCCGTTATACACCATTGTAACGATGGTAATTGGTTTCAGCGTTCCCGCATATGTCGGCGACTTATACGGAAGATCGGCCTTCATAATCCGAACCTCGCCATCCTCGCCCGCAAAGACCAACGTCGCGTTACGTGCCCATCCTCCTATAAACATATCCGTAAGGCCGTCATTATCCTGGTCCCATGCCGCATAATCTATTTTCCCCAACACCTCCGCAGTATGGGGATTTTCCGGGCCAGAAATTCCCGCAACGGCGAAGCGACACAGCCCATCGGGCGCATCCGCAACGGTATCGAATATGTCAACACGCCCACATGCCTTCCATCCTGGCGCGCGTTGGAAAACCATTCCCAGATACATCATGTTGGAAACGCTATCCACCTCCAATTGTGTGTCATACCGGATTCCGGTATCCGCCAGCGCCGGCGCGGGCTTATCGCTGATCGCACCGCTGGCATCGGCTTTGAACAGCTTGACCTCATTTTCGCCGAGCGCGTAATACACTACGGTCATGCTTTGCGCCCAGGGGGCCTTGAATTTTCCACTGGCCGGGGCGGAAACATATAGACCGTCAACGGCATTGTCGAAGTTGGTTGTGTTCTTGCTCACATATAGGCGGCACACGCTGCCGGGCCAAAACGGATTTCCTTCCCCCGGCCATAAACCGGCTGTCGTACCCACTTCCACGCCGCCGAGATCGACCGGTGCACAGCCGGGGTCGTCGAAGCGCAGCACCGGGCCACGAATAAATACAGCGCCGCCCGCGATATAGAAATTGCTCTTCATCGAAGTCTTCACCCGCGACGCTTCGGCTTTGAACACCACCGAGAGCAGCACTGTCCCGGCGGGCAACTGGTATTGCCATTCCCTGTTGCCGAGGTAAGTCAGCAGGTTCGGCGTGACCGCATCCGCCGTCGCACCGTGCGCGATTTGCCCGGCCAGCAGGCATAGCGCGGCAAACAAATTCGATAGTGTCTTCTTCATGATTTCCCCCAATTCGTCTCGACGGCAACAAAACCGCACCCGCCGATTCTATTTTCGGTTGAAACATTACTCAACCGATAACTTATTGGTTTTCTGGATAGTTCGTCCATGGAATCGCTCATCGAACGCGCCGCCTTCGGCAGGCGCCTGCAATCCGTCTTGGCACGCCTGAAACCCGGGGAAAAAATCGGCTCGACCTGGGTGGCGCGCGAATTCAACCAGCGCTACGGCGGCAAGCCGGTGAGCGTGTGGGCGGTGGGCAAGTGGCTGTTCGGCGAGACGTTGCCCGGCCACGACAAGCTGCTGGTGCTGGCGCGCTGGCAGCGTGTGTCGCCGGAATGGCTGCTGTTCGGGGTGGGCGAGGCGGAAACCGCCAGCGCGCTGGAACAGTCCGTCACAAGCTACGCCGAGGCCGATCTGGCGCTATGCCGCGAATTCGCCGCGCTCAACGGCGAACACCGGCGCATCGTGCGGGAGATGGTGGCGCTGCTGGGACGGATGGAGCGGGAGCCGGGGTAGTCGTCAGTCTATGTGAAACGCCTTCTTCCTTTTGCGTTGTCTCTACCCGTTGGTTTCAACCGTTGTCGGCTCTGGCGCGCACCCGCCTTCTGTGTTATATATTTATATAACACCCCAAGGAAAATCAAATGGCAACCGTAACACTTAGAACGCTTGGCGGGTCGGTCGTAATGGCTGTTCCCAAGCAGATTTTGAGCATGATGCATCTGGGCGCAGGTAGTCTGGTGGAGGTAAATATGGAGAACGGCAAGCTGGTGGTCGAGCCGAAGACCCAGCCTCGTTATACCCTCGCCGAGTTGTTGGCGCAGTGCAACGACGAAAACATGGCGTTGACCGAGGAAGACCGCGATTGGCTGGCGGCCCAGCCGGTCGGGAAGGAAGCGCTATGAAGCGCGGTATCCCGGATCGGGGGGACATTCTCCACCTCGATCTTGATCCGGCACTGGGTAAAGAGCAGCAGGGACAACGTTATGTGCTTGTCCTGACCGTGGCGGAATTCAACCGCTTTGGTTTGGTACTGGTTGCACCGATTACCCAGGGCGGCCAGTTTGCCCGGGAAAACGGCTTCGCCGTCCCCCTGACGGGCGCCGGAACCCAGACGCAAGGTGTCGTGTTGGGCAATCAGGTACGGATGCTGGATTTCAAGCAGCGCGGCGCAAAGGTCGTTGAAGTTGTTCCGGCAGCGATTGTTGATGATGTCCTCGCCCGCGTCAGAGCATTGCTGGATTGACTCGCAGCCCAAATCCATGGCCGCTGTATCGGGGAGCAAATGTCTGATGGACGGACATGCTGTGCGCATTTTTCCATGATGGGTAATCGGATCGTATAGTTTCCCATGAGACAAGATCAGCAAGCCCCTGAAAGCATCTCATTGGCAGCGCTTCAGGCCGAAAATGCCCGGTTGGTCGCCCTGCTTGAATCCCACGGCATAACGTGGCGCTTGCCGCCGGAGCCTGCGTCGGCGATTCCCGAGCCCGTGCCGGAGGAGTGCTCGAAGCTGTCCACCGACGAGAAAGTCGCGCTATTTCGTCGCCTTTTCCGGGGGCGAAGCGATGTCTATCCGCTTCGCTGGGAAAGCAAATCCACCGGCAAGTCCGGCTATTCCCCTGCCTGCGCCAATGAGTGGCGAAACGGTGTTTGCGGCAAACCTCGCGTCAAGTGTGGCGATTGTGAAAAACGCCTGCTGAAACCGTTGTCCGATACAGTCATTTACGATCACTTGGCGGGACGGAATACGGTGGGGATATATCCTCTCCTGCCCGACGACACCTGCCATTTTCTCGCGGTCGATTTTGATGAAGCCGACTGGAAAGAGGATGCCCTGGCGTTCGTGCAATCCTGCCGGGAACTGGGGGTGCCGGTTGCGCTGGAAATCTCTCGCTCCGGCTGTGGGGCGCACACCTGGATATTCTTCTCGGCCAGCGTCCCGGCGCGTGACGCCCGTCGTCTCGGAACAGCCATCATCAGCCATGTGTGTTCCCGTACCCGGCAGCTCAAGCTGGCATCCTATGACCGGCTGTTCCCCAATCAGGATACGATGCCCAGGGGCGGTTTCGGCAACCTGATCGCGCTGCCGTTGCAAAAGAAACCCCGCGAAATTGGCTGTAGCGTGTTTGTCGATAGTGAGTTGCGCCCTTATCCCGACCAGTGGGCATTCCTGGCGTCGCTGCTTCCGATGGCACCCCATGATGTCGAGCCCACCATTCTTCGGGCTGCGGGCGGCATCCATCCCCTTGATGTCACCTTTATCGACGACGAGGACTTGGCAACCCCCTGGAAACGTTCGCCTCCTGCAGCGAAGAAATTATTGGGACCGCTGCCGGAATCGCTCACGGTGATTCAGTCCAACCTCCTTTACTTCGAAAAGGCGCAACTCCCTCAAGCCCTGGCAAACCGCCTGATCCGCCTTGCCGCATTCCAGAACCCCGAGTTTTACAAGGCGCAAGCCATGAGGATGTCGGTCTGGGACAAACCACGGGTAATCGGTTGTGCGGAAAATTATCCGCAGCATATCGCCTTGCCTCGGGGCTGCCTCGATGCGGCGCGGGAATTGCTCCGCGACAACGCCATCCGCTGTGATTTGCGCGATGAACGTTATGCAGGAGAGCCCCTTGATGTTAACTTCGCCGGGACGTTGAGACCGGGGCAGGAAACCGCCGTTGCGTCGCTGCTGCAAACCGATACGGGCGTGTTGTGCGCACCGACCGCTTTCGGCAAAACCGTGACTGCCGCTGCAATGATCGCACGGCGCGGCGTGAACACCCTGGTGTTGGTTCATCGCACCGAACTGCTCAAGCAATGGCAGGCGCGATTGCAGGTTTTCCTTGGCCTCGGCACGGGCGTGGTCGGCACTATCGGCGGTGGCAAGGCCCAGCCCACCGGCAAGATCGACATCGCCGTGATGCAATCCTTGTCCCGCCAGGGAGAGGTCAATCCGCTGGTCGAGAACTACGGCCAGGTTATCGTAGATGAATGCCATCACGTCGGTGCGGCCTCGTTCGATGCCATCCTCAAACGGGTCAAGGCGAAATACGTTGTTGGCCTCACCGCTACGCCAATTCGCCGCGACGGCCAGCAGCCGATTATTTTCATGCAATGCGGCCCGATACGTCATACGGCGGCGATGCCCGAGGGCGCGCCACACGATCTGGAAGTCACGCCACGTTTATTGCCAAAGTGCATCGATTTGCCTCAGGAAGCCGGAATTCAGGTGGTATTCCGGCACTTGGCGGAAGACCATGTGCGTACTGCCGCGATTGCCGCCGAAACCGAATATGCATTCAATCAGGGCCGGAAAGTGCTGGTACTGACCGAACGCACCGAACATCTGGATGCCATTGCGAACGCCCTAACCGAAAAGGCCTCAGCGCTATTCGTCCTGCATGGCCGGATGGCGAAGAAGCAACGGGCTGCGGTGATTTCCGGACTTGACGCACTTCCGCCCGATGCGCCGCGCATTCTTCTCGCCACAGGAAAACTGGTCGGCGAGGGCTTTGATCATCCGCCGCTGGATACGCTGATCCTGGCGATGCCGGTTTCCTGGAAAGGGACGCTACAACAATATGCCGGACGCCTGCACCGCGAACATGCCGGCAAGTCCGACGTGCGCATCATCGACTTTGTGGATATGGGGCACCCGGCATTGCTGCGGATGTGGGACAAACGACAGCGTGGCTACCGTGCGATGGGGTACAAGATCGGCGCGCCCCCTTAGCGGTGCGCGCTCGATAAATTACTTCGCCCCCATTTTTACAGACAACTTTGGCACATCACATCCCCTTGAACGGCAACGCTTCCCGCCGCACCGGCAGGGCGGTAAATTCCGGGTCTTTGTGAAGCAGCACGGCCCTTTGTTGCAAGGCGACGGCGGCGCTCCACGCATCCACCAGGGAAACTCAGTATTTGGCCTTGATTTCCGCCGCGCCCGCGAGTAGTTCCGGCGATTCGTGTACCCAGTTTATGGGCAGGGAAAGCGACGGTAGGCTGGGGTGAGTATGCGAACCCCAGCGTCTTTCGGTCACGGTGGTGCTGGGTTTCGTTCCTCACCGCAGCCAACGCTTGCTCAAACCACCTTTACCGTCTCCCCATAGCGCGCCAGCTTGGCATCCACAGTCAACAGCACCAGGGGTTCGCTGCGGCTTTGCGCAACCAGCAGACGGTCGAAGGGGTCGCGGTGATCGTCGTGCAAGGGCAGCGTGGAAACTGCCAGAAGGTGTTCGTTCTTGATATCCAGCCATTCAAAACCATTGCTTTCAATATTGCCGACGAACTGCCCGACGTCCATCCTGAGTTTGCCGGTGGATATTTTGATGGCGATTTCCCAGAGCGATGCGCGGCTCAAGAATACCGATTCCGCTTGGTCGCAGACCAGTTCCTTGACGATCCTGGGCAGGCGCGGATGGTTGGCTTCCCACCAGATCGCCAGATGGGTGTCGAGCAGCAGCTTCATTCGGCGTCGCCTTTGAGACAATCGAAAAGCTCGTCAATGGGTTCGTCGAAATCGTCGGCTATCCATATCTCACCTTCCATCGCGCCGGGTGGGGCGATCTTGCGCTTGGGAGGGGCGTAGGGAACCAGGCGGACGATGGGCGCGCCGGCCTTGGCGATGACCACATCCTCGCCGGCTTGGACTTGTTCGAGAAGCCTGGAAAGCTGGGTCTTGGCTTCGTGGATATTGACGAGATGCACGGATGTCTCCCGGAGACAGATTGACTAAGGGTTAGTTTAGTCGGTATCCGGGAGAGGGGCAAATGCCGGCACGAAAGGTCGCTCGTGCCAGTTTGGGCTGTGCATCGCGGTCGGGAAACCGCGCCTACGCTGCTGAGCGGGCGGCGACGGTCTTGGCGAAAATATCCAGCACCGGCTGGATGCGCTCGCGCTTGAGCTTGAGAGCGGCCTGATTGACGATGAGGCGCGAGGAAATCGGCATGACTTCTTCCACCGCTATCAGATTGTTGGCTTTGAGGGTGCCGCCGCTGGAAACCAGATCGACGATGGCGTCGGCCAGCCCGACCAGCGGGGCGAGTTCCATGGAGCCGTAGAGTTTGATGAGGTTGACGTGTACGCCTTTGCCGGCGAAGTGTTCGCGCGCGGTTTCGACGTATTTGGTCGCTACCCTGAGGCGCGCGCCGCGCTGTACGGCGGCCTGGTAGTCGAAACCGTTCTGCACCGCCACCATCATCTTGCAGCGGGCAATCTGCAAATCCAGCGGCTGGTAGAGGTTGATGCCGCCATGCTCGTTGAGCACGTCCTTGCCGGCGATCCCCATGTCGGCGGCGCCGTACTGGACGTAGGTCGGCACGTCGGAAGCGCGCACGATGATGAGGCGGATGTCGGGCTGGTTGGTGTCAAGTATCAGCTTGCGCGACGATTCGGGATCGTCCTGCGCGACGATGCCGGCAGCCGCCAGCAGCGGCGCGGTTTCTTCAAATATGCGGCCCTTCGAGAGGGCGATGGTGATGGTCATAAAATCAAGTTATCCAAGTTACGGCAGTTCAAAGTTGCCCGCCACGATGCCGGGCACGGTAATGTCTTCGTCGAGCTCTTCCCAGCGCAAGGCAAATCCGTTGAGGCGTACTTCGACTCGTTTTAGTGCTTCGTCGGAAGCATCCTTCAGCAATCTGAAGCGCTCGGCGGGAAAACCGACCACCCGGCCATCAGTCAGCCGCACGAATACCATGCGTTTCTCGGCCCAAGCCTCCAAGGCGGCAGGCTCGGCGAGCAGGGGTCTTTCAGCGAGGGCGCTCATTGTATTTACCTTTCAACAAGTCCAGATGCGCGTAAACCAATTTTTCAATCACCCGCAATTCGGGGGCGGGTATTCCCTTGTTTCTTGCCAGACGAACCGGCTCCAACCAGTATTTGCATTCGCAGTCCGGCTTTGAAACATGGACATGCGGCGGCTCGTCGCGTTCATCGGAATAAAAGCCGAAGCGATACGGCCCGACCCGCAACACCGTCGGCATCAATGCACCCGTTTGATCCGCGCGCCGAGTTGCGACAATTTCTCCTCGATACATTCGTAGCCACGGTCGATGTGGTAAATGCGCTCAATGGTGGTTTCGCCCTGGGCGATCAACCCGGCGATCACCAGCGAGGCGGAGGCGCGCAAGTCGGTCGCCATGACGATGGCGCCGTCGAGCTTGGGAATTCCGCGCACTATGGCGGTGTTGCCTTCCACTTCGATGTTGGCTCCCAGACGACGCAGTTCCTGGACGTGCATGAAGCGGTTTTCGAAGATCGTTTCAGTGACGGTCGCCGCGCCGTCGGCGATGGTGTTGAGCGCCATGAATTGCGCCTGCATATCGGTGGGAAATGCCGGGTAAGGGGCGGTACGCACGTTCACCGATTTGAGCGGGCCGGACATGCTCAGGCTGATGGAATTGTCGTCGTGCTCAATGTTCGCGCCGGCTTCGCGGAGCTTGTCGAGCACCGAGTCGAGGATGTCGGTGCGGGTGTCGCGCAGACGGATGGAGCCGCCGGTGGCGGCAGCCGCGACCAGAAAGGTGCCGGTTTCGATGCGATCCGGCATGACCGGATAAGCTGCGCCGTGGAGACGCTCGACGCCGTGGATAGTGAGGATGTCGCTGCCCACGCCTTCGATGTTCGCGCCCATGGCGATCAAGCAGTGGGCGAGGTCGGTCACTTCCGGCTCGCGGGCGGCGTTTTCCAGCACCGTGGTGCCTTCCGCGAGGGTGGCCGCCATCATCAGGTTTTCGGTGCCGGTGACGGTCACCATGTCCATGAAGATGCGCGCGCCCTTGAGGCGCTTGGCGCGCGCCAGGATGTAGCCGTGCTCAATGTCGATTTCCGCGCCCATCGCCTGCAAGCCCTTGATGTGCAGGTCAACGGGACGCGAACCGATGGCGCAGCCGCCCGGCAGCGATACCTTGGCCTCGCCGAAGCGCGCCAGCATCGGTCCCAGCACCAGGATTGAGGCGCGCATGGTCTTGACCAGTTCGTAGGGCGCAACCAGGTTGGGTAGCTTGGCGGCGGTCAATTCCACCTTGAGCTTGTCGTTGACCGACACCTCCACCCCCATCTGGTTGAGCAGTTCGAGGGTGGTGGTCACGTCGCGCAAGTGCGGGACGTTGCTGATGGCCAGTGGTTCTTCGGTAAGCAAGGCGGCGCAGAGGATCGGCAAGGCGGCGTTCTTGGCGCCGGAAATGCGAATTTCGCCGTTGAGCGGCACGCCGCCCTGGATGACTAATTTGTCCATGGAATCGGGATTATCCCTGCACTTCGGCGATGTGTTTCTGCAAATCGCCCTTCTCGAACAACTCCGTCATGATGTCGGAACCGCCGATCAGCTCGCCCTTCAGGTAAAGCTGGGGGAAGGTCGGCCAACTGGCGTACTGGCGGATGCCTTCGTTGATGGCCGGGTCCATGAGCACGTTGACGGCGAGAAAGTCCTTGTCGGTCAGACCGCAGGCGCGCAGCACCTGCACCGCCTTGCCGGAAAAACCGCATTGCGGGAAGGTTGGCGTGCCTTTCATGTACAGCACGATGGCGTTTTCGTGGAGGGTCTGGCGGATTTGATCGAGGATTTCCATGGTGTTATTCCTTAAAATTGGATTTGCTCGCCCAGTCCTCGGGCGTGAAGGTGCGCATGGACAGCGCGTGAATTTCTTCGCGCATACGGTCGCCGAGAGCGCCGTACACCAGTTGATGCTGCTGCACCATGCTCTTGCCGCGGAACGCCGGACTGACGATCACCGCCTCGAAATGGCGGCCATCGCCCTCGACGCGCACCAGGTCGCATTGCAGGGCATTTTCGATATAGGTTTTTACTGTTTCCGGGGAGGGGTTTTCCATGTTCAATTCCGTAATTTGTAACCGCTTTTGAGCAGTTGCAGGGTCGCCAATGATAAGGCCAAAAAGGTTCCCGAGACAATCGACAGCGAAGCCCAAGGCGACACGTCGGCCACGCCGAAGAAGCCATAGCGGAAACCATCCACCATGTAAAAGAAGGGGTTGAAGCGCGACAACGCCTGCCAGAACGGCGGCAGGCTGTGGATCGAATAAAACACTCCGGACAGGAAAGTCAGCGGCATGATGAGGAAGTTCTGCACCGCCGCCAGTTGATCGTAGTCCTCCGCCCACAATGCAGCGATCACGCCCATCGCGCCGAGCACGCCACAGCCAAGCAGGGTGAAAGCCAGCACCCACAGGGGCTGCGTCAGCGTCACCGGGGCAAACCACCAGCCGGCCAGCAACACGCCGATCCCCACCACCACGCCGCGCACCACCGCGGCCGCGACATAGGCGGTGAAAAATTCCCAGTAGGCCAGCGGCGGCAACAGGAGAAACACGATGCTGCCGCCCATTTTCGCCTGGATCAAGCTGGATGCGCTGTTGGAGAAAGCGTTTTGCAGCATCGCCATCATCACCAGCCCGGGAATCATGAAAGCGGTGTAGCCCACCCCCGGAAACACCTGAATATGTTCTTCCAGCACCTGGGAAAACACCAGCAGATACAGGAGGGTAGAAGCCACCGGCGAGAGGATGGTCTGCAGGCTGACTTTCCAGAAGCGCAGCAGTTCCTTGTAAAAGAGCGTCCACAAGCCGGTCATGCGGCTTCCCCCATGATCCGCAGGAACACGTCTTCCAGCGCCGGCTTGGCGGCTTCCACGTCCTCGACAATCACCCCTTCCGCACGCAAGGTAGCGAGCACCGTTTCCAGGTCGGCATAGCCCGGCAGAGCAAGACGGAAGCAGCCGTCCGCCTCGTCCATCAGCCAGGGGCGTAGCGCCTCCGGCAGGCGGGGCGGGTTGAGGCGCAGTTTGACTTGCGCCTGAGTCTGGCCGCGCAACAGGTTGGCCGTGGTATCAAGGGCAATCACCTGGCCCTGCTTGAGCATGGCAACCCGACTGCACAGTTCCTCCGCCTCTTCCAGGTAATGAGTGGTGAGGACGATGGTGTGCCCCTCGCGATTGAGGCGGCGGATGAAATCCCACAGGCCGCGGCGCAGTTCGACATCCACCCCGGCGGTCGGCTCGTCGAGCACCACCACCTCGGGTTTGTGTACCAGCGCCTGGGCCACCAGCACCCGCCGTTTCATGCCGCCGGAGAGGGTGCGCGTATAGATGTCGGCCTTGTCGGTCAGGCCCAGGTTTTCCAGGAGCTCGTCGATCCATGCGTCGTTATTGCGCAAGCCGAAATAGCCGGACTGGAAGCGCAGCATCTCGCGCACCGTGAAGAAGGCGTCGTAAACCAGTTCCTGCGGCACCACCCCCAGCGCGCGGCGCGAGGCCTGGTAGTCGCGCACCACATCGTGCCCCATCACCGTCAGACTACCGCTGTCGGCGCGCGCCAGACCGGCAAGGAGGCTGATGAGGGTGGTCTTGCCCGCCCCGTTGGGGCCGAGCAACGCGAAGAACTCGCCGCGTTCGATGGACAGGTCCACGCCGCGCAAGGCATGCAGCGAGCCGAAGCGCTTGTGCACTTCCTTGATTTGAATTGCGGGAATCATCCGGGAATGCCGGTTACTGGACGAGTTCGAGCACGCCGTACAGCGTCACCAGACTTTTCAGATTGTCCGGGCAGCCGATGAATTTGAGGGCCGGATTGACGCGCCGCCATTCGAGCAGCAGGCTGACGGCGGCGGAATCGGTTTCGCCAAGCGCCGACAGATCGACCTCGGCGGCATCGCCGAATTTCGCCAGTCCCTCTTCCAGCACGGCGTTGGCGTTGTTCATGGTAATCGCGCCGTCGATGCGATAGCGCCCCTGCTCGCCGCTAATCATTTTTTCGCAGCGGTCTGATTCTTGTCCACCAACGTCTTGATCAGCCCGTCAACGCCGGTTTTACCGATTTCCGTGCCGAACGAACCGCGATAGTTGGTCACCAGGCTCACCCCGTCGACTTCCACGTCGTAGACTTTCCAGCCGTTGGGCTGTTTTTCCAGGGCGTAGTTGATCGGCACCGGCTGGCCGCCGGGCTGGATTACCTGGGTCCTCACCGTCACGTCGGTATCGCCGGCCTTCATGGTGAAAGCCTTGTATTCGATGGTCTGGTTCTTGTAGGCCGACAGCGAATTGGAATAGGTGCGCACCAGCATGGTCCGGAATTCGTTGGTCAGCGATTCCTGCTGGGCAGGCGTAGCGGTGCGCCAGTGCTTGCCCACCGCGAGCTGGGTCATGCGCTTGAAGTCGAAATGCGGCAACACCTTGGCTTCCACCAGATCGAGCAGCTTTTTCTGGCTGCCGGCCTGGATATCCTTGTCCTTCTTGACGATCGCCAGCACGTCCTGGGAAGTATCCTTGACCAGCACGTCCGGGGGAATATCACCGGCTTGCGCCAGGCCCGCGAACAGGCCGACCAACATCATGAGCCATTTATTCATCTTGTTACTCCTTGCCTTTCTTGTTGTCCTGCTTGTCGTTGCCGCCTTCGGCCGCTTTGCCGTAAAGGAATTGCCCGATCAACTGCTCCATCACGATGGCCGACTGGGTAAGCTTCACCTCGTCGCCGTCCTGGAGCTTCTTGTCGTCGCCGCCCGGATCGAGGCCGATGTACTGCTCGCCGAGCAACCCGGAAGTCATGATCGACGCCGAGGTATCCTTGGGAAACTGGTAGCGCTTGTCCAGTTTCATGGTCACCAGCGCCTCGTATTTTTCGGTATCGAAAGAAACCTCCGCGACCCGTCCCACCACCACCCCGGAGCTTTTCACCGGGGCGCGCACCTTGAGGCTGCCGATATTGGCAAAATGGCCCTTCAGCATATAGCTGTCGGCCATGCTCACCGAACTGAGGTTGCCCACCTTGAGGGCCAGCACCACCAGCGCCGCCATCCCGGCCGCCACGAATAGCCCCACCCATAAATCCAACGTCGTCCGTTCCATTCCCTAGCCTCCCCGCAACATGAACGCGGTCAATACGAAATCCAGCGCCAGCACCGCCAGCGACGAAGTCACCACGGTGCGCGTGGTGGCCCCCGATACGCCTTCGGCGGTGGGCGGCGCATCGTAACCCTCGAACAGGGCGATGGTCGTGACCGCAATACCAAATACGAAACTCTTGATGACGCCGTTCATCACGTCGCCCCACACATCCACGCCGGCCTGCATCTGCGACCAGAAAGCGCCTTCGTCGACGCCGATCAGCTTGACCCCGACGATATAGCCGCCGAACACTCCCATCGCGCTGAACATTGCCGCCAGCAAGGGCATCGACACCACTCCCGCCCAGAAGCGCGGCGCCACCACGCGGGCGATCGGGTCGACCGCCATCAGTTCCATCGCCGCCAATTGCTCGGTGGCCTTCATCAGGCCGATTTCGGCGGTAATCGCCGACCCGGCGCGGCTGGCGAACAGCAGCGCCGCCACTACCGGCCCCAGTTCGCGCACCAGCGACAGGGCGACCAGCACCCCCAGAGCCTCTTCGGAGCCGTATTTCTGCAAGGTCTCGAAGCCTTGCATCCCCAGCACCATGCCGACGAACAGGCCGGACACCAGGATGATAATCAGCGACATGACCCCGGTAAAATACATTTCCCGGATAGTCAGACCAAGGCGCCGGAAGCTCGTTCCGGAACGCAGCAGGATGTGCATGAAAAAGCGCGACGAGTAGCCAATCCGCCAAATCCCGTTGATGACGGTATGGCCGATGCCGCGCAATCCCACGCCGACTTTTCTATGCGCCATGATTCCCTCGCAGGTCGAGATCGCCACCGTAGGGCGGGGCGGGGTAATGGAACGATACCGGACCGTCGATATCCCCCCACACGAACTGGTGGACGAAAGGCAAGTCGCTGGCGCGGATTTCGTCCGGTGTGCCCTCGGCGATCACCACCCCATCCGACATGAAATACACGTAATCGACGATCTTCAGGGATTCCTGGATGTCATGGGTCACCACGATGGAGGTCGCCCCCAGCGCATCGTTGAGGCGGCGGATCAGGTTGCCGACCACCGACAGGGAAATCGGGTCGAGGCCGGCGAACGGCTCGTCGTACATGATTAGCATGGGATCGAGGGCAATCGCCCGCGCCAGCGCCACGCGCCGCGCCATCCCGCCGGACAGTTCGGAGGGCATCAGGTCGCGCGCGCCGCGCAGCCCCACCGCGTGGAGCTTCATCAGCACCAGGTCGCGGATCACCGATTCCGGCAGATCGGTATGCTCGCGCATCTGGAAAGCCACGTTCTCGAACACGCTCAAATCGGTGAACAACGCCCCGAACTGGAACAACATCCCCATCCGGCGGCGCATCTGGTACAACTCATCCTGATCGAGTTCCGCGACTTCCCGGCCATCCACCTTGACGCTGCCGCTGGTCGGCCTGAGCGCCCCGCCGATAAGGCGCAGGGTAGTGGTCTTGCCGCACCCCGACAGGCCCATTACCGCCACCACCTTGCCGCGCGGCATGGACATGTTGATTCCCTTGAGAATCGGGCGTTTGTCGTAGGAGAAGGTCAGATTGCGGATTTCGACCAGGTTTTCGGAAGACACGGCGGGGAAAGGACTTTCGGATGGCTAGGCGGGCATTCTACCAAATCCCCGAAAGTCCGGCCAACAATCCCGGCGAGGACACAGGGCAATCGCACTATGTGGAAGAACGGTAGATTTCACGCTTCCACCGACTCGCTTCCCCTTTTGGAAAAGGGGATTGAGGGGGGATTTCAGCGGCGGTGGAGAATCCACCTCTGGCGAAATCCCCCTACCCTCCTTTTCGTAAAGGGGGAACTTCATAGTGAGATTCCCCTGGCCGAGGACAGGGTGGCACATTGGCCCAAGCGGCGGAAATATTCGTGGCTACATTTGGCGTTGCCGCTTCGCCGCCCCTCCCCGCCTACCGCACCGAGAATCCCTGCACACTGCCGTCGCCGTTGCGGATAAACACCTTGCCGTCCGTGCCCTGCCACCAATCCTTGCCGGCTTGGCCGGAGGGCGCCGTGGACAGGCGGCAATCCGGCACTAAAGTGTAGGTCCTGCCCAGGAACGTGGCGGTCGCCGTCCCGTCGCCGTTGCCGGTTATGCTGACGTCCGCATCCAATGCCTTGAATACGGCTGCCAGGCGCAGCAGGTCGGCAAATACCGGATAAAGCACCTGGCGGTTGCCCGTGCCATCCCGGTAAACGATCATGCCCGGCTCATCCACGCTGAATCCGGATTGCCCGTCCTGGTCCGCCGTCGCCGTCCAGGCCGGTTGCAGGGGATACGTCACGCCCTTGAAGCGCACGTGCACCATGCCGTCTTCCAGCAACGAAACCAGCGCATCCTTGTCCAGCTTGGCGAGGCCGGCGGCAAACCGGGCGATATCGCCCACTGCCGGGGCGAAGCGCGCCACTACCCCGGACTTCGCCACTTCCGCGCGGTTCGACGCGGTGATCGTCACGCCGTCCGGGCGGCTGGTATCGACCGTGATGTCGCCGTAGGGCAGCGCCTGGAGCTTCCCGCCGGGGAATCCCAGCGACAACACCCCGTCGGCGCTCTGGCCCAAAGCAGTGACCTGCTTGCCGAGGCTGGCGGCGAGTGCGGCGGTGAAATCCTCCGTGGCGGAAATTCGTGCCGCCTTACCCTGCAAGACCGGCGTAACGGCCTTGACCTCCAGCCCCGCTTGCGTGGCGAGTTTGAGCGGGTCGCCGAGCGAACCGCTGCCCGCCGAACTCCCCAGCCGCACCCCGGTGATTTTGCCGGCGGGGTTAAACGCCGCGATTTCACCGGCGTAGAGTTTGCCGTCCTTGATCGTGGCGAAGCCGTTGGTGGAAGCGAAGGCATTGGCCGACAACACCACGTAACCGCCGGTCACGGCGATGCTGCCGCCGCCGTCGCCGCCCGCGCTGAAACTCACCGCGCCGCCGTTGTCGCCCGCCGTCAGCGTGGCGCTGCCGTTGAGCGTCAGCAGCGGCTGACCGGCGGGAGCGCTGAGCGCGAGGCTGCCGCTGGTCACGGCCAGCACCAGGGTTTCAACGCCGTTGATCGTCACTTTCTTGAGCGTAACGACGGTATCGGCGCCGGTCGCCACCAGAGTCAAGGTCAGGCCGCCGATCTTGAAGGTCACCGGAGCAGACGAAGAACCGCCGCTGGGAGCAGGCAGGGTAATGGCAACCCCGGCGACGTTGGCCCCGGCGGGGATCACCAGAATGCTGCCGGGCGCGGCGGTGACCGGAGTGGTACCGGTCAGCATGGTTTCCACTCCGGCGGGAGCGTTGATGAGGGTCGGTGCAGGCGGATCGTAATACACCGGGGCGGGCGCTGCCTGGGTAGTGACGCTGAACGTCCCGTTCACCCCGCCGATGGTCAGCGTCGCGGTAGCGGCGGTGCTGTAGCTGCCCGAGGAAGTCAGGCGCACCTTGACTTGGTTGTTGACGCTCACCGTGGCCGGGCTGCTATTCGACCAGGCGCTCCAGGTTCCGCCACCATCGGTGGACACCGCGTATTCGCCGCCCGTGATGGAAATGTTCGCGGCGGCGGCGATGCCGGCCACAGTGATGGCGTTGGAAGCCGTTACCGTGCTCAAGGCCGCGCCGGTTACGGCGGTGAAGGTGAAGGCGTCGGGAGTGGTGTCGGAAGGCGCGGCCTGGGTGGTCACGCTGAACGTCCCGTTCACCCCGCCGATGGTCAGCGTGGCCGTAGCGGCGGTGCTGTAACTGCCCGAGGAAGTCAGGCGCACTTTCACCTGGTTGTTGACGCTCACCGTGGCCAGGCTGCTGTTCGACCAGGCGCTCCAGGTGCCGCCACCGTCGGTGGAAACCGCGTATTCGCCGCCGCTGATGGAGATATTGGCTGCGGCGTCGATGCCGGTCACTGTGATGACGTTGGAAGCGGTTGCCGTGCTCAAGGCCGCACCGGTCACGGCGGTGAAGGTGAAAACGTCGGGGGTGGTGTCGGCAACAGCAAAGCGATCAAAAGAAGCAAAAGACTGCCCGCTACGCACGAGACGAACGTAGTAGGTAACGGTCTTATTGTTGTCACCGGCGTTGCCATAGTAGAAATGGACGATCCAGGCGAGAGCCGGATCGGGCGCGTAAGTTGTGGCAGTCCAGTACCAGCCGGAAATCGTATTGGGGAAAGCCGCGGTGTCGATGGTTGGGCTGGAAGCGTCGATTTTCACCAAGGATTCCAGTTCGGTACGGTTAGGCAGACGCCAGTCGGCATGGCCTTTGTAGTTGCCGCCATTGGCGGTGACCGCGACCGAAAGCGCCTGCGCCCAGGTGTGGGTGGTGGCCGCGCCGCCGCTGCAATCAGTGTTGTTGGTCTGCCCCCACGAGCATTTGTCCCACATCAGGCCGGTGATGGTATCGGACACCGTGCCGTCGCCGTTGTCGGTGAAGGCGGCCCAAGCGGGCACGGCGGCAAACAGGGCAAGGAAAGCCAGGAGGGGACGATAACAGCGGCGAAGCAGGGCAATCATGAAATACCTCGAAAGTTGGAGGACAAACACAAGGGAATGTAGAAACGAGACGACAGGGCAAACGCGCTATCCGGTTCCCCCCTTTGCAAAAGGGGGGTTAGGGGGGATTTCGACGGCGAGGAAATTTCCACCACCGCTGAAATCCCCCTCAATCCCCCTTTTTCAAAGGGGGAGGTGGGTCGGTGGAAGCGAGCAATCCGCCTACCTTCCGCGTGGCGCGATGGCACCGAACGAAGCGGCTTGATATAGGGAAACAATTTCCCTATCATAAAGGCATGGGCAAAATCCACGACGGCAACGGCTGGTTCATCAAGGTGCAGGCCAACGAGCACCCGCCAATACACGCCCACGTGCTGCACCCGGACGGCAAGGCGACCGTGACCCTGGACGGCGAGGTGGTGAATACCGGCGTGCCGCGTGCCGTGCTGGCCGCCGCGCGCGACTGGATCGTCGCCCATGCCGACATTGTCGAAGCCGAATGGCTTCGCATGAATAACCCACGCAGGAGATGAACCATGAAAAAGCAAGCCGCCCGTATCGCATCCGTCCACACCGAACCCGGCATGACCGTGGCGGTGGCGCTTTCCGACGGGCGCACCGTGCGCGTCGCGCTGAATGGTCTCGTCGAAAAGTTGAACGTTTTCGCGCCGCTGGAAAACCCCGAGGAATTCGCCACCGCCCGAGCGGCGGATTTCGGCTGGACGCTGGAATGGGACTGCGGCGCCTCGCTGGACGTGGATCGCGTCATCGAACTGGCGCTTGAGCAGGCGGGCATGGCGGCCAACGTCGCCTTCCGCCGCTGGCAGGACGCGCACCGCCTGAGCCTCGCCCAAGCGGCGGCGGCCATCGGCCTGTCGCGCCGCACGGTGAGCCAATACCGTACCGGGATGAGACCCGTGCCGCGCACCGTGGCCCTCGCCTGCAAGGGCTGGGAGGCCGAACAGGCCGCACCCGCCAACGCCGCCGGGTAGCGTTGAGCCGGCGATAGCGGCGGGTAAATGCCGATAGCGTGCCATGTCATCATCCCATCAAAAGGGCAAAGTCACTGTCCGCTACGCACGAGACGAACGTAGTAGGTAAAGGCCTTATTGTAGGCAAAGGTGAAGCCAATGCTGAAATCGACGTCCCAGACGACGGCCGGAGCGGGCACATAGATGTCGCTGCTCCAGTAATAATCATTCACGGTTGCCGGGAAATAGCTGGCGTCGATGGCCGGATTGCTGGCGCCGTGGTGCACGATGGACAGTAGTTCGCGGCGGGTAGGCGCGCGCCAACCGCTGTTGAACCCGCAACGGCTAGTGCCGTTCATCGCGGTGGGGTAGGTAGTGGTGGCGTAAGTCCAGTTGCCCCACCCGCTTTGCAGCGACCAGATCAGGTTGGTGACGTTGTCCTTGGTGCAAGCCCAGTCGGTGCTCGGGGTGCCGCTCGCAGTGCCGCCAGTGTTGGCGACCAGGGTGCCGGTACAGGTGCCGCTGCCCTCGGCATCGCCGTTCCAGCAGATTTTGGTGAAATCGAAACCCGCCGCGCCGCCGCCGATTTTGGTCAAGGTGCCGGCGGCGGCCTTGGCGTCGCGCCCGAAGCGCGCATCCTGGCGCGGGTTGACGCCGCCATCGCTGCCCACTCCGGCGGAATCGCAGGCGACGGCGGCGTTACTCGCGTCGTAGCAACTGGTCTGGCCGGTATCGTTCAATAGCCCAGTGGGGCCGGCAGCCAAGGCGGGCAGAGCCAAAACAAAGGCGAGCGGGAGTATTGCGAAGCGCATGATTTCTCCAACCAAGAGTGGGCACACTTTTCGCGCGCACCCGAAATATGCCCGGGAACCGCCGCCGGCACGGGTTGCGCAGGCCGTCATTTGCCGTTGCCCAGAAGTTGTTCCTTGATGGCCGCGGCCAGATACTCCGAGGCGGCCACCGTGGGCAGTGAAGTGCCGATGGTGCTGATAATGTTGCCCTTGCGCTTTTCATAGCTGCGGTCTGGGTCATCGCAGGGAATGGACGTTTCGACTTGGCTACGGAGTTCCCGCAGTTTTCTCGCCACCTTGGCGGCGTTGGCGGTGAGGTCGTTCCGGCTGAGGCTGCCGGTCTGGTAGGAATGGTAGTCGTTGATGTAGTTGCCGAGCTGCCAGGTGAGCGACGCCAGCTCCATGCGGAAGGTTTCGCAGGCGTCGGCGGGCGCGGCGGCTATCGCCAAGAGCAAGGCAAGCGCCGTCGCGGGTTTGCTGAATGGATTCATGGCGCCCCCTCAATTCATGCAAGACCAGAAGACCTGATTGCGCGCCAGCGCTGCGGCGGCGCTGGCAGCGGTATCGCCGATCAGATCCTTGGTGTTCATCGCCAAGTCGTACTTGCTCTGCGCATCGCGCTTGCAAGATGAAACTTGCGCCCTGGCTTGCGACAGCTGGTCGCGCAAGCGCGCCTCGTCACCGCCACACCCGCCCAACGACAGCACTGCCAAGGCAGCGCCGAACAGCCCTATGCGATTTTTCATCATTCCCCCTTGAGTAAACAAACCTCGATCGACTTTCGCATCACCCCTGGACGCCTGTAGTTTCATCGGTTGGGCTAACGCAGGAAGCCCAACATTCCAGCCTCGGCACTATCCGTTCAACACCTGTTGGGCTTCGTTCCTCGGCCCGGCCTACCGTTGCGGCGGGCTACGAGCCCCGCCGGATTCCTGCCCCTTCTCACTTGAAGGGAAAAATTAAACCACAAGTTTCACTAATTTCACAACAGAAACGTTAATCAAAACGATGTCTGAATTTAACTTCCTGTTTTATGGATGAGAAGACCGAATTTGCCGCGCGTTTGCGCGATGCGATGATCGCCGCCGGTTACGAGCCGCGCCCGGCGACGCTGGAAAAAGGGTTCAATGCACGCTATTGGGGGCGCTCGGTGACCTATCAGGCGGTTTCGCGCTGGCTGCGCGGCGAGGCGATTCCTGCGCAGGACAAGTTGCAGGTGCTTGCCGAGTGGCTGGGGGTGGAACCGCATTTGCTGCGTTTCGGGGAAAAATCGCTGAAAACGGCGCAAAACCGGAAAAAGCGCTGGGAAGAAGCGATCGACTTCAAGGAGCGCGAGGTTTTCGATGCCTATCTGCGCCTGCCCGCCGCGCAGCAGAAGATCGTCCGCGAGGTGATTCTGACTTTTTCGCGGGCTTATCCCGAAGATAAAGTTTGAGGCAATGGGTTTTCAAATTACTGATATTGTGTGATTTATTCCGTTCATGGTTCGACATGCTCACCACGAACGGAATAAATCAGCGGTTTCTTAGGGCTGGGGAGTATCCTTGCCTTGGTAGAGAGCACCGACGTTTTGCGCATCATCAGCCTGCGCAAGGCCAACGACCGGGAGATTATCCGCTATGCCAAACTATCTGACGCTACGTAATGGACGCAAAGTCCTGTTCAACACACCCGAGGAGGACGCCGCCATTACCGCAGCGGCCCTCTCCGACCCGGACGCCGTGCCGCTCTCCGACGAAGAATGGGAAGCGTCGAAACTCCAGTTTCGTAGGTCGGGCTGACGCAGGAAGTGGCACGTCAAGCGGAAGTCAATGCCCATACGCTCTATCACACGTTGCCGGAACAAGGAAACCCGGAGTTGAAGACACTCTCGGCGATCCTCAAGGCGATGGGTATGCGCCTTGCAGTTCAGCCGATTCAGCATTTGCGCGCCTGAGCCGGCGTCCCTCGTAGCCGCTTTGCAGGCTTGGATTCACGTTCGGAAGCCGCCGCCAGTCCCAAGCCATAGCGACAATTGCCTGCGATCCCCCTGAACGGCGTGGTATCATTTTTGGGTTATTCAACCGCCTCCAGCCATGCGCGACATCGCTTTCCACTTCGCCAATCTCACCAAACGCTACGGCAAGACGCCCGTATTGAAAGGCATCAACCTCGATTTGGAACGCGGCGAATTTTTCGGTCTGGTGGGCATGAACGGCGCGGGAAAAACCACCCTGATCAAATGCCTGCTGGACTTCTGCGACATCGACGGCGGCACCATCGAAATCCTCGGCATCGACCATCGCCACACCGCGGCGCGGGAAAACCTGGCGTTCCTGCCGGAGCGTTTCATGCCGCCCTACTATCTGACCGGCGAAGATTTCCTGCGCTACATGCTGAAGCTCAACCAGCGCCCCTACGACCGCAGCACGGTCGAACAAACCCTCCACGCCCTGGATCTCGACCTATCCGCCCTGAGCCGCCCGGTGCGCGCCTACTCCAAGGGGATGACGCAGAAGCTCGGGCTGGCTGCCTGTTTCCTCAGCGACAAGGCGCTCTATCTGCTCGACGAGCCGATGAGCGGCCTCGACCCCAAGGCCCGCGCCCTTTTGAAACGCCATTTGCGCAAGCTCCACGATGGCGGTGCCACGCTGTTCTTCAGTTCGCACTCACTGGCCGACGTCGAGGAAATCTGCGACCGCATGGCGATCCTCCACGAGGGCACCCTGCATTTCATCGGCACGCCCGCCGAATGCCGCCGCCACTACCAGGCCGACACCCTGGAACAGGCCTACCTGCAGTGTATTGAGCCGCAGCGCTGATCCCCGCACCATGACGAATTCCAAACCGACGCTGCTGATTGTGGACGACGATCCGCTGATTGCGGATACCCTGGGCTTCGTCCTGGCGCGGGATTTCGCCATCCTCACCGCCCAGACCCGCGAACAGGCCATCGCCGTGGTGCGCGCAGCCCCCCACGCGCCGCAACTGGCGCTGGTCGATCTTGGCCTGCCGCCTACCCCGCATCGTCCCGACGAAGGTTTTCAACTGATCGGCGAATTACTGGCACATTCCCCTGCCATCAACATCCTGGTGCTGTCCGGGCAGAACGACCAGGCCAATTCGCGCCATGCCCGCACCCTCGGAGCGGTGGAGTTCATCGCCAAGCCCTGCGAGCCGGAACGCATCAAGGCGATGCTGCTCGACGCCCTGCGCCTCAACCCCGGCACCGCCCCGGTCGCGCAAGGCGAGGACAATTGCGGGATCCTTGGCGGTAGCCTGGCGATCCGCAAGCTCCGCCAGCAAATCCGTCAATACGCCGATACCCCCTATCCGGTGCTCATCGAGGGCGAATCGGGCAGCGGCAAGGAACTGGTAGCGGCCTGCCTGCATCATCTGAGCGCGCGCCGCGACCAGCCCAACCTGGCGATGAACTGCGCCGCCATCGCTCCCAGCCTGGTCGAACCCACCCTGTTCGGCCACGCCAAGGGGGCTTTCACCGGGGCCGGCGGAATGCGCGCCGGCTATTTCGAGGAAGCCGGCGCGGGCACCCTGTTTCTCGACGAAATCGGCGAACTGCCCCTGGAATTGCAGGCCAAGCTGCTGCGCGTCCTGGAAAACGGCGAATACTGCCGGGTCGGCGAAACCGCCACGCGCAAGTCGCGGGCGCGCATTGTTGCAGCCACCAACCGCGATCTGCGCAGCGAAATCAGGAAAGGCAATTTCCGCGCCGACCTCTATCACCGCCTCAGCGTATTCGCCGTCACCACCCCGCCGCTGCGTGAACTGGGCGACGACAAACTGCTCCTGCTGGAACATTTCCGCGCCCTCTACGCCGCGCAAAACCACACCCCGCCTTTCGATCTCGACGCCGCTGCGCAGGCGCGCTGGCTCGCCTACCCGTTTCCCGGCAACGCCCGCGAATTGCGCAACATCGTAATCCGCCTCACCGCCAAGCACAGCGGCGCGCACGTCACGCCGGAGTTGCTGGAAGTCGAATTCGATACCAGCGAATTGGAAAGCAATACCAACGGCGGACCGCCCGAGAACTTTGCAGCACTGGTGGCTTTCGCCCGCAGCCGGATGCTCGCCCAACACGGCTTCAGCCTCGACCATACCCTGCGGCAATGGGAAAACGCCTTCGTCCAGGCCGCCCTCAATCTCGCGCACGGCAACCACAGCCAGGCCGCCAAATTGCTCGGCGTGCAGCGCACCACCCTGTACAGCCGCATCCAGGCACTCCACAAGGCTGAAGAAACGCCGCTTCCGACGAATCGCAACGGGGATTTGAAATGAACCGCCAGGCCATCCATAATTCGCCTGCTCTGTTCTCCCACCCTCAGCGACCTGAAGCAATTCGGCAACGGTAACGGCTTATGTACCTCACGCATTTCGGGCTGGAATGTCCGCCGTTCAAAATCACCCCGAATCCCGATTTCTTTTATTCCGGGGCCAACCGCGGCGCGATTCTCGACGCGCTGGTGTATGCCATCACCAACGGCGAAGGCATCGTCAAGGTGGTCGGCGAAGTCGGCAGCGGCAAGACCATGCTGTGCCGGATGCTCGAAACCCGCCTGCCGAAAAACGTCGAGATGATCTACCTGGCCAACCCCAGCCTGAGCCGCGAGGAAATCTTTCACGCGATCGCCTCCGACCTCAATCTCGACATCACCGACAAGTGCGCCGGCGAAGTGCTGCGGGCCATGCAGAATTACCTGATCCAGATGCACGTCGACGGCAAGCAGATCGTCATCCTGATCGAGGAGGCGCAGGCCATGCCCCTCGAAACGCTGGAGGAAATCCGCCTCCTCTCCAATCTCGAAACCAGCCACAACAAGCTCCTGCAGATCGTCCTGTTCGGCCAGCCGGAACTCGACGACAACCTCAACCTGCCGCAGATGCGCCAACTCAAGGAACGCATCATCCACAGCTTCTGGGTGCCGCCCATGACCAGCAAGGATATTCCGGAATACCTGATGTTCCGCATGCGCGCCGCGGGCTACCGCGGCCCGGACATCTTCACGCCCGGCGCTGTCAAGCTGCTCATCAAGGCGTCCGGCGGCATCACCCGGCGCATCAACATCCTCGCCGACAAAGCGTTGCTGGCGGTGTTTGCGGAAAACCAGTACATCGTGCAGCGCAAGCACGCCCAGGCCGCCATCGCCGATAGCGAGTTCGCGGTCGGCAACAAATTCTCCCTCCCGCCCAAGGCAGTGGTTTTCGCGGTGTTGTTCCTGGTCGTGGGAATCGGCTTGGGGATGGTGGTGTGGAACCAGCTATCCAAGGGCGTACCCCCGCCTTCGACCGGACGGGCTGTCCAGGCCGAACCACGCCCCGTGGCGCCGCCCCCTTCCGCACCGCCCCCGCAGGCGAGTGACCTCGCGCCGCGCCACGAGGCGGTCGCCACGCCAGCCCCCGCCGCAACGCATTTTCTCGAACAAAGGCTGAACGCCAGCGGGCCGTGGCTGAAGAAAACCGACCCGAACCGCTTCACCATCCAACTCATGCTCACTGGAACGGATAAACAGGCGGAGGAACAACTCGAAAATTTTCTCGGCCAAGCCGCCAAGGAAATCGGGATAGAGCGCTTTTACGTGTTTCGCGGCAAGACCCCTCAGGGTCTCAGGATAGGCGTGCTGTACGACTCGTTCGCCAACACCGGGGAAGCTTATGCGTCCTTGTCAGCGCTTCCCGAAAAATACCGGATCAACGGCGCCTTGCTGCGCACGCTCAAGGGAGTCCAGGCGGAAGGCTCCCGCTGAAACTTTCGGAATCGCGGGAGCAGGAAGTAAAGGCGGGCTTAAAGAAAATCCGCCAGGGTGTATAGATCAAGCGTGGCGAGGAAACTTTCCAGCGCTTCGTTGAGGGCGTTTTTCAGATGGCAACCGGGAAGAATCACGCAGGTGCTGTTACCTGGGGTGAAGCACTCGACGATTTCCATGTTTTCCTCGGTATTGCGGATCACGTCGCCGACCACTATTTCGCTGGGCTTGTGGGCCAGCCGGATGCCGCCCCCTTTACCCCGCAAGGTATCGATGTAACCGAGTGAGCCGAGTTGGTGTACCACCTTCATCAGGTGGTTACGAGAGATGCTGTGATAAGTAGCGATCTCGTTGATGGTGGACAGGCGCTCGGGGTTGGCGGCCAAGTACAGCAGAACGCGTAAAGCGTAATCGGAATAGCGGGTTAGTCTCATAGTGGAGATATTTTACCCCAGCCGCCCCCCAAAAGACTATCTGAATATCCTCTTTTCCTCGCCGATAACACTTTTCCCGGTTAACGGGTCAATTGGGCGTAAAGCATCGGCAGTTCGCGCGGCAACTCGGCGGGTTTGCGGATCACCACGTAGCCGCCCACCCCGAACAGATGCGGCAGGTAACTGTTGGCCTTTTCGTCGATGGTCACGCAGAACGGGCGCAGCCCGAGCTTGCGGGCTTCGATCAGCGCCATGCGGGTATCCTCGATACCGTAACGTCCTTCGTACTGGTCGAGATCGTTGGGCTTGCCGTCGGTGAGGATCAACAGCAGGCGCTGGGTGGCGCGCTGCTTCACCAGCAGGCTGGTGGAATGACGGATCGCCGCGCCCATCCGCGTGTAAAAGCCGGGCTTGATGGCATTGATGCGGCCGCGCGTTTCGGCGTTGTATTTACCGGTAAATTCCTTGATGACGTGGAAACGGACGTTGCTGCGCTTCAATGAGGAAAAACCGTACAAGGCAAAAGCGTCGCCAGTCGCGGACAGCGCTTCGGAAAACAGATACAGGCTGTCCTTGATCACGTCGATCGCCCGCGCCTCATCGCTCACCCAGGCGTCGGTGGAGAGCGACAGGTCGGCGAGCAGCAGGCAGGCGAGGTCGCGGTCGCGATAGTGGTGAGCGCGGTACAGGCCTTCCTCGCGGGCGGTCAGCCCGCCCATGCGGTCGGCGGTAAATTGCACGCAGGCGTCGATGTCGAGTTCGGCCCCGTCGAACTGATTTTTCAGCCACACCTTGGCCGGGGTGAGCGCTTCGAACTGGCTGCGCAGGCGCCGCGCGGTGGCGGCGAGATGGTGGGGCAACGCGCACGGCGCGGCGTGCAATGCGGCAAGCGGCTGCAGGCAGCAATGGTTGGGCTGCATGAGCTGTTTTTTGTAATGCCATTCGGGGAGCAGGATGCCCGCGCCGAGCGGGGCATCGTCGTTGGCCGCCGAAGGCAGGTCGAGGTCGAAGCGCAGCTTGGCGGCGACGGTCTGGTCGTCGCGAGCCAGGCTCAGCTTGTCGAGATCCTTGGCGATTTCGTCCTGGTTGCCGGCGCCGTTCTCCTCGGTGGGACGGTTGACTTTGATGAATTCCGACCAACTGAAAATGCTTTCGGCACGGAAGAACATCATGAAGCCTTTCTTCTCGTCGGGCATTTCGACGCGCTCGGCTTCATAACGCTGCTCGTCGCGCTTCTTGCCGCCCTCCCCGCCGCTTTCCTGACCGCCGGGTTCGCCGCTGAAGCCGGCGTCGTCCACGGCGGCGCTGCCCGGCGGGCGCGGATGCAGCCACAAATGCACAGGATAGAAGGGTTTGCGGGCCAGCGGCAGGGTCGCCACGCTGCCGGGTTTCTCCAGGGCGGCGCGCAGGGCGCGCTCCTGCTCCGCCTCGTCGGCAGGCAGACCGGACGGATCGGGACGCAGGGCGAAGACCGGCTCCAGAAGCCGCCGGTAGCGTGCCTCCAGACCGGGGAAACGCTCGAAAACCGCCAGGGTGGCGTGTTGGTGGCGAATGAACCAGTGTTGGCGACGATCCGGCTTGGCGGCGGCGAGGGCGATCAGCCACAGGTACAGATCGCGGTTCAGCGCACGGCTCGGCAGAATGTCGATGGTGGTAGGCAGGCGGAGGATTTCCTCGTCGAGCCAGGTCAACTCGGTTTTCAGGTTGGAGCCGGCGACGCGCTCCAGCAAGGTGCGGCGCGCCCCGTGTTCGGTCGCCGCGGCGCCTTTCACCGACAGCCCGGCATCGCCCCCCAGGGCGCGGAACACGATGCCGGCGGTCTTGCCGATTTGCTCCAGCGTCACCGCCTCCTGTGGATAACGGCGCTCCGCCGCGCGGGTAATGAACTTGTGCCAGAGTGCGCCTACTTGTTCTTCCATGATCTTGCCGATATTTGGGAAGACCGCAATATAGCCCGCCCCGCCATTTTGCGACTTGCGCCAGGTCAAGAAAGCCCCTGTAATCCTGCTGCAATGAAACCATGAGATAATCACCGGCTAATTTTGAGCTGGCAAAGCGAATCATGAAATCGGCTTTTCTCTATCCCTTGGTGTTATTCGGCCTGCTGTCATCCCCCGCCGGCTTCGGCCAGAGCGCGGACTACGAGGACACTGCGGCCAAGCTGCAGGGCACCTATATCTGGCAGAAAAAGCCGGCTTTCAACGCCGCCTATTCCGGGCAGAACAGCCTGAGTACCGACAAGGAAATCAGCTATACGGCCACCATCACGGCTTTCTTGGGATTTCGCCCGTGGGCGGGCGGCGAGTTCTACTTCAACCCGGAAGTCACCCAGGGCGTGCCGTTTTCCTCGCTGACCGGCACTGGCGGCTTCACCAACGGCGAAGTGACTCGCACCGCCGGCACCAACCCTCAGGCCTACCGGCAAAGAGCGTTCCTGCGCCAGACCTGGAACCACGGCGGCGGTACAGAGAAGGTCGAATCCGACCTCAACCAAATGGCCGGTACCGTGGACAAGAACCGCTTCGTGCTGACCGTCGGGAATTTTTCCACCCTCGACGTTTTCGACGACAACGCTTATGCCCACGACCCGCGTCGCCAGTTCATGAACTGGGCGCACATGACCAGCGTCGCCTACGACTACGCCGCCGATGCGCGCGGCTACGGCTGGGGCTTTGCCGCCGAATGGTTCGCGGGCGACTGGGCGTTGCGCCTGGGGCGCATGACCGGACCGATGCAGCCCAACATGCTGCCCACCGACTTCAAGATTTTCAAGCATTACGGCGACCAGGTGGAGGTCGAGCATAACCACGAAATCCAGGGCCTGCCGGGCTCGGTGAAGCTGCTGGCGTGGCGCAACCGCGCGGTGATGGCGCGCTTCCAGGATGCCCTTGCTTACGGCAACTCGGTAAACTGGGTGCCCGATCCCGAATACGGCAAGCAGTACCTCTTCAAGGTGCGCAACGGCGAGCAGATCAAGTACGGCTTCGGCGTCAACACCGACCAGGCGCTCACCGCCGACCTCGGGGTGTTCTTCAAGGCGATGTGGTCGGACGGGCAAACCGAGACGCTGGCCTTCACCGAAGTGGACCGCTCCATGACCGCCGGCGTCTCGCTCAAGGGTGCCGCCTGGGGACGGGCACAGGATACCGTGGGCCTGGCAGTGGCGCGCAACGAACTGTCCCGGGAACGCCGCGCATACCTGGAAGCCGGCGGCATCTCCTTCTTCATCGGTGACGGCGCGCTGCGCTACCGCCCGGAAACCTCCTTCGAAGGCTATTACAGTTGGAACGCCATGAAAGGCCTATGGCTTACCGCCGACTACCAGCGCATCCACAACCCTGCCTACAATGCCGACCGCGGCCCGGTCAACGTGTGGTCGGCGCGCCTGCACAGCGAATTCTGACTTTCCCCGGCCATCGGCCTGAACCGGGGAGAAACTTTCGCGATGTAGGCGCTGCCAGCGCGCAGGCTTTCCTTGCATAGCCAGGCGTGCCGGGTAGAATAATCACCTCGATGTCACCGGGGATTTCCCGCGACGCCTTACCGGGTCTGCTTTAACCGACGAACATGAGGATTAACCGCTTTCTTCGCAACTTGACGCCCATCCGGCTATGGGGCGTTTCCATCATCGTGTCGGTGCTGATGGCGGAACTCCTGGTAAGCGGGATGGGGCTCCTCCTCAAGGGAGAAATCACTTGGGATTATCTCCTCACCGGATTCGTCACCTCGCTGTTCGTGGGCGCCGCCGTCGTGGCGGGGGTGACCTGGTTTCTACTTGAACAGAAAGCCGTCGAGGAAGCCTTGATCGACAGCGAAAGACGCTTCCGCGACCTCGCCGACGCCGCCGGGGAAATGATCTGGGAAGTGGACGCCCAATGCCGCTACACCTACGTTTCCGACAAATCCATGGCAGTGATGGGGTACCCCCCGCAGGAGATGGTGGGGCGGACAATCGCCGATTTCCTCCCCGCCGAGGATGCGCACAAGGTTTCCGACAAATTGGCGCTGGCGTTGCGCAGCAAGCTGGCATTTCGCGACTACGAGCACCGCTGCCGCCACAAGGACGGCAGAATCATCTGGAAAAGCGCGAGCGGCCTGCCGATCACCAATTCCGCCGGTGAAGTCATCGGTTATCGCGGGACTTCGCTGGACATCAGCCGCCGCAAGGAAGTGGAAACCTCCCTGCAAAGTCTGGTCGAATCCCTGGAACAGCGGGTGCGCGACGAAGTCGCCAGGAGCATGGCCAGCGAACGCCTGCTCATCCAGCAATCGCGGCTCGCCGCGATGGGGGAAATGATCGGCAACATCGCCCACCAGTGGCGCCAGCCCTTGAATGCACTGATGTTGCTCCTCAGCAACATCAAGGATGCCCACCAGTTCAACGAGCTGGATGCGAAAACCATGGATGAATCGCTAACGACCGGGCGCCGCTTGATCAAGGGCATGTCCGCCACCATCGACGACTTCCGCGATTTCTTCCGCCCCACCAAGGAAAAATCGGTATTCAGCCTCAACACCGCGGTGATGAGCACGCTCGACCTCCTGTCCGCCGGCCTGCGCTACAGCCGCATCGAAGTCTTTCTGGACGGCGCGGAAGAACGTCTCGCCATCGGCTATCCCAACGAATTTTCCCAGGTATTGCTCAACCTCCTGGGCAACGCCAAGGATGCCCTCCTCGCCCGCAATATCGAAAACGCCGAAATCCGCATCGCCCTCACCGCCCGCGCCGGCATGGTCGGCGTGGTGGTACGCGACAACGCCGGCGGCATCCCCCACGACATCCTGCCGAAGATTTTCGACCCCTATTTCACCACCAAGGAAAAAGGGACGGGCATCGGCCTGTACATGTCCAAGACCATCATCGAAGACCACATGAGCGGATGCCTGACCGTCTGCAACCTCTCCGACGGCGCAGAGTTCACCGTACTTTGCCCGGCCCCGTAAAGTTGATTGACTTTGTCAACTATTGATCCATACTGAATCACAGACGACCGCACAGCCGTCATTTTGCAATGGTGCGGTCGTGGCAAAGCGCGGCGCCTGGCCGCCCGGTTCAAGCGCCGCGCCGAGGTTTCCGTACTACCGTACAGGAGGTCAAAATGAGACAAGCACACATCAGCTATTCCGGCATGGAGTTGGACTACCGGATGGCCAGCAGACTGGCAACGTCCTTCGCCGACCGCGACCGCGACATCATCGACCCGGTGATGGTCGCCTGGCGCGACAACAAGGCCGCGCGGGTGTCCCCCGTCATCCAGGACTGCGATAGCAAATCCGGATGGCACGATTACGCGATGAGCCACGGCGGCAGGCTGGAAGTCGACGTCAACGGCGAATATGAATTCATCTTCGGCGACTCCAGCGCCTTCGAGCCTTACGGCCCGAGTCCCTTCATCAACCTGCACGACACCCGCGGCAACGAATATCTGTGCCAGATCAACGCACTACGCGACCCGCACCAGCCTACCGAGGAAGCCTGCGTGGTTCTCGACGAATGGACCAGCAAGCTGACTTGATTGCGCTTCCCGACGGGACTCTCGCCCCTTAACGTATTAGGCGAAACGGCTTTCCCCCGCGACGGGGAGGCCGTCCTAGCGAATCGAGGTGCACCATGTCTACACAAAATTTGATTGTTGCGTCGTTCGCCGATTCCGGCGTGGCCGGCGAAGCCGTCCAGAATTTGCAGAAAGCCGGATTCGACATGCGGAAATTGTCGGTCGTCACCCGCCCCGGCACCGCCGTTCCCGGCGTAGCGCCAGAGATTACCCGGTTCGAGGCATTGAACGAGATGGAACCGGCATGTTTCAGTTGCATTCCGCAGGAAAGGATTCCTGATTACCAAAGCGAACTGCGCGGCAATCGGCTGTTATTGGTAGCACAAGGAAACGCGGCAGAAGTCGATGCCGCCCGACACGTCATCGACCAGACCCATCCCTGCGAATGGGACGGCAAGGTCGGCGCCGCGGTCTTTTACGGCTGCATGGAATAAACAAAAAACCTGATTAGCGCTAATCTTCAGTTCGGCCGGATGTTTCAAATTAACGACTCTTTTCCTGTAGGAGCGTGGCTTGCCCGCGACAAAAGGTGCCACGAAGAGGCACCGCAATCGCGGCCAAGGCCGTTCCTACGAAGAACCGAACCCATCGCTGAAAATCAGCGCCAATCAGGACAAAAAAAAGCCCCCGTCCAGCGGGGGCTTATGGCGTGGCAGGGATAACCGCCCATCCGGGCCGATCAGGGAATGACGTAAATCTGCCCGTACTTGTTGAAGCTGAACATGTCCTCTTCGGTCGGAACAAACCCGACCACCCCATACCCCAGATAAATCACCGTGCCCGAAAGCGAGGTCACGTTGGTATTGCTGATGACCGGGATGTTCTTCGAGGTCAGTTGCCCGTAACTGTAGGACGGGTAAGGACCACGGGCGTCGCCGTTGTAAACGACCCACTGGTAGCCGTTATGGAAGTACAGTTGGGTTCCCCCCACCAGGGCGGCCAGATACACCTTCCCATACTTGCTGGCATCGCGCTTGGCGACGTGCAGGCCGGCGGTAATGGTCAACCCGGTTGGCGCGCCGTAAGACTGGGAAGAAAAGCTCATCTGATCGCCGCCCGTTCCCGACAGCGCGACCGTGTAGGGTTGCGTGGCAGCGTCACTGCTGAAGGTCAAGGTGCCGGTGGCTTGGCCTTCGGCGCTGGGCGTGAAGACGATGTCGAAAGTGCAACTCGCCCCTGGACTGACCGGGGTCGCCCCGCAAGTGGAGGAAGAAGCCTGGGAAAAATCGCCGTCCCAATTGATATCGAGGAAGGTGATGGCGATGTTGCCCTTGTTGGTAATCGTCACGGTCGCGGGCGCGCTCGGGGTGTTGACGCTGACCACCGAGAAATCGAGGGAACTCGGGACGATCGACAGCGCGACGGAAGCCGCCGTGGTACTGCCGGAACCCGTCAAGGTCACCGAATGCGGGCTGCCGTCGGCATCCGAATAGATCAACAGCTTGCCGCCCCGGTCGCCGGTGCCGGTCGGGGTAAGCGTCACGCTGATCGCACATTTCTTGCCGGATGCCAGCGCCACCGGAAGACCGCCGCAACTGGTGGTATAGGAGAAATCACCGTCGGCAATGATGTTGCTGATGTTCAGCACGCCGTTGCCGACATTGGTCAGGGTAACGACGCGGGCGGTGCTCGCCAGGCTGACCTGCTGAGCACCGAAATCCAGCGACGACGGAACCACGCTGACCGAAGCGGCCCCCGTCGTCACGGCGCTTGCCGGCAGAATGCGCCCGGTCAACAACACCTTGTGCGGACTGCCGGCGGCATCGTCGGAGATGGCAAGGGTGTTTTTGGTATCGGTATAGGTTCCGCCGGTAAGCGTATCGCGACGCGGGAAGAACGCAACATCGATCACGCAGGATGCCCCCGCCGCCAGCACGCTTTCACAAGTATTCTCAGTGACGATGAAGTCGTCGATCACGATGGTGGTGTAGCCCGAACTGCTGCCGCTACTGGTGGTGGTGGTCGTCGCGACATACATGCTCTGCCCGATGATCGCAGTGGCACTAATGTTCAGGGGAACCGGCCCGGTATTCGTCAGCGTTACCGACTTCGAATTACCCAACTGCCCGTTGGCCTGGCTGCCGAAATCGAGGGAAGCTGGGCTTAGGGTAATGGAAGTAGTGCCGGCTCCGCTCAGGTCAACGGTGGCCGGACTCCCGGCGGCATCCGAATAGATATACAGCGAACCCTTGCGGTCGCCGCCGCCGGTAGGCGCAAATTTAACCCCGATGGTGCATTGCTTGCCGGGTGCCAGTGGCGCTTCGCAATGGCTCGCGGACGACAGCGCGACGAATTTGAAATCGCCGTCGGCGAATATCGTGCTGAAGTTCAGCGTGGCAGTACCGGTATTGGTTAGCGTCACGGTTTGTACCGTGCTATCCACGCCAACCGCCTGCACCGGAAACTCCAGCTTGGTCGGGGAAAGAGTGATGGACGTCCCTCCGGCAACGCTGCTGCTGGTGCCGGCACCCTCCAGGGAAACCGTATGCGGGCTGCCGGTCGCGTCGGAATAAAGGAACAAGGTGCCTTTAAGGTCTCCCGCGCCGCTCGGCTTGAAATACACCTTGATAACACATTTGCTCGTCGAAGGCAGGGTCGCGCCGCAAGTCGTGGCGCTGGTATCAATATAGAAATCGCCGTCGGCCAATTTCGAGGAAATATTCAGCGTAGCGGTGCCAATATTGGTCAGCGTTACGGTTTGCCTGACACTTTCCACATCGACCGACTGGGTGGCAAAGACCAGCTTGTCCGGGGACAAACTGACGCCGGGCGCGGCAGTCGTGCCGGATCCCGTACCGGCGGGCGCGCTGGTGCCTTTCAGGGTGACGTAATAGGGGCTGACGGGAGCGTCCGAGGTAATCACCACCTGCCCGGATTTGGCGTTGTTTGTCGCCGCGGTGGCTGGGTTGGAGTCATACGAGGCGGGGTTGAACGTCACGTTGAAATAGCAGCTCGCGCCCGCCGCCAAGGTCGTTCCACAGACCGCGTAGGTGGTGCTGGGGCCGGCGCTGGTGGTGGGGGAAAACTCCCCGGAGACATCCACGCTGAAACTCAGCGGCAACGTCCCGTTGTTGGTCAGCGTTATCTGCTGGATAGCGCTGATGGTGCCGACTGCCTGGGCACCGAAATAGACACCGCCGGGTACGCCGTTGACCGTGGGCGGAACGACGACTAGGCCAGGGCTGTTGGTGATTTCGTAATCGAACAAGCCGGAATCGGTACCGGCGAACAGCTTTTGTTGGGTAAGCGGCGCAATGGTCAGCGAGGTAATAAACTTGTGGGTCAGGCCGGTATTCATTTCCGTCCAAGTGGCGCCGCTGTCGAGACTGCGGTACACACCGCCGCCGGCCGTCCCCGCGTAGAGCTTGGTATTGTCGGAAGGATCGATGACGATGGCCTTGATATTGAGGTTGCCCAGCCCGGAGTTGATTTGCGTCCAGGTCGTGCCGCTATTGGCGCTCTTGTACACGCCATTGCCGGAGGTGCCGATGTAAATCGTCGTCGTCGTCACCGGGTCGATGACGACGGTATTGACGCGCAAGGCATTGCCGCTCAGCCCGGCATTGATCGCGGTCCACAGTGTGCCGCTGTTGGCGCTACGGAAAACGCCGCCTGATCCGGTAGCGGCGTAAATAGTCGTAATCGTCGCTGGATCAATCGCCAGGGAAGTGACGTTGAGGTTGGTCAGACCGGTTATTTTCGGCGCCCAGGTATAGCCGTTGTCGGTACTGCTGTAGACGCCACCGCCGGAAGAACCGGCAAATACCGTGGTGGGATAGGACGGGGTGATCGCGATTGAGGTCAGCGAAGGATTGAGAAACGCCGTGGACGGCACCACCGAGGTGCTGATATCGGGAATGACCGGCGACCATACCGTGCCGGGGTTGACCGTAACGCCGGAAATGGTGACGTCCTGCCAGGTGGTGCCGTTGATGTTGCCGGTAGTAGCGTCATTCGTGCAAGACGAAACGATCCCGCCGCCAGTGATATGCCCGGAAACCGTGCCCCCGGTAATCCAGGCCGATGTAACGGTGCCCCCGGAAATGGTGCCGGTAATGGTGCCGGTCGAGATGGTGCCCTGAGTGATAGTCGCGCTGGTGAGTCCGGCGCAAGTCCCGGTCGTGACCAGGACGGTAGCACCGGTAATCGTCGCGCCAGTCAGGTGAGGCGCAGAGGTCGTAATAGTCGGTGCCAGGTTGTTGCGCCACCAGTTGACGCCGCCATCCTGGCTCAGCAGCATGCCGCCGCTGGTGCCGGCATACACCCGCGAGGGCGTCACCGGATCGGCCTGGACCGCCGCGACGGTCTGGTTGAAGGTGTTGTCGAAATAGGTCGAGAGCTTCCACTCCGCGCCAACATTGATGCTGTAATAGACTTTTTCACCGACGCTGCCGTAGACGGTGGTCGGAACCACCGGGTTGACGGAAACGGCGCCAATATAAGCCCCATCTCCCGGCGCAATCGTGGGGGTCCACTGGTTGGTGCCGGCGGCAGCTGCGCCAAACAAGGCTAAAAACGCGCCCGCCAAAAGCAGCTGTTCGAGAATTTTGCCAACCAACGGGGGTAAATTTGTCCGCGCCTTTTCGGTAATTGGGGGAAGGGTCGTGGCAAGGCAGGTCATGAGCGTATCCATCAATTATGTCTAAATACTATCGGCGACTATAACCCATAATTAAACGTCGGTGTACGTCGTCGGGCCTGACGTTTGAGACAAACTGCACCTATGTGAAACAAACGTACCTTGACCGGAGCGACCTCGGTCGCGACGGCGGTATGTGACGTTGTGGCATCGCGTATCGCGGGCAGTGACAGCACGAATTTCGGTGCAATTGACTTCCTCTTTCTTCCTAGAAAGGCGTCAATTTCTAGCAGGACGGGTCAGAGGGAACAAAAAAGCCGGGTATAAAACCCGGCTTCATTTGGCCATTTACAATACATTACATCAGATTGCACGCAGTCCATGTAGTAAGCGTTACTGCCTCATTATAGGCAACTAGGGCGGGGGCGATTGCTGTTGGAGCCAAGTTGGCGGCGCCAGTAGCCCCGCGCAAGCTTCCAACTGCGTTGCTAGGTGTCCCATCTAATGCTGTGTCCACACCCGCCATCTGTTTTGTAGTGAGGTTTGAAACGCACACCGACGGAGATGATGCAGATTGTCCATAGGCGGCAACTGCCACACCAATCAATCCACCTGTTCCCGCGCGCGGTAGATTCGCAGCACCAATACCCAATGCCGGGTCACCAGCAACCAAACCTCCGGCACGAAGGGCTTGCCACATGGCGGCCTGTTCCACTGCGGGGTTGGTAAAGGTCGTACCGACCGCAGCAGCGAGTGCTCCATTGGCATTGCCGCCTAATGTGACTGTCCATCCACGGGCTGTCATAGTGGCCAGAGCTTCATCGCCGGGAATGGCGTGGTAGCGGTCTACATAGGAGTTATATGCTGCGGAAACATTCTTCATATCGTTGACGACAGACTTGATTTTGGAATTTTCAATCATTTCCTGGCCTTTCAGCACGCCGCCGAGCAACAGGCCGATGATAACCAGCACGATGGCGATTTCAACCAGGGTAAAACCAGATTGACGGGACTTCATGTTGCTTTCTCCTAAATTAGAAATTTTATTTGAATCTGCGAACTGAAGTTACGCAATTGCCGTGCCAGGAAATAAGCCATAACCGCCCGTGGCAATTTACCAAATATCAGATGACCACATGTCTTTTTTGCGCTCAAAACCCCAGAGAAATGACGAGATTTCAACATCACCGTCCAGATCCCGTCATCGCCGTTCCAGCCTTTTCAGTTCTTCCATCAGAAAGTACATTTCACCGGGATCGGTGATCTTGCCGCTTTTCAGCAATCCGCCAAGGAGAATCTTGGCGCTCTCCAATTCATTCATGTCTTCCAGAATAAAAATCTCCATCTGTTTCGCCCAGCTTGGCACATTATCGCCAGTGGCATGTTCACGGATGGCGCGAGCGTATTTCCGCGCCAAGGGCAAGTCATGGAGACGATGCTTGGCCATCACCGCCGCATGGGCGAGCCACGGCCAGCGATTATCGGGATCGAGCAGAAATTGATGGTAGACGAACTCGAACATCCGACGTTGCCGGGACGGCTCGTTAACTGAGCCAAATACTTTACTGGCGACCATCAGCGGGTATTGACCACGCGGATCGAGTTCGAGAATGCGCTCCAGCCATCCCTCTACTTTAGCGAAATCAAGTTGCCGGTAAGAAAGGCCAATCCCCGGCTGCGTGTCGAAAGCCTGCAAATTGAGCATCAGCGCGCGCGCCAGCGGGATCGGGTCGCCCAGACTAACTAGGTGCAAGGCGGCAATGGTCGGCGGTGGCAGCAGGTCTTCGGCGCGCGCCTGTGGTTTGGGTTGGCTGAAATGCCAAGCAATCTGGAGGCAAAACCCCAGCATCAAAAGCCACAAAACCGGCCATGGAACGGTGCTGAGCGGGCGTTCGCGCATGGTGGGTCAGAGATTCTTGCGATACAGGTCGAAGAGCGCCGCGCCGCCGAGTAGCATCACGTAGATCAGGCTTTGCGTAGCGACCGGCAGCAAAGCGGCCCAGGAGCCGGTATGGTAAGCCAGCCATTCGGTCTGGGTGAAGGTATCGAGGCGCGGCAGGACGGCGGCGATGGCGGTAATGATGGTGTTGATCGCCTGTTGCGACCAGCTTTCGTCGGGCGTCAGCGGGCCATGCGCGATCAACTGGAAAGCGGCAATGGAACGCGCCAGAAGGTAAAACGCCAGGGTTGCACTGAGCGCGGGCACGACTTGCGAGAATGTGAAAACGCACAGTAGGCAGAAAGCCTCGATAATCCACAGTTCGAGAAACAGCGAGAGCCCCCACAGCGCCACCTGACTTGGCGGGGCATAGATCAGCAGCGTTGCAGCAAAGATTCCCGCGAGCGCCAGGGCACACCCGGAGAACCCGAGAACCTTTCCGGCCAAATAGCTGGCACGGGGAATCGGCAGGGACAGGATGAGTTCCGAACCTTTGTCGTTAAGTTCCCGCACCATGCTGGTTATAATGAAGACCGCCAGGATAAACACGGCGAGAAAACGTAGCATAGCACCTAGCAGAGCGGATTGAATCTGGGCGTTTTCGGTGATAGCGATTTCATGCAGGAATTGACCAAGCCCCAGGCTGGCGGCAACGACTACCAGAACCAGCCAGATCATGCGGTTGCGCACGGCTTCCAGCAAGGTGTAATAGGCAATCGGGAAAATGGGGGCGGTCATGGGAACAGTCCTGTTTTGCGACAATTGTAAATGATAAGCCAGGTTCAGCATGCAACAGGATTTTAACGAAAAATTTCGGCTTTTCCTTGCACGGCATCGGCGGTGGCTGGCTATCGCCATGCTTCTTCTCCTCCATGGGGCATTGCTACTCGGATGGAACAACGTGCTGTCGCGCGGGCTGTTGGTTTCCCATTTGGGACTATTCCTGTTGTGGCAACCGATCTGGCGCGGCGAAAAGAAGCTGACGCCGGCCAGCGGCTTGATGGTTGTTTCGGTCGGTTTACTGTTTCTGCTGTGGATCAACTGGTGGCTCATCGCCCTATGGCTTTCCCTGTTGATCGGCTTGATCGGCGGCAATGTTTTTGCCACGCAGGGGCGCGCGTCACGATGGTTTTACTTGACGGCCGAACTCTATCTGATGGGGGCGCTGCTGGTATGGGTCGTCCCCCACTTGCTCGGGCAAGGCGGGGTACCGCAGGCGGCAAGCGCGATCATGTATTTCGGCTTACCTCTTTTCATTTTCGGCATGGTGGCGATTCCGGCGCGGGAAGAACCGCAAGAACTGCAATCCATCGATTTCTTTTACAGCTTGCTGTTATTTCTGTTGATGGTCGTACTGGTGCTGGGCAGCTTCGCGCTCAAAGTGGAAGCCCACGAGGACTATTTGACTGCACTATCATCGGCATTGCTGATCGCCGCACTGGTATTGCTGGGTTTAAGCTGGTTCTGGAGCCCACGCGGCGGTTTCGCCGGGTTAGAGCAGATTTTCTCCCGTTACTTGTTGAGTATCGGCTTGCCCTTCGAACAGTGGTTGCATCGCTTGGCGCAACTCTCTGAAAACGTAGCCGACCCAAGGGATTTCCTCAAGCTGGCGATGGCCGGACTAGCCGATCTGCCGGGGATCATTGGGGGAGAATGGCAATCGTCGGACGGCTCCGGACGTTTTGGCGAAACAGGAAATAGCCAAGCACATTTCGAATCTCCGCCGCTATTTCTCGTCTTGTATGCGAAGTCGCCCTTGAGTCCTGCCTTGCGGTTGCATTTCAATCTGCTGGTGCAACTGATGGGGGCGTTTTACCAAGCCAAGCGCCGCGAACAGATGCTGGAACAACATGCCTACCTCCAGGCGGTGCATGAAACCGGCGCCCGTCTGACCCACGACGTGCGCAACCTGTTGCAATCGCTGAAGGCGCTGTGTGCCGCAGCAGACCACGGGCAAAATGGCGAGGGATGCAGCCTGCAATCGCTTTTCGCGCGCCAATTGCCGCGCATTACCCAACGCTTGGAGCAGGCCCTCGACAAGCTACGCCAACCAGCACGGGAGGAAAGTTTTTCTTTCGTGGAATCGCTCGATTGGTGGGAAGCATTGCGGCAACGTTATGCGGACGAAAACCTCCAGTTCGAGCAATCAGGCAATTTTGCGAATTTGCCGATACCCACGGAGTTGTTTGACAGCGTAGCCGATAATTTGCTGCAAAACGCTCTGGAAAAAAGAAAGCTAGAAAACAGCTTGAACATCGGCGTGGTGCTAACCCTAACACCTGGCGTCACCTTGCGGGTGTGCGACGACGGACGCGCCGTCGATGAAAAGCTGGCGAGCAGGCTCTTTACCGCGCCTGTCGCTTCGCACAACGGCCTGGGAATAGGCCTTTACCAATCGGGAAAACTAGCCGCGCAACAGGGATACGAACTGCATTTGACGGACAACGAGACGGGGCACGTCTGTTTTGAATTGCGGGACCGGACTAGCCCCAGAAAAGAACTGCAAAAACCGCCAGAGCCGCACCAAGCATGACGACCAAGATGCCGCCCACGCCTCCCCGCATGACCTCATCAATGGTGGCATCCGGCGCAACGGACAGCATGTCGAATCCGTAGGCAAGCAAGCCGAAACCGATCGCCCCGACGACCCGTCGCGCGGTGATGCGGGGCGGACGATGCGGTTTTTTGGGTATCGCTTCTTGTTCTTCCATTTAAGGCAGCCTACCGGCTGCAACCATACGGTTATACAAGGTGTTGGGTGACAACCAAACGATAATGTCATCGAATTCCCCATTGGCGGCAGCAGCCTCGGCTCGGGGGTGGCTGACAAAAACCGGGTCTGCGTTTAGGTTAGCAGCTTCATCCAGCCCAGCACCGCCGGCGCCGGCATTTTTTCCAAGGGAATAAATTATAGCCACGGCATTGGTGGTAAGTGCCGGTGCAGCACCGCAAGCAACGGCGGTGATGCCGGTGGCGGTGGTACATACATTGAGGTTGGGTGCCAGAATAGCCATGGTGGTGGTAGCCATTCCGCCTGCCGTCGTAAACGCGCTACCATTGGAAGTAGTCACCGCATAGCGAATGCGGTTGGCAGGCGTTTGCCACCCATCCAGCGCAAATCCAGCATTGTCTATAGGAGTAATCCCTAACGTTACTGCCGGAAGAAAACCAGTCCACGGGCTGGTGCAAACACCTCCCCCAACGGGGGCTTCCACCCCACCAGATGCAGCCGTCGCCGGGCATGGCAAGCGCCCATTGGCAATCGAGAAACCGAGCAAGGCTTCCTGAATCTGATTGAGGGTTTGCTGGGTATCGGAAACGCGCCGCTGATCCATTTGCGTGGACAACGGCATCAATAGCCCCCCCAGTAACAATCCGACGATGACCAACACAATAGCGATTTCGACTAGGGTGAAGCCGCTTTTTTTACGTCCGTACATTTTCATATATTTCCTCCAATGTCAGGGCAGCGAACTATGTCCCGCAATTGACCTAGTTCATTTTCCCGCCCTGCCCATCAAGAAAATCTGGCTGCCGGGTTCTTGACAGATCGAATAGCTATTGCGTACGCAGATCGAGGTTCTGGATGACCACCCCCTGAGACGGCCCACCGGTACGGAACCCGCCGGTAAAGCCGAAATACAGCGAATTCAACGCTGGATCGAGGGTAATGCAACGAACGACGGTGGGCGTCGGCACAAAGTCAACCGAGGTATCGTTACATGCGGCACAGTCCACCCAAGTCTTAATCAGTGCGTAGCTTCCGCTGCCGCTGACAGTGCAGGCCGCATCACTGTAGCCGGTGTGGATTTCCACACGCTGGTTGTGAGACAGCGGTATGGGCGACTCCTCGAACTTGTTGGCGGGCATGTGCCGGCATCCCCGTGCCGTGCCGTTGCAGGCCGTGGTCATGCTACCCGCCGGATGGTTGAAGTTGCCGTCGGTCATGATCGCGGTATGGTTCTCGACTGGGTCGTTGTCACTGTTGTCCTGGTGAACGTCGGTTTCAATGAAAATGCTGATATTCCCCAGTGGGTCGCTGGCATCGAGTGCCCCCATGTCGTTTTGGGTACCACAGTTGGCGGGAGCACCCAGGTCGCCACGCAGGAACGAGATGGAAAAACCATTGCCGTGATCGGGCCCGGTACCGGTCAGGGCGTGGGTATCGGCGGTGGTAAAGGTAAAGGTGTAATAAGCTCGCAAAGTCTTGCCGTTCAATGGCAGCGCGGTGGGATACCAGAAACAACCGCCGTTGGAGCCGCCGGAGGGCGCAACCGTGACGCTCTGCGTCCCGGAATTGGCGGTGACGCCGGTGCCAGCGGTCGTGAAGCTATTGAAGTCCGTAGCAAATGTAACTTGGGTACCTGGTCCACCGCCTGCGCCGTTGCCGGTGATGCAACGGACGACATCCCTGCCAATATTGGCCTGTGAGTTGTCGTAAACGGCTAAACCGGCATAAGTCGTTCCGGTGGGGAATCCCAGATTGACACCTTCCAGATAATTGGTAGCAAGCGCCTTTTGCGCGACAGTTGAGCGATTCTGGGTGCCAATACGCTCGCCGCCGAAGATCAGAACGGCATTGCAAGTGGCGCCATTAACTGTAATTGAACCACCTGGCCGAGCATAAAGCAGATTGTCTCGCCAATTGTCCAACATATTTTTCAACGTCCCCGCTGCGGGAGCACAGGGAACAGTACCTACGTTGTCCATTCCTTTGTTGCCCGCCGATGCGACAGGAAGAGCCGATGGCGCGAGTCCATTCATGCAGGTAACAAGGTTATTCATCATGGTGTTGATATCAGCCACGAAATCGGCGCGCCGCTTGACGCGGTTGAATATTTCCGCCGGGGTAATCCAGATCAACCGATCATTATTAGTGCCGAGCTTGATGCTGGCGGAAGTGGCCATGGTCAAGGTCGAAGTAGCAAGCGCAGCCGGAAACACGCCCGCATAAATAGGATCAGTACCTTCCAAATAGTTGGCGGTGGAAAGATTGTTGCGGCATTCGGTCGTTCCCGAGGGAGTCCTAATTTGGGCACCGATTGGAGCGCGGGGAGCAATGATCGCAACCGCAGCGCCGGTTACCAGGACGTTACCCGCTGCGTCGTTGACGTTGAGCTGCCCGACGGTATCCCAGTTCATTCGCGAATCGGGGAAGGATACAGTGGGGCCTGTTGACGGACTGTCCTTGAACGTACCGGAAACAGCGTACCACAGACATTCGCCCGAACTGTCGCGAAGCGGCGGCATCCCTAGCGTATTCCAGGGAAGCGGGCCAACTTGGGTGACGTTAGCAGCGCCACAAGGGGCTACCGCCGTCCCGTTGGTATTGCCAGCAGGGCTGCCAGTAGGGCACAACATGTAGCCAAATACAGGGCCCCCCGCATGTAGCGGAGAATCGCGGTACGTTGCCGCAAACCCGATCAACGCCTCCTTGGCCTTGACCAGGGCGTCATCGGAAATCTTGTCGCGCGCGGCACCGGAATCATTGAACGCTTTGACCAACAGGTACCCAGCCACCACCACGAACATGGCAACGATGGCCAGAATGACCGAACCTTTTTGTCGCTGAAGACAGGGTGGAGTTTGCATGGACAAAACTATAGCAAACTTGATGCCTGAACTGGTGGGGAGATTTATTGCGGTTCTGTCGGCATGTTGGACGCAACGAGTTTAAGCGCGCAATTATGCCGGGGGGAGCGCAGCTTGCGGGGCAGGAGACGGCGGAACGTTGCCGGAAGCCGGTTGGTAATTTTCGCGGATTTCCCCGCTGTCGCTGTCCAATGTTTGTCCGACTTTGAGGTGGACCGTTTTCCCCAAGCCGGGAACAAACACTGGCACGCTCGGCAAGCGAGCGTGACGAGGCAACGCCTTGAGGCCGGGCGCCGGATCGGACTCCCTTTGCACAACCTGGTTGACCCATACTGTGGATTTGCCGTTACTGCGCTTGACGATACCATTCAAGGTGATTTCCCCTCCTTGCTGGGCAGCGCCGGCACCTTCCGATAACGAGGGAGATTCCCCGGTGTTGCGCTGCATATCCAACACGGCACGCTGCTCAGGCGTAAAAAATAGGCGTCCAACCTGTTCGGCACTGGATGAACAAGACACTAACGTCGAGAACGCTGCCGCAAGCAGTTGGAATAAATAAATGCGCATAGGGAGCTGCCTTTATCCGGATGGGAAGAGGCTGACTAGCCTCGTCGATTCACCCGTCTAACGGCGCAACTTTAGAAATCTTTAAGAAATTAATTTAAGACTTTCAATTAAAGCACTGATTTGTATTAATGTAAATAAGAAACACACATTAGCAAAATGGACGCCACCGGTGGAAATCCATCCATTATTGGCATCGCCTTTAGCGGCATAAAAAAAGCGACCATGAAGTCGCATTTGAAAATTCCCTGCGTTTGCACCGGAGCAGCGATTACCGAGGGGGAATGGCCCCTTCCGGCAAGAGTTCCTTGTGCTCACCCATTGTCAGCCAGTACAACGTGCATTCGCTGGTGAGTTGCGCTTGCACAGTTGCTTTTTGACGCTCAAGGACGCATTCCTTGGCAGCCAGAAAATTATGGGCCGACTTTCGGAGTGAACTCAGCAGGTTTATCAAATCCCCCTCATGAAGAAGGTCGGACTTGAGGACGATCTGGCTCGCATGTAATTCCATACCTGACGCGTTGATGGATGGATCGAGTTGCACGGTCTGCTGGGGAGAAATGACATAATCGACGGGATAAAGCTTATATACCTTGTAAGCGGCTTGCAGTGCCTCAATCCAGTTGAGCCGCTGCTCTTCGCCAATGATGCCTTGCTTCATGAACCGCTCATAAAGCGCCAGATATTCCCTGATTTCACGTTCTTCCGTGTGGGCGCGCTCAAGTTTTTGGCGAGACTCGTCCCGTTGTTGGTTGGCAAGACCGAGTTCGCCACGACGCTTTTCCATATGGTCGTTACTCAGGTAAACCAAACCGACTGACAGCAGCAACGACACGGAAAAGACAATCGACGCAAGTCTGATAAGTTTCAGGTCTGAGGTGCCTTTTCTGGCGGCAACGCCCCCCCCGCCCTTTTTGGCAGACTTTTTGTCCGGCTTGTTTGCAGGAGATTGCGCCATGATTCTAGGGAATGGGTTTCCACTTCAGTTTCAAGGTAAACAAGGCCTTTTCGCCAAGCGGGGCAGTGTTTCCGGTGATTTTCCTAACCGAACGGATATCCACGGGTGGAGTCACCAGCGTTACCGTAACGGTCTTGTCTTTTTCTAGTTCGGTTTTGAATTGTTCCAGCGTGTCCAATACCGAACGGTAGTCGAGCATGAACGGGCTGATTTCTCCATCGATCTGGACTTGTTGCTCCGGCTTGCCGGGAATACCCAGAACAACGCTGGTTATCGGTGGTGTTGTTCCATCGGGAGGCACTTCTGCTGCCGGGGCGGGTGCTGTTCCGTCCCCGGCAGCGCCCGCCATGGGCGCATCGGCCACCCACTTTAGTTTGGTGATTTGGACACGCGGCACCGTTTGCAGAGCACGGCTGATTCTTACCAGTAAGGCATCGGGCATCGGCGTATTTTGCGTTATCGCCTCATAGATTTTCACCGCTGTTTTCATGTTGTCCGGCGTGGTCGGCGTTTTAGGAAATTGCCCGGTAACCGTTTCGTATTGCCGGTCCAACCTTTGTCTATCGAGATCGGCGCGCACTTTTTGATCGTCGAATTCCAGTGAATCGTGGACATTACTCGCGGTCCAGAGAAGACCGGCGACCAGAACCGCTCCACTAGCACCGTAGAGACCAAGCCGAGCCGCCCAGAGACGATAAAATTTGATTTGCTCAGATTTGGCGTAACCAGCAGCGGGGGCTCCTTGGGCAAGCAGTGAAAGAAACAAGGTATCGCAGAAAGGTTCTGCGCTGAAAGCCTTTAGACCAGCGGCCTGGGCGACCATCTTGGTATCGATGAAACGAAAAGCCAGAGTCGCGGTGTCACTGCAAGCGCGTGCCAAGCTAGGCAAATTGTCGTCATGATCGAGCACCACCACACTCATGGTTCTGCCGCGCGGCAAGAGACGGCTCGTCGCGAGAAACTGCTCGATTTTCTTGCTTTCCTCCGCGACCGCGGTGGCGATATCTTGGGGATTCTGGCTGGCCAGTGTGGTAAGGCGACTAAATTTGACTTGCGCCCCCTGCAAATAACTTTGCCTCAAGCCACATGAGTGCACGGAGATGAGCAGCAGGTGATCTGCGGCGATAGCGGATTTTTTAAGTAAATTGGCACTCAGCAGTGCCGGCGAATAGACTCCCGCCAGCGGCGCCTTGGCTTTGGTCAACAGGTCTACCCAGCTTCCAACCCATTCTCCATTGGTCAAAGCACTGAAGAGCATCTGGTCGTCGCGGCGCCCTTCCTTATCTCTTCCCTGGAAAGTGGCTAGGCGAAACGCCGATTCCCGATAGTGTTGATTAAGTTTGCGCTCGAGCAGGCCACGCCGAGTTTTGCCAAGTGCGTGAGGAACTGTTTCGCGCACAAAGTCTTCTTCGATCAGGTCAGCGAGCAGGTATATCGGGGTACTAGCTGAAGCGGCCGCGAAACGAGAAAAGGATTCCCGACCATCGTCGCTGTTTTCAAAGCGCGTTACGAGGAAAAGTCTCCCTTTATCCCACCGATAGGCCGTGAGATGGTCATTGCTCAAATAGAGAAGATGCTTGCGAAACACGCCGCGCTCACGTCTTGATTTTACTGATGGTGTCGTAGATCGGACCGAGTACGGAAACCATGATCCAGCCTAGAATGATCCCCATCACCACCGTCATGATCGGCTCGATCATGGCTTGCACTTTTTCAATGGCTTCCTTGACCTCGCGGTTATAGAAATAGCTGACATTCCGCAATGCCGTATCCAGGCCGCCAGTGGCCTCGCCGACGCGGATCATACGAACGACCAAGGGGGGGAAAACCCCTAGGGTTTCAAAGCTCGCTGTCACCCCCTGACCTTCGGAAATGAGCGCTCCGGCTCTTTTCAACCCGTCGGCAATCACCAGGTTCCCAACAATTTCCTCGGAGAGCTTCATACAATCGAGAATCGTAATCCCCGAGGCATACATCAGGGCGAAAAAATCGGCGAAGCGCGCCAAAATGATTTTCTGCAAAATCGGCCCGATCATCCAGATTCGCAGCTTATATCCGTCCGCCTTGAAACGCGCCTCCTCGCTAACGTGCAGAAGGATTTTCAATCCCAACCAGATCAGGGGCGGCAACGACACGATGATGTACCAGTAATGGACGAATATATCCGAGACGAAAATCAGCGCCCTGGTATGAAAAGGCAGTTCCTGCCCCATCGATTTGATGAACTGAACGAGTTGGGGAACCAGGTAGATCATCAAAAAGAATACGACAGCCGAAATGACGGTGCCGACAAAAGCCGGGTACATCATGAGCTTTTTGGTCTGGGCAGCCAGTTCGTCTTGCCATTTGAGGGATTCGGTAAGACTTTTGAAGACGGACGGCAATTGACCGCTATGTTCGCCGGCGGCAATCAGGCTGACGAAGGTCTTATCGAACACCGTGGGGTGATTGCCCAACGCTTCGGAAAAATTCTGGCCGCCCTCGATGTTTTCGATGATATCGGCAATTACCCCACGAAAATCGGGATGGTCGAGGCTATCGCGCAGATCCGCCAATCCTTCCAGAAGGGGAACACCGGAATTGGTAAGCTGCTCCATATGGAAGCAGAAATTGATGAGATCAGACCGTTTGATCGGCTTGCGGCGAAAGTTCAGCTTTTGCTCTGAGACTTCCTTGAAATCGATCAGGTCCAAATCCATGCGCCCCAGGCGCATTTCCAGATCGGAAACGTTGGCGGCGTCAAGCCTCCCGGTGATGGTCTTTCCACCAGGATCCATGGCCGTATAGGCGAACATCGCCATGCTTTACATGATCCTATCGGTAAGGTCGACCACGCGGGAAATTTCGTCAAGCGAGGTCGTGCCGTCCAGCACCCGGCGGATGCCATCCTCTACCAGGGGGCGAAAGCCGCTGGCCAGCGCTATTTCCTTCAGTTCCTTGATAGTGGCGCGGCGCGCGATGAGTTCATCGATATCGGTGTTCAACTTGAGGATCTCGATGATGGAAATCCGCCCTTTGTAACCTTGAAAGTCGCAGGCTTCGCAACCCACCGAGCGGTACAGTTTGGTGTCGGCCAGATCGCCGCTGAGGCGCATGATGCGGGCTTCGACGGGATCAGGCTCGTAGGGCTGCTTGCATTTGTTGCAGAGCTTGCGGATCAGGCGTTGGGCGCACACGCCGATAATGTTGCCGGCCATGATGTCGGGCAGAATGCCGATGTCGAGCAAACGCGGGACGGCACCGATCGCCGAATTGGTATGGAGGGTGGAGAACACCTGGTGGCCGGTCATGGCGGCGCGAAACGCCATTTCGGCGGTTTCGGCGTCGCGGATTTCGCCGACCAGGATGATATCGGGGTCTTGCCGCATCATCGAACGGATGCCGCTGGCGAAATCCATTTTGGCGGCTTCGCTGACCGAGGTCTGGCGTATCATGCTCATCGGATATTCGACCGGGTCTTCCAGGGTCATGATGTTCACCGCTTCGGTATTGACGTGGTTCAGCACCGAATACAGGGTAGTGGTTTTACCGCTGCCGGTAGGGCCGGTAACCAGGATGATCCCATCCGGACGGGCGAGCATGAGCTTCAGCAGGGTCAGGTTGTCGTCGGAAAGCCCGAGGTTATCCAGCGGCACGATGCCTTTCTGGCGATCCAGAATCCGCAATACGAAGTTTTCGCCGTGGGTAGTTGGCTGGGCAGCCACCCGGAAGTCCACTGAACGCCCCGATAGCCGCAAGGAAATCCGCCCGTCCTGGGGGGCGCGGGTTTCCGCGATGTTCATCCCGCTCATCACCTTGAGGCGCACCACCATCGCCGGCCAATAGGTTTTGTGAAGGCTGCGAATTTGCCGCAACACCCCGTCGATACGGTAGCGAATGCGCAGGAAAAATTGCTCCGGCTCGAAGTGGATATCCGAGGCGCCGCGCTGCACCCCATCCGCCAGCAGGGCGTCGACCAGGCGTACCAGCGGCTGACTGTATTCGTCGGAGATGACTTGCAGGCTCTTGTAGTCGACTTCGCCGGTCTCGATTTCGTGGAGAATGCCGTCGATGGACAGTTCGAAGCCGTAATACTGGTCGATGGCGCGCTGGATTTCCCCTTCGCCGGCGAGCATCGGATTGACGTTGATGGTCTTGCCGAGCATGGCGCGGATCTGGTCGAGCGCCACGATGTTGCTGGTGTCGGACATCGCCAGGTTGAGGTTGCCCAGCTTCTTGTCGTATTCGAGCGGGAAAACCTTGTAGCGCTTCGCCATGTCCTTGGGGATCAGCTTGATGGCGTGGACGTCCACGATCAAATGCGCCATGTCGACGCTCTGCTGATTCAGATTTTCCGAAAGCGCTTCGCGTATCGTCGCCTCGGTAACGAAGCCCAGTACCGACAACAGCTTGCCGAGCGGCTCGCCGGTGCGCTTCTGCTCCAGCAGGGCGATGCGCAACTGGTCTTCGCTGATGATGCTCTTGGATACCAGGAGCGCGCCGAGGGGAAGCTTGGGTTTGGGGGCTTCGCTCATTTTGCTTCCCCTCCGGGCTGGGGAGTCAAATCGCGGATCCGGGATTGCAGGGCGGTGCGGTCGAAAGCCGCGACATTGTTTTTGGCGAGCGCCGCGGCGCGCTGGTAATAGTCGAGAGCCAACTTTTCCTGTCCAAGTTGATCCAGGCTGACAGCGAGGTTGTAGACGTAGTCGGGATTATCCGGATTGCCGCTGTAAGCACGAAAAAACGCGCTTTGCGCTTCCGCCCAGCGGGATTGGCGGAAATACAGGTTGCCCAGGGCAAAGTGGGCCGCCAGGGCGTTGGGATTTTTCGCCAGCAGGTTTTTCAGGCGACTTTCATGCTGAACCGGATCGCTCATCCCTTGCAAGGACGTCAGCCCCGCCAGGGCTTCCGCGTCGTTGGGATCGTTTTCCAGCATCCGGTTGTAGATCGCAGCCGCTTGGGCAGGCTGCTGCCGCTGCATGGCCAGGGCGGCCATGCCTTGCAAGGCGTCACGATTACGGGGTTCCTGGCGCAACACCTGCTGGTAGAGTTGCCCGGCCTGTTCCCCGTCGCCCGTCATGAAGGCTTGATAAGCTTTCGAAAGCAGCGGATTGGTGAGTGCCGCCCCGCTGCTCCGCACGATTTTGATGCCGGCGCCGGTGGGGCCGGTTTCCTTATACGACGCGACATGCTCCATTTTCTGCGGCTCCGGCTTGGCAACCTCTTCCTTGGGGGCAGTCGGCTTGGCGACGGTGGCAGCGGACTCTTCCCGGGGAACCGCGCTTTTGCGGGCATCCGGCTTCGGCGTGGCTGCAGCCGGCGCCTCGGCGGGTTTGGGCGAAACAGGCGCGGGCTGATCCGCCGGATTCGGGGTAGCCACCTGCGCCTCGGCTGGCTTGGCAAGACTCTGGTCATCCGGCGCAGCGGGCGGTTGTGGGGCGGCAACCTCCGGGGGAGGCGGCTGAACGGTCTGACCGGGCTGCTGGATGGAAATTTGCGGCGCAGACGCCGCGGTGATTTCCTGCCAGTAGTAATAAGCCCCACCGGAGACTATCCCCAACAATATCCCGGCGCCGATGCCATAAATGCGCATTCTCGGATTACGGGCACTCTGCTTCGCTGCGAAAACCGTTTTGGCGATTTCCTGTTGGGCGGGTTTTGTGGCAATTGTTTCGCCAGGGGGCCGCTTTTCCTTCGCTGCGGTGGCCGCAGGAGCCTTGTCTTCTTCCGGGATCGCTTGGGCCGGGGCCGGTGAGACTGCAGCGGGATTTAACTTTTCCTCGGGCAGGGGGGCAGCTTCCGGCACTTCCGGTAGGGTTACAAGCGGCTCCGGTGGTTCAATCAGGATGACCGGGGGTGGCACCGCCAGCGTGGGTTCGATAATACTGGGAAGTTCCAGGGAAAACGCCGCCGGAATGTTCAGGGATAGAGCGGGTGGCGGTGGTGGCTCCTCGAAGGACAACAAGTTCTCGTCAGGGGTGAGCAGGAGGGGTTCCGCCGTGGTTGCGGATTCCTCCGGCGCGGGTGCCGGGATATCCGCGAAGGAAAGCTCCAGCCGCGGCTCTTCCCGCACTTCGCCATCCACATGGAGCGACATATCCAGGACCGGCATGTCGAGGGCCAGCAACGGCTCCCCGGAAGGCGGCTCCCCTGATAACGAGGATTCGGCGGCGAGTTCCGGTACAGATGGGGGTGGCACAGGCTCCGGCTCGCCGAAGGCCATTTCCAGCGACGGGAAATCGCTGGCGGTCTCGGCTTGCGGCGCCACCTCAGGGACAGTCTCATCTACCGAAGCGGCTGCGGAAGCGCCTTCTGCCTGCTTGAGGTTGGCCTCCTCAAGCTGCTTCAGGGACTCTTTCTGTTCCTGCTTGGCGCGTTCGGCCTTCTTCAGGGCCTGCATCAATAGACTCATGGCTCACCGATTTCCATGGGCTTGGTCTTGAAACTGACGGCATCACGCTTGTCCTTGAGGAAATTCTCGCCCGGCAGGAAATTCCGATAACTCTTGTAATCGCCATCCAGGCTTGCTTCCTTGACCACCACCGGACGCATGAAGATAACCAGTTCGGACTTGGTGGTGCTGTCGTTGCGGTTGCTGAAGGCGTCGCCGATGACCGGCATCTTGGAAAGCCCCGGCACCCCGTCGGTGCTTTTGGTCACGGTATCCTGCATGAGCCCCCCCATGATGGCGGTATGTCCATTGAAAACCTTGATGATGGATTCCATCTCGCGCACCTGGATTTCCGGAATCGGGCTGATGGTACCGGCCTGCGCCAGGGCGGGGTTGGGATCGTTGACGTAGCGAATGATCCGCGACACGGTGGGGCGGACATTCAACGTCACCATGTCGTTTTCGTCGACTTGCGGGGTGACCGTCATCAGGAAGCCCACCGGCACGGTGTTGACGGTGGTCTGATAGACGGTGGTGCTGGCGCTGGTGGCGGTAGCCGGGGTGACTTGCACGTTGACCGTGAAGTAGACCTTGTTGTCCACCACCTTGAGCAGCGCGGTCTGGTTGTTCAAGGCGCTGATTTTCGGGCTCGACAAGACCTTCACGTTGCCGAAGGTGTTGAGCAGCTTGATGGCGGCGGCGATGCTGCCGGAATTGGAATAGCCGATGGTCAGGCCGTTTCCGGTGCTGGAGAATGCCGTGTCGGCAAGCGGCAACTTGCCCCCGGCGATACCCTGGATGGCCGGCAAGCCGGTGGTGGGATCCAGTCCGGCCATGGAAAAGCCCGGGGCGATCTGCTGGATGAGGTTGTACTTCATGGCCGCGTCCAGATTGGAATCGCCCATGATGTTGCTGATCTGGGTGGCGCGGGTCATATCCGGCATGGGGTTGGCAACGTTGGAGAGGTCGCTGCCGGCAAAGTTCTGCCTGCCGGTCAAGCCCGCCCCGAGCGCGATACGCTTCCAGTCGATACCGGACTGATACTGGTCGTTGAGAATGACTTCCACCACCGTTGCCTCGATCAGCACCTGGCGCTTGGCGCTGGACATCACCTGGTCGAGGAATTCCTGGATTTTTTCGTGCTGGCGTGAAGTGGCGCGCACCGCGATGATGCCGGTTTCCGGGTTGGGGATGACCGATGCGGCCTCGCGGAAGGTGGTACGGCGAGTGGTCAGCGCCCCTCCCGCCTGAAACATAGCGGGGTTGGGACTGCCGGCAATGGAGTTGCTGTTTCCGGCACTGCCTCGCGCCGGGGTGGGCGGCGTTACGCCGGTGCCGGTGGTGGTTTGCGTGCTGCTCTGCTCGGTGACGGTTTCGCTGCTTCCCTCTGGAAGAACCTTGTCGGTTTCGCGCAACATGTCCTTGACGTTCTGAACCAGGGTGATCCACAAACGGTTATTGGCGGTATTGGTGACCGAAGTAGTGGAATTGTTGTTGCCTGCGCCGCCGCCCCCGCTACTCGCGCCGCCCAAATTACCGGAACCGGTGTTGGCCACCTGCGTGGCGATGCTGATGGTACTGCTCGAATCGCGGCTGATATTGACGTAATCGATCTTGTAGTTGCGCAGGTAAGGGGTATCCGGCATGACCACCAGGTTCGGGCCATCCAGTTCGTAGCGCATGTCGACCTGTTTGGAAATGCGCGTGAGGAGTTGCGGCAAGGTTTGATCGAGGGCATTGAGGGTCACGTTGCCTTCGATGCCGGGATGCAGATCGACGTTGACCTTGGCGTCGCGCGCCAGGGCGAACAGGAGTTCCTGAACCGGGACGTTGTTGACCACCACGCTGTAGGTTTCGACCTTGGGAGCGGGTCTCGGCGGTGGGATCGTGGCGGTTTTCTGAACCAGTTCCGGGATGGTCCCGGCGGTCTTGGGTTTATCCTTGAGGTGCCCTTCGGAAGGCGCGACCGGCTGCGTGCCGCATCCGGCAAGGATGAGCCCAACGAAGATCAGGATAACCGACGAAATGTGCATGACTGCCTAAATGGGGTGGATCAGGTATGGGCCGGTTTTTTCATTGGCAAGATTCCTAAAGGGAGGATGGTAGGGCGCCCCGTCAGCCTGACGCCAAGTCGATCGCATATGACAAGGTAATTAAAATGCCATGTTTTCCAATATTTAGGCGATTTTAGGTCTTGACGAAACACTTGTCAAACAACGTGTCAAACAAGTTTTCCAGATGTTTGTACGGTTATTATTTTTTCGGGCAGTAACGGGCAACAAGGCCGCTAGCACCCAGCCAAGAATTTGGAGAAATCCGGCATACCTCGCGCCAAACCGGAAGGCGACGCCGCTCCCGCGCCGAGATAGCCGGGCCAAGCGTTTCCGGCCCTTGTTTATCGTCTTCCGGCAGGGTATGTTCCCTTGCCATGGGTTTCCCGGATAAAAAGCTGCTGTGGGCGCTTGCCATGTCGCTGTCGCTGCATGTCGTTCTCTTGTCGGCGCCGCCGTTTGCGGTGCCGGAAAGCCATGCGCCGCGGGTACTGGAAGCACGCCTGACGCACCCGGCGCCTCCCCCTCTCCCGCCCCCCGCCAAGGCGCAACGCAAGCCGCGCCCCCGGCCCGCGCCAGTCGCCGATGTTCCTCCGCAAGTAGCGGCTGTTTCGCCCAACACGGGTACGGCAACACCAGCGGAGCCACCACCAATTGCGCCACCCGACGCAGCGCCGCCAAAGCCCGCCCCGCCTTCGCCCCCCGAGACGCCGCAGGTCGCGCAAACCACCCTGCCGAGCCATGCCTGGCTGCGCTTCGACGTGATCAAAGGGGAACATGGGCTGATCGTGGGCCGGGCGATACATACCTGGCAGCGCAGCGGCGAAGCTTATGAACTGAGCAGCGTGACCGAGGCGACCGGGCCATTTTCCTGGTTCATTACCGGCCAGCACCTCCAGGTCAGCAAGGGACGTATCGGACCCGCCGGTTTGCAACCGGAATCTTTCCGCGCCCAGCGCGGCAAAACGGAAAAGACCGACACGGCACAATTCGACTGGGCCGCCATGACCCTGCATCTCGACAGCGAAGGCAGCCAGCGCGACGTCAAGCTGATTCCGGGTGTGCGCGACATGCTGAGCTTCGTCTACCAGTTCGCCTTTTCCCTGCCGGAACAGGGCGATATCCGCGTCGACCTGACCAACGGACGCAAGCTCGACAGCTACCGCTACCGGATCGTCGGCGAGGAGGATCTGGAGACTCCGCTGGGCGTGCTGAAAGCCCTGCACCTTACGAAATTGCACAACCCCGGCGAAGAAGGCACGGAAATCTGGCTGGGTATGGATTATCATTACCTCCCCGTAAAAATTCGCCAAATCGACAAACAGGGCGACCGTTTTGAACAAGCGGTCGCCGAAATCCGGTACTAAATCATGCAACTAACCCCTACCCGCCTCGGCCATCTGGTTCATGCCCTAGCCGAAGTCCTGGCTTTCACCTATCCGGCGGATGCCGTCCTGAGCCGCTATTTCCGTTTCAACCGCGACCTCGGCATGGCCGATCGCGCCTTCATCGCCGATAACACTTACGCCATCCTGCGCCGCCTGCGCTGGTTGCAACTGCTCGCCGCGCCGCAACTCACGCCGCGCCGTCTGGCGCTGGCCGCGCTGGCCAAGCTGCAAGGACTGAACTTGCGCGAATTGCGCCCCCTGTTGTTGGAGGACGAGGGGGAAGTGGAGTGGCTGGAGACGGTCAAGGCCGCCAGCCTGGACGATCAACCGCTGGCGGTTCGCCTGGATTTGCCGGACTGGCTGCTGGAACGTCTGCAAACTTTTCTGGGCGACGAGGAGATCGTGACACTGGCGCGCGGCTTGCAGCAGGCGGCGCCGCTGGATTTGCGCGTGAATACCCTGTTGGCGAGCCGCGAAGGCGTGTCGCAGGCGCTCGCTGCCGAAGGCATGGAGGCCGAGGCCACGCCTTATTCGCCGATGGGCCTGCGGCTCAAGTCCAAACCGGCGCTCAACAAACACCCGCTGTTCCTGACCGGCAAGATCGAGGTGCAGGACGAGGGCAGCCAGTTGCTGGGGCTGCTGGTTGCGCCGCGGCGCGGTGAAATGGTGGCGGATTTTTGCGCCGGAGCGGGCGGCAAGACCCTGCTGCTGGGCGCGCTGATGCAATCGCTGGGGCGGCTGTATGCCTTCGACGTCTCGGAAAAACGCCTCAGCCAGTTGAAACCGCGCCTCAAGCGCTCGGGACTCTCCAACATCCAGCCGCAACTGATCGCCAACGAAAACGACATCAAGATCAAGCGCCTGGCCGGCAAGCTCGACCGGGTGCTGGTGGACGCGCCGTGCAGCGGCCTGGGAACCCTGCGTCGCAATCCCGACCTGAAGTGGCGCCAGCAGCCCTCGGACATCGAGGAACTGACCGCCAAGCAGGCCAACATCCTCAACGCCGCCGCGCGCCTGGTAAAAAAAGGCGGACGACTGGTGTACGCGACGTGCAGCATCCTGCCCGAGGAAAACGAGCGCATCGTCGAGGCGTTTCTGGCCACCCACCCGGAATTCACTCAACTCGACTGCGCGGACTTACTGAAGCGCCAGCAAGTGGCGTTGGGCACCGGAAAAAATCTGCGTCTTTATCCGCAAGTACACGGCACGGACGGTTTTTTTGCGGCGGTGCTGGAAAAATCCGGCACTTAGCCGGAAGGTGAGAGACGTAGCCCGGGTTGCGCTTCAGCGGCCCGGTCGATCGTGGGATACGCGGCGCCGCAAGGCGCCGCGGGTGTTTCAGGCGTTTACTTCCAGCCGGCCTTGATCTCGCATTCCTTCATTTCCTTGGGATGGCTCTTTTCCCACTGGGAGATGGACTGGGTTTCATTGCTGTCCATCTTGTCGTTCATACATTCGCAGTATTTCCGGACTACCGAGGCTTTCGCGCCTTCGTCCTTGTTGTCGGCGATGCATTTGTTGATCCATTTCGCATCGTCGGCGTCGGCCAGGGCCGAGCCGCTGAACAGCAGAGCAGCAGCAAGAAACAGCATGCGGATAGGGGATTTCATGGGATACCTCCTGGCTATTCATGGGTTGGGAATATGGGGCGACTCGTCCGCGTCGGGTACGTCGGTTGGCGAACCAACGGGAAAGAACATGGTAGCACCGCGGGAAGTCAGGCGCCCAAACCCTTTTTCAGCGTGCGCCGAGGCAGATCAGGCGGCGCACACCACGCGGTTGCGCCCACCCTCCTTGGCTTGGTATAGCGCCGCGTCGGCGGCGGCGATGAGATCGCGGATACGCAGGCTGGCGTCACCACCTTCCGGGCCGGCGGGAAGCTGGGCAACACCGATGGAAATGGTCAGCGGGACGGCTTCGCCGGGAAGCGGCTCGAACAGCTCGGATTCGATGGATGCACGGGTACGTTCGGCGACTTCGGCGGCGTGGCGCAGATTGGCCTGGGGCAGCAGCACCACGAATTCCTCGCCGCCGTAGCGGGCGAGGACATCGCTGGCACGCAACTGCCCTTTTATTTTTGCGGCGATGTGGCGCAGCACCTCGTCGCCCGCCTGGTGGCCGAGGCTGTCGTTGATCCGCTTGAACTTATCCAGGTCGAGAAACATGCACGACAGCGGCAGGTCATGGCGTTGCGCGAAATTGATCTCTTCCAGGCAACGGTGCTCGAAATAGCGGCGGTTGTTGATGCCGGTGAGCGGGTCGGTCAGACCGATCTGCTTGAGGCGCTCATGATTGAGGGTGTTTTCCAGGCTGATCGCGACGATGGCGGCGAGGCGTTCGAGGAAGTCGGTGGCGCTGTCGCTGCTAAAGCGGTCCGCCTTGAAACTGCCCAGATTGAGGCTGCCGATCACTTCACCCTGGCGCTGCAAGGGTAGCATCGCCACCGAGGCAATCCCGACCGGCATGGTACCGACCAGATCGACATGGCGCGGGGTATGGCAGGCACCGAGGTAGGGAAGCGGCGCGGAGCCATAGAAATCTTCCAGTACCGTCGAATTCTCCAGGAAAACCAGGCTGGCGGCCTTGCTGCGGTCCTTGAGTTCGGCATCCAGCATACGGGCGATTTCGTATTCGGGATCGACCAGCAGCAGCCCGACCGCGTCAAGCTCGAAAACCACGCGGTAATCCTGGAGGATGATCCGCACCAGGTCGGCGGGGGTGTGCGCACCGATCAGACGGCGCTCCAGCCGGTCGAAGCGCCGCATCTTCTCTTCGTTGTGCCGAGCTTCGTCGAGCAAGCTCTGAAGCTGGCGGCGCAAGTATTGGTTTTCGATTTGCAGATCGTGGTCCATAGAGACTTTAACGACCCGTGGCGGCGGTACTTGAGGGCAAGCTGCGGAATCGCCGCGATATGGGGGACGGGCTGTGATACATTGATGGCGTTTACGTGACGGAGTGGTCGGCGATGCAGGCGTTATCCGGAAATTTTCGTATCCCAGGGGATTTTTGGGGTGGGTTGGCCGCCATGCTGGTGGCTTTACCGGCGGCAGTGGCTTTCGGCGTCACGGTATACTCGGCCATCGGCCCGGAATATGCCGCTTTCGGGGCGCTGGCGGGGATCCTTGGGGCGGCGGCGCTGGGCCTGATCGCCCCCACCTTCGGCGGTACCGACCGGTTGATCAGCGCGCCCTGCGCGCCGGCGGCGGCGGTGTTGTCAGCCTTCGCCATCGAATTGGTGAGACAGGGCGTCGCCCCGACCAGCATCGTGCTGTTGCTCACCGTGCTGGGTATTCTCACCGGCCTGATCCAGATCCTCATCGGCTTTCTGGGGTTCGGCAAGCTCATCAAATACATCCCCTACACCGTGGTCAGCGGCTACTTGAGCGGCGTCGGCCTAATCATCATCGGCAGCCAAGTCCAGAAATTCGCCGGCGCACCCGCCGGCACAAGCTGGTGGGAGGCCATGCTTTCCCCGCACCTGTGGGATATGCGCGGCGTGGCGGTCGGTGCGGCAACGGTGATCGTGGCACTGGTTGCCCCGAAGGTGACCAAAGCCGTTCCCGGCACCATTCTTGGGATCGTCGCCGGGGTAATCACTTATTTCGCCCTCGCCAATCATGATCCTGCCATGCTCACCCTCACCGACAACAAGCTGGTACTGGGTAGCCTGGGTGCCACCGGAGAAGGCTATGTCAGCACCATTGCCGGGCGCTGGAAGGAAATCGGCCAGCTTACCCTCGCCCAAGTCGGCGGGCTGTTCGGCAGCGCGCTCACCCTGGCGGCGCTATTGTCCATCGATACGCTGAAAACCTGCGTGGTGATCGACCAGATGACCCGTACCCGCCACGAACCCAACCGCGAGTTGGTGGCGCAGGGCATCGCCAACATCACCTCGTCGTCGATCGGCGGCATCCCCGGCGCGGGCATCATGGGGCCGTCGCTGGTAAACCTGAGCAGCGGCGCACAGACCCGTATCTCGGGTATCGCCGAAGGCGTTCTGGCGCTGGTCGCGGCCTTGTTGCTGGGGACGTTCATCGCCTGGATACCCATCGCCACCCTGGCCGGCATCCTGATCGTCATCGGGCTGCGCATGATCGACACCGAACCCCTGCATTTCCTCGAATCGCGCGCCACGGTGTTCGATTTCGGAGTGGTCGTGACGGTAATCGCGGTGGCCTTGACGATTGGACTGATTGCCGCGTCCGCCGCCGGGGTGGCGATGTCCATCGTACTGTTCGTGCGCGAGCAATTGGGCGGCACGGTAGTACGGCGCAAGACTTTCGTGGGGCAACGTTCCTCGACTTGGTACCGCCCCGAGGCGGAGATGCGCGTCATTGAGCAAAAAGGCGACAAGGCGGTGATTTTCGAACTGCAGGGCAGCCTGTTTTTCGGCACCACCTACCAGCTTTATTCGGCGCTGGAGCCGGAAATCAAGATTCGTGACTACGTCATCCTCGACATGCGGCGCGTCCAGTCGGTGGACATCACCGCTGCCCACATGCTCAACCAGGTGCGCGACATGCTCAAGGAACGCGGCGTGCCGCTGCTGCTCAGCAACGTTCGGGAAAGGTTGCCGAATGGGCGCAACCTGCAGGAATTCTTCGAGCAGACCGGGCTGACCCGCGACACCGATGCGGTCAAGGTTTTCCCGATCATCGAATCGGCCATCGAGTGGGTGGAAGACCAGATCGTCGGCGAAGCCATCCCCCCCACCGACGAACAAATCCCCCTGACGATCCCGGAAATGGAAATGTTCAAGGGGCGCAAGGACGAGACCCTGGCCGACCTCGAAGCGCGCCTGGTGCAACGCACCTGCAAGGCGGGCGAAGCGATTTACAGTATCGGCGACCCCGGCAACGAGCTATACCTGATCCGTCGCGGCGAAATCAAGATCATGTCGCCGATCAGTGGCAGTCGCCGCTTGCACCACATCGCGACTTTCGGACGGGGAGATTTCTTCGGCGGGCTGGCGTTGCTCGACGGCAAGCCGCGCGGCAACAATGCCATCGCGCGCATCGACACCGATCTCTACGTGCTTTCGCTGGAGCAATTCAATATTCTGGCGGAAGAGCACAAACGCCTGGCCTTCATCCTGATTAGCGCGATTGCCCGCACCCTGGCGCAACGCCTGCGCTACGCCGACGGCGAGTTGACGTTGCTGCACGAATAAGCGGCGGTGTGACAAAATACCTTCAATTATCGTGCCGCCCCTATTACACTCAGCGAGTTAGGCTCGATTTTCAAGGCTTCCCCCCCCACTTGGCACATTCAGGAGAGAGACCGTGTTGATTCCCATGTTTATCCGACACAACGGTGGCGGGATGCTTGCCCTGAGCGGCGTAATGGCGGCCTGTATTGCCGCGAATGCCGTGGGCGAAGAGCGGCTGATTAGAGTACCGACCACGACGACGCTGGTTACGGTCGCCCCCAGCCTGCCCAAGCCAACCACCACCTTGGTCACGACGCCGATCACGACCGTCATCAAACCGCCCACCACGACCTTGGTAACGCCGCCCACGACCACCACGGTGCTGCCCGCCCCGACGATAACGACGCCCCCTTCGACCACGACCACCACCACGCCCATCACGGCATTGACCATCGCGCCGATCCAAACCGTCAGCCAGATTCTTTCCACCGCTACCCAGGGCGTGACGGTGGGTTCGACGGGGGCTTTGGTGGTCTCCACCGCGATCACCACGCCGCTGATAATCAGCACCAGCGCAGTCAGCAATGCCGCGATTCTCTTGCCGCTCAACCAGCCGGTGTCCATCGCCGCAGGAAGCACCACGCTGACCTATGTCGATCTGTCCGGCAGCTCGCAACTGGTCGTGCGTAACACCGCCGGTTCGCCCACCGTCGAGGTCGGACGGGGCCGGGTGGGAATCAAATCCACGGTTCTCGGCAACAGCATTCCCCTGGTTTCGGACGGCGACAGCAAGCCGCTCGCCACGCTCACCACGACCAGCACCAACGACAGCATGACCATCGTGAAAAGCGACAGCCAATCCAAGGTTTTCGTGGAGAGCGGCAAGGTCAACCTGACGGGCGTGGGGCTGGATTCCGCCGTGCCGGTCTTTCAGGGCGAAAATGCCAAGTTGGACAGCAGCGGCAAGCTGCTCCAGATTGCCCTGGGTTCGCTGGATGGAACCAAACAATTGCCGGGCGACCCCCTGCCCAGGCAGAAGTGGGTAGGTGCCGATACCGTCGTGCCGAAGCTGGACGGAAAGCTGGCGCGCTTCGACAACCAGAAATCCCTGCTGGACATCGTGCAAGGCGCCTTTAAGGATATATTCGGCATACCCGGCGGCGGCGTATTGACCTACGACAGCACGACCGGCGTCTTCACCCTGACGATAGGCAATAGCAGCACGAACCTGATACCGGTAGGCTCGCCGGTCGTCCCCTACAGCTATCACGGGTCTTCGGCGACCAAAACAGCCAGCGGCGCCTTTGATTACGCCAGTCAGGGCATCCAGATCGCGTTAGCCGGCGCGTTGGCCTATTTCCAGGATCTCATGGACTCCATCAGCGCACTCGACGTAGCGGGAACCGTCACCCTCAAATCGGACGGCGTCCTGGAAATCGTCATCGACGGCGTCCGCTACGCGACGATTCCGGGCGCTACGGCGACCGTGCCGAGCAACCCCACGCTCGGTCAACCCGGATTCTCGTTGGGGCAAGGCAACCTGATCTTGTTTCGCGACCACCTCGGCGCCATGCAGACGCTTTACCCTTCCTTCGCCTACCCCGACAAGCTGAAAACGCGCGCCACCGCCTCAATCCCCGGCGCGGACATGGTCAACAACGGCGACGGCACCGTAGCCATCGGCGCGTCCGGCCAGACCTTCACGCTGGTGCCGGAATATGCCCTGCGCACCCTGCCGGCCAGCCACGCAGCGGAAGGCTATTGGGCGGAAAGTGGGCGGATATTCCTGAACAACGACGACAATAGCTGCCAGGGATTTCAGGTGAGATAGGCTAATCTGGGCGCACCTCTTCCAACCCGTTGTGCATAGATTTAGGGTGAGTTAGTAGTCAGTCATATTGAATTAACGGGACAGAAAAATGTAGGATGGGTGAAGCGATAGCGCACCCATCAGATTGAAAATCATCATTTTTCGGTTCGATGGGTGCGCTACGCTTCACCCATCCTTCTATGATTAATTTCAAGTCGTTTTTGCAAATCAATCCGCTCCTATCGCGATACGGTATGCCGTGTTACCACTGCCACGGCGCCGGCGACGGCTCCTCTCAAGCCAGAGGCGGCGGCGCGGTGGATAACCCGTGAAGCCGTCGCAGGCCGTCGTTTGTGCTGCCAATCACCGCCCGCGCGTTTCGTTCTTTCCACCAGCCGTTCCACCCGATCAGTCAAAGCTCTTGGTCATCCTTGCGTGAGACTTGGCGTCTCACCACCTTCTATCCGCTGGCTTATGGGCACTTCTATAAATTCCCGCCTTTCTGGATAATCTGAGTTATCGGTACACCCACCCGTGACCACGCCATGCAAAACAGCCTGTTTGACCTACAGAATCGCTATGCCAGTCTCTCTGAGGCAGGCGACCCGCTGGAGCGGCTCAACGCCGTGATCGACTGGGAGATATTCCGCCCCATTCTTG
>Ga0208371_1000065_pt1 | contig 64606 bp, 51 predicted proteins | sample SubbioCR12Aug_1A_FD_184827 | JGI IMG/M metagenome (GOLD analysis project Ga0208371, IMG submission 184827) | Serpentinite rock and fluid subsurface biosphere microbial communities from McLaughlin Reserve, California, USA - CR12Aug_1A (SPAdes) | ecosystem: Environmental > Terrestrial > Deep... | reverse complement strand
GCTCAGCCAATTCTGCCAGCGTCTTGTCGCCTTTGATCGCCGCTAGGGCCACCTTGGCCTTGAATCCTGGTGCGTGATTCCTTCTCGTCCTTTTCATGTGCTTGCTCCTAATGCGCCGTGGTCTCCACGGCTTGGGTTGAGCAAGACTATCACTTAACGACCTGTCCGAATTCCCGGCGCCACCTCTCGATAACGGAAGCGGATTGGGTGATTCAGGGGGTAATGCTTCCGTTTTTGGAACTGTGCTTCCGAAAACGGAAACGCGAGGTAGAATTGAGCTATCCAGGAAGCCATCCTTGACATAGAGATTAAGACACCATGAGCCAAACTAAACGTAAGAGCGCACAGATTGGCCTTTCCTTTCCCTACGACTGGTCAAATCCAGCCATCAGTGATGAGGCGCTGATTCTCAATGTGCTGGAACGTGGCATCTATCCAGACATCTGCCGCGTGTGTGCTCATTTCGGTCTTGGTGTAGTCGAGCATTCGTTCTCCACTTTACCGGATGGCATTGCGAGTAGCCCATCTCTCTCGCGCATGTTCGACAATATCAAGAAAGGATTTGCCCGTGCTCAAGCTCGACAGCCTTCCCGATGCGACGCGCCGGGTATTTGATCACCTTGCGGCTGATGATTTGCTGCATGATTTCACCCTGATTGGCGGAACGGCCCTTGCGCTGCAGATCGGCCACCGGCATAGCGAAGACCTCGATTTCTGGACGTTTGGCGACTTCATGAACAAGGAAGTTGTTTCCGCCATTGTCCGTAGGATTCAGCAGGCGGGGTTCAGTGCGGCGCTCGCGACGCCGCACCAGCAAATCGTATTTGAAAAAATCAATGGCCGGGATCTGCTGGCCCGCGCTCAGGACTATGCGATCGGTGGCGTCAAGGTCACGTTCTTTGCCCGTTCAGACACAGCCTATCGGTATTTCGATTCGCTTCCTCGCGTAGACGACGCCGGCACATCCTTCCGTATCATGGGTGAAGAAGGCTTGTTCGCCATGAAGTCTTATATCATTCATCAGCGGGTGCGCTCGCGTGACATCTACGACCTGAAAACCTTTCTGGAACGTGGCAAAAGCCTGGCCGACATCCTGCAGGCCGGTACGGTGGCCGATCCCGCGTGCTCCCCGGAATATGCGAAAGCCGTACTTATCGGCGACGTGCCGCTGGATAAGGAAGACGAAGGCTTTGAGTCGGTTGGTGTTGGCGAATCAATCGAGGATATCTACTCTTTTTTCAAAGCTGCGGTAAATGAGTATGAGCAGTCCGTCGCAGAAGAAACGTTGAGAGATGAAGATTCCATCGCGGCTAAATACCGGTGACTTTTACGAACACCCGAATTCACAAAAGGTCTAGAGATTCTTTCCGCTTCCAAACGACAAACCGGGCTTGTTGCAATGCATTGTTTTAAAGCTATTTTATTTTCCTGGATGTCAATCTAAAACCGGGAAAGGTCTAGAGATTATCCCTGTCTAGGGGAGAGCGATCAGGCATCCTGCGACCCATTGTCTTTTTGGATATTTTTCTCTCCTGTGATTTCCATCGCTAATGGCAAGCGCTATCGTATCGCTCCTCTTTCTAGGAGTTTTCCATAGCCAAGCGTAGCGCTGCCCGGCCCGCATCCTCCATAGTGCTAGAGGCTGGGGAAGCTGTGGGAAACTCCTAGAAAGAGTTCGCTTCCCAAATGCTATCCAAGCTTCCGGGCCAAGTCTTTGGCTCGTGGATGGTAGTAGCGCTTGAGCATCGTCAACGTTTTGTGACCAGTAACAGCCGATAGCTCCAGGACGTTTTCCAGCTTCTCAGCGATCCTGCTGGTGGCTTCATGCCTGAGATCGTGGAAGTGGAAATCGCCCAGGCCGGCACGCGCGACAGCGCGCGTAAAAGCCTTCTTCACCGCGTCGCCAGTAACGGGAAATACCTTGCCTGAGATATGACGGGGAAGGCTGCTCAGTACCGCGTAAGCGCGTGTCGAAAGCGGTACATCGCGTGGCTCGCCATTCTTGGTGTCGTGTAGCCTGACGTAGCGATCGGCAAGAAAAACATCTGACCAGCGAAGTGCCAGCAACTCGCTGCGGCGCATCGCGCTTTCCAGGGCAAGAATTACCAGGGGGCGCATCCAGGGGTTATGCGTGCCGCCCGCCTCGTAAGTGCCACGATCCGACCGGACGGATAGCTCCAGCTCCGCCAGCAGGCGTTCTTCCTCGCCGGCAGCGAGGCGTCGATTACGCGCCCGATTTTCCGGCGGGCGCCGGATCATCGAAATCGGGTTTTCCACATGGATGCCCCATTCCTTCCGCGCGACGTTGATGACGTGGGAAATCAGGTTGAGATCCCGGTTGACCGTTGAGCCGGAGACTTCCTTGAGGCGTTTGTCGCGCCATTCGGCCATCAATTTCCCGGACAGGCCGGCCACCTTGATCTTGGTGATCGGGTCGCGTTGCAGCGAAACTAGGCGATAGCGCTCGCTATCGTGCCCTTTTTTCTGGCTGGAAACTTCGGTCAGGTAACGTTGAAGTAGGTCGCCGAGCGTATTCTTTTCGGCTTCGGTGCGATCGATGAATACGCCCCGCTCTATTTCCGATTCCATAACCGCAGCCCAAGCGCGTGCATCGGCTGCTTTGGTGAAAGTGCGCGTGAGATTAGGCCAGCCATCTCGGCGGATTTGTACTTCGTACTTCTTGGAGGATTTTCTTTGTCGAATCGTTGCCATCGTAGCCCCAACTGCCACTCGTTGTGGCAATAATGTGGCAAGACGGCTCCAATTCGGGAGGACAGAAATCAGGAATTTCCTGATTCCACCATCACATCAGATAGTTGTAATGGTGGGTCGTAGTGGGATCGAACCACTGACCCCTGCCGTGTGAAGGCAGTGCTCTACCGCTGAGCTAACGACCCGAAGCCGCGCATTATACATATCTCCCCTAGTCAGTTCAATGCCGGGTTGGGGCGCGCCCGGTGCGGAAAGGCGAATCCGGGAAATCGGTCGGTGCGGTACAATCCCGGCAGGGATCACCGGATTCCTTCAATTTTTTCGTTTTTCGCATGATTCGCTTATGAAAAATCCTTTTTCCAATTACTCCCGCAAGGAAATCCTGGCTATCGGGCTGCCGGCGCTGGCCCTGGTCGCCGCGCTGTTTTGGGCGGCTTCCCTGTTCGTCCAGCCGGCGCCGCCGAAAACCATCGTGATGACCACTGGCGCGGAAGGCGGGGCTTACCATGGTTATGCCAAACGCTACCAGGAAATCCTCAAGCGTAACGGCATCACCCTGGAATTGCGCCCTTCGTCGGGTTCGCTGGAGAACTTGCAACGCCTCAAGGACGAACATTCCGGCGTGACGCTCGGCTTCATCCAGGGCGGTACGGTTTCGGCTGTCGAAGGGGCGGGGTTGATGTCGCTGGGCAGTATGTATTACGAACCGCTATGGGTGTTCTATCGCGACCGCAACGTGCTCGACCGCATCGCCCAGTTGCAGGGCAAGCGTCTGGCCGTCGGTGCGGAAGGTAGCGGCGCGCGCAAGCTGGCGATGCAGGTGCTGGCGGCCAACGGCCTGGACGGGGCTGCCGAGCGTCTCTTGCCGATCTCCGGCGATGCGGCGGTAGCGGCGTTGCGCCAGAGCCAGGCGGATGCCGTGTTGGTGATCGCCGGGATGGATTCGGCGGTGGTGAAAAAACTGCTGGAGTTGGACGGGGTGCGCTTGATGAGTTTCGCCCAGGCCGGGGCTTACGTGAAGCGTTTTCCCTTCCTCTCCAAAGTGACGCTGCCGCGCGGTGCCGTCGATCTGGTGCAGGACGTACCCGCCCAGGACGTCGCGCTGATCGCCGCCACCGCCAACCTGGCGGTGCGCGACGACATCCATCCGGCGCTGGTCAGCCTGTTGATGCTGGCTGCTTCGGAGGTGCACGGCGAAGCGGGGATGTTCCAGGTCGCTCGTGAATTCCCGGCGCCCAAGGATCCCACCCTGGCGCTCAGCAAGGATGCGGAACGCTATTACAAGTCCGGCCCGTCTTTCCTGCAGCGCTACCTGCCGTTCTGGGCGGCGACCCTGGTGGACCGCATCTTCGTGATGATCCTGCCGCTGCTCGCCTTGTTTCCCATCCTCAAGGCGATTCCGGCGCTTTATCAATGGCGCGTCACCTCGCGGATTTATCGCTGGTACGGCGAACTTTCCCTGTTGGAGAACGAGATCCGCGAGAAATACGAAGCGCCACGCCACGCCGAGTACCTGGCGCGCCTCGATGCCATGGAAAGCCGCGCCAACAACCGGCCGGTGCCGGTGGCCTACGCCCATTACCTGTATACCCTGCGCGAACACATCCAGTTGGTGCGGCAGTCCCTGGAGCGCAAAGATTAAGCAGCGTTACACGCCGTTACAAACGAATACGGCAGGAAGCATTGCGAGCAAGTAAAATCCCGCGTTGCCCTGATCCCATTGCCAGATTTTTTGCCGGAAACGCCAAAATGAACGAAACCCCGACTACTCCGAAACGCCGCCGTATTGGGCCGCTGCTGTTGCTGATTGCCGCGCTGGGCGGGGGCGGCGCATGGTATTACACGCATAACCCGGCAGGGCCGGCGGCGGAGGGGGGTAACGGCAAAAAACGGGATGGCGCCGGCAAGGTGATCCCGGTGGTGGCGGCGCCGATTGGCAAGGGCGACATCGGGGTTTACCTGAACGGTCTCGGCACGGTGGTGCCGCGCAACGTGGTGACGGTGCGCGCGCGGGTCGATGGGCAGTTGATGCAGGTGTATTTCCAGGAAGGCCAGATGGTCAAGGCCGGCACCCTGCTCGCGGAAATCGACCCGCGTCCCTTCCAGGTCCAGCTTACCCAGGCGGAAGGCCAGATGGCGCGCGACCAGGCGCTGTTGCAGAACGCCCGTATCGACGCGGAACGTTACCGCACCCTGGTGGCGCAGGATTCCATCGCCCGCCAACAACTCGATACCCAGGAAGCCCTGGTGCGCCAATACGAAGGCGCGGTGAAGACCGACCAGGGCCAGATCGACAACGCCAAGCTGCAACTCGTGTATACCCGCATCACCGCGCCGTTCTCCGGGCGGGTCGGCTTGCGCCAGGTCGATCCCGGCAACATCGTGCGCGCCTCCGATGCCAACGGGCTGGTGGTGATCGCCCAATTGCAGCCGGCCACCGTGGTCTTCACCCTTCCCGAGGACAGCTTGCCCAAGCTGATGAAGCGTATCCAGGGCGGCGCCGCGCTGCCGGTGGAGGCCTTCGATCGCGAGCAGAAAATCAAGCTCGCCGCCGGCAAGCTGCTCACCACCGATAACCAGATCGATACCGCCACCGGCACCATCCGCCTCAAGGCGGTTTTCCCCAATGACGACGCCGCGCTGTTCCCCAACCAGTTCGTGAATGCGCGGATGCTTTCCGACACCCGCAAGGATGTGGTGCTGGCGCCGACCGCGGCGATTCAGCGCGGCGTGCCGGGCACCTTCGTGTACGTGGTGCAGCAGGACAAGACCGTCACCGTGCGCCCGGTCAAGCTCGGACCCGCCGACGGCGAAAGCATCGCCATCGAGGAAGGCTTGCAGCCTGGCGAACAAGTGGTGATCGACGGCGTGGACAAGCTGCGCGAAGGCGCTAAGATCGAAATCATCGACCGCAGCAAGAACGGCGCGGGCAAGGACGCGGCGCGCAAGGGCAAGCCGGGCGGTGGACAAGGCGGGCCAAGGCAAAAGCGCGGCGAGTAAAGGGCGACCATGAACCCCTCCCGCCTCTTCATCCTGCGCCCGGTGGCGACTTCGCTGCTGATGGTGGCGATCCTCCTGGCCGGCATCCTGGCGTACCGGATGCTGCCCCTGTCGGCGCTGCCGGAAGTCGATTACCCGACCATCCAGGTGGTGACCCTCTACCCCGGCGCCAGCCCGGAGGTGATGACTTCCTCGATCACCGCGCCGCTGGAGCGCCAGTTCGGCCAGATGCCGGGCTTGAACCAGATGTCGTCGGCGAGTTCCGGCGGCGCGTCGGTGATTACCCTGCAATTCACCCTCGACCTCACCCTCGACATTGCCGAACAGAGCGTCCAGGCCGCCATCAACGCCGCCGGGAATCTGCTCCCCACCGACCTGCCCGCGCCGCCCATCTACAGCAAGGTGAATCCCGCCGACGCGCCGATTCTCACCCTCGCCCTGACTTCCAAGACCCTGCCGCTCTACAAGGTGGAAGACCTCGCCGATACCCGTCTGGCGCAGAAGATTTCGCAATTGCCCGGTGTCGGGCTGGTGAGCATCAGCGGCGGGCAGCGCCCCGCGGTACGGGTGCGCGCCAATCCCAAGGCGCTCGCGGCATATGGCCTATCGCTCGACGATTTGCGCACCGCGCTGGGCAACGCCAACGTCAACCAAGCCAAGGGCAGTTTCGACGGACCGCGCCGTGCCTACACCATCGACGCCAACGACCAGATTAAATCCGCCGCCGAATACGGGCCGCTGCTAATCGCCTACCGCAACGGCGCGCCGATTCGTCTGTCCGACGTGGCGGAAACCATCGAGGATGCCGAGAACGTGCGCCTCGCCGCGTGGCGCAACGCGACCCCGGCGGTGATCCTCAACATCCAGCGCCAGCCGGGCGCCAACGTCATCGAGGTGGTGGATCGCGTCAAGCGCCTCCTCCCGCAATTGCACGAAGCGCTGCCCGCCGCCGTGGAGATGAGCGTCCTCACCGATCGCACCGTGACCATCCGCGCCTCGGTGCGGGACATCCAGTTCGAACTGCTGCTGGCAATCGCCCTGGTGGTGATGGTGATTTTCCTGTTCCTGCGCAGCGTGTCGGCGACCCTGATTCCCAGCGTCGCTGTGCCGCTGTCGCTGGTCGGCACCTTCGGGGTGATGTACCTGGCGGGGTTCAGCGTCAACAACCTGACCCTGATGTCGCTCACCATCGCCACCGGCTTCGTGGTGGACGACGCCATCGTGATGATCGAGAACATCTCGCGCTACATCGAGGAAGGCGAATCGCCCATGCAGGCGGCGCTGAAAGGCGCGGAGCAGATCGGCTTCACCATCATCTCGCTGACCTTTTCGCTGATCGCCGTGCTGATTCCCTTGCTCTTCATGGGCGACGTGGTGGGGCGGCTGTTCCGCGAATTCGCCATCACCCTGGCGGTCGCCATCCTGATTTCGGCGGTGGTGTCGCTGACCCTCACCCCCATGCTGTGTGCGCGCCTGCTGCGCCACACGCCCGAGGAACGCCAGGGGCGTTTCTACCGCGCCAGCGGAAAGCTGTTCGAAGCAATGATCGCCCAATACGGCAGGATGCTGGAATGGGTGCTGGAGCGCCAGGGCGCCACGCTGCTGGTCGCCGTCGCCACCCTGGTGTTGACCATCGGCCTGTATATTTATATTCCCAAGGGGTTTTTCCCGGCACAGGACACCGGGCTGATCCAGGGCATATCCGAAGCGTCGCAGACGGTGTCGTTCGGCGCCATGGCGGAGCGCCAGCAGGCGCTGGCCGAAGTGATCCTGCAAGACCCGGCGGTGGAAAGCCTGTCGTCCTTCATCGGGGTGGACGGTACCAATGCCACCCTCAACAGCGGGCGCCTGCTCATCAACCTCAAACCGCGCGAGCAGCGCGACGGCGCGGCGGCGGTGATGCGCCGCCTGCAACCCAAGCTGGAAAAGGTGCATGGCATCACCCTCTACCTGCAATCGGTGCAGGATCTCACCATCGAGAACCGCATCAGCCGCACCCAGTACCAGTTCGCCGTGCAGGACACCGATTCCCGCGAACTCGCGGAATGGGTGCCCAAGCTGGTGGAACGCCTGGGGCGCCTGCCGCAACTCGCCGACGTGGCGAGCGACCTGCAGAACCACGGCCTGCAAGCCTTCGTCGAAATCGACCGCGATACCGCCGGGCGCCTCGGCATCACCCCGGCGGCCATCGACAACGCGCTTTACAACGCTTTCGGCCAGCGCCTGGTGTCGACGATCTTTACCCAGACCAACCAATACCGGGTGGTCATGGAAGTGCAACCGGAATTCCAGCAGGGGCCGGAGGCGCTCAACCACGTCTACGTCACCGCCGCGAGCGGCGCCCAGGTGCCGCTCGGCACGCTGGCCCACATCGTCGAAAAGCCGGCGCAACTCGCGATCAACCACATCGGCCAGTTCCCGGCGGCCACCATTTCCTTCAACCTGGCTCCCGGCGCGGCGCTGAGCGAGGCGGTGCAGGCCATCGAAGCAGCGGAAAAGGAAATCGCCATGCCGGCCAGCGTGCAGACCAGCTTCCAGGGCGCCGCGCTGGCGTTCCGCGGCTCGCTCGCCAACCAGGTGTTCCTGCTGCTCGCCGCCATCGCCACCATGTACATCGTGCTGGGGGTGCTTTACGAGAGCTATATTCATCCCGTCACCATCCTTTCCACGCTGCCCTCCGCCGGGGTCGGCGCGCTGCTTGCCCTGATGGCGGCGCACTACGACCTGGGGATCGTCGCCATCATCGGCATCATCCTGCTGATCGGCATCGTCAAGAAAAACGCCATCATGATGATCGACTTCGCCCTCGACGCCGAGCGCAAGGAAGGCAAGACCCCGCGCGAGGCGATCTTCCAGGCGTGCCTGCTGCGCTTCCGCCCGATCCTGATGACCACCCTCGCCGCGCTGTTTTCAGCGCTGCCGCTGATGCTGGGCAGCGGCATGGGCGCCGAGTTGCGCCAGCCGCTGGGCGTCACCATGGTGGGCGGGTTGCTGCTCTCACAGGTGCTGACGCTGTTCACCACCCCGGTGATTTATCTGGCGTTTGACCGGTTGGCGCGGCGGGTGAAGAAGAGCAGTGTTTAGTTTTGAGTGTTTAGTGTTGAGTTGATGTGTGTGTCTTGCTATCGGACTGGGTCTTAGCTAAGCTGACTTTGTGAAGCTTTGTCGGAGGGTTGAATATCATGGAAGTTGTTTCGATGCATCAAGCAAAAAGCAGTCTGTCCAATCTGGTTAAACGTGCAGCGGCCGGAGAAACCATTTTGATCGGCGCTTATGGCAAGGCGGAGGCCAAGCTGGTTGCCGCAAATGAGACCGAGCGAGCGCCCAACCGGATTGGCCTGATGAAAGGCAAGATAAAAATGGCCGACGACTTCGATGCGCCGCTGCCCGACGATATTCAGGCGGCCTTCGAGGGTAAGGACTGATGCGCCTGCTACTCGACACCAACGTGCTGATCTGGACGTTGAATGACGATCCAAAAATAGCCGGTGTCCGCGACCTGATCATTGCCGCCGAGGTTTACGTCAGCGCCGTTTCCTGGTGGGAAATCGCCATCAAGGCGGGTATCGGCAAACTGGAGTTGGATATTCACGAAGCGCGGCGGGCCGCAGTGGACAGCGGTTTTTTCGAGTTGCCGCTGTATGGCGTTCATGGCGAGACACTGGCGGCGTTACCTCCTATCCATCGCGATCCCTTTGACCGGATGATCGTTGCCCAGGCAATCGCCGAGCCGATGCGACTGCTGACCGGCGATGGTGTGCTGGGCGGCTATTCCGATCTTGTCCAGGTTATCTAGGCGGATGAACCAAAGGGTATGCGTTCGCTGCGAATTGCCCTATCTCATCGGTTGACCCCATGAACATCTCCGCCCCCTTCATCCATCGCCCGGTCGCGACCACGCTGCTGACTCTGGGGCTGCTGCTGGCGGGGCTGTTCGCCTTTCCCTTGCTGCCGGTGGCGCCTTTGCCGCAGGTGGATTTCCCGACCATCGCGGTGCAGGCTTCGCTGCCCGGCGCCAGCCCGGAAACCATGGCGGCCACCGTGGCGACGCCGCTGGAGCGCCAGTTGGGGCGCATCGCCGGGGTGACCGAGATGACCTCGTCCAGTTCGCTCGGCAACACGCGGGTGACCCTGCAATTCGACCTCGACCGCGGCATCGACGGCGCAGCGCGCGACGTGCAGGCCGCCATCAACGCGGCGCGCGCCCAACTGCCCAGCCTGCCGAGCAATCCCACCTACCGCAAGGTGAATCCCGCCGATGCGCCGATCATGATCCTGGCGCTGACATCCCCGACCATGGACCGCGGCCAGATGTACGACGCCGCCTCAACCGTCCTCGGACAGAAGCTCTCGCAGGTGAAGGGCATCGGCCAGGTCAACGTGGGCGGCGGTTCGCTGCCGGCGGTGCGGGTGGAGTTGAATCCGACCGCCCTCAACAAGTACGCCATCGGCCTGGAAGAGGTACGTACCGCGCTCTTTGCCGCCAACGCCAACCGCCCCAAGGGCGCGGTGGAGGAGGGCGGGTACCACTGGCAGATCGGCGCCGACGACCAGGCCAAGAAAGCCGCGCAATATCTGCCGCTGATCGTCGCCTACCGCAACGGCGCGGCGGTGCGCCTGGCGGACGTGGCCGAAGTGGCCGATTCGGTGCAGGACGTGCGCAACGCGGGGCTGGCCAACGGCAAGCCGGCGATCATGCTGATCCTGTATCGCCAGCCGGGGGCCAACATCATCGAAACCGTGGATCGGGTGCAGGAGTTGCTGCCGGTGCTGCGCGCCTCGATTCCCAGCGCCATCGACCTCGACGTGATGATGGACCGCACCCCGACCATCCGCGCCTCGCTGCGCGATGTGGAGATGACCCTGGCGGTTTCGGTGGTACTGGTGATCCTGGTGGTGTTCCTGTTCCTGCGCAATCTGCGCGCCACCCTGATTCCGGCGATGGCGGTGCCGGTGTCGCTGATCGGTACCTTCAGCTTCATGTACCTGGCCGGTTACAGCATCGACAACCTGTCGCTGATGGCGCTCACCATCGCCACCGGCTTCGTGGTGGACGACGCCATCGTAGTGCTGGAGAACATCTCGCGTCATCTGGAAGAAGGCATGGCGCCGCATCAGGCCGCCTTGCAGGGCGCGCAGGAGGTGGGCTTCACGGTGCTGTCGATGAGCCTGTCGCTGGTCGCGGTGTTCTTGCCGATCCTCCTGATGGGCGGCATCATCGGGCGGCTGTTCCGCGAATTCGCCGTGACCCTCTCGGTGGCGGTGCTGATTTCGCTGGTGGTCTCGCTGACCGCCACGCCGATGCTGTGTTCTCGGTTGTTGAAGGCTCGCGGCGGCTCCCCGGAAAAATCCGTAGGTTGGGGTGAGGACGCGAACCCCAACCCCAACGATTCCGGAGGGGATGTTGGGGTTCGCGATGCTCACCCCAACCTACAAAAAAATGAGAATCGCCTGTCGCGCCTTGCCGGTCGCGCTTTCGAACGCCTCCATGACGGCTACCGCCACAGCCTCGCCTGGGCCTTGCGTCACTCGCGCTTCACCATGCTGGTGCTGGCCGTTACGGTGGGCTTCAATTTCTACCTGTATTCCATCGTGCCCAAGGGCTTTTTCCCGCAGCAGGATACCGGGCGCATCATGGGCAACATCCAGGCCGACCAGAGCATTTCCTTCCAGTCCATGCGCGGCAAGCTTGCCGATTTCGTCGAGATCGTCCAGTCCGACCCGGCGGTGGCCAACGTCTCGGGCTTCACCGGCGGCGGCCAGCGCAATGGCGGCTTCATGTTCATTACCCTCAAGCCGCTCGTCGAGCGCAAGGTCTCCGCGGACCAGGTGATCGCCCGCCTGCGCGGCAAACTGTCCAAGGAACCGGGCGCCAACCTGTACCTGCAGGCAGCCCAGGACATCCGCATGGGTGGCCGCTCGGCCAACGCCCAGTACCAGTACACCCTGCAAGGCGACGACCTCAACGAACTGATGGCCTGGACACCGCGTATCCAGCGCGCCCTGGCGGATGTGCCGGAACTCGCCGACGTGAATACCGACCAGCAGAACAAGGGGTTGCAGACCACCCTGGTGATCGATCGCCCTGCCGCCGCCAAGCTGGGCCTGACGGTGCGCCTGATCGACGCGACCCTCTACGATGCCTTCGGCCAGCGCCAGGTTTCGACCATCTATTCGGAACTCAACCAGTACCGGGTGGTGATGGAAGTCGCGCCGCAATACTGGCAGCGTCCGCGCTCACTCGACGACATCCAGGTGCGCAATCCGGCCGGGCAGATGATCCCGCTGTCCGCCTTCAGCCGCTACGAACCGACCCAGACCTCGCTGTCGGTCAACCATCAGGGACAGTTCGCGGCGACCACCATTTCCTTCAACCTGCCCTCCGGCGTCAGCTTGGGCGATGCCGTGAAAATCATCAACGACACCATGTTGCGCATCGGCGTGCCGACCACCATCCGCGGCAGTTTCCAGAGCACCGCCAAGGCCTTCCAGGCATCCCTGGATTCGCAGCCGTGGCTGATCCTGGCGGCGCTGATCGCGGTGTACATCGTGTTGGGGATGCTCTACGAGAGCACCGTGCATCCCCTCACCATCCTTTCCACCCTGCCCTCGGCAGGGGTCGGCGCGATTCTCGCGCTGCTGGTGTTCAAGAGCGAGTTCACCATCATGGCGCTGATCGGGGTGATCCTGCTGATCGGTATCGTCAAGAAAAACGCCATCATGATGGTCGATTTCGCCATCGACGCCGAGCGCAAGCAGGGCATCCCCCCCGAGGAAGCGATCTTCCAGGCGTGCCTGCTGCGTTTCCGCCCGATCATCATGACCACCATGGCCGCCATGCTCGGCGCGCTGCCGCTTGCCATCGGCGGCGGCGAAGGTTCGGAGTTGCGCCAGCCGCTGGGGATCGCCATCGTCGGCGGGCTGATGGTCAGCCAGTTGCTTACCCTTTACACCACCCCGGTGGTTTATCTTTATCTGGATCGCTTCCGCATCTGGTGCGGAAGCCTGCGGGCCGGCCGTTTGCGCCGGCCCGCCGTGCAGGAGGTTTGACGATGCGGCGAGATTCCCTGAAATCCGTGACAACTCTTTTTCTGAATTTCTTCGCTGCGGCGCTCTCCCCCAGTTGTAGCCTGGATGAAGCGCGAGCGGAATCCGGGAGCGCCCGGAAGGGCGCAATCGAAGGTGAAATCGTCAAGCACCGCTCCGCCTACCGGCGACCCTGGATTTCGCAACGCTTCATCCAGGCTACGGCACTCGTGCTGCCTTTCCTCGCCGCCTGCTCCAGCGGCCCCGACTACCGGCGCCCCGATCTGGAAACCCCGGCGGCCTACAAGGAGGCCGGCCCGTGGAAGGCCGGCGAGCCGCGCGATCATCAGCCGCGCGGCAAATGGTGGGAAGTGTTCGGCGACGTCACCCTCAATACCCTGCAAGACCAGGTGGAGATCTCCAACCATACCCTGCACATAGCCGAAGCCCAGTACCGCCAGGCCTTGGCCGCCTCGCAGAGCGCGCGGGCCGGACTGTTTCCCGCGCTTTCCGCGACGCTTTCCGCCTCCCGCAACGAAGCCGCCGGCAATCAGGCGGCGAAGAGCGGCGCGGTCGGCAGCGGGCCGGTCAATTCGCGTAGCCTGGGCGTGGCGGCAAGCTGGGAAGTCGACGTGTGGGGGAGGGTGCAGCGCCTCGCGGAAGCCGGCGAAGCCAGCGCCGCCGCCAGCGCCGCCGACCTCGAAGCGGCGCGGCTCAGCGCCCACGCCCTGCTGGCGCAGAATTATTTCCTGCTGCGGATGAACGAGCGCCAGGCCCGGCTTCTCGAAGAAACCGCGGCGGCCTACGAAAAATCCCTGCAACTCACCCGCAACCGCTATGCCGCGGGAATCGCCACCGGGCTTGACGTGGCCCAGGCCGAGGCCCAGTACCAGACCACCCGCGCCCAGACCATCGACCTCGGCATCCAGCGTGCCCAGCTCGAACACGCCATTGCCCTGCTGGTCGGCACGGCGCCCGGAGATTTCACCCTGCGTAGCGAGGAATTCCTGCCCCGGCTCCTAGCCGTCCCGCCCGGATTGCCCTCCGCGTTGCTGGAGCGCCGCCCCGACATCGCCGCTGCGGAACGGCGGGTGATGGCGGCCAACGCCAGCTACGGCGCCGCCAGCGCGGCGTTTTTCCCGATTTTGACCTTGAGTGCCACGGGCGGATTCCAGAGCGACCGCCTGAGCAACTGGTTCACCCTGCCCAGCCGCTACTGGTCGCTCGGCCCCAGCCTCGCCCAAAGCCTGTTCGACGCCGGCCTGCGCCGCGCCCAGAGCGAGCAGGCGCTGGCCGCCTACGACGCCAGCGTCGCGAGCTACCGGCAAACCGTGCTGAGCGGGTTTCAGGAAGTCGAGGATCAACTCGCCGCGCTGCGCCTCCTCGAACAGGAAGCGCGGGAACAGGACGCCGCCGTCAAGGCCGCCCGCCAGGCCGAGAAACTGGCGCTCAACCAGTACCAGGCCGGCACGGTCAGCTACCTCAACGTGGTTACTGCCCAGGCCGCGGCGCTGGCCAGCGAGCGTAGCGCCGCCGACATCCTCACCCGCCGCCTCACCGCCAGCGTGGCGCTGGTGAAAGGGCTGGGAGGCGGGTGGTGAAGGGGAGGCTACTTGGTGACCGTCACGCTGTCTTGTGCCAGGGTGCCGACCCAGTTGAAGCCATTGAACATGTCCTTGCCGGCCGACACCGGAATGGCGTAGAAGGTGTAGATGCCGGTCTGCAGTTCCAACGGCAGCGCCATCATCTGGAACACCGTGCCGGACTTGTCGGGAAGCAGGGTGTTGGCGAGATAGGGCTTGGGGGTGGATTTGCCGTCCCAGACGGTAAAACCCGGCGTGCCGAACAGCGTGGGGGATTGCAGGAATATCAGGGTGCGGTCCGGTAAAAACACCGCAAAGTAGAGGTCGAACTTGGCCGCGGAATCGTAGCTCTTCAGGCAATAGTCGACGACCAGCGAATCGATGAGTTTCTTGACCGTTTTCACCGAAATGGTAATGGCGGAAAGATTGGTGCCGCTCCCCGCGCACACGGATGCGGTGACCAACCCCTTGATCGCCACGCTTTTCTTGGCGGTCTTGGTCACCCCGTTTTCCGTGTAACTGGCATTGAGCGTCACCGTGGTATCCGTGGCCTGCGTGGCCAGCGCGGTCAGCGCCCCGTTATCGTCGACGCTTGCCGCTGAACCGGTAACCGTCCAGGTGATGTCGCTCTGGGGCTTGGTCGAGCCGTCGGCATAGATTGCATCGGCGCTGTAAGTCTCGGTTTTCCCGGCATCGACGGAATCGCTGCCGCCGATCAGCAGATTGGCGAGCTGGGCAACCGCCGATTTAACCGAAACCATCAGCACCCAACTCGCCGTCTGGGTGACGCCGTTCTCGGTGTAGCTGGCGGTGACGGTAAGCGGGGTATTGGTACCCACCGTCTTGGCGGTCAGCACGCTGCCGCTGACGCTCGCGACGGTGGCGTCGCTCACGCTCAATGTCGCGGAGGAAACCGTATGCGTGCTGCCATCGTTGTAGCGGCCAGTGGCGGAACAACTGACGCTGCTGCCCGACACGACAAGGGACGGACAACTCAGGACGAGTCCGATAAGGGGGACGGGCGGCGGCGGGGGGGGGGGCGTAGAACCGGAACCCGTGCTGGAACTCCCGGACGAAGAGCCGACAGCCAGGGTGCCGCGCACCAGCCGGGTATAGTAGCTGCTCGACTTATATTGGGGGCTGTCGGCACCGGAACTGAAATCGATGACCCAGGCGTTATCCGAACCGTCGCCATAAGCCGAAGCCGACCAAAAAGAGCCGGTGGGGATGGCGGGAAAGATCGTGGCTTCGATGGCGGGTTGTTTTTTGGCGAATTCGAGAATGGTGAGCAATTCATTGGCGGTGGGCAGCCGCCAGTCGCTGGCCCCGCCGAAGGTAGTTCGGGTGGTGCTGGCTTGCGGCCAATTCCACATCTGCGCGGAACCCGTGCAGGTGGTGCCGGACCAGGTTTGTCCTTCGGTGCAGCGTTTCCAGGTCAGGGTGGTTTTCTTGTGGGTCACGGTGCCGTTGCCATTGTCGGTGAAATCCACGCTGGGGGTAAAAAAGCCCGAAGCATCGAGAGAACGCCCGCCGCGCACCAGTCGAACATTGCCGGTGCGCGTCTTGGCCGCGGTGTAATTGCTGCCGGCGTAGAAGCCAACCGACCACGCATCGGTGGTACTCCCGGAAATCGCCGAAGCCGACCAGTATATGCTGCTCGACGTGGCGGGAAAGAGGGTGGCGTTGATCGCCGGATTGATGGCGCTACGTTCGACGATGCCTCCCAATTCATCGATGCGCGGCAGCCGCCAGTCGTTGTGCCCGGCAAAGGTGGAAGTCAGGGCGGCGGCTTGCGTCCAGGTGTAGTTGGCAGCGCTTCCCGTGCAGCTTGATGCGCTCCAGGTCTGGCCTTCCGCGCAACTCTTCCAGGTCAGCCCGGTGAGCTTGTGCGTCAGCGTGCCGTCGCCGTTGTTGGTGAAATCCGTGCTCGGGGTAGTGGGCGCGGCAAGCGCAACGCCGCCGAGGAGCAGCATGGTTGCGCCGAAAAAGATGATATTGATACGCGAGACGGCGTGCAGCAAAGGGAGCGTTTCCTTGGGGAGAAGGTGATTAAGGACTATCACAAACTATCGGCGCGCGTGTCAATAAGATTTACCGCTCTGGCATAAATATTCGCTGCGCGCGCGCTACGGTTCTCGCACCCACCGCACTACTTCACGGTGACCGGAAACTGCACCACCTGAATGGGTGCCACCCCGGTTTCCCAGGAACGCAGGTATTCGAAGCGCAAGGTTCCGCTTCCCGCCACGACCGCCTTGAACTTCCAGGATTTAACCCCGCCGCTACCGATCAGCGTGGTGGAGTCCGCGACATAAGCCGCATCCCCCTGGCGCGACAACACGCTGATCGACTGGTCGTTGAACTGCCAGTCGTAACCGGTGGTGGGGTTGGCTTTCAACTTGACCGTCAGAATCTGCCCCATCGCCAGTTCCAGCGCCCGCCCGTTATCGGTGTCGCTCACCGTCACCCCCGGCGTCAGCGACAGCACCGAATAACGACCGTCGGCAGAGAGCAGCAGCACGCCGTTGCTGTAAGACTGATCGCCGATCAGCACTTCCGGCAAGGTCAGGCGCCCCGTGGCGGCGTCAAAACTCGGCGTCTCCGCGGCGACGGGCAGCGCGGCGCAGCACAGCATCAACCAAGTCCATCTGTTCATGGCAATCTCCTTTGGGCGGTGTTGAGTGGGTGGACGGCTTATTGTGCCTCCCTACAATCGTACTATTCAAGTCACACGGGAGAGTGGGTGGACAGCCAATCGCGCAAGGCGTCGTTCATCCTCGTCTGCCAGCCTTGCCCGGTCGCCTTGAACGCCGCCACGATGTCCGCATCGTAACGCACCGTGAGAGACAGCTTGCGATTGTCGGAGGGCGGACGCCCCCGGCGCAACGCCTCGCGGGCGGCAACCTGGCCTTCATCTTTCGATACGACGCGGTCGCCGATCTGCCACACCCCTTTTTCGAAAAACTCGTCAGGCAGTTCCGGCGCATCGTCGGGATCAACCCAGGCTGGGGGCGTATTTTTCAATTTCGCGTTCATTGGCTTTCCTCAGGCTGATAATGCGGCGGGCCTTGCCAGGTTGGTAGGTTGGCGGTGAACGGAGTGAACCCCAACGTTTTAGCGAGTGGGCACGATAGAGTTGTGCCCACTCTGCATGGTTAGCGTTGTTTATGCGCCGGAAGTTCCATCATCAAAATACTCTTCATCAAACCAAAAGAAATGACTGATAGTCCTTTGTGCGATAGCAAAAAGTTCATGTTCGATTTCGGATCCTTCGACCACTGATTCAACAAGTTTGAAAGCACAAATACTTGCCTTTGAATCGTAATCGATCTCCTTCACATAGTGAGCTACGGCGCTACTGGCGGCAGCCTGTGCGAACAAAAGCATTTGTACTATTTCATCGCATTTTCCATAGCGACTACTGATGCCGATACCAAAAACATCAAATGCCGATGGATAGACCTGATGTTCCTTTTCGGAGAAAGATGCTGCGTTGCGTATCAAGGCTGAAATCTGGTCTTTCACAATTTGTTGATCCTTTCAATTAGCACGCATCAACTCGCATAGTAAGTACGATAGGTACGCACCTCCTCAGCCGGCTACCTTTGTTACAGAAAACAGTACCCATACCAAGGAATAGTTTGTATTTTATCAACGAGGTGCATCCTTCTGTCGCGCCGTCTATCTAGTTCTACTGATTGCTCAACAGATACGTCCACAGCCTCGAAATCCTGTATTTCTCCGGTAGATATGCTATCCAACAAACCAATGACGGTCACATAGCCTGCTACGCATCTTATTGGATTTATTGGAAGAAATTGACTCTGTGTATTCTTGATGAACAGCTTAGCCATTTTATGACACTCGTCTTCTGAAACCTCACATTTTTGCAAAAACGAGTTTGCCGCATTTCCAAAATCGACCGCTTTTTTTAAGTCCGAAAAGCTGAGGTAGGCACTAATTAGCCCTCCCACCATAATCACGAGCACACCAACCTTCCACAACCCAAGGTCAAACAAACGGATCGACAAGTATTTTATGATGAATTTCATGACTACTCAGACCAATGAAAAAGCCGCGAAAAGCCCCTCTCCCGCGCGCGGGAGAGGGGTTGGGGAGAGGGTGGTGGCACATCGGCAAAGCTTGTCGAAGCCCAACCAACCCTCTCCCCCGCCCCTCTCCCTCTCACGAGGGCGAGGGGAGAAACCCTGCTGAGCAGTTACGAATTTCATAACTCAATTCCAAGCCGGTAGGGATTTGCTTCGAGAACCCCAGCCAAAATTGAACCATACCCAGTTTTACATGCTTTATTCAACACCCTACTGCTCCTCCCTCGGTCTGAACTCGGCCATCAACTGTTTCTGCACACCCGGCGGGACTTGCGCGTAGTGGCTGAATTCGATGGTGTACGAGCCGCGCCCGCCGGTCAGGGATTTGAGGCGTGACTGGTAGTCGCTGATTTCGGCGAGCGGTACCTGGCCGTTGATGCCGAGGTTGCCGTGGCTGCGGGTGGCGGTGCCGGTGACTTGGCCGCGGCGGCTGGCGAGGTCTCCGGCGAGGTCGCCCATCATGGCGGCGTCGGCGACGATGTCGATGTTGACGATGGGTTCGAGGACGATGGGCTGGGCGGCGAGAATGGCTTCGATGGTGGCTTTGCGGCCCGCACTGACAAAGGCGACTTCCTTGCCGTCCACGGCGTGGGTTTTGCCGTCGTAGACGGTGACGCGGAGGTCTTCGACCGGACTGCCGGCGATGACGCCTTCGGCTAGCGCCTGGCGCACGCCTTTTTCGACCGCCGCCATGAAGACGCCGGGGATCGCGCCGCCTTTCACTACATCCACGAATTCAATGCCCGTGCCGCGTTCCAGCGGTTCGATGCGCAGGAACACTTCGCCGAACTGGCCGGCGCCGCCGCTTTGTTTCTTGTGGCGATGGTGGCCTTCGGCGGGTGCGGTGACGGTTTCGCGGTAGGGGATCAGCGGCGGGCGGGTGTCGATTTCCAGCTTGTACTGGCTGGCCATCTTGTCGATTTTGGATTTGAGGTGGATTTCGCCCAAGCCCCTAATCACGGTTTCGTGGGTGGTGGGGTGGCGTTCGACCTTGAAGCACGGGTCTTCCAGTTCGAGCTTGTGCAGTACCTCGAAGAGCCGCTGTTCGTCGCCCTTGCGCCGGGTTTCGACGGCCAGGCCTTGCATGGGCTTGGGGAATTCCAGCGGCTTCAGGTGAATGTGGTCTTCGTCGTGGGAGTCGTGCAATACGCAATCGAATTCGATTTCCTCGACCTTGGCGACCGCGCCGATGTCGCCCGGCACCAGTTCATCGACCTCGACGTAATCCTTGCCTTGCAAGAGATAGAGATGACCGACCTTGAAGGGTTTCCTGCCGTCGCCGACGAACAACTGGGTGTCCTTGCGCAGCGTGCCTTGATGGACGCGGAACACGCCCATTTTTCCCACATAAGGATCGACGATCACCTTGAAAACATGGGCAAGCACATGCTTGTCCGGATCCGGTTCGGCGTGGAAGGCTTGAATATCGGCACTGCCCGGCTCGCCGCGCAGGAAGGGCGGCGGGTTGGATTCGGCGGGGTTCGGCGCGAGCTTGGCGAGGATGTCGAGCAGTTCGCGCACGCCGGCCCCATTGCGGGCCGAAGTGAAGCAGATGGGGATCAGATGCCCGGCGCGCAGGGCTTTTTCAAAGGGCGCGTGAAGGTCGCCGCTGCCGGGTTCCGCGCCGTCTTCCAGATAGCGGGCGAGCAGCGATTCGTCTTCCTCGACGATCTGGTCGATGAGCGCCTGATGAGCGTTGGCGACCGAATCGAAATCGGCGTCGCCCTGATTATGTTCGAGCACTTCGACCACGTCGTGGCGGTCGTGGGCGGGCAGGTCGAGGAGCATACATTCCTTGCCGAAGCGCTCGCGGATTTCCGTTACCAGCGCGGGCAGATCGACGTTATCGGCGTCGATCTTGTTGATGACGATCATCCGGCACAGTCGGCGCGTGGCGGCCCAGCGCATCATGCGCTCGGTGGAAAGCTCGATGCCGGTCTGGGCGTTGATGACGATCAGCGCGGTGTCGCAGGCGGCCAGCGCTTCCACGGATTGGCCGGAGAAATCCGGGTAGCCGGGGGTGTCGATGAGATGCACGCGCTTGTCGAGCCAAGTGAAATTGACCAGCGCCGATTGCATGGAATGGCCGGCGGCCTTTTCCAGCGGGTCGTGGTCGCTGACGGTATTGCCCTTCTCGACGCTGCCCGCGCTGCGGATTGCGCCGGAAGCCAGCAGCATCGCCTCGGTGAGGGTGGTCTTGCCCGCGCCGCCGTGGCCGACCAGGGCCACGCTGTGAATATTCTCGGGGGTGAATTTTGGCATTTTGGTTCTCCCTTTTTATACAAGCAGATTGCGAATAAAGTTGGGCTGCGCCAGCACGGCGCGATGGGTGTCGCCGTTGTAGTACTGCAGGGCGCCGATGCCGCGTCGTTGCAGGATATGATCGACCTCCGCGGCGCTCAGCGCAAGCGGGTCGAGGCTGTCGGAGGCGCAGGCCATGCCCCATAGCGATCCGTAGAGCGGAATGTACAGGGTGAACGGGCGGACCACGGCGAACACCGTGCGCAGGGCCGCCACAGCGCCGCGAAAATGCTGGGGTTGCGCGGTGGGCGAGCCGATGTGCAGGGCCAGCGCGCCGCCGGGGGCGAGGTGGGTACGGCAGGCGGCGTAGAATTCGGCGCTGTAGAGCGGCGTCGCCGGCCCGCCGGGGTCGGTGAGGTCGAGGATAATCAGGTCGAAAACTTCCGTGCTGTCGCGCACGTAAGCCAACCCGTCGCCGATGCGGATTTCCACTTTGGGGTGATCCAGCGCGCCGTGGTGGACGGCTTGCAGCCAAGTGCGCGAGATGTTTACCACTTCCTCGTCGAGTTCGGCGATCACCACTTTTTCGATGCTCGGGTGTTTGAGCAATTCTTCGGCGGAACCGCCGTCGCCGCCGCCCACCACCAGCGCGCGGCGCGGGGCGGGATGGGCGATGGCGGGGAGGTGCACGATGTTTTCGTGATAGAAGAATTCATCCCGCTCGGAGGACATGAAGCAGCCGTCGAGACGGAATAGCCGCCCGAATTCGGGAGTGTCCCAGACTTCGATATCCTGGTAACGGCTGCGGCGTTTTTCCAGGCAGCGTCCGGCGCGGGTGAACCAGCCGCTGTCGGCGTTGAGATTTTCGCTGAGGCGGTCATCATTCATGCGGACAGGCTTTCATTCAGTTCAAACCGCATTGGTGCCATGTTTTGACATCACTTGGCTGATAAGAGACCTAATTCGGAGGGGAATCCCCCCGGTTAACGCGAACCCCCGGGGATAATTACCCGTTTTTCAAGATAACGTGCCGCCACCACGATGACGGAAACGAACGCCAGGTAAACGAGCGCCGCGAACAGGTAAGCCTGGAAGAACTGAAAATTGGTCGCGGCGAGTTCCTGCACGCGGGCGAAAAATTCGGTGTACTGGATCAGGAAAGCGACCGAGCTGTCCTTCAAATTGCGGATCACCTGATTGGTCAAGGCGGGTACCGACAGGCGCAGCACCTGCGGCAGGATGACGAAGCGGAATATCTGCAGGTGATTGAAGCCCTGGGCCTTGGCGGCCTCAATCTCAAGGTAATCCAGCCCATTGTAGGCGGTGGTCAGATAAGCGGCGTTGTAGGCCGCCACGTTGAAGGTGAAACCGATTACCGCGACCATGAATGGAGACGGGGATATCCCCCACTGCGGCAAGCCGTAGTACATCAGAAACAGCAGAACGATCAATGGCATACCGATGAAGAAGGAGATGTACGCCTGGATCGCGCGTCTCACCCCCGTGTGGCGGCTCAGGCTGAGGTAGAACACCACGATTCCCAATGCCAATCCGGTAATGCTGAACGCGACCGTGAGCTTCAAGGTTTCGCCGACGCCGGTCAGAATGAGCGGCATCTGTTCAAGCAAATCGCGCAGAAATGCGCTCCAGCCGTTCATTGGGCGTTTTCCCGATGGCCGAAAAACGCGCGCACGCTTTCTTCGGGATGTTGGCCGGCAAGATGGGCGATGCTTCCTTCCGCGCGGATCACGCCCCTGTCGAGAAACGTGACGTGCTCGGCGATGGCGCCGGCCAGCACCAAATCGTGGGTCACGCACAGCATGGTCACGTTTTCCCGATGCAGTCGCTCGATCAGTTGCGCGACTTCACGCGACATCACCGGGTCGAGTGCCGAAGTGGGTTCGTCCAGAACCACCACGGCAGGGTCCATCGCGAGTGCGCGCGCCAGGGCCACCCGCTGTTTCTGGCCGCCTGAAATCTGCGCTGGGTATTTGTCCTTATGCCCGGCCATATCCAGCCGCGCCAATTCGTGCAAGGCTTTTTCCTCCGCCTCGCGGCGCCGCATGCCGCGCAGCTTGCGCAAGCCCAGCGTGACGTTCTCCAGGACCGTGAGGTGGCGATACAGGGCGAATTGCTGGAAAACGAAACCGATGCTTTGGCGCAACGCGCGCACGTCGACAGCCGGGCCGCTAATGTTCTGGGCGCGTATGTATATGGTGCCGGAATCGAACTCGACCAGCCGGTTGATGCAGCGCAGCAAAGTCGATTTGCCGCACCCCGAAGGGCCCATCACCACCTTGACCTCGCCTTCGACCACATCCAGATTGACGCCGTCCAGCACGGTCTGCCCGTCGAATTTTTTCACCAGGTCGCGAATCTCTATCAATGCCATGTCACCTCCTGTGGATTCATTCCGGGCCTATGCCTGGCTCAGGCCGGGGACGTGGTAACGCCGCTCCAGCCAGTGCACGCCAACCAGCAAAATTCGATAAATGGCGAAATACAGGATACCTACCGCCAGATAAACTTCGATGCCGCGCAAGGTCGTCGAGGCAAGCGTCATCGCCTGTTTGGTAATTTCGGGAATGCCGACGGTATAGGCGAACGGCGAGTATTTCAGCACGGTGGTGAACTCGTTCACCATGCCCGGCACCGCGAAGCGCAGCATTTGCGGCATTTCGATGTAGAGCAGAATTTGCAGGCGGGTCATGCCCATCGCTTGTGCGGCGAGTATCTCGCCCGGATCGACCGAATCCAGCGCACCGCGAAAAACTTCCGCGAGATAGGCGGCGGCGATCAATCCCAGGCTCAGCATCATCGCCGGCAATGGAGAAACCTTGATGCCGATGCTGGGGAGTCCGAAGTAAACCAGGAAGAGCAATACCAATACGGGAACGCCGCGAAAGATGTAGGTAAAACCGTCCAGCAGCGGCGCGATGCCCGGCCAGGCCAGGCGCCGCAGGCCCGCCACCAGCAGCCCTACCGCCAGCCCGGTGGCGCAGCAGGCCAACGTGACGGCGACGGTATAACCCACGCCCTGCGCGAGCAGCGCAATGATGCCGAAAAAATTCATGGGCGAGGCGAGCGCGGAATCACTTCATCCATTTATCGACTATGGCCTTGATCTTTTCCGGGCCCAGTTCAGCCAGGTATTTATTGAAATCGTCGCGGCGCGGGGAACCCTTGGTGAAAGCGAAACCCAGTTTGTCGAAGCCGGTGAAGGCATAACTGCTCTCTATAGGCAGTTTCTTCTTGTACAGGTAATCGGCGAAGACCGGTTCTTCGATAAATGCCAGATCGAGGTTGCCGTTTTGCAAATCGGTCACCACTTCGCCATAGGTCGGGTAGAGCTTCACCATGCTGAGCGAGTAATAGCCTTTGGGTTCGAGCTCGCTTTTTATCAATTCGTTATACGCCATGCCGCGGGGGTAGCCGATGGAATATTTCTTCAATTGGGCAAGATCGGTAATCTTGATGTGGTTCTTCTGCAAGCTCACCAGATGCCAGACGTTGTCGTAATAGGGCTGCGAGAAATCCATCGCTTCCTTGCGCTTGTCGGTAATCGAAATCCCCGAGAAAGCCACGTCGGCCTGCCCACTGGAAACGGCGCCCAACATGCCTTGCCAATCGTAAGGGGTGATGTTGAGGGTGCATCCCCTGGATTTGCAGTAGCCTTCGAAAATCTCCATGTCGACCCCGGCGATTTTTCCGGCGTCCTCGAACAGCATGGGGGGCGAGGCGGGAGATACGGCGACTTTGATGATGTTGGAATCCCCCTTGTTGCCGGATTCGGCTTTGGCCGGGGTTCCCCCGTCATTGTTGGAACAACCCAGAACGAACAAGGCGACCGTGCAAAACAAGCCAAGCTGCTGAAGTTTTTTGTACATGAGGCTCCCCAATTAAATTGATTTGTATGTCATTAATCTTACAATAAAATCCTATTCCCACGAAGCATTCCGGTGGCAGCGCCGGTCTTTAAAGCGCTTTGAAAACCAGGGAAGCGCCGCTGCCCAGCAACAGCAGGCCAATGACCCGGAACAACTGGCGCTGGGAAATGCCGAGGTGGACGTGATGGCCGAGATACAGGCCCAGCGCCATCACCGGCAGGGCCAGAAGGAGCGCGGTGAGCATGTTTTCCTGGAGGAGCAGCCCGGTGACCAGGAATGCGGCGAGACGCGAGCCGCCTTCGATCATGAACAGCGCCGAAAAGGTCGAACGGAATTCCGCTTTTTCGCGCAGGCGGTGGGTCAGGTACACGATGTAGGGCGGCCCCCCGGTGCCGAACAGCGCGCCTACCGTGCCGCCGGTCAACCCGGCGGGAATCGCCCACAGCCTAGAGATCGGCTTGTCGCCGTGGATGTGCAGCAGGGTCCGGATCCCGAACACCATCACGAACAGGCCCAGGCCGATCAGCAGCGGCTCCCTGGGTAGCTTCACCAGCAGGAACACCCCGATGAGCACTCCCGTCAACCCGAACGGCAGGAGAGGCTTCAATTCGTCCCAGTTGACCCGTTTCAGCCCGCTGCCGCCGAGCAGCGTGACGGCGGCGCTGAAATCCAGCACCAGCATGAACGGCACCACGAAAGGCAGGGGCAGGAAGTGCGCGAGCAGCGGGATCGCCACCAGCCCCGAGCCGAAGCCGGTGATGCCGCGCACGAAAAACGCAAAGAGGATGATGGCGACGGCGTAAGCCAGGTGTTCGGGAGTCACGCCGGGCGGCTGCGTTCGATGCGAATGCCGAGGCGCTTCACGCCGCGCAACATGCCCAGCTTGGCGACGCTGACCTTCACCCATGGCGCGCCGAATTCATCGAGAATCAAATTGGCGGCGTGTTCGGCGAAGGCTTCCACCAAGTTGAAATGATGGGTCGTCGCCGTCTCGCGCAGGCGCACCATGACTGTGCCGTAATCGATGGTGTCCGCCACGTCGTCGGACTGCCCGGCGCGGCTGTGGGGCAAGCCGATTTCGATGTCGAGCTGTACCGTCTGGGGCGCCTTGCGCTCCCAATCGTAAATGCCGATGACGATGTCCAGCTTGATTTCGTCGAGAAAGATGATGTCCATGGCGTGTTTGCCGTAAAATGGCGGCGGATTTCCAAAACCCCGGATTTTAAGCGATTCCCCATGACCACGATAGTTTTCGCCCTTATTTCCTACCTGATCGGCTCGATTTCCTTCGCCATCGTCACCAGCAAGCTGTTCGGTCTGCCCGACCCGCGCACCTTCGGCTCGAAGAATCCGGGAGCCACCAACGTCCTGCGCACCGGCAAGAAAGCCGCCGCCGCGCTGACCTTGTTGGGCGACGCCGCCAAAGGCGGGGTGGCGGTGTGGCTGGCATTGCACTTCGCCCCGCTTTACGGGGTGGGCGACGAAACCGTGGCAGCCTGCGTGCTGGCGGTGTTTCTCGGCCACGTTTACCCGGTATTTTTCAATTTCTACGGCGGCAAGGGCGTCGCCACCGCGCTGGGCATCCTGCTCGCCCTCAACGTCTGGCTGGGCCTGGCGCTCGCCGCCACGTGGCTGGCGGCGGCTTTCTTCTGGCGGATATCCTCGCTGTCCGCCCTCATCGCGGCGGTCTGCGCGCCGCTCTACGCCTGGTTCTTCCACCTTCCTCCCCTGCTGGTCGGCGCGGTGTTCCTGCTCTCCGTCCTGCTGATCTGGCGCCATCAAAGCAACATCCGCAACCTGCTTTCCGGTCGGGAAGGCGCCATCGGCAAGGGTAAGGCGGGCTGACGGAAGCCTGGAAAACCGGACGGAATAAAACAGAGGAAGGATTGCCATGACCAGCGAAGAAAGGCGGCGTTTCTGCCGGATTCCATTTCATCTCGATGCTGAAGTAACTTGCGCGGGAAATCGTTATTCCCTGGCGCTGCTGGATATTTCCTTGAAGGGCGTCATGGTCGGGCGCCCCGCCGATGTCGAGCTTCACAACGGCACCCTTTGCCAGGTGCGCATTCCGCTCGGCACCGAAGTGTGGATTGAGATGGAGGGGGAGGTCGCCCACTTGTGCCCGGAGCGCATCGGCATCAAATGCACCGCCATCGAACTGGAAAGCATCACTGCCCTGCGTCGCTTGGTGGAACTGAACCTTGGCGACGAATGGCTGCTACAGCGGGAATTCGACGCGTTACTGGAAGGCTGACGTGATCCCCAACGCCCTGTCCGACCAGGAATTTACCCAGTTTCAGGATTTTATCTACCGCATCGCCGGGATCAATCTGTCCTTCGCCAAGAAGCCCCTGGTGGTCGGGCGGCTCGCCAAGCGCGTGGACCATTATCGCCTTTCCAGTTTCGGCGACTATTTCCAGTTGCTGAAAAGCGGTGCTCATCCCGATGAGGTTCAGATGGCGGTGGACTTGCTCACCACCAATGAAACCTATTTTTTCCGTGAGCATAAACACTTCGATTTCCTGCGCGACACCATCCTGGCGCAGCGGAGCGCCGTTAAACCGTTCCGGGTATGGAGTGCCGCCAGTTCGACGGGGCAGGAAGCCTACAGTGTCGCCATGGTGTTGGCGGACAAACTGGGCGGCCAGCCCTGGGAGGTGATAGCCTCGGACATCAGCACGCGGGTGCTGGAAACCGCCCGTGGCGGTCACTATCCGCTGCCCCAGGCCGAGCATATTCCGCAGGACTACCTGTCCGGCTACTGCCTGAAGGGGATCGGCGCCCAGGAAGGGACGTTCCTGGTGGCGCGCACCCTGCGCGAGCGGGTGACTTTCATGCAGGTCAATCTGAATACCCAGTTGCCCAAGCTGGGGGATTTCGACGTGGTGTTCCTGCGCAACGTGATGATCTATTTCGATATGGAAATCAAGCGTCAGGTGGTGCAGCGCATCGCCGAGAAGATCAGGCCCGGCGGTTATTTGCTGGTGGGGCATTCGGAAAGCCTCAACGGCGTCACGGATGCGTTTCGTTCGGTAAAGCCTTCCGTTTACCGCAAACTTTGATGACCGATCATGAATAAAATCAATGTGCTGATCGTCGACGATTCGGCGGTGGTGCGCCAAGTCCTGACCGGCCTGCTGGAACAGGATCCGGCGATCTGCGTGATGGGTGCCGCGGCCGACCCGCTGTTTGCCCTGGAACGCATGAAGAAACAGTGGCCCGACGTGATTGTCCTGGACGTCGAAATGCCGCGTATGGATGGTATTACCTTCCTCAAGAAAATCATGGCGGAACACCCGACGCCGGTGGTGATCTGTTCGACCCTCACCGAGGCGGGGGCGGAAACCACCATGCAGGCGATGTCTGCCGGGGCGGTGAGCATCGTCACCAAGCCCAAGATCGGCCTCAAGAATTTTTTGGAGGATGCGTCTTCTAATATCGTCGGCGCCGTCAAGGATGCCGCGCATGCCCACGTCCGGCGCATCGTCTCCAGCGCGCGGCCGGTGAAGATCGAACCCAAGCTCAGCGCCGATGCCATCCTGCCCGCCGGCGGGACGGCGCTGGTGCAGACTACCGAGCGCATCGTCGCCATCGGCACCTCGACCGGCGGTACCCAGGCCCTGGAACTGGTCCTGACCGCGCTGCCGCGGATCTGTTCTGGGATCGTCATCGTCCAGCACATGCCGGAAATGTTTACCGCCGCCTTCGCCGCGCGCCTCAACGGGCTTTGCCAGATCGAGGTCAGGGAAGCGCAAAACGGCGACCGGGTGATGCCGGGACGCGCCCTAATCGCCCCGGGCGGCCGGCACATGGTCCTGAAACGCAGTGGCGCCCAGTATTTCGTCGAGGTTCTCGACGGGCCGCTGGTCAACCGTCACCGGCCTTCGGTGGACGTGCTGTTTCGTTCCGTCGCCAAGGCCGCCGGCAAGAATGCGCTGGGCATCATCATGACCGGCATGGGCGACGACGGTGCTGCCGGCCTCCTCGAAATGCGCAACGCCAAGGCCCACACCGTGGCGCAGGACGAAGCTTCGTGCGTGGTGTTCGGGATGCCCAAGGAAGCCATCAAGCTGGGGGCCGCCGAAAAAGTCATGGCGTTGGCGGCGATTCCCAATGAGATCGTGAACGGCTGAGCGGTTTTCTACGGGGCGGCACAAACCGCTCCGGCTTATTCTTCCTGCGGCGTTTCCTCGGCGGACAGCGCTTTCGCTGTCGGGAGGGTGAAGTAGAACGTCGTCCCCTTGCCCAGTTCGGATTCCAGCCAGATGCGCCCGCCGTGGCGTTCCACGATGCGTTTGCACACCGACAGGCCGATGCCGGTGCCGGGATATTCGTCGCGGGAATGGAGGCGCTGGAAGATGACGAAGATGCGTTCGAAGTTTTCCGGGGCGATGCCGATGCCGTTGTCTTTCACCGCGAATTCCCATTCCCCGCCTTTTTCGCAGGCGCTGACGTGGATCAGCGGTTTTTCCGCGCCATGGAATTTGATGGCGTTGCCGACCAGATTCTGGAAAAGCTGGGTGAGTTGCGAGCCGTCTGCCACCACGCTCGGCAACGGGTCGTGGGTGATGGTCGCCTGCTGTTCCTGGATGGCGATTTGCAGGTTGTCGAGGGCCGCTGCCAGGGCCTGGTAGCTGTCGGTGGGGACGAAAGGCTTGCCGCGCGTGCCGACCCGCGAGTAGGTGAGGAGATCCTTGATGAGTTGCTGCATCCGGGTGGCGCCATCCACGGCAAAGTGGATGAATTCGTCGGCATCCTGGTCGAGCTGTCCCTTGTAGCGCCGTTCGATCAGCGACAGGTAGCTGGAAACCATGCGCAGCGGCTCTTGCAGGTCGTGGGAGGCGACGTAGGCGAACTCCTGAAGCTCCTTGTTGGAGCGTGCCAGTTCTTCGGTTTTGCGGGCAAGTTCCTCGGCGGTTTTTTTTGCTTCGGCGATTTTCCAGATCGAATCCATCATGATGGTGAGCTGGCTGACATCGAAATGGGTGTAGTCGGTGGGTTTGTTGGCGACCCCGACCGTCGCCACGATGCGCCCCTCGGCGAACACCGGAAGGGTGAAAAACCGCTCCAGATGGGCGTGGCCTTCCGGATAGCCCTTCTTCCAGGGATTTTCCGCAGTGAAGTCGTTCACCACGATGGCTTTGCGCTGCCGCACCGCTTCGCCCCACAAGCCGGTTTTGTCGAGTTCGTAAACGGTCTGCGGGTCGAGTACGCGGCACTCCGCCATCACTTCCTGCGACCAGGAGTGCAGGGTGAACAGGCGGGTATCCTCGTCGTAATAGTAGATATACCCCAACTGACTGCCGGACAGGGCGATCGCTTCATTGAGCGCGAAGTCGATCAGTTCGTGCAAATCGCCGGTGGCGTGCTGGGAAATCCGCAACGTGCTTTCCAGGCGGATTTCGTCGAGCCGCATCAGTTCTTCGGCACGTTTGCGCTCGGTGATGTCGCGCAGGATATGGGCGGCACCGATGATCCTGCCGTCGCCTTCGCGGATCGGGCTGTAGGAGAGTTCGTAGGCGCGGCGTTGCAGGCTGGCCGCGCCGAACTCGCTTTCGATGGTGAAGGATTCGCCGCTGAGCGCCCGTTGCCAGAGCGCCAGCGACCTTTCCATCTCGTCGGGGAGATGGGCGAGCGCCTCGAACAGGCTCATGCCGATGCGGGTCGGTTTGCCGAAAATCTTCTTGAAATCATTTTCGAATGCGTCGTTGCAGGCGATGAAGCGGTAATCCAGATCAAGCGCGGCGATCAGGTCGGGCGAGCCGTCGATGATGCCATTCAGGCGGGCATTGGCGAGTTGCAGTTCCTGGCGGGTAGTGCGCAGGCGCTCCTCGTCCGTTTCCAAGGCGCCCAGCATCAGGTTGAAATTGTCGCCCAGGCGGCCGATCTCGTCCTTGCGGCTGAATTCGACGCGCAGCCCGCGCTCCCCGGCGCGCACCTGTGCCGTGGCATCCACCAGCCTTTGCAGGCGGCGGGTGAACCAGCGCGCCATGAACGCCGCGAAAGCGCTGCCGGCGAGAATCGTCAGGGCGATGAACAGGATTCCCTGCATCTTTACCAGGCGCAGATTTTCGTTGAGCCGCTCCTGATCCAGCCCGATGCGCGCCCAACCCACGAAGCGCGCTCCGACGAGGACCGGGGCCGCCACATCGACAAGGTTGGCGTTGGCGATCAGGGTCTTGCGGTTTGGCGTTGCGTTGAGCAGGGAGCGGCTCAGCGGGTCTTCGATATAGCGACCGACCAGGGCCGGATCGTTGTGCGCCAGAACCCGTCCATCGGGAGCAAGCAGCATGGCATAACGCAGGCCGGGGTAACGGGTGACCGACTGGATGATTTCCTGCAAGCCGACCACGTCGTTGGAAAGCATCCACGGCGTACTGCTGGCGGCCAGGGTTTCCGCGAGACTGCCCGCCTGCTGTTCGCTTTCGCGATAAAAAAAGCGTGTCTGGTGCCACGACAGGTCGGCGACCAGCACCGTCATCAGCAGGGTGGTCACTACCACCACGCCGGCGATCAACTGGTGGCGGATCGACTTTTCCCAGAAACGGCGCAGGAGGGTGAAAGGATTCATGGCGTCATTCATCCAAAGGCCGCACCGTTCTGGTGAAGTGACCGATAAAATCGCTTACCGGCTGGTAGGTGGCGTCGTTCGCCGCCTCGAAGCGCGACAGGGGAAGGCGCGCCAGGAGATCGCGCCCTTCCGTACTGTCGTGCAGGGTGAACAGGATGTCCGCGACCTTCTTCAACAATTCCGGGGGGAAATCGTCGCGCGCCACCAGGCCGTTGTTGAGCAGCGGCTCGGTCATCCAGAGGATTTTGAGCTGCTCGGCGATGTCGTGGTGGTCTTTCTTGAAAGCGATCCACGGCGGCGGCCACGTTGCCCCGGCGGCGGTGTCGCCGAGATAAACGTTCATGATCGAGGATTCCTGCGACCCCACGTAGCGTGCCTCGTAGCCGCTTACCGGCAGGCCGCGCTCATGGAGGAATTGTTGCGGCATCATGGTCGCCGCCAGGGCGGTCTTCGCCGGGAAGCTGATCGCCTTGCCGCGCAGGTCCGCGGTGCTGCGGATCCGCGAATCGCGGCGCACGATGAATACCCCGCGGAACATACCGTCGTCGCCCATCTTGCCGAATACCCGATAGCCATGTTGAACTGCGTTGACGGTTTGGTAGGGATTGGGCAGGGCTAGGTCGAAATGGCGGGCGTAGAGCTTTTTCTCGTATTCCTCGTAATTGCGCGACGCTTCCAGGCTGAAATGGACTTCGGGAATCCGTGCGTTGAGACGGTCGACGATAGGCCCGTAAGTCTCCAGCAGGCGTTTGGGATTGTGGAGGGGGTGCACGCCGAACAGGTATTCCTTCTTCTGGAGCGTGGCCGGCGGGTTGCCGAATTGCGGCTGATAATCCGCCTTCTCCCCATTCCCGCAGGATTGCAGCAACACCCCGGCGCACAGGGCGATAATCAACCCTCGCCAGGCGAGAAATCGCGTTCGAATTGGGCACATGGGGATGTCAGGGTAGCCTCCACTGATTTGATTCTAGCCTATTTTTCAAACCGCCCCAGGCCGCGACGCGCCGTCGAATTGCCGGGAGCGGTGGCGGCGCGCCGACCATGAGCGCCGGCCCGGCGAATATTGCTCGGCGGCGCGAGAGCAGTCCACCGCCAATACTTGCTCTGTAGGTTAGCGTCTACTACCCTGTTATTTATTACAGGTTTCGCGAGGACGGCTTTCCGGTAACCTTGGCCGTTCCGGGAGTGCGTGGCATGGGGATTATTTCCCTCGCCCGCCCCGGAGAGTCCGCGAAGCAACGCTACCCCGATGGCTATTCAAGGTTCACGGTGGGGCGACGGAGCACGCGATTGAGGCCACGTCAAAAGGGGAGAAACGACTCATGGCTCAGCAAGACAAGCAACAAGCGCAATCGGCTTTCGGTGCATGGTTTCAATTGCTGGTGGCGGGTATCCTGTCCGCCAGTGCCATCCTGCTGCCGCCCTTGACCAGTATGCGCCCCCCGCCGGACGGCGCCGGCAACGACTCGACGGGCATACAGGACGTCGATGCGCGGCTGTGGCAAGACCCTTTCGAGGCTGCGGTCAAGGCCGATAAGGACAAGGACAAGGAATACTGGGAGTGCCTGAAACACCGGAACGAACTGAAAACCGATGCCGAGAAAAAAAAGCAGACTTGCACCTCCAACGACTACCGCGATCTGACATGGCTGACGGGTATTTCAAAAACGTTAAAGGTCGGGAAAATCATTTACGCGCTGGTCCCCGGCGACAACGCCGTGGGTAACGAGGAATCGCGGCGGCGCCAGCGCTACGCGCTGCTGGCCGGCCTGAGCGTCTCGGGTTATGCGCCCGACGACCCCGAGCATGTCGGCTACGTCAAACAGAAGATTCTTGGCAAGGAATTGATTATTCCCTATGAGGTTCTCAACGCTTCGGAACCCGAAAAAAAACCATTGCCAAAAACATTGCTGCTGTGGGTGGACGAAGAAGCGCTGATACAGGCCGTGGCGAATAAGGAAAAAGATCAGCCGTGCGATGGCGGGGATGAAGCGCGTTGCCGGGAAGTCCCGCTTGCCCGCTTGAGCGAGCTTATCCAGGGGATCAAGGACGTTACGAAAGATCAGGCGATTATCGGCCCCTCGACCTCCACCTTCCTGGTCGCGGCGACAGCGGAAATCTGCACGAACGAAACCAAGAAAATCAATCCGGAAATCCAGGACGACTCGTACATCAAGTCCCTGCGCAAAGTCCCCTGGTATTCGCCGAACGCCACGCTCCCCAAAACGAGCCTGGAGTTCTCCTGCAAACCGTCCTTCGCGGGCAAGCCGATTCGCTATTGGGACGATGCCATGGACTTCAAGCGCCTCGTTCCTTCCGACGACGAGGTGCTCGATGCGCTTACGCAAGAACTCAAGGAGCGGCATGTCTTGAAGGAGGGAAATGCCATTGCCCTGGTGGGGGAGTGGGATACCGGCTATTCGCGTTCCCTGATACGGATTTTCGGCACCGAACAGTGCCAGACAGGTCGCGACAGGATGCTCTGCGCGAGCTACCTGCGCGGCCTGGACGGCAAACGGCCCGGCGCACGCGCCGAGAAGGAGGCGGTCAGGAAGGACGGCGATGCCGACAAGCACGACCGCGAGCGCCCCGAAGGCGACGCCCAGCAGGACTACCTGCGCCGCCTCGGCGACCAGCTCAAGGCCCGTGCCAAAAGCGAGGGGCGCCACGTCGCGGCGGTCGGCATATTGGGCAACGACTATCACGACAAGCGCCTGGTCATCGAGGAATTGCGCAGCAAATTCCCCCAAGCGGTGTTTTTCACCACCGACCTGGATGCCGCGATGTTGCACCCCAAGGACAACAAGGTCATGCGTAACCTGGTCGTGGCGGCCGGCTACGGGCTGGAACTCAGTCCCGAACTGCAAAAGGGCATCCCGCCGTTTCGCCAAACCTATCAGACCGCCACGTTCCTGGCGGCGCAAATGGCCGGCGACCCTTCGCGTTTCCGTGACCACATGGAAGAAAATTGGTGGCTCCGTCCCAAGATATTTGAAATCGGGCGCAGGGAAGCCGTTCCGCTTCCTGCTGCGCTGGAAGACAAACCAGCCGGTATCGCCGGACCTGCCCACCCATTCGGCGGATGCGCGCCCCACGTCTGCGACCCGCTCCAGCCAGCCTGGATTACCGTCTTATACGCGCCGGGTAGTTTGTTTTTCGCGCTATTGGTAAGCGCGGGCTGCGGGCTGGTGCGGCGCGGATGGGTATGTTGGTGGTCGAGGGCGATCGGCCTGACGATGATCGCATCCGTCGTGGTGGTCGGCTCCCAGCACGTCGGCGTGATCGAACCGTTTGACTGGTGGCAGGGCATCAGCATCTGGCCGAGCGAGTTGGTGCGAATCCTTGCGATAGGCTTGAGCATCGCATTCATCCTGCATGGCAGGTTTCTGATCGCGGACAAGAACGCCCGCTTGAACGAGCACTATCAGTTTGACCTGCCCGGAAAGGGTAAAAACGGCAACGATGCCGACGGAGTGCATCACGACAGCGTTACCGGCTGCTGGTCGGGAGGGTGCTGGGAACACGCCACCGAAGGAAAGGGATGCCGCGCGGAACGACAGGCGCTGCCGCTGCCTCGTGAGAGCGCGTCAAGCAAGGTGCGGCAGGCGTGGAAGGAAATCCGGGACATGTCCTGCATGCTGTTCTGCCAGGGCAATTCCCTGCCGGATGACCAAGACGGGAAGAAGGAAAGGGATATCATCGAACTCTTCAGCCGGTATGTGCATCCCTGTTCGGTGTCTGCCCAGCAGCCGCGAGCCCCCTGGTTTCTGCGCTGGCCGACGTGCCAGCGCGCCATCCTCTTCTGTGCCCTGTATTTTCTCGGCAGCATTGTGATATTACAGTGGATACTGGGTCTCGAAAGGCCCAGCGTGCCGGCACGCGGCGATTTCGCGTTCGGCGTGGACATGGCGATTCTGCTCGCGATGGCCGGATTCTTCTTGTTGCTGTGCTTTTACGCCCTGGATCGAGTCAGCCGCGCCATCTGGCTGGCAAGGGAACTGGATGCCGAATCGCACCACTGCACCAACTGGCCAACTGGCGTGTTGAACGTCTTCCGGGTCAGCACATCGGGTAGTAGAAAATTCATCCCGTTCGATAAGCTCAGAATATATTACAGCGACTGGCTCGACGCCCATTTCATCGCCCAGGTGACCGAACCGGTGCAGAAAATCATTTTCTATCCCTTCGTAATCCTGTCGCTGATGATTATCGCGCGCAGCCGGCTCTTCGACGGCTGGCATTATTCCCCGATGCTGGTCATCGGATTTTCCGCCATATGCCTGTTGCTGGTCATCGCCACCTTCCGTCTGCGGATGATGGCTGAAAAAGTCCGCGAACAGGCGGTGCGCCGCCTGAACCGGCACTTGGTCAACGTTCGCGGGCAAGGCGCGCCATACAGCGACAAGCTCGCCGGGCAGATCGAGGTCATGCTGAGCCAAGTTCGGGAACTGCGGGTCGGCGCATTTGCCCCCGTCAGCCAGCAGCCGTTGTTCCAGGCCGCGATGACGGTGGTGAGCAGCCTCTCCGGCATGCAATTGCTGGATCATTTCGGCGCCGCCCTGATCTGACGCGCTCCAGCGCCGCGTTGCACCGCGGGGAAAGCCCTGCGCGGGGCAAGCGGCGCTCACCGAAGCGGCGCGCCCGCAACTCGCCGCTCAGTCCATTTCCAGGCGCAGACTCAGCCAAGCCACCCGGCCGGGCACCTGGTTGTCGTGGCGGAATTCGTAGTATTCGGCATTCGCCAGGTTCTGGACGTTCAAGGCCAGTTCGCCCTTGGTCTTTCCGAACAGGAAGTTGTGGGCGACGCGCGCGTCCCAGCGGCGCTGGGTGGGAATGAAATAGTCGCGGCCCTGGTTGACGTCGTAGTCGGTCCGGGAGAAATGGTTTTCGCCGGTCTGATAGCCGATCAGGCTGAAGCGCCAGCGCTCGTTGAGGCTGTGGGTGAGCATCAGGCTCTGGTTGTTGGTGGGCACCGAGTTGGTGTAGGGAATCCGGTCGACGTTGGGGCTGTCCACCACGGCGTGGGAGAGCCCGTAGATGAGACGGGTCTGTTTGGTGATGTTCCATTTCACCTGGGTCTCGAAGCCCTTGATGGTAGCGCTGCCGGAGTTGAGGTTGCCGCGATTGGCCGCGTCGTTGCGCTGGTCGGCGATCAGGTCGGTGTAGTTTTCGTGAAACAGGCGGAAATCCACGTCGAATTGCTGGTATTTGCCCAGGTAACCGAGGTCGTAGGTCTTGACCCGTTCCGGCGTCAGGGCCGGTAGCAGCGGATTGCCGGTGCGCAGGCGCTGGTATTCTTCCCAGCGTTTTTCGAATACCGAGGGCGTGCGGGTTGCCTCGGAGTAACTCAGGCGCAGCGTCTGCCCGGGAACGACGTGCCAGTTCGCGGCCACGCGCGGGGTGACATCGGTCCCGGTATAACTGTTGTTTTCGGCCATGGCGCCCAGATTGACGAGCAGCGCGGACAGGGGACGCCATTCGAGATTGCCGAACAGGCGGGTCAAATTGAAGGCGCGGGTTTCGTAAAGGTCCGGCATGACCGTTACCCCGATCCCACCGCCGCCCAGGTCATGCGGCGCAAAGGTGGTGTCGCGGCGCACGCTGCCGCCCCATACGATGCGGGTATCCTTGCCCGCCGGGAAGATGTGCTGGACTTCGAGATCGCGGCGGCGGGCGTTGACGTCGCCGTTATTCATGTCGGCGGGCAGGGGAGGGCGGAAAAGATTGGCGTCCTGCAATGGGGCGGAACTGCTTTCCGTGGCGTCGTAATACTGCACCGACAGTTCGCCGCCATCCTCCAGCGCGCGTCGCCAGTTCAGCTTGGTGAAATAGTTGTGGGCGATCTTGTTGGGCGCGAACACGTCCTGCACTTCGCCGGCCTGGCGCGGACCGCCGTTGTAACCGAACTGGACCTCCAGGGTGTCGGTGAGATTGATCTGATAATCGCCGCGCAGGTTGAGGCGCTGGATTTTCTTGTCGTCGAACTTGTTTTTGGTCCACACGAACGACTGACTGGTGGGGTTGTGGATTTCGTTGTCTTCGCCCCGATCGTTGCGCAGTCCGGCGGAAATGCTCCAGGTCAGGTCGCCGCTGCGCCCGCCCTGCTGAGCGGTAGCTTCTTCGCGGTTGCGGCCGGTCGCCACAGACACCCGTGCCCCCTGCTGGTCCGCGGAATGGCGGGTGATGATGTTGATTACGCCGATGAACGAGTTGGCGCCGTAGCTGGCGGCATTCGGCCCGCGCACCACTTCGATGCGGTCGATGTCGTCCAGGCCGACCGGGATGTCGTTCCAGATCACCCCGCCGTACAGCGGTGAATACACGGAGCGCCCATCCACCAGCACCTGCATGCGGTGCGACATGGTTTCCGACATCAGACCGTGGTAGCTGACGATGCTGTCGGTGGAGTAAAAACGCGCGGCATGATAGGCCACGTACATGCCCGGCACCAGGCGGAATACTTCCGAGAGATCCCAGGCGCCGGAATCGCGGATCATCTGGCGGTCGATCACGGTGACGGCGGCGGGCGCTTCATCGACCCGCTGGGCGAGGCGCGATACCGTCAGGACGATCGGGACTTCGCTCAGATAAGCGCTTTCCGACGAGGCTTCAGCGCTCTGCGCCTGAACGTCGAGACTTGCCAGACAAGTGGCGAGGGCCGCCAGCAGAGGGCGGCATGTTGATTTTTTCACGAATTGTCTCCCTGAATTTTTTTATTTAAGAGGGTGAAGCACGCTTATTCGGAGAACTCCAATGGCTTTTGCGGCGAATTGTAGCCTGAAACTTTGACAAGTTCGAATGCCGGTGGCGGCACCCAGCCTGCGACCTTGTAGGTCTTGTTGGGGTGGAACGGCTGGCCTTTCAGCATCATGTTCTGGATGCGCCGCCCCGCGGACTTGGTGAGGTAAGCGGAAATGTCGCGGTAACGGGTTTTCATGGGGTTGCTCGTAAACCTAAATTGCCAATTTTGATTAACAGTATCATTCCTGAACTTTAATCCGTAAGCTGGCGGTTTTCGGGCGGAACAAGCGTGAAATCAAGACAAATCAACCGAGCCTTCCCCCATTGGCCTGACTTACTCCAACCATAACCCCCAGCCGCCCCAACCGGCGGCACCAGTCTGCGGAAAACTTTTTTATGAACGATCAAGCTGTAGTGAGCTGGGAAGAATCCGGCAAACCCAAAACCGCGCTGTGGCGCTCCGAGAGCGGCGTGCTGCCGCCCAAAAAAGTGGTGATCGCCGACGACACCCTCACCGCCGATGCCGCCTATCGTCTTGCCTGCGAAGGCACCGCGATGCTGTGGCGCGGCGATTTCCAGAATGCCCGCCAGTTGTTGCAGGCCTTGTCGCGCCGCCTCACCCGCAAACCGCGGCGCGCCCAGCGCAAAGCACCCAAGGCCGAACCGACCATCACCGAGGCATTTCACCTCTACCGCCAAAGCCAGGCCCAACGGGCGCGCATTCTGGGGATGTTGCTGGTGCCGCTGGAGAAGGACTACAGCGTGCCGCTGCGCCGTGCGGCGGATGTGCAGCAAGCCTGTTACGAAACCTACGGCCCGGCGCGGCAGGCATCCGTGGTTTCGTTGCGCGAACTGCTGGGCTTGGTCGGCGCTCACGAATGGCGTAAAAAAGGAGTCGAGATTCCGCTGCTGTTTGGCCGGATTCATCCGCACTACGGGGTGTTTTCCCCGGTGCGCGGCGAATATCTCACCCTGGTCAGCGAGGCGCCGCTGCCCCCGACCAAACTGGCATTCGACATCGGCACCGGCACCGGCGTGCTGGCGGCAATGCTGATACGACGCGGCGTGAAAAGGGTGGTGGCGACCGACATGGATCAGCGCGCACTGGTCTGCGCCCGCGAAAACATCTCGGAGTTGGGTTTGCATGGGGAGGTGGAAGTGGTCCAGGCCGACCTCTTCCCGGAAGGCCGGGCATCGTTGATCGTCTGCAATCCCCCGTGGTTGCCGGGGCGCCCCAGTTCGCCGCTGGAATCCGCCGTCTACGACCCGGATAGCCGGATGTTGCTGGGATTCATCAACGGCCTGGCGGCGCACCTGGAACCGGGCGGGGAAGGCTGGTTGATCCTCTCGGACTTCGCCGAACTGCTCGGGCTGCGCACCCGCGAGGCATTGCTCGCCGCTTTCGACAAAGCCGGGCTGGCCGTCGCCGACAAGCTGGATATACGCCCGACTCACCCCAAGGCATCCGACCCCAGCGACCCGCTACACACCGCCCGCGCAGCGGAAGTCACCTCGCTGTGGCGGCTGGTGGCGCGCTAACAAGCAAGCGTACCCCGGATGCTTGCCTCGCGGAATCCGGGGCCGCCGCGAGGTGGAAGCGGTGGTCGGGTTGCCGTGACTGCTTGCTTCCTGGCGGGCGCTCCCGGATTTCGCTGCGCTGTATCCGGGCTACAACCTGTTCATTTCCAGCAAAAGAATTACCAAGGCCGTAGCACAACGAATCGAGGAAGGCAGCGCCACGGTTTCCCCAAATTTGACTCTCTAACTTAGCCAGACTAGACTAAGTAAAAATCAATGGAGAGAACGATGCAGGCCGTCAATATGTTGCAAGCCAAGACCAATCTTTCCCGCTTGGTGGAGGCGCTAGAGCAGGGGCGGGAGCGTGAAATCGTGATTGCCCGCAACGGGCATCCCGTAGCGAAGCTGGTACCGATTGATACGGCTACAGCGGGCAAGCGAATAGGCGTTGCCAAGGGCTTGTTCGAAGTGCCGGATGATATTGACGCCCATAACGAGGAGGTGGCGAGCTTGTTCATGGGCGGGGGGCTGTCTTGAATCTGTTGCTGGACACCCATGTGGCCCTGTGGGCTATCACCGATAGTCCGAAATTGTCGCAGCAGGCGCGCGACCTGATTGAGTCACCCAAGACGATCGCCTGGGTCAGCGTGGCCAGCGTTTGGGAAATTGCCATCAAGCATGCGTTGGGGCGGGGGGATATGCCCGTGTCGAGCCAGGACGCGGTGCGGTATTTTCAGGAATCCGGCTATCGCTTCCTTCCTGTCCAGGCGGAACATGCGGTAACGGTGGAAACCCTGCCTGCCCACCATCAAGACCCGTTCGATCGCATTCTGGTCGCCCAGGCGCTGGTGGAGCCGATGCGGCTGATCACACATGATGCGCTGGTGGCGCGCTATAGCGATACGGTCATCAAGGTATAGCGCCGATGATGGAGCGGGCGACCCGCGACAACAGGGTCAAGCACAACAGGGGCACCCATTGGCCCCCCGGAAGTCAAGAGTGCAAAAAATACTCGCCAACAACCGCGATAAAAATTTACTGCACAGGCCATCACTTAGCTATTGCAAAACGGTTTTCGCACCCTTCGCTTCAACGTGGGGTTGCGTGAATCGTACCAGTCACCCAAAAAAAGGGGCGTTCAGCCCCTTTTTTATCGTCGAAAGACCGGCGCCTGGATCGCTCAGGCGATGCCGGGATTGCCCTTCACCCCGATCAGCTTGGGCAGATTCAGCCGGCGCGGGGTGATGGTCTTCTTGTCGCGCAGGTAGCCCGCCACCACGTCCCAGATCGGCTCGCCCGTCGCACCTTCCGCCACTGGCGCCCAGCCGGCGACCTTGTAGGTCTTGTGGGGGTCGAGCGGCTTGCCATTGAGCATCATGTTCTGGATGCGTCGCCCTGCCGTCTTGGTGAGGTCGCAGGTGTAGTGGATGCCGCCCACCCGCACCATGTCGCCGCCTTGTTGCTTGTAGGGGTCGGGATTGAAGAGGTTGTCGCACACGTCTTCCATGATGTCTTTAATCATGGTGCCGCTCATTTCGGTGAGGGTGCTGTAGGGATAGGTGATCGCGGTCTGGTCAAGGACGTGTTCCATGGTGATGGTGTCGCCCGGCAGCAGCGAGGTTCCCCAGCGGAAACCGGGGGAGAAAGCGGCGTCGGCGCCTTTGACTTCCATCAGGGCGTCGAGGATGAGTTGGTCGAAGGTGCCGTTGAAGTTGCCGCGCCGATACAGCAGGCCTTCGCTGACCGCGAGTTTTTCGGTCAGTTTGGAGAGATACGGGGCGCGTACTTTTTCGATGAACCCCGCCATTTCCGCGTCCGCCGGCAGCAGGTTGGAGAAGACCGGCAGGAGCTTGTAGCGGAAATTCGCCACCTTGCCGTTCCTGACGTCGAAATCCAGCACGCCGAGGAACTTGCCGTTCGAGCCGGCGTTGGTGACCAGGGTCTGGCCACCCGCGTTCTTGACGATACTCGGGGCGGGAATGCCGTCGTGGGTATGGCCGCCCATGATGGCGTCGATGCCGGTGACGCGCGAGGCCATTTTCAGATCGACGTCCATGCCGTTGTGGGAGATCACCACCACCACTTGGGCGCCCTTGCCGCGGGCTTCGTCGACGACCTTCTGCATGTTGTCGTCCTGAATGCCGAAGCTCCAGTCGGGCATCATGTAGCGCGGGTTGGCGATGGGGGTGTAGGGGAAAGCCTGGCCGACGATGGCGACCGGGATGCCGTTGATCTGCTTGATGACGTAGGGGGCGAAAACCGGGTCGCCGAAGTCGTTGGTCTTGACGTTCTGGGCGACGAAATCGATCTTGTCCTTGAAGTCGTTTTCGACCACTTCCTTGACGCGCTCCGCGCCGTAGGTGAATTCCCAGTGACCGGTCATCACGTCCACGCCCAGCAACTTGCAGGCATCGACCATGTCTTGGCCCTTGGTCCACAGGGCGGTGCCGGAGCCTTGCCAGGTATCGCCGCCGTCGAGCAGCAGCGAACCGGGGCGCGAGGCGCGGATTTTCTTGACCAGCGTGGCGAGGTGGGCGAAACCGCCGATCTTGCCGTAGGTACGGGCGGCCTGCTCGAAATCGAGGTAGGTGAAGGCGTGGGCTTCCGGCGTGCCGGGTTTGACGTGAAAGGCTTTCAGAAGCTTTTCGCCGACCAGGTGCGGCGCCTTGCCGAGGCTCGCGCCCAAGCCCAGATTGACGTTGGGTTCGCGGAAATAGATGGGCAGCAACTGGGCGTGGACATCGGTGATGTGCAGCAGCGAGACGTTGCCGAAGGCCGGCACGTCGTATAGTCCGGCAGGATGGGCGGCCAGGGCGTGGCGGCTGTCGAGGGCGAAGCCACCGGCGGCGGCGACGGCGAGCAGTTGCAGAAATTCACGGCGGTTCATGGACATGGAGGCTCCAGGATAGGTATTGGCACGGGCCGACACGCAGCCCGGCGCTGTTGGGTTGACCAGCGAGGACTGCCCACCCGGACAAACAGGCAGTCCCGCCGAGACGATTACTTGTTGACCGGCGACTCCGGGTCGAGCAGCAGCGCGACCAAGTCCTTGATCTGTCCTTCGTTGAGCGCGCCGACATGGCCGAAACGCGGCATGTTGGAACAGGTGTTATACGACTTGGAGTTGTATATCTTGCTGTAGGCGTATTTCTGCATTTCCGGCGTGGGGCCGCCGCGCAGCTTGCCGAAATTGAACAGGCTCGGGCCGAGCGTGCCGTAGGAGATTTCCTTGGGGGAAATCTGGTGGCAGTTGTAGCAGTTGCCGCCCACCGGGATGCCCGGTTCGTCGGTCCAGGTGAAACCCTTGCCGCTCTGGGCGATCTTCTCGCCGACTTTCCAATCGCCCATCAACTGGCCGTCGGCGGGGTATTTTACGGTCTTCAACTGGGCGGCCATCATCTTGGCGGCGGCTTTTTCGGGCGGGGTGTTGCTGTATTTGTTGCACAGCGCCTGCAGATCGTCCTCGTGGATGCGCTCGTAGGAGGCTTGCCCCATGCTCTGAAAATCGCGTTTCAGCATGGCAATCGCTTCGCCGCGCCAATCCGGTTCGGCGGCGAGGGCGACGGAGGAAAACAGGGATGCGGCGGCGACGCCGAGCATCAAGTAAGCGGGGTGACGGTTCATGGTCGAATTCTCCTGGTCAGCGTTTGATTCCGGGGCCTTTGTAGACCTGACCGTTGGCGTTCGCGGTGAGATAGGTCAGCAGGGCCGTGATCGAGTCGGAAATGTATTTCGGCTGGGGAAAGCGTTGTTGGCGGAAACAGTCGTTCATCCGCCATTGCTGGGTGAGCATTACTCCGCCGGTCATGCGGTAGCCCGGCCAACCCTGGAAGGATTGCAGCGCGCCTTCGGGCGTGGCGATGTTGGGCAGGTTTTGCATGCGGATGCGCTTGCCGACTTCGCCGTGGCAAGACAGGCAGGAAAAATCGTAAGGTCCGGCGCGGTAGCCGGTGATTTCCTTGCCGATCTTGTAGGCGGCGATTTCCTTGGGATGTTTCTGCGGTACGGCGATTTTCAGGTCGCGCGACTGGCCCGCCACGTAGGTAACCAGAGAGGTTTGCTCGGGCGTGTCCTGGCCTTCCTTGGCGAAAGGCTTCTTGGTGATTTCTTCTTCCTTGAAGCCCTGGAGATTCACCATGCACCAGACGATGCGCCGTTCGGCGTCCATCACCTTGTCGGCGTCGGGAAAATAGCGCGGCATCTGCACGTAGGCGCCGGACACCACGCCGGGGCCGAGGCCCAGGTCGCACTTGTCGGCGAGTGCCACGTTCTTGGGGCCGCGCGCGGTTTTCCAGAGCTGCTCGCCCTTATCTTCCCACAATCCGGAAGGGCCGAATTCTTCCATTTCGGCGCGGAATCTTTCGAATTCCAGGGTGGCGGCATCTTTTTCGACGGGGGCCTCATCAGCCAGAACAGGCGGCGCGGACAACGCCACGGCGGCCAGCAGGGCAACGAGTGCCCCGCTGCCGACTGCTTGAGGAAGTGTGCGGACTTTTTTCATCTTCTCCTCCGGATCATTGTGGATTACGGGCGGCGGGGTTCCTGCACCGGTTCCCCGCCGGTTTTACGGCGGTGTTACTTGACGCTGTCTTCGATGTGGTTCTTGTCGCCCTTGTTGTCGAACCAGTCGACGGCTACCTTGTCGCCGGCCTTGACGCCCTTGATCTTGAATTCCAGGAAGGGGTTCTTGGAGATTGCGGTGCCCCACTGTGCTTCCATGACGGGCTTGCCGTTGAGGGAAGCAGTGACGTTCTGAATGAAGTGGGCGGGAATCAGTTGGCCGGTTTTGGCATCCTTGCGCAAACCGGTTTCCATTTCGTGGTTCATGAGCACTTTGACGCTAGCCAGGTCGCCGGCGAGGGTGACGCGGATTTTCATCGGATCTGCCATTTTTTTCTATCCTGTAAAATTAAGCTTTTAATTTTAAATGGTTAATTCTTCAATGGGGCTTTGTGGCGCCTACGGCACACCCATTAATTAAGCACTCAACACTAAGCACTAAAAATTGCCTTGAATTAGCCGCCGCAGCCGCCGATGGTGACTTTGACTTCCTTCTTGGCGGTGTACATTTTGCCGCCGGCCTTGACGATGACCTTGACGTCGGAAGTCTGGGCCATCTTGATGCGCGTGCTGACGAAGCCGTCGGCGCCGTTCAGCAGGTTGAACACGGCGATCAGGGGGCGGTCGTTCTTTTCCACGACGATGGCGATGGATTCGGTACCGGGGATCTTGCTGGAGATTTCGACGGGGACCACGGCGCCGTTCTCGGCGATGTCCGGCGCCTTGATGGCGATATCCTTGCTCTCGACGGCGCCGCCGGCGTTGATGCCCTTGAGGGCGTCAATGATGCCGTGGGCATCGAACGCGGCCTTGTTCCACTCGTTGGCCAGCACTTGGCCGGGGGTCAGCAGGCCGGCGGACAACGCCACGGCGACTGCGCCGGTTGCTCCGGCTCCCTTCAGGAAGGTTCTGCGTAAAGCATTCATGGTCTCTCCTTTTCCTCTGGTTGATGTTCAATACGATACCTTACCGGATTCTTACTGGGATAGACGAGGCGGGCTGCGGATTTATTCCATCATTTTTCAAAATTTTTTCGGCGGGGAATTTTTTCCGCCGGCGAGGGAATAAAATCGTCGCTCAATCCGTCTTAACCTGTAACTTTCTAACGGAACGGGAAAGCATGAACCTCTTCGGCTTGTTCGACGAGCAAAAGCAAATCATCAAGAAGCTCGAACAGAGCCGCAGCCGCCTCTATCGGCTGGCCTATTCGTGGTGTCACAACCGTGCCCTGGCCGACGACCTGACCCAGGAAGCCCTCTCCAAGGGGATTGCCAAGGCTGGCCAGTTGCGCGACCACGATGCCCTGGATAGCTGGCTGTTCGGCATCCTGTCGAATTGCCTCACCGACCATTTTCGGCGCCATCGGGAGACTGTGGATATCGAGGCGGTGGAAGAGCGCTTCCTGATCGGGGGAGCCAATCCGGAAGACGATTACCAGCAGTCGCAAACCGTGTTGCGCATCCGCCGCGCCATTGCCGAACTGCCCATCGGCCAGCGCCAGGTGGTAACCCTGGTCGATCTCGAAGAACTGTCCTACGCGGAGGTCGCGAACATCCTGGAGATTCCGGTCGGAACCGTGATGAGCCGCCTGTGCCGCGCCCGTCAGTCGTTGAAGGAACTGCTGCTGCGTGAACCCCAAGCCGTTCGGGAGACGGCCAACGTCGTGAGGATCAAATGACAAACGAACCGCAAGTTACCGACGAATTGCTCAACGCCTTCGTCGACGGTGAACTGGACTACACCGAAAAATCCCGCCTGCTCGGCCTGATTGCCGCCAGCGATACCCTCAAGAACCGGGTGTGCGAATTGTGGCAACTCAAGGAAATGGTGGGTAGCGCCTATCCGCGCCCGGCTGTCTCGCGTGGCAGCCAGCGCGCGCTGCGCTGCGCGTCGCCGCGCTTCACCCATGCCCTCGCGGCAGGCCTGTTCCTGGTGATCGGCTTGACCACCGGCTGGTTCGTTCACGGGATGCGCGGCACGCCTAGCGCGCCGGCGCCGATGCAGGCGGCCATCCAGCCGGTCAAGCACGAATCCAAGGTGGTGTTGCACATTTTTTCCGGGGAAAGCGTGCGGTTCGAGGCGGCCCTCGACCAAGCCGAGGAACTGATGCGCGCTTCCGACAAGCTGGGGAATGACGTCCATCTCGACGTGGTCGCCAACAGCGAAGGGCTGCGCCTCCTGCAAGCCGGTACCTCGCCCTATCCGGAGCGCATCAAGGCCATGCAGCAATCCTACAAGAATCTCAATTTCTACGCCTGCGGGGTCACCATCGACAAACTGCGCCGCCAGGGCGTGAACGTGCGCCTCCTGCCGGAAGCCGTCATCACCCCGTCGGCGCTCGATCTCATCATGACCCGCGAGAAACAGGGGTGGCTGTATATCCAGGTGTAACGGAGGCAAGGCGAAAAAAAGGGAGGCGTCGCCTCCCTTTTTTAATTTTGAATGTTTAATGTCGAATTGGTGGTGGCGCCCCAACGGCGCGCCCTTCCATTAAAAATTCAACATTTATAATTCAAAATTGCCTTTACTTGACGCTGTCTTCGATGTGGTTCTTGTCGCCCTTGTTGTCGAACCAGTCGACGGCTACCTTGTCGCCGGCCTTGACGCCCTTGATCTTGAATTCGAGGAAGGGGTTCTTGGAGATTGCGGTGCCCCACTGGGCTTCCATGACGGGCTTGCCGTTGAGGGAGGCGGTGACGTTCTGGATGAAGTGGGCGGGAATCAGTTGGCCGGTTTTGGCATCCTTGCGCAAACCGGTTTCCATTTCGTGGTTCATGAGCACTTTGACGCTAGCCAGGTCGCCGGCGAGGGTGACGCGGATTTTCATCGGATCTGCCATTTTTTTCTATCCTGTAAAATTAAGCTTTTAATTTTAAATGGTTAATTCTTCAATGGGGCTTTGTGGCGCCTACGGCACACCCATTAATTAAGCACTCAACACTAAGCACTAAAAATTGCCTTGAATTAGCCGCCGCAGCCGCCGATGGTGACTTTGACTTCCTTCTTGGCGGTGTACATTTTGCCGCCGGCCTTGACGATGACCTTGACGTCGGAAGTCTGGGCCATCTTGATGCGCGTGCTGACGAAGCCGTCGGCGCCGTTCAGCAGGTTGAACACGGCGATCAGGGGGCGGTCGTTCTTTTCCACGACGATGGCGATGGATTCGGTACCGGGGATCTTGCTGGAGATTTCGACGGGGACCACGGCGCCGTTCTCGGCGATGTCCGGCGCCTTGATGGCGATATCCTTGCTCTCGACGGCGCCGCCGGCGTTGATGCCCTTGAGGGCGTCAATGATGCCGTGGGCATCGAACGCGGCCTTGTTCCACTCGTTGGCCAGCACTTGGCCGGGGGTCAGCAGGCCGGCGGACAACGCCACGGCGACTGCGCCGGTTGCTCCGGCTCCCTTCAGGAATGTTCTGCGTAATGGGTTCATACTTTCTTCCTCCAAAATAAACGATTGCGCAAAAATTAGGGACTCTGAACATAGCCGGACTGTTTGTCAATTCCCCCTTGGGAGGGGGCGCCGATTTGGCACAGGCCGAGATGGGCCGCAAACGCCAGGGCTTCCCGATATTCCTGGTCGGTCAGCGGCTGATTCAGCGGGGAGCAACTGCCGGTCAAGCGGCCGGGTTGGTAATGAGTCGTCCCTCGACAAAGGCGTGCATGATGGAATGGCAAACTGGGTTTCAGAGAAATTGTGATCTATTTCACATGGGAAAACCCTTTAAGATATTCCCCTATCGTTGATAGGATAATTTGCGGATAAAATTCTGTAATTATTTGTTATTTTGATTTCTAGGGAGCAGCGATGAACAGGGTGAATTCCAGGCGCATAGCGCGGAAGCCGGGGCAGGCCGGGGCTTTCCGGCGAACCCTGCTCAGTCTCGCGCTGGCTTGCTGTTTCGAGGTCGGCGTGGTCCAGGGTCAGCCGCTGGGACCGCAGGTGGTGAGCGGCCAGGCGAGTTTCGTCACGCAAGGTTCCACCCTGACCATTACCAATAGCCCCCAAACCATTATCAACTGGCAAGGATTTTCCATCGGGGCCAACGAACTCACCCGTTTCAACCAGCAAAACAGCAGCAGCGCCGTCCTCAATCGGGTAATCGGCAACGACGGCAGCGCCATCCTCGGCGCCTTGCAATCCAACGGGCAGGTTTATCTCATCAACCCCAGCGGCATCTTTTTCGGCCCCGGCGCCCGGATCGACGTGGCCGGTTTGGTCGCCTCATCACTGGATCTCGGCAATCAGGACTTCCTCGCCGGGCGCTACAATTTCAAGGGTGGCGTCACGGCGGGCAAGCTGGAAAACCAGGGCAGCATCACCACCCCGGAGGGCGGACGCATCTACCTGATCGCCCCCAACGTGGAAAACAGCGGCATTCTCTCCAGCCCGAAAGGCGACATCCTGCTCGCCGCCGGACATAGCGTCCAACTGGTCGATAGCGCGAACCCCGACATGCGGGTGGTGGTCAGCGCCGCCAACGACCAGACTTTGAACCTCGGGCAGATCGTCGCCAACAGCGGGCGGATCGGTATCTACGGCGCGCTGGTCAGTCAGCGCGGCAATGTCAGCGCCGACAGCGCGGTGGTCGGCGAAAACGGCAAGATCGTCTTCAAGGCCAGCCGCGACACTCTGATCGAGGGCAGCGTCAGCGCCACCGGGGCGGGCAAGGGCGGGGAAATCCAGGTTCTCGGCGAACGGGTCGCCATCCTCGACGGCGCCAAGCTCGACGCCAGCGGCCAAAGCGGCGGCGGCACCGTGTTGGTGGGCGGCGATTACCAAGGCAAGAATCCGGCGATCCAGAACGCCCAGCGCACCTATCTCGGCTCGCACGCCGAGATTCGCGCCGATGCGCTCGACCAGGGCGACGGCGGCAGGATCATCGTGTGGAGCGACCAAGCCACCCGCGTCTACGGCAGCCTCAGCGCTCGCGGTGGGCAAGGCGGCCAGGGCGGTTTCATCGAGACTTCCGGACATTATCTGGACGTCGCCGGGATCAAGGTCGACAGCGGCGGCAAAGGCGTGTGGCTGCTCGATCCTTACGATATCGAGGTGGTGGCGAGCGGCGGAAGCACCGTCCTCGGCGATTTCGACCAGTTTGCCGATGCGCCGGCGAGCGGTGTCTCGACGATATCCAACGCGACCATTTCCGGGGCTTCCTCGACGGTAACCCTGCAAGCGACCCACGACATCACGGTAACCGCCCCGATCGCCATGTCCGTGTCGGGCGTGGCCTTGACCATAAAGGCCGGCAACGACATCAAGATCAACGATTCGGTGAGCAGCACTGCGGGAACCATCACTCTGTCGGCCAACGATTCCGGCGGGCCGGCCAGCGGGGCGGGGGCCGTGCGGATCGCCGCCGGCAAGAGCGTGGCGAGCAGCGGCGGTACGATCAATATCAGCGCGGCGGATCTCGACCTGCAAGGCACGCTCGACGCCGGAGCCGGCGACGTGAGCATCGCGTCCACCGGTAACGGCGGCATCGGCGTGGGAACCGCCGCCGGACAAATGAGCATATCGGCTACAGAGCTGCAAGGCATGACTGCCGCCAACCTGAAATTCAACTCCGGCGGCGGCGCGCTACAAATCGCCGGCGACCTGAATTTCGGGAGCAGCGGCCTGCTGCTCAAGGGGCAATCGGTCAGCCAGTCGAGCGGAGGAATCTCGGCGAGCAGCGTGGCTCTGGATAGCGTGGCAAACACCACTTTGAACAGCACCACCAATCAAATCGGCTTGCTGTCCGGCAGCATCGGCGGCGATCTGGATTTTTACACCAGCGGCGCGCTGAACGTTAACGCGGCGTTGACGGCTTCCGGGCAAGTCAAGCTGCGCGCCAATACCGTTAGCCAAGAAGGCGCCATCACCGCCACCACCCTGGACGTCAAAAGCCTGGTGGGGAGCAATAGCGGTATGATTTCGCTGATCGGCAACAATCAGGTTTCCAACCTCAAGGCTGAACAGGCCGATAGCAACGGTTTCGGAATCTCGTTCCACAACGCCGCCCCGCTGACCATTAACTCGATCATCAATTCGTCGGTCGGAACCAACGGCGGCGCGATGGTTTCCACTACCTCGGGAAACAGTATCGCGATTGCCGGGCCGATCACCTTGACGGCGAGCGGAGCCGAGCTTGTCTTGGCTGTTCAAAACAACGCTCAAGGACCGTTTGGCGGGATAACCTGTAGCGGATCGTGTCTGGTCAGCGCCAACAATATCCAGCTTGACGCCATGCGCGGCACTACCGGTGCTTCGGGCGCGCCGCTCAAGACCCAGTCGATTGGCGGGGGGGATTTGACCCTCAAGCTGGGTAACAGCGATTATCCCTATGGGGCGCTCTACGTTGAGCATGACGGTAACGCCGCGCTGACGTCGCTGCATCTTAACCCCACCGATGTCGGCGTGAGCATCAAGGCAACCGGCAACCTGACCCTGACCAACCTGATCGATGCCGGAACCGGCACCGTGACCCTGGGGGCGGGGGGCACGTTGAGCGTGCCGGTCAACACGAGCATCAAGGGAGCCAATATCACCCTGGCGGGGAACCGCGTCAACATCGACACGGTCGGCCAAACGCCGGCGGTCATCGACGCGGGTAGCGGCGAGGTGTGGTTCAAGCCCTATGCGCTGGACGGCACGGTCGGTGTCAATGTTGTCGCCACCAAGCCCGGCACCGCCAACATGCTGGAACTGACCCCCGCTGAAGTGACCGGCGTCACTGCCGGCACGATCCGGGTCGGTTCGACACTGGCCGGAGGACTCAGCATCAACAACACCGTCAGCACTTCCGCCACCCTGATCCTCGAAGCGGGCGGCGATATTACCCAGGGCGCCAGCGGCAGCCTATCCACCACCAACCTGGGTATTCGCGCCCTGGGCAACGTCGACCTGACCAATGCCTCCAGCATAGTCGCCAATCTGGTGGCGGAAATCGGCGACAGCAGCCATCTCAACAAGAATTTCAGCTTCAAGAATGCCGGCAATCTGAATATCGGCAAGGCCATCGACGGCATGAACGGCATCTGGATCCACAACGACGGGCAGGATTACCTGCCGGCCAGCAGCAATGGCGTCATTACCCTCGATGCCGCACCGGGCGGGGCAATTTCCCAGGATGCGCTGGGTACGCTCAACGCCAAGGCGCTAAGCGTGGTCGGCAGCAATGTCGTGTTGGCCGCGGGGAACAATCAGGTGAGTGCCATCGCCGGGCGTTCGGTGAGCGGCACCAGCGGAACGGTGTTTGAATATTCGGCTGCAGTGCCGATCCATCTCACCACGGTGGGGTCGCAAAGCGGCATCAAAGTGGTCAACAGCGATGGCATTCGTAGTTCCGGCGACATCGTCCTCACCAGCATCCTCCCAGGTAACGTGATCGCCAGTGGGACATCGGGAATCACTCAAGACGATAGCAGCGGCATCCTCAGTACGGCGGGCGGCGTGTTGCTGCGCAGCGACGGCAGCGCATTGCTCGACAACTCAGCCAACAGCGTCGGCAAGCTGGCCGCCGACCTGCGAGTCGGCGGCCCCGGCGCGGGCACCCTGTACTACAAGAACAGCGGTTCCGTGGCGGTGGACAGCGTGGCCGGGACCAACGGCGTCCTCACCAACAACCGTGACGTTACGCTGATTACCGGGAGCGGCGACCTCTCGGTCAGCCAGAGCGTCAACGCCGGTACCGGCAGCGCCACCCTCAAGGCGGGCGGGGATAACAGTGTGCTTTCCATTGCCTCCGGCAAGCTGGTTACCGGCAAGGCGACTTCCAGCGCGGGGGTGACCCTGGTCGCGGATCGCGTGGATATCGCCGGCAACGTCGACGCCACCAGCAGCGGCGAAGTGGCGATCTACTCGTATACGGCGGGGCGGAGCGTCGCCTTGGGGGCGGGCGGTGCCGATGTCAGCGCGCTCACCGCTTCCGGCGGTACCCTGGCGCTCGACACTACCGAAGCCGCCAAAATCTCCGCCGCCACCCTGAGAGTCGGCAACACCACCAGCGGCGGCGCGATCACCGCCAGCGATTCCTTTACCTGGGGCGGAAGCGGCTTGCTGCGACTGTGGTCGGCGGGCGGCATCAGCACCGACAGCGGCAAGACGCTGACGTCCGCCGCACTGGAACTTCTCAGCGGCGGCGCCATAGCCGTGACCAGCGACGGCAATATCGTCCTGGGCGGCCCGGTCAGTGCCGCAACCACCGTTACATTGACGTCTCTGAATGGCGCGATTCTCAACACTACCCCCAGCCCGCTCGCGACCGCCGTCGTCACCGGAAGCCGCGTCACCCTGAGCGCCAAAACCGGCATCGGCGCCACCGTCAGCCCGATCAAGACCCACGCCGTCGAACTGGCCGCCAGCACCAGCACCAGTGGCAACATCGCGCTGCTCAACAATAGTCCGTATGCCGATCCCGCGCTGACTTCCGCCAAGGTGACGCTCAAGGGCGTCACCAACTCGGGCAGCGGCAGCGTCAGCGTCGAGAATTACGGCGAACTGAACACCGGCACCGATGCGGTGTCCGCCGGCGGTGGGGTCATCTTGAAAGCCAACAGCCCCCTGGTCATCGGCAGCGGTGGGGTCAGCGCCGGCGGCGCGGTGAGCCTGACCGCCGGCGGTTCCGGCCCGGGCAACGACCTGACGGTATCCGGCAGCGTCAGTTCGACGGGAGCGGTCACCCTTACTTCGGGCAACAACCTGACGGTAAACAGCAACATCAGTTCGACAGGCGGTGGCGTGACTCTCACCGCCAACAACAACGTCACCCTGTCCTCGGGGACCAGCGTATCGGCGGGCGGCACGGGAACCATCAGCGTCGCCGCAACCAACGGCGGTATTACCGCAACCGGCGCGACCTTGACGATTCCAGCGGGTAGCACGCCGATCGCCATGACCGCGGCTACCACCGTAACCGGCGCACCGGCGGGAGCCACCGTTACCCAGGGCACTTCGAGCACGCCCAGCAGCGGTGGTGCTGTCACGACGCCGACGTTGAGCCAGTGCACCGCCAATCCCGCTCTGGCCGGCTGTTCCACGGTCTTGCCGACGCTCAGCCAATGCACCGTCACGCCCACGCTGGCCGGTTGTTCCGCAGTGTTGCCCAGCACCAGCCAGTGCACGACGAATCCGACGCTCGCGGGCTGCTCCACGGTGCTGCCGAGTACCAGCCAATGTGTGACAACCCCCACCTTGGCGGGCTGTTCCGCAGTGTTGCCGACGCTCAGCCAGTGTACTGCAACGCCCACGCTGGCCGGCTGTTCCTCGGTCCTGCCGACCCTCAGCCAGTGCACCGCCAATCCCGCTCTGGCCGGTTGCTCCAGCGTGTTGCCGAGCACCAGCCAATGTGCGACGAATCCCGTCTTGACGGGCTGCTCCGCGGTTTTGCCGAGCATCAGCCAATGCACGACCAACTCGGCGTTGGCCGGCTGTTCCTCCGTGCTGCCCACCCTCAGTCAGTGCACAACGAGTCCTTCCTTGGCGGGCTGCTCCGCAGTGTTGCCGACCCTCGTGCAATGCGTGGCGACCCCCATCCTGACCGGCTGTTCCGCAGTGTTGCCGAGCGCCGGTCAATGTGCGGCGAACCCGACTCTGTACGGTTGTGCGGCGATTCTGCCGACGCTCAGCCAATGCCTGCTGAACCCAACCCTGGCGGGGTGCAGCGCAGTGCTGCCGGCTGCCAGCCAATGTGCGGCGACGCCGACCTTGCCCGGCTGTTCCACGGTCTTGCCGACCCTCAGCCAATGTACGGCGACGCCCACCCTGGCGGGGTGTTCCGCCGTGCTGCCGAGTATCGGCCAATGCGCGGCGACGCCGTCGCTGCCCGGCTGTTCTTTGATCCTGCCGACGCTCGGCCAATGCGCGGTGACGCCGTCGCTGCCCGGCTGTTCTTTGATCCTGCCGACGCTCGGCCAATGCGCGGCGACGCCGTCGCTGCCCGGCTGTTCTTTGATCCTGCCGACCCTCAGCCAATGCACGGTGACGCCCACTCTGGCGGGCTGTTCCACGGTGCTGCCGAGCACCGGCCAATGCGCGGCGACCCCGACGTTGCCCGGCTGTTCTTCGATCCTGCCGACCCTTAGCCAATGCACCGCGACGCCCACCCTGGCAGGGTGCTCCGCAGTGTTGCCGAGCACCAGCCAATGCGCCGCCACCCCCGCGCTGACCGGCTGCGTGGCACCGCCCCCAGCATCGCCCGACCCCTGCATCGCCAATCCCGGCGTGCCCGGCTGCCTAAGCCAGGGCGGCTCCGCACCGCTGGAGCAGGCTCTCAACCAGACCAACAACACCATCAACAACAGCAGTTCGACGTCGGCAACCCAGCCGCTTACCAATCAGCCTTCTCAGCAAGGCGGTGCGGACGGCACGGGGCAAAATCTTTCCCTGGCGCGCGGCGGTTCTTCCTCGACAGCGGAGACCTCGACCGGCAGCGACGATAAGGACGACAAGAAAAACACCCGGCAGGATGCCGTCAAGAAGGGCAGCGCAAGCGCCGAGGACAGGAAAAATGATGCTCCCAGCAAAAAACAATACTGCAATTAAGCTGCTGTTCCTGCTCGCCGGCCTGCTTGCCGGCCCGGCGCTGTACGCCGAAACGGCGGGTACCGTCACCCACCTGAGCGGGCCGTTGCTGGCGCGCAAGGCCGACGGCACCAGCAAAATCCTGTCGCAGAAATCCAATGTGGAAAGCGGCGACCTGCTGATTTCGGAAAAAGATACCTATGCCCGGGTGAAATTCACCGATAACAGTGAAATTACCTTGAAGCCCAACACCCAAATCCGCATCGACAGCTATTTGTTCGCGCAGAACAAGCCGGAAGCCGACAGCGCGGTATTCAACCTGCTCAAGGGCGGCTTGCGGGCCGTGACCGGGCTGGTGGGGAAGCGCGGCAACCAGGATAGCTACCAACTCAAGGCGCCGTCGGCAACCATCGGTATTCGCGGCACCGACTACACCGCCAGTTGGTGTCAGGGCGACGGTGCTTCGGCGGCGGGCGATTGCGGCTCATTGCCCACCGGATTGTACGTGCAGGTCAACGACGGACAGGTGGTGGTGAGCAATGCCGCCGGCGCCCTGAGCTTCATGGCCGGGCAATTCGGTTATATCCGGGACGTCGCTACCCTGCCGGTATTCCTGCCGCAAGACCCCGGCGTCAAGTTCACTCCACCGCCGTCCTTCAGCGCACCGACCAACACCCAGCCCGGCCAGCCGGCCGCCTCCGCCGGCAGCAGCAGCGAGGTGAAGAGGCTCGATTGCGAAGTGCGCTAGACATGGCGGACCACCGATGGATTTTCAATTTAAAATAATGGACTTCGATGTTCGGCGCCCTACCAGGGCGGCACAAAGGGATAAAAATATGGCGCGTTCGGCGTTGCAATGGGCGGTGGGGGGGATCTTGGCGGCGCTGGCGGTGGCGGCCCATGCGGCGGAAGACCAGGCAGTGGTGATCCCCCGTTTCGATGTCGAGCAGTACCAGGTCGAAGGCAATTCCCTGCTCGGGCGCGAACTGGTTCAACAAATCCTCCAACCGTTCACCGGCAAACAGCGCGATTTCGGCGACGTCCAGCGCGCCATCGACGCCCTGGAAGATGCCTATCGCCAACGCGGCTACAACACCGTGCAGGTGTCCTTGCCGGAGCAGGAGCTGGAGCGTGGCGTGATTCGCGTCAAGGTAACCGAAGCGCGCCTTGCCAAGGTCGCGGTCGAGGGCAACCAGTATTTCAGCACCGCCAACATCTTCGCCAGCATGCCTTCCCTGCAGGTCGGGGATACCCCGAATATCGCGCGGATTTCCAACAACCTGCGGGTCGCCAACGACAATCCGGCGAAGAAGGTCAGCCTGCAACTGCAAAGCGGCGAACGCGAAGACGAAATCATCGCCAACATGAAGGTCACCGACGAACTGGCCTGGAAAATCGGCCTGACCGCCGACAATACCGGCACCCAGCAGACCGGCGCCACGCGCCTGGGTTTGGTCTACCAATACGCCAACCTGTTCGACAAAGACCAGGTGGTGAGCCTGCAATACACCACTTCCCCGGAAAAATCCGATAAGGTCGGCATCTACAGCCTGGGTTACCGCATCCCTTTGTATGAACTGGGGGATTCCATCGACGTTTTCGCCGGCTATTCGGACGTCGATTCCGGCACCATCAGCGCCGGGGTTTACGACCTCAAGGTGAGCGGCAAGGGCACGGTTTCCGGGATGCGTTACAACCACAACCTGGGACGTGCCGGCAACTACGATTCCAAAGTGATTTTCGGGCTCGACTACCGTGCCTACAAGAACAGCGTCAGCGTCATCGACAGTCAACTCGGCAACGACGTCACCGTCCATCCTTTCAGTGTGGCATACGGCGGAACCTGGACCATCCCGGCGGGCGAGGTGGGATTCAACCTGACCCTGCTGCAAAACATCCCGGGCGGCAGCCGCGGCGGCGACCAGGAATTCAACCTGGCGCGCGCCGGCGCGCCGGTGACGTACCGGATACTTCGCTACGCCGCCAACTATGCCCAGGTATTCGGCGGCGACTGGCAATTCCGCGTGAGCCTGACCGGCCAATACACCAACGACCCGCTGGTGCCCGGCGAACAGTTCGGGGTGGGCGGGGCGACCACGGTGCGCGGCTTCCTCGAACGCGAAGTCGCCAACGACCGCGGCCACCTGTTCAACGCCGAACTCTACACCACCAACCTCGCCCCGTTATTGGGTTTGGCCCCGCTCAATCTGCGCGCCCTGGCGTTTTTCGACGCCGGCTACGTGAGCCGCATCGCGCCGTTGGCCGGCGAAGCGCAAAGTGCCTCCATCTCCAGCGCCGGCGTGGGCTTGCGCCTGGTCCACGACAAGAATCTCACCTTCGGCATCGATTACGCCTACGTCATCGACGCCGGCGGTAGCCAGTCCAAGGGCGATCAGCGCCTGCATTTCCGCATGGGGGTGTTGTACTGATTCTTCGTCCAACCTCCGCCGGCAAGCTGGAAAAGCCCTCCTGGCCTGGCTTTAAACATCATTTTGAGAAAACCAAACTTGTTGATACAATAGCGCCTTTTTCGTCAACCGAACTTTAGGGGTAATCAGGAATGCCGAGTGTACGCGTCAAGGAAAATGAGCCGTTCGATGTTGCGTTGCGTCGCTTCAAGCGCGCTGTAGAAAAAACCGGTCTGCTGACCGAACTGCGCGCCCGTGAGTTTTACGAGAAACCGACCTCCGAACGCAAGCGTAAGGCCGCTGCCGCCGTCAAGCGCACCCACAAGCGCCTGCGCAGCCAAACCCTGCCTCCCAAGCTGTACTAATGCCCCTCAAGCAGCAAATCACCGATGACATGAAAACGGCGATGCGCGCCAAGGATGCGCCGCGCCTTGGTGCGATTCGCCTCTTGCTGGCTGCCGTGAAGCAGCGCGAGGTGGACGAGCGGATCGAATTGTCCGACGAACAGATCGTCGCGGTGATCGAGAAAATGCTCAAGCAGCGCCGCGATTCGATTTCCCAGTATGAAGCCGCGAGTCGTCAAGACTTGGCCGATGCCGAAAAATTCGAGGTGTCGGTGCTGCAAGCCTATATGCCCCAAGCCCTCAGCGATGCCGAAGTGGAAGCGCTGGTGGTTGCCGCCGTGGCTTCCAGCGGCGCTGGCGGGATAAAGGACATGGGCAAGGTGATGGCCGCCGTCAAGCCGCAAGTGGCTGGTCGTGCCGACATGGGCAAGGTTTCCGCGCTCATCAAGGCCAAGCTGGCCTGATCTTCTCCTTTCCTTGATTTGGCAGCCGCGGCGCAAGCCGCAACGGTGGGGTTGAAATGATTCCCGAATCATTTATTCAGGAACTCCTGAACCGCCTCGACATCGTGGATGTGGTGGATCACCTCGTCCCGCTCAAGAAGGCTGGCGCGAATTACCAGGCGTGCTGCCCGTTCCACAACGAAAAATCTCCTTCCTTCACGGTCAGTCCGACCAAGCAGTTCTATCACTGTTTCGGTTGCGGCGCCCACGGTACGGCGATCAGCTTCGTCATGGAATACCAGGGGCTGGGCTTCGTCGAGGCCATCGAGGAACTTGCCAAGACCGCCGGGGTAAGCGTTCCTCACGAAGTCAGCGAACGACGCCGCTCGAATGAGGCACCCGGAGTCGATCTCTCCGAGTTGATGCAGCAGTCCATGAATTTTTATCGCAGCCAACTCAAGCAGTCGGAACTCGCCATCGAATACCTGAAAAAACGCGGCCTGTCCGGCGAAATCGCGGCGCGCTTCGGCATCGGCTATGCACCGGCGAGCTGGCAAAGCCTGTCCGCGGTATTTCCCGATTACCAGGACAAACACCTAGTGCAGGCCGGGCTGGTGATCGAGGGCGACGAAGGCAAGCGTTACGACCGCTTCCGCGACCGCATCATGTTCCCCATCATCAACCAGCGCATGGCGGTGATCGGCTTCGGCGGGCGGGTGCTCGGCGCAGGCGAGCCGAAATACCTGAATTCCCCGGAAACCCCGCTGTTCGAGAAGGGCAAGGAACTCTACGGCCTGCCCCAGGCGCGCCAGGCAATCCGTGAAAAGGATTGCGTGTTGGTGGTGGAGGGCTACATGGATGTGGTGGCGCTTGCCCAGCACGGCGTCGCCTATGCGGTGGCGACGCTGGGCACCGCCACCACTCCCGAACACGTCAAAAAGCTCTTGCGTCAGACCAGCAACGTGGTGTTCAGCTTCGACGGCGATGCGGCGGGCCGCAAGGCCGCCTGGCGCGCCCTGGAAAACAGCCTGCCGCTGTTGGCCGACGACAAGAGCCTGAAATTCCTGTTCCTCCCCCAAGGCGAGGATCCCGACAGTTATATCCGTGCCCAGGGCAAGGAAGCCTTCGAGAACCTCCTCGAAGAGGCGCTGCCGCTTTCGCAATTCCTGGTGCGCGAACTGGCGAGCCGGGTCGACATGCAGACCCAGGAAGGTCGCGCGCACCTGCTGCAAATGGCCAAGCCACTGCTGCAGCAGATCGGCGCGCCGACCCTGAGCCTGATGCTGCGCAAGCGCCTGGCGGAACTGGCGGGTATCGAAAAGGGTGAGCTGGAGGAACTGTACGAGTTGCGGAAAGTCGTAAAGAAACCCGTAGCAGCGCCTCGTGCCTCGCGCCAACCGGCTTCGCTGGAACGCAAGCTGTTGCGCCTGCTGCTGTATCGCCCCGACCTGGCGCGAAATTTCGACGAGGAAACCGCCGGTGGACTGAGCGAAATGACCCAGGCGGTCATCGACTTCTCCCGCGATGCAACGATTGCCAGCAGTGCCGCCGTGCTTGAGCACTTTCGCGAAAGCCCGCTGGGTAAGCCCTTGCAGGAGATTGCTGGGGAAATTCTGCAATGGGGCGACGACTTCGACGCCGACGGGGAATTTGCCGACACCCTCGTCAAATTGCGCGAAAATGCCCGCAAATCGCGGATTGACGTGCTGCTGGCGAAATCGCGCGAGCAGGGGCTGGACGCCGGTGAGAAAAATTTGCTGCAACTGCTGCTGCGCGGCAACGTGACCGTGGCATCGGAAAGCTGATGCGTTTTGGTGTATAATCCACGGTTTTTCCAATTTCTGGGAATATAGGGCTATGGCGACGGAAAACGAAAAATCTGACCTGCGACAGGGCGAAATGGACGAGCGCCGGATGCGTCTCAAGAACCTTATCGTTCTTGGCAAGGAACGCGGCTACCTGACCTACGCCGAAATCAACGATCATTTGCCGGACGACATGCTCGACGCCGAACAGATCGAAGGTGTCATCAGCATGATCGGCGACATGGGCATTTCCGTGTTCGACGAAGCGCCCGACGCGGAGGCGCTGCTGATGTCGGATGCCACCCCCGCAGTGGCCGACGAAGACGTGGTGGCGGAAGCCGAAGCGGCACTTTCCACCGTGGATTCCGAATTCGGACGCACCACCGACCCGGTGCGCATGTACATGCGCGAAATGGGTTCGGTCGAACTGCTGACCCGCGAAGGCGAAATCGAAATCGCCAAGCGTATCGAAGACGGCCTGAAACACATGATCCAGGCGATTTCCGCCTGTCCCACCACGATTACCGAAATTCTCGACCTGGTCGACAAGGTCGAACGCGACGAAATGCGCATCGACGAACTGGTCGACGGCATTCTGGATTCCGCCGACGACGTGCCGGAAGACCTGGAAGCGGCTGCCGCCATGGAAGAAGACGAGGCAGCGCTGGCCGAAGAAGTGGACGAAGACGACGACGGCAGCGCCGTGGCCGCCGCCAACCTGGCGCAACTCAAGGCCGACGCGATGGAGCGCTTCAACCGGATTCGCGAAGCCTACGCCAAGATGAGCCAGTCGCTTGCCAAGAAGGGCTACAACACCAAGCCCTACAAGGAATGGCAGGAAGAAATCTCCAACGAATTGCTGAGCATCCGCTTTACTGCCAAGCAGGTGGAAGCCCTGTGCGACGGCCTGCGCTCGCTGGTTGACGACATTCGCGGCCACGAACGCCAGATCATGGAATTGTGCGTCAACAAGGGCGGTATGCCGCGCCAGCACTTTATCAAGACCTTCCCCGGCAACGAAAGCAACTTCCAGTGGGTGATCGACGAAATCAACGGCGGCAAGGCGTATAGCGAGAAGCTGTCGCGCTTCCAGCATTCCGTCGTGGACCGTCAGGAGCGTCTCACCGACGTGCAGACCCGCGTCGGCATCCCGGTCAAGGATCTCAAGGAAATCAACCGCCAGATGTCCACCGGCGAAGCCAAGGCACGCCGCGCCAAGCGCGAAATGATTGAGGCCAACCTGCGCCTGGTGATTTCCATCGCCAAGAAGTACACCAACCGCGGCCTGCAATTCCTCGACCTGATCCAGGAAGGCAACATCGGCCTGATGAAGGCCGTGGACAAGTTCGAATACCGCCGCGGCTACAAGTTCTCGACCTATGCCACCTGGTGGATACGCCAAGCGATTACCCGCTCCATCGCCGATCAGGCGCGCACCATCCGCATTCCGGTGCACATGATCGAAACCATCAACAAGATGAACCGGATTTCCCGCCAGATTCTCCAGGAAACCGGGCTGGAGCCGGATCCCGCCGAACTCGCGACCAAGATGGAAATGCCCGAGGAAAAGATCCGCAAGATCATGAAGATTTCCAAGGAACCGATTTCCATGGAAACCCCCATCGGCGACGACGAGGATTCGCACCTGGGCGATTTCATCGAGGATTCGTCGACGCTCGCCCCGGCCGACGCAGCGATGTACGCATCCTTGCGCGAAGCCACCCGCGAAGTGCTGGAAAGCCTCACCCCGCGCGAAGCCAAGGTGCTGCGGATGCGTTTCGGCATCGAAATGAACACCGACCACACCCTAGAGGAAGTCGGCAAGCAGTTCGACGTCACCCGCGAACGGATTCGCCAGATCGAAGCCAAGGCCTTGCGCAAACTGCGCCACCCCTCGCGTTCCGAGCGGCTGCGCAGCTTCCTCGACAACGAAGCATAAAGCAGTACCGGGCCTGTAGCTCAGTTGGTTAGAGCAGAGGACTCATAATCCTTTGGTCCACGGTTCAAGTCCGTGCGGGCCCACCAACAAATAAAGGCTTCCAGTGATGGAAGCCTTTATCTTTTGTGTCTCCAGGTGCAAAATAGGTGCACTCCTCCGCGAATCGCGGTGCAAGTGAGGTGCTTATGGCGACGTTTACCAAGACCCTTTCAGGTAAATACAAGGCGACAATTCGGCGCTCGGGATGGCCGACGGTGTGCAAGTCATTTCGCACCCGCCGCGATGCTGAGGATTGGGCCAGGCGTACCGAGGACGAAATGGTTCGTGGGGTCTATATCCAGCGATCAACCGCAGAACGTCTTACCGTTGCAGCGGCGCTGGAACGTTACTTGGCCGAGGTTACTCCCACCAAGAAGGCGCTTACCCGCCGGGCGGAAATCACAAAAGCCAAGCAGCTCGTGGGGCGGCTTGGCAAGTACAGCTTGGCCGCGCTGACGCCGGACGTGGTGGCCGGCTACCGCGACAAACGCCTCGAAGAGGGTAAGGCCGCCAATACGGTGCGGTTGGAACTGGCGCTTCTCTCGCACCTGTACACCGTGGCCATCCAGGAATGGCGCGTTGGATTGGTGTATAACCCGGTGCAGCAAATTCGGCGGCCTTCTCCTGGCCAGGGGCGGGAACGACGACTGGCGCCGGACGAAGAGGTTGCGCTGATTGCGGCGGCGGAAGCCCACAGCAACCCAATGTTTGGCTGGGCAGTGAAGCTGGCGCTTCATACGGCGATGCGCTCCAACGAGCTGCTCACCTTGACCCGTGACCAGGTGGACTTGCGCCGTGGTGTGGTGCGATTGTCGGACACCAAGAATGGCAGTTCCCGAACGGTGCCATTAAGCCCGCCGGCGAGAGCAATTTTCCAGGAAGCGCTCGACTATCCAATTCGTCCTATCGACTGCAATCTGATTTTTTTCGGAGAGCCGGGAAAGGATGGCAAGCGCCGGCCATATCAATTCAGCAAACTGTGGGCGGATACGCTGAAGAAGCAGGGAATCGTGGATCTGCATTTCCACGACTTAAGGCATGAAGCGGTTTCGCGCCTCGTCGAGGCGGGACTTGCCGATCAGGAAGTCGCCTCGATCTCCGGCCACAAATCCATGCAGATGCTCCGACGCTATACGCATCTGAGGGCGGAAGACCTGGTGGCGAAGCTGGAAAAAGCGATACGTCGCTAGCGGTAAACTTCCTTGCGATTGCCGATTCGCACTACCAGAGCGCGGAGGCGGTCATCTTCAATGCGGACAACGATTCGGTAGTCGCCGACGCGGTACTTCCAGAACTCTCCAAGGCGTGACCCTTTGAGGGCTTCGCCGATGGCGCGCGGATCATCAAGCATGGCCCACGTCCATGCAGAAAAACCAGAATGCGACGCGCCACCTGCGTGTCAAGCTTGTCCAGTTCCCGTTCTGCTGCGGGATCAAGCTCAACCTTCCAGGCCATAGCGCTTCATGACTTCTTCGAGCGGCACGGTCTGAGAGTTGCCGGCGCGAATGTCGACCAAACGCTGCTCGGCAAGATATAAATCTTCCATGTCGGATATATGTTCCAGGATTGCTTCGCGAGCATAGTAGGTTTTGGTTCTGCCGGTGGCCTTGGCCAGAGCATCCGGGCGATTTTCAATTTCAGGGGGAAGTCGGATGGCAAGCATTAGTGGCTCCATGTTCCAAGTGATGTACGAGTATAGCGCCAAGGCACCATAGCCTGCTATCTGGATATCGCGTGGGTATTTATCCACAAGGTGCTGCCGCCTGATGGCCGTAAAATCGAATGTATTTGGGCGTTGCCTATTAATCAGGCAGATTAATGGAGATGCAACACCGCACGTTCGCGAACATGAGGTTTTATCCACAACTAAAAACTCTCCGGGGTCGCTGTCAACCGGGCGGTTTCAGCGATTTGCCTAAAAAATAACCGCCTGTGGATTGTCGGAAAAATAGCCATCATGGGTGATGACCTTCGCAAGCGATACCTTATGTAAGATATCACTGCTGTCCGGAGATTTCCGGGGCTGTCCACTTTAACTGTTTGAAAGAAAGTGAATAAACGATGTCCATAGGTGTCACCGATTTCAATGTGTTGGAAACTACCGGAATTTTCCGTGTCAATGCCGATTTAAAACTGATACACCACCCTTGCATTGCCCTGCCGTTTACATTGCCTGAGAAAGCTCTTGTTTACCCCTTACCATGCCCGACGCCCGTTGATGTTTTAACCGGAAGCTCTCGCCGGCAATCGGCACGATGCGCGCGTGATGCAGCAGGCGATCCAGCAGCGCAGCGGTGAGCGTCGCATCTTGGGCGAAGGTCGCATCCCACTGACCGAATGGCAGGTTGCTGGTCACGATCAAGCTACCTTTTTCATAGCGTGCTGCGATCACCTGGAAGAACAGGTTGGCTTGCTCCCGATTCATGGGCAGGTAGCCGATCTCGTCAATAATCAGCAAGCGGTAAGCATTGATCGCCCGATGCATGACGGCCTTCAACTGATTCTGCGTGTGTGCTGCAACCAGCGTCAGCAGCAGTGTTAGCGCAACAGCAATGCCTGCCCCGGAAGACAAAAGCTCTGCATAGGAAACGAGCCGACCATCAACTTCCCATTCGGTGACAGGAAACACGAGGAGCAACAGAAACAACGGCGTTACGACCATTGCGCCTTGGATTAGGGCGCGCAGCAGTAACGGCAATGCCTTGGTGTTTCTCCAGCATGTAACGATGCACATGGCGTTCATGTTTTAGCCGCCCAACGTAAAAGTGAGCGGCCTGCGCGGCTTTTTGCGCAGGTCCACTCGACTGCCGGTTTGGGCCACGGCTCATGCACACTAATTGTCATAGTGAGCCAGAGCTTTGAATGCCTTTCCGTCAGCATTGAAAAAAAGTACCTCGGTTGCGAGCTTACCCAAGACGGCTTTGTAGTAGATGGTGATGCTGTTGACGTATACAAATACTTGGATCAGTTCAAAGTGCAAGTCAGGGATACGTTGCAAGGCAGTACGCCAATACGCCCTAACCTGACCTTCCCCAGAGGTGGCTCCGTATAGCTGGACAGAATTTTCTGTTTTTTAAGTGTAGCCTTGCGGTTTATTGCCTACGCTGCTTTTTGCAGTTCAGGCAGGTTGTCGAAGTAGAACTCATCCGGCGTTTTGTCGTCAAGTGATGA
>Ga0208371_1000064_pt1 | contig 66894 bp, 54 predicted proteins | sample SubbioCR12Aug_1A_FD_184827 | JGI IMG/M metagenome (GOLD analysis project Ga0208371, IMG submission 184827) | Serpentinite rock and fluid subsurface biosphere microbial communities from McLaughlin Reserve, California, USA - CR12Aug_1A (SPAdes) | ecosystem: Environmental > Terrestrial > Deep... | reverse complement strand
GAAATGGTCGGCCTGAAAGTGCTGGGGCTGAAACGAGTGCGCATCGGCAAGGTCATGCTCGGCGACCTCCCGGAAGGGCAGTGGCGCTATTTGCGCGAGGATGAGCGGTTTTAAAAAGGCGTCGGCGGGACGGTAGAGGAAGATGCCTGTCGGGCGGCAAGGGAGATTGGCTTTTTGATCGTTCCCACGCTTATTTATCTGATAGGTCTCGTCGTTCGCTGCGCGGCTCCTCTTGTGCCCTTTAGGGTATGCGCGCCATCCCACAAAAGTGAATTTCTAGAAGCGCTCTGAATTCATCGGGGATTGCGATGGAGAGTTTCCGGATGAGCACGAAAACGCCGTGCCCACCCGGACTGATGCAGGCCGGGAACCGGCCCGCAGAAGGGTTTAACGCAACGTGTAAGTCTGCGCCTGGTTGCCGAGCAAACCGCTGTAGCTCAGTTGGCCGGTGCCGGCGGACGACCAGCCGGGGGTGGCTGGCGTCGTCGGGGTCTGCAAGGTATAGCTGGGGCTTAGCGTGAAGCTTTTCCCGGAGACCTTCGCCACGATGTCGCCGCTGTCGGCATCGACCTGCACGCTGGCCTGGGCATCGAGCTGGGTAGCACTTTGCTTGAGGCCATTGAGGTCGCTCGACCAGGGCGCCAGGTTGGTCCAGCCCAGCGCGTCGCCGTAACGCTTGATGCCGCCGCTTTGCTCGACGCCCTGCGGATCGCTGGGCAGGGTGACCGGCGTGTTGCCGTTAAAGCCCTTGCCGCCGCTGGCGAACCAGGAGGGACGCAGCAACATGCTGCCGCCCTTCCAGGACTTGACCAGGTAGCTGCCGTCGGAGCGCAGGCTGGCGGTGAGGCTGGCGTCCTGCTTGCGCAGTTGGCGAATCACGTCGTCAGGGCCATAGGCGGAAGGCACCAGGGTGACCTGCACGCCGCTCTTGCGGTAGAGCACGGTAGCGTCGGCCTGCGGGAAAATGCCGTCGGGACTGCCGGGCGCAACGGTGACCTCGCCGATGGGGCGGAAGTGATAGACCTTGCCGCCGGCGTCCGCCGGCAGGGCGACCACGCCGAAGGTGTTTTGCCCGAGCTTGCCGGTGGGGAAGCCGAGGTCTTTGGCGATGGCATCGAGCAGGCTCATGCCGAGGCGCTCGACGGGCGTATCGAGGCGCGGGCTGGACTGGTCGGTAAAATAGCCGGCGATGCTGGCGTCGAAACTGGCGGCGCTCGGCGAGGGATCGCCGCTGAGCTTGCCGTCCTTGCGCAGCGAGCCGAGACGCAGGTTGAGGGTGCCGCCCTGGCCGAGCACGGCGGTCTCGCCGGCATACACCTGATTGCCGCCGCTTGCCGGGGCGTCGGCGGCGCGCACGGCGCGCCCGAAAACCCGCTCGGCGCGGGTGGTGCCGGACGCCGTCGTGGCAGCAGTCGCCGTGGCCGAAGTGGTCGCGCAGCCCGATTGCACGCTGACCGAGACGGCGGGTTCGAGTTTCTTGACGGCATAGCTGAAGGAATCGGCGACAAAGACGTTGCCCGAGCCGTCGACAGCCATGCCCCTAGGCGTAGCGAATCCCGACCCCAGCGTCGTAACGGTGGTGGTGTCGTCGGCGCTGATCGTGATCTTCTTGACGGCATTGTTGTTGGAATCGGCGACAAAGACGTTGCCTAGGCCGTCGACAACAATGCCGATTGGTCCATAAAGTCCCGAAGCCAGCAGGGTAACGATGGTGCCGTCGGTGCGGATCTTCTTGACGGCATTGTTGTAGTAATCGGCGACAAAGACGTTGCCCGAGCCGTCGACGGCAACACCCCTAGGGTTCTTAAATTTCGACCCCAACACGTTGGTGTTGCCGCCGGCGCTGATCTTCGTTACACCACCGACATCGGCGACAAAGACGTTGCCCGAGCCGTCGACGGCAACGCCCGTTGGGTAGTTAAATCCCGACCCCAGCGGCGTGACGGTTTTTCCGTCGGAGCTGAACTTCTTGACGGCATCGTTGCTGGCATCGGCGACGAAGACGTTGCCCGAGCCGTCGACGGCAACACCCCAAGGATTGTTGAGCCCCGAACCCAGCGGCGTGACGTTATTGCCCTCGGCGTCGAACTTTCTAATGCCATTGTAATCAGTGACGAAGACGTTGCCCTTGGTATCGATGGCAACGCCGGCCGGGAAGAAAAATCTCGGCCCCCAGGGCTTGATCGACCATTCCCCCGTCACCGGCGCGAGTTGCAGAGCGCTCGGCGTCGCGCAGGAGGTAATGGTATTGCCGCCTTGCTGCACCACCGGAATCACGCTGGTGCTGTTGACCGACACGGTGGCGCCGCTGACGCCGCAAATGACGGTCTTGCCGTCCACCGTGCAGAAACTGACCTTGGCGTCCTGGTTGGCGTCGCCGCTGATGGTGATGAGCGGGCCGCCCGTGCCAAGCTGGACTGTCTGGGTGGTGCCTTTGGCAACGCTGGTGCTGCCGCCGCCGGTCATCACCGGGGGCGGGGGCGGGGCGCTGCTGCCGGACGAAGGTGAGGAACATGTACCCGCGGCCTTGATGGTCATGGCGCTGGAGCCGACATCGGCGCCACCGCCAGTGGGCGTGACGTAGAAAGTGATGCCGTGCCCGACATCGCCGACCACCGGGGTATAGGTCGTGCTTGAAGAGGGTTGGGCGTGGTTGGTCGTGTCGTACCAATAGACGGCAGCCCCGCTGCCGGTATAGCTGCCGGTGAGCAATTCGCCCACGCAACCGGTGCCGCTGATGGTGACGCCAGAGACGGCCGCGATGGCGCTGGCGGAAAAGCTCGCCGCGAGGGCGGCGGCAAGTAGTTTCAAGGGAAATGCGCGAGTTTCCATAAAATCTCCGTTGGTCATGATGAATCCCGATTGACGCCAATCTTCGGCTGGATTTTCCGTTCACCCCGAAATAAGCGGTTCCGCCGATGTTCGGCGGCAAGGAGGAATATTTGGCCGGAAAATGGTTGCGTTTTGTCAACAATCTCTCTTTCAAGCGGGTGGAGTATAGCGCAACCCGCGATGCACTTCAGTCGTGCCCGGTCAAATTGGACCGGACAATCGCACCATGTGGGAGAAAGGGGAAACGACATAGTGCGATTGCAGCCCGCAATCATTCCAGCCCGCCCACCTGCGCGGCCTGGCTCCCGCCGGACGCCTCGACATCGACTCGCAAGGCCTGCTGGTGTTCACCCAGGACGGGCGCATCGCCAAGCACCTGATCGGCGCATGTTTGAAGTGTTGTGCTTGGCACCCCTCCCCGAGGACGACGGCGAAAAAATCCGGGCATTGCGCACGCGTTTTCAGTTGAGCCAGCCGGTCTTGGCGTCGGTGCTGAATACCAGTCTATCGACGGTGCGGCAGTGGGAGATCGGCAACAAACATCCCCGTGGCCGTCGCAAAAGTTGTTGAATCTACTGGAGCGCAAGGGGATTGAAGCGCTGATTTGAGCATTGTGTAGCACTGGAGAATCCAGCCCACCTTGGCGAGATTACCGCGCGGAAATGGAAAAAACGTGGTTGTTATTGCCAACAGCTTCCGTTCTATGAGTGTTTGAGCTAGGCTTAGTCCATTGACTAAGTCTTAAACGGGGGTGCCATATGAGCAAAATCATTAACGTGCATGAAGCCAAAACCCATTTTTCTCGTCTGCTGGAGCAGGCGCACGCTGGGCAGGAGATTATCCTGGCCAAAGCCGGGAAACCCTATGCGCGCTTGCTACCGCTGGCTGCGGTGCCTGCCCGGAGGCAACCGGGAAGGTTGGCAGGCAAAGTGGGCGATGCCTTTTTCGAACCTTTGCCCGAGGATGAACTGGCCGCCTGGGAAGGACGATGAAGCTGCTGCTGGATGCACACGCGTTGTTGTGGTGGTTCACCGACGACACCCGGCTCCCCGCGACGGCGCGGCAAGCCATTGCCGACGAGCGAAACGAAATTTTCGTAAGCGCCGCCAGCGCTTGGGAAATCGCCACCAAACAGCGTATCGGCAAACTGGAGGAAGTGCCCGAAGCCGCCAGACGCTTTGCGGAACTGGTCGAGGCCGATGGGTTTTTACATTTGCCGATAAGCCATCTTCACGCTTTGCGGGCGGGAGGCTATCCCTCCTCGCATCGGGATCCGTTTGACCGCGTGTTGGCGGCGCAAAGCGAACTGGACAGCCTGGTGCTGTTAACTTGCGATCCGGCTTTTGCGGATTTTCCCTGCCAGACTTTCTGGTAGCAAGTGGCGCAAATACAATACCGTCGTCACCCTGAACCCCCGAATTCGGCGGAGTCGATTACGTTTGATGTCAGGTGAAATACGCAGTTGGGTTTAATGAAGGTTGGGTTGGGCGCGGCCTTTTGCGCCGTAACCCAACAGGGAGCTTCGCCCCAAAACCTCCTTCGATCAGCCCAACTTACATCCTGAAATTTTGATCGTTCCCACGCTGGAGAGGCTGTGAAAGTATTCCCTCTCCATCCGGTAAAATAGGCCATCACATGCTGCCTCCCCGAGGAACCGATGACGACGCGCCGCTACAAGACCGGGCTGGATCGCCGCGAGCAGATGGTACTGCCGCCCTGCCTGGACGACTACATCTGTGCCGACAACCTAGCGCGGGCCATCGACGCCTATGTCGAGGGCTGCGATCTCGCAGCGCTGGGCTTCACCCACACCTTGGCCCCCAAGCACGGGGCCGGCCAACCCGCCTTTGACCCAGCCGACCTGCTCAAGCTCTACCTCTACGGCTATCTCCATCGCGTCCGCAGCAGCCGCCGGCTGGAGGCGGAGGCGCGGCGCAACCTGGAGTGCATCTGGCTGCTCGGCGGACTCGTGCCGGGCTACAAGACCCTAGCTGACTTCCGCAAGGACAACGCCAAGGCGCTCAAGGCCGCAGGCCGCGACTTTGCCCTGCTGTGCAAGGCCGCCGGGCTGTATGGCGGTGAACTGGTGGCCATTGACGGCAGCTTTGTGCGCGGTAACGCCAGCAAGGCCAGCATTGATACCCGGAGCCGCCTGGAGAAAGAGGGCGAACGCATCGAAAAGCTGATCGAAGGCTATCTCGCCGGACTGGACAAAGCGGACCGCGAGGGCGCCGAACCGCCCAGCGAAGACCCTGCCCTCAAGGACAAGCTCGCCCACCTGCGGGAGCGGCAGGCCGACGTCCAGGCACGCCGCCGCCGGCTTGAAGAAAGTGGTGAAGGCCAGTTTTCCGGCACCGACCCCGACGCCCGCCTGCTCAGCAAGAATGGTCAAGTAGTGGCCGGCTACAACGTACAAATCGCCGTCGATGCCAAGCACAAGCTGCTGGTTTGCAGCGAGGCCGCCCAGGACGGTAACGATGCCGCCCAACTTGCCCCTATGGCCGTGGCGGCCAAGGAACTCCTAGGCGTCGAGTTTTTGCAGGCCGAGGCCGACGGCGGCTACTACAGTCAGGCCCAGATCAAAGCCTGCGAAGATGTCGAGGTCACCGCCTACGTTGCCATCCCCAACAAAAGCCGCCTGCAACGCGAGGAAGGCCGCTTTGCCCGCGAGGACTTCCAGTACGACGCGCAAGCCGACCGCTACCTCTGCCCTGCCGGCCAGTCCCTAGTCCCACAGGGCCGCCAGGAGAAGCGCGGCGAGGTGTACATCCACTACGCTGCCCGCGCCTCCGGCTGTCAAGATTGCCCGCTTCGGGCGAAATGTCTCCCGGCCAAGACCCCTTATCGCCAGCTCAACCGCTGGGAGCACGAGGCCGTGGTCGAGCGTCACCGCGCCAGAATGCAGGTGGAAGGCACGGCCAGGATGCGAAGCCGCGCCGCGCTGGCCGAGCACCCCTTCGGCACCTTCAAGCTCTGGTTCGGCTGGACCCACTTTCTGGTACGGGGGAAAACGAAGGTCGGCGGCGTGCTGGGGCTGATGACCCTGTGCTACAACTTGAGGCGGGCGGTCAACCTACTCGGCGTCGAGGCCCTCATCGCCCTGTGCCGAGTGCGGGCGGCTGCATGAAGGGGCCACCTTTTAGCCGTCCAATCGCGGCGCGGAGGGGCCACGCGCCGCCCCGCTAAACTGATGCGGCGAGTCTCCCCAACCCGGCCCCGGTGCATTTAATCCCCCTCAAAACAGCAATATCCAAAACCAAGTCCTTTGCGAGGTTTGAATACTTTCACAGCCTCTGGAGCGTGGGAACGATTCTATCCAGTCGCCGATGTGGGCAACCTGCGTTTCGCCGGTTGTCCAGCGGATTTCCAGTATGCCGGGTTCCGGCACCCTGTCCCCTTACAGCGACTTCTGAAACTGCGAGACCAGCAGTTTCAAATCCCCGGCGGTTTTCGAGAGGATGTTCACGGTGATCTGTTCCAGTCCCTTGATGCTCAGGGAGTTGTCGTCGGAAAGTTCGGCGATTTGCTCCATGGTGGCGACGGCGGCGTTGGTGGAGCTTTCCTGGCGCTGCACCATGTCGGCGATCTGGCCGGCCATGGCGGTGGCGTGACGGGTCGCTTCCATGATCTGGTCGAGGCTGCGGGTGTTGGCCTGGCTCAATTCGGTGCCGCGTTGCACTTCTTCGGCCACGCCGTCCATGCTATGCACGGCGAATTGGGTGTGTTGCTGGATGTCCTGGATGGTATGGGCGATATCTTCGGTGCTGTTGGCGGTGCGTTCGGCGAGCTTGCGCACTTCGTCGGCCACCACCGCGAAACCGCGTCCCTGTTCGCCGGCGCGGGCGGCTTCGATGGCGGCGTTCAATGCCAACAGATTGGTCTGACCGGCGATTTCCTTGATGGTGACGCTGATTTCGCCGATTTTCTGGATGGCGTCGTTGAGATTGAGGATGGTGCCGCGCGACTCGTTGACCATTTCCGCGACCTTGGTCGCCGAGGCACGGCTGTCTTCCATGTGGTGGCTGCCTTCTTCGACCAGGGTGCGGGTCTGCTGCGCCGATTCGACACTTTGCCCGGCGTTTTCCGCGACGTGGGCGAGCGATTCGCTTAAGCCCCGTACCGAGGTGCTCGACGCGGCGGCCTGGGTGGCTTGGTTCTCCGAGCGGGCCAGCACTTCGTGCATTTCCTGGCGCAGCCAGGTGCAGATGCTTTCCATGGTGTTGGCGGAAACCAGCACGTCAGCGATGATGGCGCGGGTGTTGATACGCATCGATTCGATGGATTGCAGGAGGTGGCTGAATTCGTCGCCGCCGCCGAATTCCACCTGCTTGCCGTAATTCCCTTCGGCGAGCAGTTCCAAAGTGGCGGTGGCGTTGGTAAGTGCGGTGTCCATGCGCTGCACCAGCACGAAATAGGTCGCCAGGGCGATCAGCACGCCTGCGCCGGCCATCAGGCCCGCCCCCAGCGGGCTGCCGGAAAATCCCAGGAAACCCAGGCCGCCCAGCAACAATGCCTGGAGGAACAGGCTGATGCCCAGCCGCGCCTTGAAGCTCAACAGGCTGCGCCGTCCTTTCAGCGTGCCGGTGAGGGTGGCGCGTTTTTCGCGCACCGCGCGGTAAAGGTTTTCCGCGGCGCTGACTTGGTCGCGCTGCGGGGTATTGCGCACCGACATGTAACCGACGGTGCGCCCGTTGTCCTTGATCGGCGTGACATACGCCTCGACCCAGTAAAAATCGCCGTTCTTGCAGCGGTTCTTGACGATGCCGCGCCACGGCTGGTTGGCCTGGATGGTTTCCCACAAATCGGCGAAGGCGATCTCCGGCATGTCGGGATGGCGCACCAGGTTGTGGTTCTTGCCGATCAGTTCTTCCATCGAAAACCCGCTGATATCGACAAAAGCCTGATTGGCGTAGGTGATGATGCCTTTCAGGTCGGTCTTGCTGACGATCGGCGTGCCGGGCTTGAGGAAATGTTCGGTGGTGGTGACGGGGAGATTGGTTTTCATTTGGCGCAGCCCGGTAAACTGAATGGGGCACCGGACAATTCCGGTGAAACATTGGCCGGATTTTAGTCCAAAAAGAAGCGCAAGGGCGGGAGGCAGCTAGGTTTTTTTGGGATGTTCAACGCAACTCGGCGAGCAGACCGGCGATCATCCGTTGCGCCTGGTGGGCGTAGCCGCCGCCGAACAGGTTGAAGTGGTTGAGGACGTGATAGAGGTTGTAGAGCGTTTTGCGCGTCTGGTAACCGGGAGCGAGCGGCCAGGCGGCTTGATACGCGGCGTAAAAACCGGGCGGGAAGCCGCCGAACAGTTCGGTCATGGCAAGGTCGGCCTCGCGGTCGCCGTAATACACCGCCGGGTCGAAAATCACTGGTTTGCCGTGGACATCGGCTGCGTAGTTACCGCCCCACAAATCGCCGTGGAGCAGCGCAGGCAGCGGCTGATAGTCGGCAAACAGGGCCGGCAGGGCATCCAGCAGTTTTTCACCGCCACGCAGCAAGGATGCGGACGCGCCGTGGCGTGCCGCCAGATCAAGCTGAAAACCCAAACGGCGGGTACGCCAGAATTCAATCCACTCCGTTGCCGGGGTATTCTCTTGATGCGTCGCGCCGATCACGTTGTCACGCCGCCAGCCGAAAGTCGGGGCGGTGACGCGGTGCAGCGCGGCAAGTTGTTCGCCGAGACGGCGCGCTATTTTTTCGCCGCCTTGTCCGAATTCGATGTGCTCCATCACCAGATAAGCCGTGCCTTCCGCCACCCCGTGGCACAGTGGCTGCGGCACGCGAATGGTCCCGGCCCCGGCGAGTTCGCGCAAGCCCTCGGACTCCGCCTTGAACATGGCGAGCTTGGCTGCCTCGTTGGTCTTGACGAACCAGCGCTGTCCATCGCCTTCCACCACCAATACCGCATTGATGCAGCCGCCGCCCAGCGCCCGCCGCGAGGCGATGTGGAAGGGCTGGCCGGTCGTGGCGGAAATATCGGCGGCGATGGCTTGCCAGAGGTTCATGGCGATATTTCACACAATTTCTGCGCACCTGCCAAGACCCTCGGCCAGACGCGCGGCCAGTCGGGTTGGGCGCTGGCCTTTGCCATCAACCTCCGACCAGGACAAAACCTTGATCTTAATAAGGGATTCCCCGATAGCCACGCAAAACATATAAAGTTATAATTATCAATTATTTACAACAGCAGACACCCCTCGACGCCATGAGGCACATCAAAAAACCTGGGAGCATCAGGCGATCAAAGGCAAGAAAGTGAATTCTTAACGAATGGGGATGGAAAACGACAATTCACCGGTGAAGACCGGCCCGCCGGCTAGCGTCATGGTCGACACCACCCGAACGGCGTGCTGCGATCTGCCGGAGGTGCCCGGATTTCCCGAGACCAATTATCGCTCGCGCGCAACGCATACATGAATCACGAACCACCGCGAATGGGGCTTCCGCGCCCCCTGCATACCCCCGTCTTTTCAATAATGACGGCATCGATTCTTAAATGGAGATAGTCATGTTGCCCAAGAAACCCTTTGATTCCTGCAGGCACCTGTTGGGGACCCTGTTCCTGGCGGTACTTCTGTTCTGCTCATTTGTCGCGCCGGCCAAGGCCGTGATCAATGTCAGCGTTGCCCCGGGAGGAACGGTGGATATCATGATCGATTCGGTCGTGCCGAGCCATTCTGGCGGATGGGGGGCATTTACCTACCTTGCGCTGGACGGCCCCTTTGCCAAAGGAACGACTTCCCGCGCCACGATGAACGGGATCGCTGTGTACACCTGGGGGGATGGGACTAATAATTTTAATGCGACAAGCCCAAATAACCGGGTTTGGACCGGTGGCGAGGCACTTCGCTACACCAACGACGGCACCGGCCTCGGCACCACCGTGTTCGTAAGCGCCGCCTGGGGCAACGGCATGGACACCCAGGCGGAAACGATCAACATCCAGATCACCAATGACGGTGCCTCGGTTGTGTCGATCAACATGATGGACCCCAGCCCGACCGTGTCCAGTTCCGTGCGCTGGCAGGTCGTGTTTGATAAGTCGGTCACCGGCGTAACCGCCGGCAATTTCCAACTCGTGGGTGGGCCGACTGGTACCGCCATCACCGGCGTCTCCGGCAGCGGGGATACCTGGACCGTGACTGCCAACACCGGCAGCGGCACCGGTATCTTGGGCCTGAACATGATCAACTCCACCAGCGTCCAACCTCCGGTTCTTGGCCTGACGTTTACCGGGGCATCCTACAGTTTTCAGAATTATCCGACCATCGTCACGAACCCGGCCAACGTGACGATATCCTCCGGACAGAGCGCCACGCTCACGGCTACCGTTGGCAGCAGGACCGCCAGCAGCACCGACAAGATCTACTACCAGTGGTATAACGCTCCCGTCGGTACCAAAGCCAACCCGGTTTGCGCCCAGGGTAATACCTCGACCAGCCCCAAAGCCATCAGTTGCACGGTTGGCCCTCTCACTGCGACCCCGGCTAACGGTTACTGGGTCGACGTCTGGAACAACGACCCCTGGCACAACACCAGCACCGATGGCAAGGTAACGGTCACTCCGCCCCCCAGCGTAACCGCTATCTCGCCGACCGCCGGGCCTACCGCAGGCGGTACTGCGATAACCATCACCGGTACCAATTTCACTGGCGCCACCGCCGTCACCATCGGTGGCGTAGCGGCGACCAGCGTTACCGTGGTGGATACCACCACCATCACCGCCACCACCCCGGCAGGAACGGCCGGCGCGGCGAATGTGGCCGTTACCACGCCTGCGGGAACTGGCACGGGAACTGGCCTGTTTAGTTATGTCGCCGCCCCGACCGTCACAGCCATCAGCCCGTCCGTAGGACCGACCACGGGCGGCACTGCGGTAACCATCACCGGCACCAATTTTTCCGGCGCCACCGCGGTCACCATCGGCGGCGCGGCGGCGACCAGCTTCACCGTAGTGAATGCCACCACCATTACCGCGACTACGCCGGCAGGAACAGCCGGCACGGCAAACGTAGCCATCACCACTCCCGGTGGCACGGGCACCGGAGCCGGCCTGTTTACTTATTTCGCAGCCCCCACTGTTACGGGGATCAGCCCATCCGCCGGCCCGATTGCGGGCGGCACCACGGTGACCATCAGCGGGACTAACCTGACTGGCGCCACCGCCGTTACCATCGGTGGCGCAGCGGCGACCGGGATCACGGTGGTGAATGCGACCACCATTACCGCCACCGCCCCGGCAAGGACGGCCGGCGCGGCAAGCGTAGCCGTTACCACGCCCGGCGGCACCGGCACCGGAACCAGCCTGTTTACTTATGCCGCGGCCCCCACCGTCACAGCCATCAGCCCGTCCACCGGACCGACTGCGGGCGGCACAGCGGTAACCATCACCGGGACTAACCTGACCGGCGCCACCGCTGTCACCATTGGTGGCACAGCGGCGACCGGGATCACGGTGGTGAATGCGACCACCATTACCGCCACCACACCCGCAGGGACGGCCGGTGCAGCAAACGTAGTCGTTACAACGCCCGGCGGCACAGGTACCGGAACCGGCCTGTTTACTTATGCCACTGCCCCCACCGTGACGGCAATCAGCCCCACTTCCGGCCCAATCGCAGGCGGCACCACTGTAACCATCACCGGCACCAATTTCACCGGTGCCACCGCCGTCACCATCGGTGGTTCAGCGGCCACCGGTGTCACGGTGGTGAATGCCACCACCATCACCGCCACCACCCCGGCAGGAACGGCCGGTGCGGCAAACGTAGCCGTCACCACGCCCGGCGGTACCGGCACCGGAACCAGCCTGTTTGCTTATTTCGCAACTCCGACCGTTACAGGCATCAGCCCGTCCGCTGGGCCGATTGCGGGCGGCACCGCGGTAACCATCACCGGCACCAATTTCACTGGCGCCACCGCCGTCACCATCGGCGGCGCTGCGGCCACCAGCATATCCGTGGTAAATGCCACCACCATTACCGCCACCGCACCGGGAGGGACGGCCGGCGCGGCAAACGTAGCCGTTACCACGCCCGGCGGCACGGGCACCGGAACCGGTCTGTTTACTTATGCCGCGGTGCCCACCGTTACAGGCATCAGCCCATCCACCGGGCCGACTGCGGGCGGCACCGCGGTGACCATCACCGGGACTAACCTGACTGGCGCCACCGCCGTCAGCATCGGTGGCGTAGCGGCGACCAGTGTCACGGTGGTGAATGCCACCACCATTACCGCCACCACCCCGGCAGGGACGGCCGGCGCGGCAAACGTAGCCGTTACCGCGCCCGGCGGCACGGGTACCGGAACCGGTCTGTTTACTTATGCCGCGGCGCCCACCGTTACAGCCATCAGCCCGTCCACCGGACCGACTGCGGGCGGCACAGCGGTAACCATCACCGGGACTAACCTGACCGGCGCCACCGCCGTCACCATCAGTGGCGTAGCGGCGACCGGTGTCACGGTGGTGAATGCCACCACCATCACCGCCACCACCCCGGCGGGAACGGCCGGCGCGGCAACCGTAGCCGTCACCACGCCCGGTGGCACCGGCACGGGAACTGGCCTGTTCACGTATGCTGCCGCCCCCACCGTCACAGGCATCAGCCCGTCCGCCGGGCCAACCGCGGGCGGCACCACGATAACCATCACCGGCACCAATTTCACCGGCGCCACCGCCGTCACCATCGGCGGCGTAGCAGCTACCGGTGTCACGGTGGTGAATGCCACCGCCATTACCGCCACCGCACCGGCGGGAACGGCCGGCGCGGCAAACGTAGCCGTTACCACGCCCGGCGGCACCGGCACGGGAACCGGCTTGTTTACTTATGCCGCGGTCCCCACCGTGACGGCAATCAGCCCCACTTCCGGCCCCGCCGCGGGCGGCACTGCGGTGACCATCACCGGTACCAATTTCACCGGTGCGACCTCAGTCACCATCGGCGGCGTAGCGGCGACCGGGATCGCGGTGGTGAATGCCACCACCATTACCGCCACCGCACCGGCAGGAACAGCCGGCGCGGCAAGCATAGTCGTTACCACGCCCGGCGGGATAAGTACGGAAGCCAGTCTATTTACCTATATCGCCACGCCGACCGTCACCGGTATCAGCCCGTCCACCGGGCCAACTGCGGGCGGCACCGGGGTAACCATCACCGGGACTAACCTGACCGGCGCCACCTCGGTAACCATCGGCGGTGCTGCAGCCACCAGCCTATCCGTGGTGAATGCCACCACCATCACCGCCACCACCCCGGCAGGAACGGCCGGCGCGGCAAACGTAGCCGTCACCACGCCCGGTGGCACCGGCACGGGAACCGGCCTGTTCACGTATGCCGCCGCCCCCACCGTCACAGGCATCAGCCCGTCCGCCGGGCCAACCGCGGGCGGCACCACGACAACCATCACCGGCGCCAATTTCACCGGCGCCACCGCCGTCACCATCGGCGGCGTAGCAGCTACCGGCGTCACGGTGGTGAATGCCACCACCATTACCGCCACCACCCCGGCAGGGACGGCCGGTGCGGCAAACGTAGCTGTTACCACACCCGGCGGCACGGGTACCGGAACCGGTCTGTTTACGTATTTCGCCGCCCCCACCGTTACAGGCATCAGCCCGTCCGCTGGGCCGATTGCGGGCGGCACCGCGGTAACCATCACCGGCACCAATTTCACCGGCGCCACCGCCGTCACCATCGGCGGCGCGGCGGCCACCAGCATATCCGTGGTGAATGCCACCACCATCACGGCCACCACGCCGGCGGGGACGGCCGGCGCGGCAAACGTAACCGTTACCACGCCCGGCGGCACCGACACGGGAACCAGCCTCTTTACTTATGCCGCAGCCCCCATTGTGACGGCAATCAGCCCCACTTCCGGCCCAGTCGCAGGCGGCACAGCGGTGACCATCACTGGCACCAATTTCACCGGTGCCACCGCAGTCACCATCGGCGGTGCTGCTGCCACCAGCCTATCCGTGGTAAATGCCACCACCATTACCGCCACCGCACCGGGGGGAACGGCGGGGGTGACAAACGTAGTCGTTACCACGCCCGGCGGCACCGGCACGGGAACCGGTCTGTTTACCTATTTCACTGTGCCGATCTTGCCGGCAGCCAACATCCGGGTGAACAACCAGTCGGCCCCCCATAAGATTGTCCTTATCTTCAGCGAGAATCTCGCGCCCGGCACCATTGGTACCGGTGCGGACTGGACAGTCACCGCCAACGGCGGCACCCCGATCTATAGCGTCGCCACTGTTGCGCTGGCGAACGGCAATGAGATCACGCTGACGCTCAATGCCGTCGACCTGAGCGACCCGACCACCTACATCACCAACGGTGCTGTTAACGACCACATCAAGGTTACGCCGCCGAGCACGTTGACCAACACGACCAACCACGCCTACGCCACCGGCCAGGTTACCGAAGCCGGCGCAACCCATACGCTGGACACCACCGCGCCAACCCTGGCGGCCGTCGGCACCAGCGCCCCCACCAGCAGCGGCGGCACCCTTGCCGCCACGGCTAGCGAGATAGCCAAAGGCTACTGGATCGCCGTGGCGAGCGGTGCTACCGCCCCGACCCCCGCCCAGATCAAGGCCGCCGTCGCCTATGGTGGTGTAACCATCGTCGCAAGCGGGAGTGGCGCACTGCCCGGAGGGGCAGCCGGCAGCATCACGCTGAACGGCCTGGCCGACAGCACCGGCTACGATATCCACGTCATGGCCGAAGACGCCGCCGGTAATGCCACCGCGGCGATCTCCAGCACCACCATTACCACCGCCGCCCCGCCGGCAGCCCCCTCGAACAGCACTACTACGCTGCCTACGGGTGGCGGCGCCGCATCGCCGCTTGCCGGCCAGACCGTGGTCGTCACCGACAACGGCAAGGAGGGTTCCAGCATCACCCTGCCGACAAAGACCACCTCCGGTGGCACCACGTCGGGCAATGCCGTCAATGTCACCCTGCCCGGCACCGGCACCGTCTCGGCAAGCAGCAGTTCCGAGGGCACCAAACTCGGCGTGACCAGCGTCACCCTGCCCGGCGCCACCGCGCCGGTCAGTACCGTCACCGTCGACCAGGGTAGCGCCAGCTTTACCGCCACCAAGAGCGGCCAAGCAGTGGCCGGCCTGAAGAACGGCATCGTGGTGGTTTCGGGTAGCGACACCAGCCAGGTCAGTGTCGATACCACCGGCACTGCGGCCAAGATCGGCATCAAGTCGAGCGACACTATCGTCGTGCCGAGCGGCGCGCAAAACGTGTCCGGCACCAGCGTCGACTTGCCGGCACCGGACGCCGGCAGCGCCGCCAAGCCGGTGAGCGTCAAGATCGGCAGCCAGGAAATCAGCGTCCAGGCGCAGCAGTCCAACACCACCATGACTTTCAAGGTGATCGACATCGACGGCGTCAAGACCCCGGTGGTGGAAGTCACCGGCACCGCGCAAGTCTCCAGCAGCGGCGACAATCAGCCCATCGTCAGCATCAGCGGCAACGTGGTGCGCAGCGGCACCCAGAAGTGCAACACGGTGGTGCAGGCCAGTTCCGCCACGGGCAACGATGCCGTGCAGGTGATGACCTGCTACGTCATCCTCGACGTCGGCTCGTTCTCGGCCCTGAAGGGCGGCAATGGTTTCGCCGCGATCAAGGACGGCATCGTCTGGGCCGGCGAGACCGCCGAGTTCGACAAGAGCGGCAAGGTCGTCGCTGCCTATCTCGGTAGCAAGGAAGGCACCTCGGCTGCGGTGGGTGACGACATCGTTCCCGGCGGCGGCAAATTCACCGCCGCCAGTTACCGCAACAGCGCCTTCATCCCGCGCCTCGCCGGCACGCCGCTACGCCTCAATGGTGCCAAGCTCGACGAGAGCATCTTCAAGGTGCTCAGCCAGGCACTGGGCGCCGCTACCATCCCGGCGACGCCCAGCCAGAGCGCCCAAGGCGTCCTGTCTTTCCAGCTCGGCAGCGACCAGATCAACGCCATTCCCACGCGCCGCATCCGCGTCGATACCAGCCGCGCCGATGGCGTCAGCGTCAGCACCGAAGGCAACATCGAAGTGGCGGGCGGCGGCCTGGTCACGATATTCGCCCCGAGCGTGGGCGATCCCCAGGTGTTCGCCGCCAAGGTGGCTCAGGCGCTGCCCGGCGCAGCCAGCGAACAGCGCTGGAACGGCAGTTGGAAGATCGCCGCCGCCGATGGCACCCGCTACGTGGGACGCCCGGCGTGGAACAGCCGTGCCCGGTCGGGCGACGCTGCCTTTGTCGGGATCGGCGACAACGTTCTGTATAACGACGGCAGCTACAGCCAGATGCTGGTGGCGGATTTCGATGACTACACCACCTTGCAAACCACCTTCGCCAACGAACTCGGTGACGCCAGGCTGACCGTGGTGCCGCGCCTGGATGGCACAGCCCTCGCAACGGTAAACGGCAAGACCTATACCCTGGCGCCGCAGTGGAAACTGCTCGACGCCGCCCAGGCCGCCGCCAAGCCGGCGTGGTGGGTGGACGGCGGCATGGTGTACATCAAGAACGCCGACGGGACGGCACAGGGATTCAGCGTGATGTAGGAGCGACCTCCCGGTCGCGAACCCGGTGGCAAGGACAACCGGCGTTTCCGTGAGGGGCGCCGGTTTTTTTTGCGAAGAAGGCACCGTCACGCCGGTCGATCATGAGTTCTATATTTTCCACAATAGAGAACGCAAGTTCTATAAAATAACCCTGTCTGCTTACCCTTAAACGGATTCCCCCATGAGCAAGGACCTGGAATATCTCGGCAAACTCCGCGACTATTACGCTTCGCACCGCATCCTCCCGTCCTTCGCGGGGATCGGGACGCTGGTCGGGATGAAATCCAAATCGGCCGTGTCGGCGATGGTGAAACGCCTGATGGAGGCCGGGTTTCTCGACTATGCGCCGGACCGGCGCCTGCAGCCGGGGAAAGCCTTTTTCGAGCGGGAAATCCTCGGCAGCGTGCGCGCCGGGCTGCCCCAGCCGGCCAACGACAGCCCCGGCGACGTGCTGACCATCGACGAATATCTCATCGAAACGCCGTCGCGCACCGTGCTGCTGTCGATCAAGGGCGATTCGATGGTCGACGCCGGGCTGCTGCCGGGGGATACCGTGGTGGTGAAGAAGGGCGCGCCTTCCAAGGCCGGCGACATCGTGGTGGCGATTGTCGACAACGAATTCACCGTGAAATATCTCGCCCACGACAAGGCCGGTTTCTTCCTCAAGCCGGGGAACCGCGCCTACCCGCCGATTCGCCCGCACGATCATCTGGAAATATTCGGCCTGGTGGTGGGGTCGTTCCGCAAATACTGAAAACGTCCGGTTGGGCCCGCCCCTTGTAATTTCCCAAATTAGCCTCATTTAGCCCTTGTATTTTTGGGTATAATTCCACGTTTGCCATTGCAGGAGGTTGTCATGCCGATTTACGAATACCGTTGTTCTTCTTGCGGTTCCCAGAAAGAACATATGCAGAAGATGAGCGATCCCCTGCTCACCACTTGCCCGGAATGCGGCAAGGAAACCTATGCCAAGATGCTCTCCGCCGCCGGCTTCCAGTTGAAGGGTAGCGGCTGGTACCAGAGCGATTTCAAGGGTGGCTCCAAGCCCAAGGAAGAGGCCGCGCCGCCCTGTGCCGGCGGGGGTTGTTGCTGCGCCAACTAAGTTCCGGCGCGTCCCGCGGCGCGCCGCCGGGCGATTTCACAGGTTTTCCACATGTTCAAACGTTATTTCATTACCGGCCTGCTGATCTGGGCGCCGCTGGGCATCACCGTATGGGTGCTGCGCTTCCTGATCGGCTCGATGGATCAGAGCCTGCTGCTGCTGCCCGAGCATTTGCGCCCGGAAAGCCAGTTCGGCGTTTCGCTGCCCGGCTTGGGCGTGGTGCTGACGCTGGGGGTGATATTCCTCACCGGGGTGCTGACCGCGAACATCGTCGGGCAACGCCTGATCCGCTTCTGGGAAGGTCTGCTGGCGCGCATTCCGGTGGTGAAGTCGATTTATTACAGCGTCAAGCAGGTCAGCGACACGCTGTTTTCCGGGAGCGGCGACGCCTTTCGCAAAGTCCTGCTGGTCCGTTATCCGCATCCCCAGGCCTGGTCGCTGGCTTTCCAGACCGCCGGGCCGGGCAGCGTGAGCCGCAAGCTGGACGGCGAATACGTGGGGGTGTTCATTCCCACCACCCCCAGCCCGGTGAACGGCTTTTATTTTTTCGTGAAGAAAAGCGACACCATCGAGTTGGACATGAGCGTCGACGACGCGCTCAAATCCATCATCTCGATGGGCGTGGTAGCCCCGCCGGAGAAGGACGCCGCCGTTGCCGGGGATTATGCGGGTGACTGAAAAGATGGGTACCTCTAGAAATTCACTTTTGCGGGATGAAGCGCAAGGAGCCGCGCAGTGAGCGACGAGACAACACGCGATAGCCTGTTGCGGCGGAGACTAACCTGCGCAGCAGGTTATGTCAGAGCCACATATCGAGTGGATAGGCGAGGAGCGAACGAGCACGCGACGCCGCGATTCGCCCGCAAAATGGATTTATAGAGGCACCCACCATGACCGATGTGCTGAAAACCCTAACCGACCACCGCTCCATCCGCCGCTATAGCGAGGAACCGCTGAGCCCCGCGCAGATCGACAAGATCGTTCTGGCCGCGCAGGCCGCGCCGTCCTCGATCAACGGCCAGCAGGTGAGCATCGTGTGCCTGCAGGATGGCGCCGCCCGCCAGCGCGCCGCCGAATTGTGCGGCGGCCAGCCGTGGATTGCCCAGGCTCCGGTATTCCTGGTGTTTTGCGCGGACTTTCACCGCGCCCATCTGGCTGGCGCCATGAACGGGCGCGAGATGGCGATTTGCCAGAGCGTCGAAGCCTTGCTCGTCGGCGCCTGCGACGTCGGCCTGGCGATGGGCAACGCGATTGCCGCCGCCGAATCGCTGGGGCTGGGCATCGTCCCCATCGGCGGGGTACGCAGCCAGCCGCTGGCGCTGGTGGAACTGCTCGAACTGCCGCGCTACGTGTTCCCGATTTGCGGCCTGGTGGTCGGCCATCCCGCCGACCATTCCGCGCTCAAGCCGCGCCTGCCCAAGGCGGCGGTGTTCCACCGCGAGAAATATTGCGCCGACCAGCAAGCCCTGATCGAGGAATACGATCCGCGCCTGGCCACGCACATGACGGCGGCCACCCATGGACGGCTGACCAAGACCTGGTCGCAGACGGTCGCCGAATTCTACGATCACGTGTATTTCCCTGAAATCCGCGCAGCCCTGGAAAAACAGGGCTTCGCTTGTAACTAACCACTTTCCGACTCAACCTGACTTCATAAGAAAATTATGCGAACTCATTACTGCGGCGAACCCAACCTCAACCACCTGCAACAAACCGTGACCCTGTGCGGCTGGGCGCATCGCCGCCGCGACCACGGCGGCGTCATCTTCATCGACCTGCGCGACCGCGAAGGTCTGGTGCAAGTCGTGTGCGACCCGGATCGCGCCGAAACCTTCGCCACCGCCGAGAAAATCCGCAACGAATTCGTCCTGAAAATCACCGGCCTGGTGCGCAACCGCCCGGAAGGCACGGTCAACCCCAATCTCTCCACCGGCGAAATCGAAGTGCTGGCGCACACCATCGAAATTTTGAACCCCTCGCTGACCCCGCCGTTCCAACTGGACGACGAGAACCTCAACGAAAACGTGCGTCTCACCCATCGCTACATCGACCTGCGCCGCCCGCAGATGCAAAACAACCTGAAGCTGCGCTACCGCGTCGCCAAGACCCTGCGCGATGCGCTGGACGGCCACGGCTTCATGGAAATCGAAACGCCGATGCTGACCCGCTCCACCCCGGAAGGCGCACGCGACTACCTGGTGCCGTCGCGCGTCCATCCCGGCCATTTCTTCGCCCTGCCGCAGTCGCCGCAACTCTTCAAGCAACTCCTGATGGTGTCGGGCTTCGACCGCTATTTCCAGATCGTCAAATGCTTCCGCGACGAAGACTTGCGCGCCGACCGCCAGCCCGAATTCACCCAGGTCGATATCGAAACCTCGTTCATGGACGAAAAGGCCATCACCGCGCTGGTCGAGGACATGATCCGCAAGCTGTTCCAGGGCGTGATGAACGTCGAACTGCCCAACCCGTTGCCGCGCCTGACGTATAAAGAAGCCATGGCCCGCTACGGCTCGGACAAGCCCGATCTGCGCGTCACCCTGGAACTCACCGAACTCACCGACATCATGAAGGATGTGGATTTCAAAGTATTCAGCGCCCCCGCCAACTCCGGCAACGGCCGCGTCGCCGCGCTGCGCATCCCCGGCGGCGGTGAAATCAGCCGCGGCGAAATCGACGCCTACACCCAGTTCGTCGGCATCTACGGCGCCAAGGGCTTGGCTTACATCAAGGTCAACGACGTCGCCAAGGGCCGCGAGGGCCTGCAATCGCCGATCGTCAAGAACCTCCACGACGCCTGCCTGAAAGCCATCGTCGAGCGCACCGGCGCCACCGACGGCGACCTGATCTTCTTCGGCGCCGACAAGGCCAAAGTGGTCAACGAAGCCCTTGGCGCCCTGCGCATCAAGGTCGGCCACGAACGCGGCCTGGTGACCGGCGCCGCCTGGGCACCGCTGTGGGTGGTCGATTTCCCGATGTTCGAGTACAACGACGACGAAAAGCGCTGGGACGCCCTCCATCACCCCTTCACCGCGCCGATGGAAGGGCACGAGGATTACCTCTCCAGCGACCCCGGCAAAGCCCTCTCCAAAGCCTACGACATCGTCCTCAACGGCTGGGAAATCGGCGGCGGCTCGGTGCGTATCCACCGCCAGGAAGTCCAGTCCAAGGTATTCAGCGCCCTCAACATCAGCGCCGAAGAAGCCCAGGAAAAATTCGGCTTCCTCCTCGACGCCCTCCAATACGGCGCCCCGCCCCACGGCGGCCTCGCCCTCGGCCTGGATCGCCTGGTCACCCTGATGGCCGGCGCCGAATCCATCCGCGACGTAATCGCCTTCCCCAAAACCCAGCGCGCCGCCTGCCTGCTCACCAACGCACCGAACACGGTGGACGAAAAGCAGTTGAAGGAATTGCACATCCGCTTGCGCCAGCAGGTGCAGACGCAGGTTGAGGTGGAGAAGGGCTGATTTTGGTAGGGTGCAATCCGCGCTAGCGCATTGCACCGGATGGAACATGCGGCGGATTATGGCTGGCGCCTAATCCGTTGCCCTACGAGCTGTCGCCACGGTCAAACTTTGATTCAGTCACGAAAATCTTGTGCAGTAACGCATGCGATTGCTTTCGGACTGGGATGAACACGGATTCAGGTCAGTTGAGTCAGTCATGCAACGGCGCGTAGCGCAAATACTACACCATCAATGTTTTTATATACCCAATAAGGAGTATATGGCGAAAATTTGGCTATTTTTGCCATATACTTACGACGCATAACTTAAGGAGAGAAACAATTGGATAATTTGCTTGAAAACACCATTCGGCAAGCCACGGCGAGCATCGGAGCCGACCCGGACGGATGGGACAAACCGATGTCGAAAGCGGAATTTGAACATTTCATGAAATTCGACAATAACGATAGATCAATAGAAACTGTGTACCTCGGGCCGAGTGATGACGGAAATAAAATTCTCTGAACTGATAGCAACCATAAGAAATATCGGCGACGCCATCATCGCTAGGTCGGACAACAAGGTCACTTGGGCGGCAAATTGGGAAACTACACTTCGCGGACACTACGAACCCTTCAAGGAAAAAGCCAAAAAAGAAAACACCAGAGACCCGAACGAACTACTGGATAGGCACAAGGTTGGTGCCTGCATGATGATTTCGATTTTGGCGACACGCCCGCTCAGGACAGTAGATGACAGTCGTCCGACTCCACGATGGGAAACCGTCAATCAAAGGCTTTCGCTGTATATCGGTATTTTCATTTTTCGGCGATACGGCGTAGAAGACGCCAAAGACAGCGGTGACAAAGATGCGCTGACCATGCATACCGCCAGCTTCAATATGCCATTTCCCATCAACAAGGACGGCTCCTACGAAGACCAAACCGTAAGAGCGCTCTATGAGGCAACGATGGCTCAAAGGCTTGATGTTTTCATCCTTGCAAACCTGTTATTTCTGCTCGACACCCATCATCGCGCAACCTACGCGCCATAACCAGCCGGGTGGGCACGGCCTTTTGTGCCCACGCGGAAAAGCGCTAGCGTCTTCCGCCGCAAGGAAAGCTTCATTTCCCGCAAATCGCCCGTTGATTTGCCTCTGTGACAACTTGAAAGGACTGCCATGAATGCGGTTCAGGAAAAAATCGAATTGTTGCGTACCGTCGCGCTTGATGAGGTGGCGGTGGATCGGATGCTCGACAAGCTGTTGCATGTCGTTCGTGGCCAATATCGCGAAAAGCAGGATCATTACAATCGCCTACTGGCAGAGTTTGAATCCTGCTACCACCTCGAATCCGCCGAGTTCATGCGCAAGTTTCAGGCTGGCGAACTCGGTGACGACATGGACTATTTCGAGTGGTCCGGCTTGATCGAGATGCGAGAGCAGGTCAACCGCAAACTCGCCCAACTTCAAGCCCATTGATGATGCGCGACGCGGCGGATTACGTCGAGGAAATCCGGAGATTCCCACCATGCCCAAACGCAGCGACTTCGTTGACTTCGTGATCGACCAACTGGCGCCGCTCGGGGCGGTGCGGGCCAAATCGATGTTCGGCGGGTTCGGGGTGTACCTGGACGAGTTGATGTTCGCGATCATCGTCGACGACAGCCTGTATTTCAAGGTGGATGCGCTCAGCCGCGAGGAATTCGCAGCGTTGGGCTTGCAGCCGTTTACCTATGCGGCGCGCGGCAAGACGGTGACGATGCAGTATTACGCGGCGCCGCCGGAGGTGTTTGAGTCGCCCGAGGCGATGCACGACTGGGCGCAACGTGCCGTCGGTGCGGCCTTGCGGGCCAGGAAAAAGTCCTGAGTCCGGCAAAGCACCGCCCCATTGCCCCTCACCTGATCGCCTCCCTGAAATGATCCGCATCACGCCGCAAATCGCTCTCGACGAACGCGAAATCCAACTGCAATTCGTCCGTGCTTCCGGGCCGGGCGGGCAGAACGTCAACAAGGTGTCGAGCGCGGTGCAACTGCGCTTCGACGCGGCGCATTCACCCTCGCTGCCGGAGGACGTGCGCGAAAGGTTAATGCGGCTGGCGGGGAACCGCCTGACCAACGAGGGCGAGATCGTGATCGACGCGCAACGCTTCCGTACCCAGGAGCGCAATCGCCAGGATGCGACCCAGCGTTTGGTCGAGTTGATCCGTCAGGCCAGCGTGAGACCCAAGCCGCGCGTCGCCACCAAGCCGACCAAGGCGTCGCGAGTGCGCCGCCTGGAGTCCAAGCAGCGGCGCGGCTCAATCAAGCGCGGGCGCGGCGCGGTAAGCGGCGACGGCGGATAGCGCAGGCGCCTCCCGGTGCTTTTCTCGGGGATGACGCGCCTCTGCCTGGGGTGCGGTTCCCGCCGTTCATCCTGTCATGTAAAACAAACCCCCTGGATGCATTAAAAGGTTTGCCATTGTCATATTTATTGGCTATGCTAACGACATATGCCATTTCCATATTTTTGGCGAATCCGAAGGTCATCCGCGAAGCGGGAGGTTCCAATGCATGCAACCAGAATGGCAGTGGCGATGGTAATCCTGGGATTGTTGGGCGGGTGCGGTGAAGTGGATGAGCACTTGATCGTCAGGGAGCACAAGACCAAGGCCGCCGACATGTGCAAGTACGACAAAGGGGTCAAGGAGATCCTGGAAGCCAACGGCGCGAATTTCACCGCACGCTGCAAGAGCGGCATCATCGTCGCGGGTATCGCGCAGCTTTAATTTCGGTTTTTCAGTTCTCCCCCAGGCGCGTCTGCACCCCCTTCGGGTAGGCGGCAATCCCTCGTCCGGGTGCTATGATTCTCCCCTTGTCTTTTGGGAGAAGCGGCCCGTGCCCCTTCAGCGTTTCATCTTGTCGTTAGTCCTGCTCCTGGCATGGAGCGCCGCCGTGCGGGCGGGGACTTTGCCCGACGGCTTCGTTTACCTGGACGAGGTGGCGCCTGCGGTGCGCCAGGATATCCGCTATTTCACCCGCAATAATTTCCTCGGCGATCAGGTGGACGGCTATCTCAAGCCGCGCGCCATCCTCGCTTACCCCGCCGCGCAAGCCCTGCAAAAAGTCCAGGAAGAGTTGCAGCCGTTCGGATTGGGGCTGAAGGTTTTCGACGCTTACCGCCCGCAACGCGCCGTCGATCATTTCGTGCGCTGGGCTAGGGACTTGGCGGACCAGCGCAACAAGGCCGAATACTATCCGCGCGTCGCCAAGTCCAATCTATTCAAGGAGGACTACATCGCCGAGCGTTCCGGGCATAGCCGCGGTAGCACGGTGGATTTGACCCTCGTTGCGCGGGATGGCGAGGAAATCGACATGGGCGGGCGCTTCGATTTCTTCGGCCCGGAATCCTGGCCGGCCTCGGCGGCGCCCAACGCCGGGCAGCGCGCTCATCGCCTGCTGCTCCGGACCTTGATGACGAAGCACGGCTTTGCGCCCTACCCCCAGGAATGGTGGCATTTCACCCTGAACAACGAGCCGTTCCCCCAGACCTATTTCGATTTTCCCGTCCAGTAACCGCCGTGCCGCAAACCTACAAGATCCCCGTTTCCGTGCTGGTGGTAATTTACACCGCCGCCAGGCAAGTGCTGCTGCTGGAGCGCGCCGACCATCCCGGCTACTGGCAATCCGTGACGGGCAGTTGCGACCCCGGTGAAACGCCGCTCCAGACGGCGATCCGCGAGGTGGCCGAGGAAACCGGCTTGGATGCCACCCAATACCGGCTCAGCGACTGGCAGCACCAATACGAATTCGAAATCTTCACGGAATGGCGGCACCGCTATGCGCCGGGCGTCACCCGCAATACCGAGCACGTATTCGGCCTGGAATTGCCCGCCATGGAAACGGTGCGGCTGGCGCCGCGCGAGCACTTGAATTATTGCTGGCTGCCGGTGGAAGAGGCAAAACAGAAAGTGTTTTCCTGGACCAACGCGGCGGCATTGGAGAAATTGATCCAGCCGGGTTAACACTCGGCACGTTTCGTGCATAATTACCCGCTTATGTTTGTTTACCGACAGTGAGTCACGCTAGACATGAATACCACCGCATACCCGTTTTCCGATTACCAGAACCTTTCCGACGCCGAATGCCAGAGCCGCATCGAGGCGGCCAAGGCCAGCCTGGGCAAGCGCCTGGCGCTGCTGTGCCACCATTACCAGCGCGCCGACGTGTACCGCTACGCCGATTTCACCGGCGACTCGTTGAAGCTGTCGCGTCAGGCGGCCAATTCCGAGGCGGATTACATCGTGTTTTGCGGCGTCCATTTCATGGCGGAGGTGGCCGACATTCTGTCGCGTCCCGAACAGGTTGCCATCCTTCCCGATCTCGCCGCCGGCTGCTCGATGGCCGACATGGCAACACTCACCCGGGTGCGCCGCGCCTGGCGCGAACTGGCGAGCGTGCTCGATCCCGACCAGCACGTCACGCCGGTCACCTATATCAATTCCTCGGCGGACCTCAAATCCTTCTGCGGCGAGCACGGCGGCATCGTGTGCACCTCCAGCAACGCCCCGAAAATCCTCGAATGGTCGTTCAGCCAGCGCGACAAGGTGCTGTTCTTCCCCGACCAGCACCTGGGGCGATGGAGCGGCCACAAGATGGGCATTCCGCTCGACGACATGGTGCTGTGGGACTGGGACCAGCCGCTGGGCGGCCTCACGCCGGAGCAGATCGACAAGGCCAAGATCATCCTGTGGAAAGGCTTTTGCTCGGTACACCAGATGTTCCGCCCGCAGCACATCGACCAGTTCCGCGCGACTTATCCCGATGGCAAGGTGATCTCCCACCCGGAATGCTGTTACGAGGTGTGCGAGAAATCCGATTACGTCGGCTCCACCGAATACATCATCAAGATCATCGCCGAATCCGCGCCCGGCACGCGCTGGCTGGTGGGTACCGAACTCAACCTGGTCAACCGCCTCGCCGAGGAATTCAAGGAGCAGGGCAAGATCGTCCAGTTCATGGCGCCCACCGTGTGCATGTGTTCGACCATGGCGCGCATCGATCCGCCGCATCTCGCCTGGTGCTTGGAAAACCTGGTCGCCGGCCAGGTGGTCAACCGCATCACCGTGGCGCGCGAGGATGCCGAACTCGCCAAGGTGGCGCTGAACCGGATGCTCGACGCCTCCTGACGCGCCTTTCCTGCCGCGGTACCACTTGAAATCGCCCATCCGGGCGATTTTTTTCGCCACCAGAACGCGAAATCCGCTATTGAAAACGCTAATGGAATCATTGGAAATTTTAGTTTTGCAGCCCTTGTAATATATAAGTCATCTATATAACATAGGAAATTCGCGGGTCGATTTTCACGTCACTGCACCGGTTTATTAGAAGAATTCTATCTCATTGACTTTAAACACACTTCGAGGGGTTTTTTGATGTCACACAAACATATGGTAACGATCGACGGCAACGAAGCCGCCGCTTACATCGCTCACCTGACCAACGAGGTGATCGCGATTTACCCGATCACCCCGTCGTCGCCGATGGGCGAAAATTCCGATCATTGGTCGGCCCATGGCATTAAGAACCTGTGGGGTACCGTGCCCGAGGTCATCGAGATGCAATCCGAATCCGGCGCGGCCGGTGCGGTGCACGGCGCTTTGCAGACCGGCGCGCTGACCACCACTTTCACCTGCTCGCAGGGCTTGCTGCTGATGATCCCCAACATGTACAAGATCGCCGGCGAGTTGACGCCCTTCGTCATGCACGTCGCGGCGCGCTCGCTGGCGGCGCAAGGCTTGTCGATTTTCGGCGACCACAGCGACGTGATGGCGGCACGCTCCACCGGCTTCGCCATGCTGTCCTCCAATTCGGTGCAAGAAGCCATGGACATGGCGCTGATCTCCCAGGCCTCGACGCTGGAAGCGCGCTTGCCGATCATGCACTTCTTCGACGGCTTCCGCACTTCGCACGAAGTGGCGAAGGTCGAGCAAATCCCCCATGACGTGGTGCGCGCGATGATTCGCGACGATCTGGTGCAAGCCCACCGCGCCCGCGCCCTGAACTCGGAAAACCCGGTGATCCGCGGTACCGCGCAGAACCCCGACGTGTATTTCCAGGGCCGCGAAACCGTCAACACCTTCTACAACGCCATGCCGGAAATCGTCCAGGCCACCATGGACAAGTTCGCCAGCCTCACCGGCCGCCAGTACAAACTCTATGAATACGTAGGCGCGGAAGACGCCGAGCGCGTCATCATCATCATGGGTTCCGGCGGAGAAGCCGTCGAGGAAACCGTGCAACACATGACCGCGCGCGGCGAAAAGGTCGGCGTCCTCAAAGTCCGCATGTTCCGCCCCTTCGCCGCCGAGGTATTCCTCGCCGCCCTGCCGCGCACCGTCAAGACCATCGCCGTGCTGGACCGCAGCAAGGAGCCGGGCGCCGACGGCGAGCCGCTGTACAAGGACGTGGTCACCGCCATCGCCACCTACTTCACCTCCGGCGGCAGCGAATTTTCGCAAATGCCGCGCGTGGTGGGCGGTCGTTACGGCCTGTCGTCGCGTGAATTCCGCCCCGGCATGATCACCGGCGTATTCGCCGAACTGGAACGCAACACCCCCAAGAACAATTTCACGGTCGGCATCATCGACGATGTCACCCACCTCTCCCTGTCATGGGACGACGGCTGCCGCATCGATTCCGGCGAGGGCGTGATGCGTTCAATGTTCTTCGGCCTGGGTTCGGATGGCACGGTGGGCGCCAACAAGAACACCATCAAGATCATCGGCGAAGAAACCGACCTCTACGCCCAAGGTTACTTCGTTTACGATTCGAAAAAAGCCGGCGCGGCAACCATATCCCACCTGCGTTTCAGCCCCAAGGCGATCCATTCGCCCTACCTGATCGGCAACAACGAAGCCGGTTTCATCGGCTGCCACCAGCCGATCTTCCTGGAACGCTACGAGATGCTCGACCATGCTGCCGAAGGCGCGGTGTTCCTGCTCAACTCCGCGGTTCCGGCGAATAAGGTGTGGGATACCCTGACCCGCAAGATGCAGCAGCAGATGATCGCCAAGAACATCCAGTTCTACACCATCGACGCCATTGGCATCGCCAGGAAGACCGGGATGGGCGCGCGCATCAACACGGTGATGCAGACCGCCTTCTTCGCGATTTCCGGGGTGCTGCCGCGCGAGGCCGCCATCGAGTCGATCAAGGCCGCCGCGCTGAAGACCTATGGCAAGAAGGGCAAGGATGTCGTCGAACGCAACTACCAGGCTATCGACGAAACCGTCGCCAACCTGCACAAGGTCGAGATTCCCGCCACCGCCACCAGCAACTTCGAAATGCCCGACCCGGTGGGCAGCCACGCACCGGAATTCGTCAAGCGCGTCACCGCCGAAATCATGGCCGGGCGCGGTCACTTGCTGCCGGTATCGGCGATTCCCGCCGACGGCACCTGGCCGGTCGACACCGCCCAGTGGGACAAGCGCAACCTGGCGCTGGAAATCCCGGTGTGGGACGAAGACCTGTGCATTTTCTGCGGCAAGTGCCCGTTCGTCTGCCCGCATACCGCGATTCGTTCCAAGGTGTTCCCTGCCGACCTCGCCAAGGAAGCCCCGGCCGCCTTCAAGCACATCCAGGTCAAGGGCAAGGAATTCGAAGCCGGTATGCACATCAGCTACCAGGTCGCGCCGGAAGACTGTACCGGCTGCGGCCTGTGCGTGGACATCTGTCCGGCGGTTTCCAAGACCGACCCCAGCCACAAGGCGCTCAACATGAGTCCGCAGGCACCGCTGCGCGATCAGGAAAAAGCCAATTTCGAGTTTTTCCTGAAGCTGCCGGAATTCGACCGCACCAAGCTGCGCATCTCCACCATCAAGGGCGCGATGGTCATGCAGCCGTTGTTCGAATTCCCCACCGCCTGCGTGGGTTGCGGCGAAACGCCGTACATCAAGCTGGCCAGCCAGTTGTTCGGCGACCGCATGGTCGTCGCCAACGCCACCGGCTGCTCGTCGATCTACGGCGGCAACCTGCCGACCACTCCGTACAGCACCAACAACGACGGACGCGGACCGGCCTGGGCCAACTCGCTGTTCGAGGACAACGCCGAATTCGGCCTGGGCTTCCGCCTCACCATCGACAAGCAGAACCAGTTCGCCACGGAACTGCTGGTCAAGCTGCAAGACCAGATCGGCGCCGACCTGGTCGCAGCCCTGAGCAACGCCGATCAGTCCGATGAAGCCGGCATCCAGCAACAACGCGAGCGCGTGACAACCCTCAAAACCAAGCTCGCCACGCTCGACAGCGCCGAAGCACGCAACCTGACCAGCGTCGCCGACGCGCTGCTCAAGAAGAGCGTGTGGATCATCGGTGGCGACGGCTGGGCCTACGACATCGGCTTCGGCGGCGTGGATCACGTCCTCGCTTCGGGCCGCAACGTCAACATCCTGGTGCTCGATACCGAGGTCTATTCCAACACCGGCGGTCAGGCCTGCAAGGCCACCCCGCGCGGCGCCACCGCCAAGTTCGCGGCGGGAGGCAAGCCCACCGGCAAGAAGGATCTGGCCCAGATCGCCATGAGCTACGGCCATTGCTACGTCGCCCACGTGGCCTACGGTGCCAAGGACATTCATACCCTGAAGACCTTCCTGGAAGCCGAGTCCTTCGATGGCCCGTCGCTGATTATTGCCTACAGCCCCTGCGTGGAGCACGGTTTCGACATGTCGAAGCAGCACCAGCAGCAGGAACTGGCGGTCAACACCGGCCACTGGCCGCTGTTCCGCTACGACCCGCGCCGTGCCGACGAAGGCAAGAATCCGCTGCAGATGGATTCGGCCAAGCCCTCGGTATCGTTCAAGGAATTCGTCAAGAACGAGCCGCGCTTCCGCGGCTTGGTCCAGGCGATGAACAACGACGAAAGCGTCCTGGCACGCCACGAAGCCGACATCCAGAAACGTTTCGCCTTCTACGAGCACATGGCCGCCGAGCACGGCAAGAAGGAAAAACACGGCAAGGAATAAGCTTTTCCTGAGTTGAATCGAGACGCCGCACGGGCAACCGTGCGGCGTTTTTTTATGCGGGAAGGAAGGCTATACGGAAGGAAACAGCGGGATACAGGCAGTCAACGTTAGCGATCACAATCGAACTCAAAACCAGTTTTCCAGACGTAGTCCGGAAAAGTTCTCGAAATCCACGGTGTTGCGCGTTACCAGAACAAGTTCATTGATCGCCGCGATGGCGGCGATTTCCCCATCGGCACGCGGCGCCGGCTTGCCCATTGCTGCCAGCCGAGCGCGCTCCCGCCCCAACCACAAGGCACAATAATGATCGTAGGGTAATAGAACGAAATTGCTCAGAACCCCTTCCAGCCAGGAATCCAGCATGTCGCGCTTGGGGCAGGGCGGCAGGCGACGGATGCCGAAATTCAACTCCTCGACAGTGGGCGCTGCTACGGCACATCGAAACTGAAGCGCCGCCAAGCGCTGCTCCACGAGCATACTGGGTTCGCGCTTGGCCAACTCCGAAAGGACATTGGTGTCGAGCAGATACCCGATGTTTACCCCCACGCAACCTCCCGCCCGGGAAGGTTGTCTCGCAAGTCAGCGAAATCGGCATCCACCGGAAACTCTATGCCATGTGCCAGCATGTTCTTGCGCCAATCCTTGGCGAAATCGACGAATCCCGGACGCGGCTCCGTCAACCGTGCATATTCCTGTCCGGAAAGCAGCACCGCCACCGGTTTGCCGCGCCGGGTGATGTGAACCGTCTCTCCTGCCTCGGCCTGCTGGACGATGCGAGGCAAATGGTTTTTGGCATCGGCGATGGAAACTTCAGACATAATCAGCCCCTAGATAGCTACATGGATAGCCATTCTAATCCCCCTCGGCGGAAATCGGCAATCCAGATGGGGGAGATGACGACTGAAATCCGTATGTCCCCCTCTACGGCAAGATTTCCCCTTGTGGTAAAGTGGCGCATTGAGTCATTTATCTGTTAGAAGAGTTGACCGCCATGAATGCTGCCGCTTCCACCCCCCTGAATCCCAACGGCTTTCCCGCCGCCATCGAGCACCTCAGCCAGCACGCCCCGTTCGATCTGATGGAAGCCGAGCATCTCCGGCAACTGGTGGAAGGGCTGAACCTCGGCTATTACGCCAAGGGCGAAGTGATCGTCTCCTCGCAGCAGGGCGATGCAACCCGCTACTTCATCATCAAGCAGGGCGTAGTGCTTTCCGAGCAGGGCTTTTCCCGCGACGAAAAGGAAAACACCAGTTGGGAACTCACCGAGGGCGAGTCCTTTCCCTTGAGCGCGCTGCTTTCCAAGCGCTCTTCCTCCAGCACCTATACCGCCAAGGAAGACACTTTCTGCTACGAACTGGATGCCCGCGATTTCGCCAAACTGCTCAGCGTCAGCACGCAATTCCAGGATTACTGCACGCGCCGCATGGCGCATCTACTGGAACAATCCAAGCAGGCCATTCAGGCGCAATACGCCAATTCGAGCAGCGGCCAGCAGTCGATGAACACGCCGCTCGCCAACATCGTGCGGCGCTCGCCGGTGACCTGCGCCCCGCAAACCCCGGTGCGCGAAGTGCTGGCCACCATGCACGACCTGGGCATCGGCTCGATGGTGGCCACCGAAGCCGATAAACCGGTAGGCATTTTCACCCTCCACGACGTGCTGAACCGGGTGGCCCTGGCGGAAATCGACCTGGAAAGCCCCATCATCGCGGTGATGAGTACCGGCCTGACTTCCCTGCCGCCCACCGCCGCGGCTTACGAGGCGGCGCTGGTGATGGCCAAGCAGGGCTTCCGCCACGTGCTGGTGACCGACAACGACAAGCTGGTCGGGGTGATTTCCGAAAAAGACCTGTTCACCCTGCAACGGGTGGGCCTGCGCCAGATCAGCGCGACGATCCGCAACGCCGCCGACCTCGCCACTCTCCAGCAGGCTGCCGGCGACATCCGCCAACTCGCCCACAACATGCTGGCGCAAGGCGTCGCGGCTGAACAACTGACCCAGTTCATTTCCACCCTTAACGACCTGCTGACCGAGCGCATCATCGAGTTGGAATGCCACGACGCCGGGATCGCCGACAGCCCGCTGTGCCAGTCCGGCATCTGCTGGCTGGCGCTGGGTTCGGAAGGCCGCTTCGAGCAGACCCTCAACACCGACCAGGACAACGGCCTGATTTTCACCGTCCCCGAAGGCGAAACGGCGGAACATATCCGCGCCCTGCTGCTGCCGGTCGCCAAGCGCATCAACGACGCCCTCGACGCCTGCGGATTCCCGCTGTGCAAGGGCAACGTGATGGCCAGCAACCCGGAATGGTGCCTATCGCTGGACGAATGGAAGGACAAGTTCTCCGACTGGATCTTTCGCGGCGACATGCCGGTGCTGCTCAACGCCTCGATCTTCTTCGACTTTCGCGCCCTCTACGGCAAGCGCGAACTGGCCCAGGAACTGCGGAGCTGGCTGAACGACAAGATCAAGGACAACCGCCTGTTCCTCAGGAACATGACCCAGAACGCCCTGGGCAACCGCCCGCCGCTCGGACTGGTGCGCGATTTCGTGGTGGGCGAAGGCAACAAGCTGGATCTCAAGTTCAACGGCATCACGCCCTTCGTCGATGCCGCCCGAATTTTCGGCCTCGCCGCCGGCAGCGCGGAAACCGCCACCATCCGCCGCCTGCGCGCCGCTGCGGAAAACTGGCACATGGAAGAAGGTGAAGTGGAAGGCTGGGTGGAGGCGTTTCTCTACATCCAGTTGCTGCGCCTGCGCCTCCAGCACGAACAATCCGAAGCCGGCCAGGAACTCAGCAACAAGGTCGATCCCGACACCCTCAACAACCTCGACCGGCGCATCCTCAAGGAAGCCTTCCGCCAGGGCCGGCGCATCCAGTCGGTACTGGAGAAGTATTTCCAGTTCTAGGGCGCGAACGGCAGCCGCGACCGTAGCGTCGGCGAGCCATCAGAACCAACCCCGGAAATTGAAGTCCCATGGATACATCGAGCGGCCCAGATAAAGGGCGTCTCGATGAGCGGAAAACCTGGATGTTTTTCCTATTGGAGTTACCTCCAAACCCTTTTTCCAGGAGGACATCATGTCAATTTCCAGCGTTACCCCCAACCCGCCGCCCAATACCAGCCAGGTATCCCAGGCGGGTTCCGCACGTAGCGATGCGGCCGGCGCCTTGGCGGTCGAAAAAATGCAGGTGAATGTTTCGATTGTGCAGGCTTCGTACGAAGTGTCGATCGGCACGCAAAACGAGCCAATGCAGATGCTCTTCAAAGCGGCGATCAACGGCCTCAATGAAGCCCTGAAGCCGATGCTCGGCGACAACGCCATTCAGAACACGATGAATCAGGACAACAGCCCGGAAGGAACGGCAAGCCGCATTGCCGGCCTGGCAACCGGCTTTTTCGGAGCTTTCCAGTCACTGCATCAGGATCAAGACCAAGCGACCGCCGCCACCAATTTCCTCAATGTCATTCAACAAGGCATCGACCAGGGCTTCAAGGAAGCGCGCGGCATTCTGGATGGATTGGGGATATTACAAGGCGATGTGGCCGGCAACATCGACAAGACCTACGCGCTGATTCAGCAAAAACTCGACGAGTTCCGTGCCTCGATGGGAAAGGCCAGGAACAGCGGAGGTTCTTCGACCGCCAGCGCTACGCCGCCGAGCGAAACGACGCCGCCGCCCACCTAGCGGCGCCGCGCGGTGCGGACTGGCGATTTCCTCCATTGAGGTTGTTCACGTGCAGGCACCAGCCTACAATGCCTGCATGTGATATCACTCATGGGGAATGAAATGGCCAACCTGAGCATCCGCAAGCTAGATGACGAAACCCTTACCCGCCTGCGGGTTCGTGCCGCTCACCACCATGTTTCGATGGAAGAGGAAGCGCGGCGTATCCTGCGCCAAGCGGTCGCCACGCCTATCCGGCTGGGTGATCTTGCCGTGCGGTGCTTCGGCGCCGAGTCCGGTGTTGAACTGGACCTTCCCCAACACGCCCCCCACGAGCCGCCGGAATTCGCGGCATGATTATTCTCGACACCAATGTCATATCGGAAGTAATGCGCCCCCAGCCGTCCGCAGCGGTACTGAGCTGGCTCAACGCCCAGGATGGCAATTGCCTTTTCGTTACCACCATAACCTTGGCGGAAATCTGCTACGGCCTGCGGATCCTTCACCACGGCCAACGACGTCGCCAGTTGCAGGGACGTTTCGAGCAGTTCGTTGCACAGGCCTTTGAAGATAGGGTGCTTGATTTCACCGTGTCCGCCGCTCGCGCGTATGCCGAAATCATGGGCCAGCGCAAGGAAGCGGGCCACCCCATGAGCCTACCAGACGGCCAGATCGTTGCCATCGCCTTCGCCAACCGGTTCGCCGTCGCCACCCGCAACGTCAAGGATTTCATGGATTGTGGGGTGGAGTTGATCGACCCGTTTGAATACCCTGCGTGAACGAAATCTTCATCAACTACCGTCGTGCCGATAGCCTCGCCGACGCGGGCCAGCTCTACCGCGAACTGGTCCGCCATTTCGGCGAGGACGGCGTGTTTCTCGACCAGTGCGGCATCGAGTCGGGCGAGGACTTTCCCGAAGTACTGCGTAAAGCCGTCACCGACGGCGGAAGTTTTTCTGGTGGTCATCGGACCCCACTGGCTGGCGGAATTTTCCCGGCGCGCCGCCGTGGGATTACCGGGACGACCTCAAAGTCAATGCCTCATTCCTTGCCTACCAAGTTCGGTGATGCGGCTCCGTATCGCTGCGACCTCTGTTTCTATCATTTTCTCGCATCTCTTCATTGCCTCACGAGCATTTTCCATCGAACTATCATGCATGCTTTTCTCATAATCATTGTCATAAGGCTTTTGCTCTCCATGCTCATCAAAGCCAGGATGATAGGAATTGTGGTCCCCCCCCTTGCAGTGGCCCAGTTACGTTGGGTTTCACATACTTGATGGGGCGTTGGCAATAGATTTGACTGGAGGCCAAGTGACAACAAAGAATGGTCCAGCACCGCAAGCCTATCTTCAGCTAACTTTACATCTGAAATGTCGGTTTTGTTCCTGGCCAAGAACTTGAGCGAAGTCTCAGCTGCATACAAGTTTTCAAAAGCCTGCCGTAAGTCACTACTGCTTACAGCAACAAGTTTGGCAGCCTTAATGGAAGCTTGAGCTTGTTGTTTTGCTGCATTAATAGAAACCACGACGCCAATAGCAGCAATTAGCAATGCCAATAAATCCTTAAATCCTAAAAAATCAGCCATATAAGCCCATTAAATCGTAGCAATATGTCATGGCAGTACGATTTTTTGTTGACCGACAGCGCTACGCTTCGAGGGATGTGGAATCCGCTAGGCAAAGGGCTTGCCGGGCCGGCTGGCGCCGGCCCGGCGGGTGGTCAGGCGATCGTCACGTCCTTGCTCAGATACACATCCTGAATCGCGTTGAGCAGGGTCACGCCGTCCTGCATCGGCTTCTGGAAAGCCTTGCGCCCGGAAATCAAGCCCATGCCGCCGGCGCGCTTGTTGATGACGGCGGTGCGCACCGCCTGTTCCAGGTCGTTTTCACCCGAAGAACCGCCCGAGTTGATGAGTCCGGCACGCCCCATGTAGCAGTTGGCGACTTGGTAGCGCACCAGGTCGATGGGGTGTTCGCTGGTCAGTTCGGAATAGACCTTGGGATGGGTCTTGCCGAACTTGATGGCGGTGTAGCCGCCGTTATTCTCGGCCATTTTCTGTTTGACGATGTCGGCTTCGAGGGTGGCGGCGAGGTGATTGGCCTGGCCGGTGAGGTCGGCGGCCACGTGGTAATCCACGCCGTCTTTCTTGAAAGCGGGATTGCGCAGGTAGGCCCACAACACCGTGGCCATCCCCAGTTCATGGGCATGGGCGAAGGCTTCGGAGACTTCCTGAATCTGTCGGCGCGATTCGGGCGAGCCGAAATAAATGGTTGCACCGACCGCCACCGCGCCCATGTCGAAAGCCTGGTCGACGCTGGCGAAGAGGGTCTGGTCGTAGATGGCCGGGTAGGTGAGGATTTCGTTGTGGTTGATCTTCACCAGGAAGGGAATCTTGTGCGCGTACTTGCGCGCCACCGAACCGAGTACACCCAGCGTTGAGGCCACCGCGTTGCAGCCGCCCTCGATGGCAAGGCGCACGATGTTTTCCGGGTCGAAGTAGATCGGGTTGGGGGCGAAGGAAGCCCCACCCGAATGCTCGATGCCCTGATCCACCGGGAGGATCGACAAATAGCCGCTGCCCGCCATACGCCCGGTGTTGTAGAGGGTTTGCAAGGCGCGCAACACGCCCGGCCTGAGATCTTTCTGCGATACCACGCGATCAACGTAATCCGGCCCCGGCAGGTGCAGCATGTCGCGGGGAATGCCTTTGCATTGGTAACTCAGCAAGGATTGCGCTTCGTTTCCCAACAATGCGGCGATATCGGTCATAGCAAAATCTCCTCGTGAAAGAAAAAGTGTAATGGGGGTAGGACGGATTGCGTGGATTGGCGCCTATTGGTGCGGCGCTCTAGCCCGGAAGGACTCCCGATTATGAATATAGACGATACTTGGGCAGTATCTGGAATTTTAGATGGCGCCGCGCAGAATCGGCTCCTCCAGGCGGTTCCGCCCCGCCACGGCGGGAAACCGCTTGGCGATTGGTTGTCCGTACTCGCCCGAGGAGCGTCGCGGCGCGCTATTCACAAACGTATCTGAAAACCGATTTGGGTATTTGCCCACCAGCAAAACTGAAATATTTCCTTACAAAAATTTCCCCCACGCTAGGGGTTACCCCTATCCTGCATTAAGGAAAAAAGGAATATATTGCAGAGCTAACATAATCGCCCCGCCCATCCAAATCGTCGGGACGGGGTAGACAAGTGACCAAAGAAAAGGGAAGTCGTCAATGAGCCAGCCAACCGGAAGTAGTATCAAAACCCGCCTGTTATTCATCATGGTCGCTGCCATGGCGGGTATGGCACTGATTGCCGGATTTGCCCTGCAATCGGAAAAATCCACCCTGATGGACGACCGCAAGGTCAAAACCCGCCATCTGGTCGAAGCCGCCCATGGCATCCTGGTCTACTACCACGACAAGTTCAAGCAAGGGGCGATGCCCGAGGAAGACGCCAAACAGGCGGCGCTGGATGTCATCCGCAAGCTACGCTATGACCAAAATGAATATTTCTGGATCAATGATATGCAACCCCGCGTTATCATGCATCCGATCAAACCGGAGCTGGATGGAAAGGATGTTTCGTCTTCCAAGGATCCTAGCGGGAAACAGCTTTTTGTAGAGTTCGTGAACGTCGTCAAGCAAAGCGGCGCTGGCTTCGTCGATTATTCCTGGGCCAAGCCGGGAACCGACAAGCCCCAGCCCAAGATATCCTACGTGAAGGGGTTCGCCCCGTGGGGCTGGATCATCGGTTCGGGGATCTACGTCGACGACGTCGAGGCGATATTCTGGAGCCGCGCCGCCTGGACGATCGCCATCATCCTGGTGGTGGCCATGCTGATCGGCGTTTACATGGTGATCGTCACGCGCGGCATCATGAACCCCATCAAGGCTCTCGAAGCGGCCATGTCGAATATCCAGAACACCAACGACCTGTCGCAGCGCGTGCAGGTGTTGTCGCAGGACGAGATCGGTCGCATGGGAGCCTCCTTCAACGGCATGATCGCCAGTTTTCAGGATCTCATCCGCCAGGTGGTCGACAATTCCCACGGCGTGCTGAAAGCCGCGACGCGCCTTACCGAATCCGCCCAGCGAGTCGCGACCAGTTCGCAAAACCAGAGCGAGGCGACCACCTCGATGGCCGCCGCGGTCGAGGAAATGACCGTCACCATCGACAACATCGCGGAAAGCTCCAGCCAGACTTACAGCACGGCGCGCCAGGCGGGCGACCTTTCCGCCCAGGGTAGCGAGGTGGTGCGCGGCGCGGCAACTGAAATGAGCATGATCGCCGACTCGGTGAACCAGTCATCGAAATTCATCGAACAATTGGGCGAGCATTCCAACCAAATTTCCGCCATCGTCAACGTCATCAAGGAAATCGCCGACCAGACCAACCTGCTCGCCCTCAATGCCGCCATCGAAGCGGCCCGCGCCGGCGAACAGGGACGTGGCTTCGCGGTGGTGGCCGACGAAGTGCGCAAACTGGCCGAACGCACCAGCCAGTCGACTCAGGAAATCACCGGCATGATCGGCAGCATCCAGAGCGGCACCCACAATGCCGTATCCAGCATGAAGCAAGGCAGCGACCGGGTTTCCGAGGGAGTGGAGATGGCCAACCGGGCCGGCCAGTCCATGGAACAGATCCGCGGCGGCGCCAACCAGGTGATTGCCGCGGTGAGCGACATTTCCTCAGCGTTGCGCGAGCAGAGTTCCGCCAGCGCCCAGGTTGCCCAGAACGTCGAGCGCATCGCCCACATGACCGAGGAAAACAGCGTCCAGGCGATGGAAATCGCCACCCAGGCGGAACAACTGGAAAACCTCGCGACCGCACTGGAAGGCGCGGTCAGCCGTTTCCGGGTCTAAACCAGCACCTGGCGCGTTTCGGCAAAATAACGGTAGATTCGCCGTTCTACCAGCGGATCGACCAGCGACTCCGGGCGTTTGCCGTTCGGGCAGGCGAGCCGCGGCGTGGTACCGAACAGGCGGCAGATCAGGGGCCGCTCCGCATAGACTTGGCAGCCCTGCTCGCCAAGGTGCGGGCAATTGAGGAGGGCAAGCGCCGCCTTGTGTTCTTCATCGCTCTTGCGCGGCAACCTCGCCATCTCTTCGCTGGAGGCCGTCACCGGCCCACAGCAATCGTGACAGCCGGGTTCGCATTCGAACGCGGGAATGTTCCTGCGGAAATAGCGGATTTTTTGACTGTTGACGGTCATTTCCCGGCGTTCCGCCTCGTCACTGATTACTCTCGGCCAAACAATCACCCTGGTTGGTGTACTTGCACAAGTTTCTCACCACCCACGACAAATCCAGCCGGTATTGTTCATCCAGGGTTTGCCCCCGCGCTTTCAGCGCATACCAGTGGGGAAAGCCATTCTCACCCTTGATGGCGAAGGCGATCTGGTTGCAACTGTCGCTGGCCCGGCTGCACCACACCCGATTGCCGAAGATGGCATCCAGGCGATTCAGGTAATCCATGTGGCCGAGGTTGCCCGACCACAGGTTGGCGACCAGCACGCCGTTTTCGCCCAAAGCCCGCCAACAGTCGGTGTAGAACGCTTCCGAGCACAGGCAATCGGGCAGCCCGGTGGCATCGAAACCGTCCAGCAGGATGACGTCGGCCGCGACGTCGGCGCTTGCCAGATACTCGGCGGCATCGGCATGGATGATCCGGAAGCGCTCGTCGTCACGCGGAATCAGGAATTCGTCGCGCAAGGCGATCACCTCCGGGTCGATCTCCACGGTGGTGATACGCGCATTCGGAAAGCGCTGATAGCAATATTTGGAGAGCGATCCGCCGCCCAGCCCGACCAGCAGGATATGCCGGGGGTCGGCGTTGAACAGCAGGAACCCCATCATGGTCTTGGTATACCCCAGTTCCAATGCATAGGGGTCCGCCAAACTCATCGAGCTTTGCACCGCCACGCAACTGAAATACAGGGAGCGGACGGCCTTATCCTCGTACACGTAGGGCCGAACTTGGTAGTCGGGCTGAAACTGTTCGAGAAAACCGGGGCGGGTGCGACTATTGGCCATGCTCAGCGGCCCTCTCGCGTAATGTGGAACCGACATTCACGGGGACACAACGACCGGGACTTGGCGAGCATAAGGAGGTGCTTGAGAATGGTCATGGCAGCGGGTAGCTGGAAACGGCTTTCGAATTTTTAAGATGGCGACTCTCGAAGGGGTGAAACATTATCACAATATAATGCGTATTGCATGATAATAGCATTGTCATTAACCTTCTTGCCGCCCATCCGGCAGGCTTTTCGGCGAAATCCGGATATTTGTTGTTATTCCGCCGGGTAAGCAAAAGAGGTTGGCAATCTCAGCATCATATAATTATAATCCAATGCACATAACACTCTCGCAGCCCCTCCGATGGAATCCAAAACAGCACGCCTCACCATCCTGATCGACCCGATCAAGAAGGAAGCCTTCGACACGCTGTGCGCGGCACAGGATCTGACCCCCTCGCAGGTGGTGCGGCAGATGATCCGGGATTATCTGGAACTGCATGGTGTGGCTTATAGCACCAAAAGCCAGGTCGGTTCCGCCAAAAAGAAGGCCGCCGCCTAAGGCTTGTCGACCACCGCAACACGCACCCCGCATGGATCCGCAACAACTCCGGTTTATCGACATCCCCAGCCCGTTCGCTTTCCGGCCCGGGGTGATTCGCGCGTTGGCGCCGGTCGGCGCCACCCGCGACGAAATCCTCAGCGAATTACTCGACGGGGATGGAGACAAGCCTTTCGTGCTGGATACCGGAACCCATCGCGCCCTCCATTTCGACCTGATATACATGCAAAGCGCGATGCGGATGAGCGACCCCAATGCCTTGGAGTTGCCCTATACCCGCTACATGATGGCGTTCCTGATGTTCAACCGCGCGCCGCGCCATATCGCGATGCTCGGCCTGGGCGGCGGCTCGCTGGCGAAATACTGCTACCGCCATTTGCCTGACGCCGCGATAACCGCGGTCGAAGCCAATCCCCAGGTTATCGCCTTTCGCGAACAATTCTTGCTGCCCGGCGACGATAGCCGCTTCCGGGTGATTTGCGCCGATGGCCTTGATTATGTGAAAGCAGCGGAGCATATCGACGTGCTGCTGATCGACGCCTATAACGACGTGGGACTTCCCCCCACACTCTTCGCTGCGGCGTTTTTCGAGCAGGTCCGGCGCAGCCTCGCGCCTGACGGCATCGCCGTCATGAATCTGGCCGGCAGTCGCCGCGAGCGCGGCGAATGTCTGAAAATGCTGAAACAGGTTTTTGCCGAGCAGGTGATTGCGATTCCGGTGCAAGACGACGGCAACCACGTCGCTTTCGCTTTCAACGCGGAAAACGCCCTTGCCGGGCTGGCGCACCACGCAAACCATGCCGCCGAACTCACCGATAGCCTCGACCTGCCTTTTGCGCTGATCCTGAAAAGAATGCTGGCATCCGCGCGCCGCTTGAAAGATCGACAGCAATAGCGCGGCGCGTTCAACCCTTCCCCGCGCTTTTCGGCACTCACCAGTTCTCACATTTCCTCACCAACAGGAAGGATTTACCCGTTTTTGCCCTAAAATCGTCAAAATTCAGTTTCGACGAGATCTTGCCCGGGGCGCACGACATACGTGGTGTTTTTTCCCGAATCATCATGTCGGCCCAAAAGCGCGGGCAGGCAACTCGGTTTCTCAACGTTTTTTCAGGGTCAAGGATATGCTACGCAATCTTCGTCTGTGGGCCAAAGCCATGTTGGCCATGGGTTTTTCGATATTCGTGGTCGGCGGCCTGCTGACCATTTCCAACCTGCGCACCATGGAAGACCTGATCCACAAGGCCGAGAAAAAAGAGTTGGATGCTCATCTGAAAGCCCTTTCCAACAATATCGCCGCGGAAAACCGGATTGCCGAAACCCTCAGCGCGCTGGTCGGCAACATCCCCCTGGTCCAGGACAAATTCGATGCGGGCGACCGGACCGCGCTCGCCAACCTGTTCCAGCCGGGCTTCAAGGTGCTCGCCAAGGATTACGGGGTCGAGCAGTTCCAGTTCCATACTCCCCCGGCCACCTCTTTCCTGCGGGTCCACAAGCCGGAAAAATTCGGCGACGACCTGTCCTCCTTCCGCAAGACGGTGGTGGTCACCAACGATTCGAAAAAGCCCACCCGCGGCCTCGAAGGCGGCGTGGCGGGGTTGGGCGCGCGCGGGATCGTGCCGGTTTTCCACGGCGGCCGGCACGTCGGCTCGGTGGAATTCGGGATGACTTTCGGCCAAGCATTTTTCGACAATTTCAAGGCGCAGAACAAGGTCGACGTCAGCCTCGACCTGCGCGACGGCGAAAACTTCAAGACGCTGGCCTCGACCATGGGCAAGGAGCCGGTGCTTGCCGGCGAGGTGCTGCGCAAGGCGATGGGCGGCGAGCCGCAGCTTGAACACCGCGATATTCAGGGGATTCCGCACGCGATTTACGCGGCGGCGGTCAACGATTTTTCCGGCAAATCCATCGGCGTGGTGGAAATCGCCATGGACAACAGCACCTATCTGGCCTCGCTGGCGGGGGCGCGCAATTCGGCACTGCTGGTCGGCGCGGTGTCCCTGGCGCTCGGCCTGTTCCTCGCCATGCTGGCGACGCGCAACCTGGTGGCCCGCATCGGGGTGGTGGTGGCCGGGGTGAACCGCGTGGCGCGGGGCGACCTGACCGTCGACATCACCGATGAAAACGCCGACGAAATCGGCGAACTGGCCCACGCCGCCAACGAAATGCGGCGCCAACTCCACGCCCTGGCCTCCCAGGTCGGCGCTCATGCCGACCAGGTGAACTACGCCTCGCAGGAGATCGCCGGGGCGGTGGACGGCCAAGCCGCCACGTCCTCGCAAATGTCCTCGTCGGTGGCCGAGATCACCTCCACCATGGAAGAGTTGTCCGCTTCCTCGACCCAGATTGCCGACCATTCCAAGGCAGTGGTGGATATCGCCACCCAGACCTGGGAAAGCAGCAAGCGCGGCTCGGAAGCCATGCAGCAGGTGCAAGGCCGCATGGAAGGCATCCGCGCCGACAACCAGAACAACCTGGAGGAAATCGTCGCCCTGGGAACCAAATCCAAGGAAATCAGCAAAGTGATGGAAATCATCAACGCCATCGCCGACCAAACCAAGCTGATCGCCTTCAACGCCGCGCTGGAAGCTTCCAGCGCCGGCGAAGCGGGCAAGCGTTTCAGCGTGGTGGCCCAGGAAATCCGCCGTCTCGCCGACAGCGTCACCGATTCGACCGGCGAAATCGAAGGCAAGGTCCAGGAAATCCAGGATTCCATCAGCCGCCTGGTAATCACCTCGGAACAGGGCGCCGACGCCATCGGCGCCGGGATGAATGCGAGTTCCGCGACCGCCCAGCGTCTCGGCGACCTGGTCGATGCCGCCAGCCACACCACCAGCGCCGCGCAGCAAATCTCCCTGTCCACCCAGCAGCAGAAAACCGCCAGCAACCAAGTGGTGATCGCGCTGCGCGAAATCGTCACGGCCAGTTCGCACACCGCCCAGTCGATCAGCCGCATCTCGCAAATCAGCAACGACATGACCGGCATGTCGGCGGAGTTGCGCGAACTGGTGCGGCAATTCAAGCTCGCCGAGCATCCCGACCGGTCGGCAACCTAACGACCAGCGGAATCCGCGGAACATGGAAAAAATCAGGGTAGTTCTCACCGACGACAGCGGCGTGGCGCGCAGCCTGTTGCGCTCGTTTCTGGAAAGCGACGCGGATATCGAAGTCGTCGGCGAGGCGCACAACGGCGAGGAAGCCGTGCGTTTGGCGCGCGAATTGCGGCCCAACCTGATTACCATGGATCTCGAAATGCCGGTGATGGGCGGGATGCAGGCCATCGAGGAAATCATGGCGAGCAAGGCCGTACCGATCCTGGTGGTGAGCAGCGTGGCGGACGCGCAGAACGCCTACGAGGCGGTGGCGCGCGGTGCGCTGGAAGTGATCGCCAAGCCGGAATACGACCAGGACATCGCCGCCGAATTCGTCGCCAAGGTGAAAATGCTGGCGCGTGTACCGGTCATCACCCACCTCCGCACCAAGCCGACGGCAGCGCCCAGCACCGCCATTCGCCGCCCGCCGGCGCACAGCGAACCGGCGGCAGCCCCCCTCCAGTCCGGCAGTTATACCCGGCTGTTCGCCATCGCCTCCTCGACCGGCGGACCGCAAGCGCTGGCGCAAATCCTGCGCGACCTGCCGGCCAATTTCCCCTGCCCGATCCTGGTTTCCCAGCACATTTCCGACGGTTTCGCCGGCGGCATGGCCGACTGGCTGGCCGGCCTGTGCCGTCTGCCGGTTCACTTGGCGCGGGAAGGCGAGTTGATCGTGCCTGGGACGGTTTACGTGTCGCCTTCCGAAGCCAGCCTGGCGATCACCCCGAGCCGCCGCGTCACGCTGCTGGCGCGCCAGTCGAACGACGTCTACCGGCCCATCTGCAACGCCCTGCTCAACTCGGCGGCGGAAATTTTCGGGCGCAACGCCGTCGGCATCATCCTCACCGGAATGGGTAGCGACGGAGCCAAGGGCATCGCCGCCATCCGCCAGGCGGGCGGCCACACCCTGGGTCAGGACGAAGCCAGTTCGGTGATCTACGGGATGAACAAGGTCGCCATCGACGCCGGCAATGTCCAGGACATCCTCCCGGCCAGCCGCTTCGCTGCGGAAATGTGCCGCATCGCCGGGGTATCCCTGCCGCCCCGGGCGGGAGGAGCGCGATGAAGCGGCTCGACCTCGCCCCTTACCAGGAGCTCATCAAGCAGCGCTGCGGCCTGATCCTCGAAGGCAACAACGCCGACAAGCTCGCCACCGTCCTGGCGCAGAGAAGCGCCGTCCTCGGCTGCGCCGACCCCGCCGATTACTACACGCGGCTGTACGGCGACCACACCGAATTCCAGGAACTGGTGAACCTGCTCACCATCAACGAAACCTATTTCTTCCGCGAACCCGAGCAACTCGAACTGCTCACCGGCACCCTGGCGCCGCGTCTCCTCGCCCAGCGCGACCATGCGCTGCCGCTGCGCATCCTGAGCGCCGGCTGCTCGTCCGGCGAGGAACCGTATTCGATCCTCATGGCACTGCGCGAAAAATACCCGGAAAGCGCCGATACCCTGTTTGCCGTGGCCGGCGGCGACATCGACACCCAGGTGCTGGCCAAGGCGCGCGGCGGCTGTTACGGCGAGTTCTCCTTCCGCGGCGTGGCGAGCGACATCAAGGCGCGCTATTTCGACCGCGAACCCTATGCCTACCGGATCAAGGAAGACTTGCGGCGGCGCGTCGAATTCCACCAACTCAACCTGTTGGTCGACAGCTACCCGGCAACGCTGGGCAATTTCGACGTCATCTTCTTCCGCAACGTGTCGATCTATTTCGACACCCCGACGCGCCGCCTCATCCAGCGCAATCTCGCCACGCTGCTGAAGGACGACGGCTACTTGGTGATCGGCACCGCCGAAACGCTGGCCAACGACCTCGGCGAACTGGCCCTGGTCGAGGAAAACGGCTTGTTTTACTTCGTCAAGCCCGCCGCGAAACTCGCCGCGACGGCCCCGCAGCGCCCCGCCGTGGTGCCTGCCGCGACACGATTTGGCGCACCGTCCGCCCCGCCACTGGCGTGGGGGCTGCCGGACATCGCCGCGGCAACGCCGGCCAATCCCTCGCCCCCCCCATTCCCGTCCGGGGAAAGCTGGAGTCTGCCGGTCGCCGTGAAGTCGCCCGAGACGCCGGGCGACCTCGGCGTAGCCAAGCAACTGGTCGAGGAAAAGCGCTTCGGCGAAGCCCTGGCGCTGCTCGACCAACTGCTCGCCGGCCACCCCGCCGACACCGCCGCCCTGCTCCTCAAGGCGCACGTCCAACTCAACCGCAAGTCGTTTGCCGAAGCCCAGGAAACCGCGCAAAAAGCCCTCGCCGCCGATCCCTGGTCGGTGGACGCCCTGATGGTGCTGGGGCTGGCCGCCAAGTGGCGCGAGCAGAGCAGCGAGGCAGTGCGCTGGTTCAAGCAGGCGGTGTATGCCCGCCACGAATGCTGGCCGGCCCGCTATTACTTGGCCGAGCTATACCGCAACGGCGGTGAAACCGAAAAGGCCCGCCGCGAATACCGGGGCGTTCAGCAGACCCTTAGCCGCCAGCAGGATGCCGGCCTGAAAGTGGTGCCGCTGGCCCTGCCGGCGGCGGAGATTCGCTTCCTCTGTGAACATCAGCTCGCCAAGCTTGACCCGGCGCTGAGGAAATAACGCTCATGGCGCTGGATATCGGCAAATTCGTGATCCGTTTCGTCGAGGAAGCCCGCGACCACGTGGGCAAGCTCAACGACGGGCTGGCCATGCTGGGCGGCGGCGCTGCCGACAAGGAAAGCGTCAATGCGATATTCCGCTCGGCCCACACCATCAAGGGCAGTTCGCGGATGCTCAAGCTCACCACCATCACCGAAACCGCCCACAAGCTGGAAGACGTGCTGGGGGGCTTGCGCGACGGCTCGCTGAGCTTCACCCCGGCGCTCGGCGAGGTACTGTATCGCGGCGTGGACGCGATTGCCGCGCTAGTCGAGAAACTCGCCGAATCGAACAATCCCGCCAGCCTGCCGCCGCCCGACGAAGCCCTGTGCGCGGCGCTGGCGGCTGCCGCGACCGGCCAGGCCGCGCCTGCCGCCGCCTCGGCACCAGCCCCAGCGAATCCCCGCACGGCACCCGACGCCGCTGAAGCGCCGCCTACCGTCTCGCCCGCCGCGACTCCGCAACCGGTCGCCCCGGCGGCGCCCGACAAGCTCAAGGCGCCGGATACCGTGCGGGTGCGCCTCGCCAAGCTCGACGAACTCATCAAGCTGATGGGCGAAGTGGTGTCCAGCCACGCCCTGCTGCGCCAGCGCCTAGTCGACGTGCGCGCCATTGAGCGGGAAGCCTCGCCCGACAACTGGGAAGTCCATCGCGCCACCCTCCATCACTTCGCCCGCCAGCTCAGCGACGACGTGCAAGCCCAAGAAATTCTGATGGCGGAACTCCACGACAAGGCGCTCATCATGCGCATGTTGCCGCTCGCCATCGTCTTCGACCCGGCGGGACGGATCGTCCGCGACCTCGCCCGCTCGGTGGGCAAGCAGGTGGAATGCGTGGTGAGCGGCGCGGAGATCGAGCTCGACCGGCAAATGATCGACAAGCTTTCCGACCCCATCGTCCATTTGCTGCGCAACGCCGCCGACCACGGCCTGGAAACCCCGCAACAACGCGCGGCCGCCGGCAAGCCCGCGCAAGGCCGGGTAACGCTGTCGGCACGCCAGGACGGCGGCTGGGTGGTCATCGAAATCAGCGACGACGGCGCCGGCATCCCGCTCGCCGGCGTGCGCGACAAGGCGGTGCGCAAAGGCTTCATCAGCGCCGAAAAAGCCGCCACCATGAGCGACCAGGAAGCGGTCGACCTGATCTTCCTGCCGGGCTTTTCCACCAGCGCCATCATCACCGACATATCCGGGCGCGGGGTGGGCATGGACGTGGTTAAGCAATGCATCGTCGACGACCTGCAAGGCGTGGTCAGCGTGGAAACCCGCCCCGGCCTGGGCACCACCTTCGCCTTGCGCCTGCCGCTGTCGCTGGCGGTGATGCGGGTTCTGCTGGTGGACGCGAAGGGTCTGCCGTTCGGCTTCACCGCCCAGTACGTGGCGGAATTGATCCGCATGCCGCGCGAGGAGATGCTCAACGTGGCGGAACGCAACGCTGTGATCATCCGCAACGAATTCGTGCCGGTCGCGTCGCTCGCCGAATTGCTCGACATCCCCAGCCGCTCGCAGCGCAATGGTCCGCTCCGCGTCGGCGATCTCGGCTTGCTGCTGGTGGTGATCCGGGTGCGCAACGAAAAGCTGGCGCTGGCCGTCGATGAACTGCTCGACGAGCGCGACATGGTCATCAAACCGCTCCCCGAGCACATGCGCCGCCTGCAACTGGTGTCCGGGGTGGTGGCGACGGGGCGCAACGAACTGGTCAGCGTGCTGCACGCCCCGGCCCTCCTGGAACTGGCGCGCAAGGCGCGCGGCCAGGCGGTGCGCGCCGAAACCGCGAGTCCCGCCGGGGAAACCAGCCCGCGCTTCGACATCCTGGTGGTGGATGACTCGCTGAATACCCGCGAGATCGAAAAAGACGTGCTTGAGGCTTACGGCTACCGCGTCACGCTCGCCGAGGACGGCCTCGACGGCCTGCAAAAAGCCCGTGCCGGCCATTTCGACGCGATTCTCACCGACGTGGAAATGCCCAACATGGACGGCTTCACCCTCACCGCCAAGCTGCGCGAGGAGGAAAAATTCCGCGACACGCCGATCGTCATCATCACCTCCCGCGAGAAGGAGGAAGACAAGCGGCGCGGCATCCAGGTAGGCGCGGATGCCTACATCGTCAAGGGCGATTTCGACCAAAGCAATCTGGTGGATACGTTGAGGAATTTGTTGGGGTGATGGGTGATGGGTGATGGGTGATGGGTGATGGGTGATGGGTGATGGGCGATGGGCGATGGGCGATGGGCGATGGGCGATGGGCGATGGGCGAAGCGTTAGCGCCCCCCCATCAAACCCAATGAATGTCGCGAAGCGACACAAAACCGCCCCATCCCTCATTACTCATTACCCATTACCCATTACCGAACAATAACGAGAGGTGACAAACATGAAAATACTGGTAGTAGACGACGATGCCCTGGCGGGCGAAATGACCGCTGCGGTGCTGGAAGGAATGGGGCACGACTACGTGCTCGCCGAAAACGGCGTGGAGGCGATGGACAAGCTGGGCGACGACGGTCCCTTCGACATGGTAATCAGCGACATGAACATGCCGCTGGTAAGCGGCATCGACCTGTTCCGCGAACTACGCGGCCAGGGGGTGACGTTGCCGTTCATTCTATTGACCGGCGACGACCCGGCGGGGCCGAAAGCCGAAGAGCCGAACCTCGACGCCTGCCTGCTCAAGGATTTCAGCCTGGAGGAAAGCCTCCCCCAGCTTATGCAAGAGGTATTGGCACGCCGTGGATAATTCCGCTGCGCCCTTTCCCATTAAACCCATTGCGAGCATGAAGCCATGAGCGAACGTCCTCTTTCGGTACGCAGCAAGATCGCCCTGTTGCGCGCCAAGTTCATCGAGCAGCTTCCCCGCCGGGTGGAAGAAGCGCTGCGCCTGTTCGCCGCCCTGCGCGCCAACCCCCACGACAAGGACGCCGCAGCCAACCTGCACCGTTTCCTGCACAGCATCAAGGGAACCGGCAACTCGTTCGGTTTCAGCGATCTGGGGACGATAGCCGGGCGCGGCGAAAGCCTCGCCGGCCGACTCTTGGAAAACCCCGCCGGAGCGTCGCCGGCGTTCTGGGACGAACTCGGCGAGGTACTCGCCAACATCAACCTGGGCGCCGAGGTGATTGCCGAAGTGGGCGGGTATCTCGCCCAGGAAAAGGAAGTGCCGCACTTTGAACTGCCCAAGATCGGCGACGACAAGGATCCCGGCGGCCGGTTGATCTACCTGTGCGACGACGAAGCCCTGCAAGTGGAACAATTGGCCACGCAACTGCGTTGTTTCGGCTATGTCACCATCACCTTCAACAGTCCCGCCGAACTCGCCGCGGCAGTCAAGGTGAAGCGCCCTTCCGCCATCGTCATGGACATCAATTTTCCCGGCGGCGTGAGCGGCACCGAGGCACTCCATGCGCTCAACCAGGAAATCGACGAGCCGCTGCCGGCCATCTTCCTCTCCGGACGCGACGATTTCGAAGCACGCCTGTCCGCAGTGCAGGCCGGCGGCAGCGCCTACTTCCTCAAACCGACGCACCCCCTGGAGCTGGTCGCCACCCTCGACGAACTGACGGTGCAGAAGAAGCCCGAGCCGTACCGGGTACTGGTGGTCGACGACGAACCGGAAATCGCCGCCTACCACTGCCTGATCCTCCAGGAAGCGCGAATGATTACCTACCAGGTACACAAGCCCGAGCGGGTATTGGAGGTATTGCAGGAGTTCCGTCCCGACATGGTGTTGATGGACATGTACATGCCCGGCTGCACCGGCCGCGACCTCGCCCAGTTGATCCGCCAGGTGCCCGATTACGTAGGTCTGCCCATCGTCTACCTGTCCAGCGAAACCGACCGGAAAAAGCAGTTCTCGGCGATGCGGGTGGGCGCGGAAGGCTTTCTCACCAAACCCATCCAGCCCGAAGACCTGGTCACGGCGGTGGCGATCCGCGCCGAGCGGATGCGCATCCTGCGCACCCTGATGGCGCGCGACAGCCTTACCGGCCTGTACAACCACACCACCACCACCCAACTCCTCGACAGCGCGCTGTCGAATGCCGCCCGCCACCAATTGCCCCTGTGTTTCGTGATGATCGACGTGGATAATTTCAAATCGGTCAATGACACCTACGGCCACCCGGTCGGCGATCAAGTGCTGCTGGCCCTGGCGCGGGTGCTGCAACAGCGCCTGCGCAATTCCGACATCGTGGGGCGTTACGGCGGCGAGGAGTTTGCCGCGATCCTCCATGAAATCGAACTGGTGCACGCCGCCCAAATCATCGACCAGCTCCGCGAGGACTTTTCCAAAGTGCGCTTCCATGCCGGCGACGCGGAGTTTTCCTGCACCTTCAGCGCCGGCATTGCCGCCTTTCCGCAATTCAAGCGCCTCGAAATACTGCGCGAAGCCGCCGACCGGGCGCTATACGACGCCAAGAAACAAGGCCGCAACCGGGTAATGACGAACAGATGACAGTGCTTAGTGTTAAGTGTTTAGTGTTGAGTTGTGGAATGCGCTTCGCGCATGGATAAATGTCGACGCGCATGGCGCGGCGACATTAACTCAACACTCAACACTAAAAACTAATAACTGCTTTTATATTTGGAGTAGCGATGAGCGAACTCACCCTCGACCAGGTGCTCACCCAGCGCCGCGAAGCCAACCGGGAAATCGTCAACGTCGACGAACCCACCACCAAGCTGGTGATCTTCACCCTCACCGGCGAGTGGTTCGCCTTTAACGGCGAGCGGATCCGCGAGATCCTTTCCCACACCGAGGTGTTTTTCGTCCCCGGCTGTCCGGCCTCGCTGGAAGGCGTCATCAACGTGCGCGGCGACATCGAATCGGTAATCAGCCTCAACGACCTCCTGCACCTCGCGGCCAGCGAGCCAGGACGCGGCGCCTCTATCCTCCTGGGGCGCGGCGGCGGCATGAGCAGCGGCATCCGCGTCGAGGAAGTGGTGGATGTCGTGGATATAGTGCAGAGCAACATCCACCCGCCCCCCAGCACCATCCCCGACCACCTGCGCCCCATCGTCCTGGGCATCCTGACTTTCAAGGACAAGCCGGTCACGGTGCTCGACCTCGACCAAATCTTCAGCGATTACAGCCGCACCCTGGGATGAGTTCCGCACCCGCCACAACCCTTTCCGGCCTGACCTTGGAGGTGGTGGCGTTCCGCGCCGGCGCTTGGCGCTGCGCCGTGGAAGCCCGCTTGGTGCGGGCTTCGCGCCCCCTCCCGCCAGACAACAATGTGCCCGAGCTCGCCGAACGGCTCGGCCTGGCCGGTGCCGGTACCGCCGCCCGGCAATTGCTCCTTATCAAACATCCGGAAGCCGACCGGCCTTTCGCCGTCACGGCCCCGGTGCAACTCCAGGCAATTCCCGTCGAACACATCCACCCCCTGCCGCCCCTGCTCGCCGCAACCACCGCCATACCCGGCCTGCGCGCACTGATCCTCGATGCGGAGGGGATTGCCTTGCTGGTGGATGTGCCCGAATAGGCCTAGGAGCCTGTCACGTTGAAACGGCGGTTATTGGTAGGAGCCTGCCATGCAGACGAGCAGTGTCGCCGGCAGGAACATTGCGACAAATTGCAACACCGCATCGCGGGCGCGGCCCGCTCCTACAACCCTTCGTTTCATGTTGACTGACTGCTAGCAAGTAGATAGGCCGGGGCGCGTAGCGCCGCCGCAACACTCCGACAAGTCTTTTGTACCTCATGAAACAATTCCCCGGCATCCAAGGGCTATACTTAAGGTGTTTATAGACAAGGCTTTTTGCATCCCGATGGAGGGAAACGCTCATGAAACTCGTCAAGACACTGTTGATTGGGGGATTGGTGATTTTTGGGCTGGTCGCGAATGGGCCGCTGATGGCGGATCGTGGCGGTCACGGCGGCGTGGGCGTGGGACTCGCCATAGGATTGGGGCTGGGCTTGGGACTGGGCTATCCGGGTTATGGAGCGGACTATTATTCCCCAAGGTATTATCCAGACCCGTACTATAGCCCGCCGAGCTATTATTATTCCCCGCCCGCGGTGACGTATTACGCGCCGCCTCCGGTTTACGTGGTACAGGGCGGCAACTCCCCCCAGGCCGCGCCTGAACCGGCCAGTTGGTACTATTGCGCCAGCGCCAAGGCCTATTACCCTTACGTCAACCAATGTGCGGAAGGCTGGCAGCGGGTTTCGCCACTACCACCTCCCTCGCTACCGCGCTAGTTATGGAATGCAACCTCAAACGGAAACTCGCGGCTGGGCCGTTCGTCCTGCTGCTGGCGGTTTTCTGCGGCTCCGTCGCGGCGGAGCCAAACTGCACGATCTGCAAAGACCGAATTGCGAAAAACCGGCCGCTCTGCGCGGTTCCTCCCTCCGAGATTTTAAGCCGCTGCGGGTCAATCAACGGCGCGGAGCAGGCCGCTATCGAGCACCGGGAAGCGCAGGCCGCCGCAACGCCCGAGGCACCGCCAACCCGGCAGGTGAACTGGGATACCATTGAGCGCGAGGGTCTGCGCCTGATAAGAGAAGGCGGGACGGAGGAGGATATAAAACGCTGGCAGGCGATGCTGAATGCTGCCAGAGCTAGTGATGTCGTCAAAGCTGGAGTACCGTCGCCGTCCAGCGCCCGGAACGCGCCACAGAACCCGTGTGGCGGAATGTACTGCGACTGAACGAAGGGCGCGCGCTCGACAACCGCCCTCCCTTCCCCCAGTCCGGAAGAACTTCGATCAACGACTCTCACAAAGGATTACCATGACTGACAGGCGCACCAAATTCATACGCAAGAGCGAGACCGGCAAGGGCTGGGAGTATGGCTACTCGAAAATCGAAATCCTCCCCAAGGAGCGTAAGGTGATTGACGATATCGTCGGCAAGGCTCCCACCCTGGAGGATGCAACCCTTGTCTGGCTAGAGCAAAAGCAGGCCGTATAACCATCTGGGCTGAAAAATGAGCATATCGGGATTTCCTTGTTGACAACGGCGGGGTTAAATGGGCGTCCACAAAATCTGTGGATAACTCTGTTTATAACTCGGTAATTAAGCTGTAACCTGCGGATACAAAAGGCGGTTTCCGCATCCGCCTAGAATTTAAGCTGATATTATCCATTAACAATCAACAAGTTATGAAACACCCTTAGCGATCAAGGGGTTCCGCATATGTCTTTGTCATTAGACTAGGTCTTGCGCATAACTTGAGTTAAATCACTTAGATAGCAGGGCGATTGCTCAGCGGTACATGATCTTCTTGGTCCACGAGGCGATCAGCATCCCCAGCACCGTGATGCCAACCACCCCTTCGATCACGGCAAGCGCGCGCGGCAGCGGCGCCACCGGCACGAGATCGCCATAGCCGATGGTGAGGAAGGTAATCCCGCTGAAGTAGACATGCGCCCAGAAACCCTTGCCGGGAATGCCGTCGAGCCAGTACTGCAAGGCACCGAAAAAGAAAATCCCGACCACCATCGCCAACGTGATCCGGCGCGGTTTCTCGCCGTAACCCCACACCAGATTAAGCAGCCCCGACATCAGCCACGCGCGCAGTGCCCGCCCGCGCCCGCCCAGCGTCTCGTGGTGGCGGCCGACAGCACGATGGTAGAGATCGTAGCGCTCGTAGGTCTTCTCCATATAAGTCAGTTCGCCGGCATCGGCGAAGTGGCCGATCGACATTGCGTTGAGTTTCAGATTGCGGCAAACCCGCGCCAGCACACGCGGTTCGGTGTCGGCGCGAAAGCGGATGGTCTCAAGCGCGATCTCGCACTCGCGGAACGATGCAAAGTCGAGCCGGCAGTCTTCCATGCTTGCCGACGAGAATTCGCTACGCTCGAATTTCCCGTTCACCATGTCGCAGTGCGAGAACACGGTACGCCGCAAATAGCACTCGAAAAATCCCGCTTGGCTCAAATTGCAATCGATGAACTGCGTGTCCTTGAGTCCCACGTCGCGAATCACCGCCCAGCGCAGGTTCGCGTTGCGGATGACGGCGGCGTCGAGCTGGGTCTGCTCGATGCGGATACCGCGCAGATCGAGATAGCTCTTGCCGTCGGACTCGATGGTGGAAATCCTAATCGCGGCGGGTTGCCCCCTTAGCTCGGCGAGTGCCGCTGCGGTCAATTCCGGCGTCCAGCGCTTGCGAAGATGTTCGACACTATCATGCATGGTTCATTTCTTTCCGCACTCTCATCAATGGCGCATAGTATAGGCTCCAGCGGGTACGATAAAACACCGGCGCCACTCCAGGCGACCCCGCTCGCAGAATCCCCGCCGCGCGCGGCCCGCCGCCTCGCTGGTGAATGAACCGGAACAAGGGTAGAAACCGGTAGGCTGGTTTAGCCGTCCGCCTGCGCCCGTACCCGCAACTGCCCGCAGCCGCCCTCCACATCCTGCCCCGCGGAATGGCGCAGCTTGGTGAGGATGCCTTGGCGGTGCAAGGTACGCGCCATCTCGGCGGCCCGCTCCCAAGTCGGGCGACGATAAGCGAAGCCGTCCACGTTGTTGTAGGGAATCAGGTTCATCACCGCATATTTGCCGGCCAGCAGACGGGCGATGCCGGCCAGCTCGGCATCCGTGTCGTTGATTCCTTCAAGGAGGGTCCACTGGTACTGGATCGGATAGCCGGTAAGGCGTGCGTAGGCTTCGCCCAGTTCGACCATCTCCTCGGGTGCGATGTCGGGCGCCTTGGGCAGCAGCCGGCGGCGCAGAGCGCTGTCGGTAGTATGCAGCGAGAGCGCCAGAGCGGGTTTCACCGTGGACTGGGTGAGCCGCTCGAACACCCGCCGCTCGCCGACAGTGGAAACGACTAGGTTCTTGTGGCCGATGGCGCCCGCCGTGCCGAGCAGGTCGATAGCCTCCAGCACGTTGTCGAGGTTGTGGGCCGGCTCGCCCATACCCATGAAAACCACCTTTTTCACCGCCCGGCGGCTGCGCGCCAGCACCACCTGGGCGACGATCTCGGCGCTGCCCAACTGGCGCAGCAGGCCATCGCGCCCGGTCATGCAGAACACGCAGCCCACCGCGCAACCGACCTGGGTGGAAACGCACAACCCATCGCGGGGCAGCAGCACGCTTTCCACCGTCTGGCCGTCCGCCAACTCCACCAGCAGGCGAACCGAGTCATCCTCGCCGGGATGCTCGGAATAGAGGCGCGCCAATCCCTGCAACTCGGCGGTGAAGTCCGGCATGGCCTCGCGCAAGGCCAGGGGCAGGAAATCCTCGGCACGCCGCCTCTTGGTGCCCAGCGGCAGTCGCTGCACCCAGGCGCGCAGCACGCGCGCCTCATGGGCAGGCAGGGCGCCCAGGTCGCGCAGTTGTTGTCGGAGATGGTGGATACGCATGGATGGGGGCGCTAGTGGTCAGTAAATTGTTGGCGGTAAGCGAACCCCAATATCATGCTCTTCAGAGTCACAATGGGCGCGTTGGGGGGCGGAGCGCTGGCAGGCCTACGAGACGCCGGCACTCCTTCGATACGGATGACGCTTACGCAAAGAATGGCCGTAGCGTATTTGCCAAAACCACGGGGTCGAATTTGGCAAGATAGGCATCTACGCCAGCAGTTTTACCCATGGCCATGTTAACGTCCGCCGACAAGGATGAATGCATGATTACCGGAATCCCTTTGAAACGGGCATCTCCCTTGATTTTCTTGGTGAGTTCATAGCCATCCATGCGCGGCATTTCCACATCCACCAGGATTACGCTGATTTGGTCGCTCATTGGATTGTCGCCGCCGGCGCGGCTCGCGAGTCCTTGAAGTTTTCCCCAAGCATCTTGCCCATCGGTGGCCTGCTGGTATTTCTCGCCCAACTTGTCCAATACCATGATGATGGCCTTGCGTGCGACCAGTGAATCGTCTGCGAAGAAAACCATCCGCGCACTGCTTTTACCCGTCTGGCTTATTTCCTTGAAAATGGGGATGCCGATTACATCGGTCAGTATCTGTTCCATGTCCAGAATCGAAACCAGTCGTCCATCAGGCAACCTGGTGATGGCGGTAATCATGGTTTCACCCTGCGCATGCATTTCCCGGGGAGGGGTGATTTGTTCCCAGTCCACACGCACGATGCGATCCACGTCATGAACAAGAAGTCCTTGAACGTGGCCACTAAATTGCGTCACGATCATGGTTTTTCCCGTGACCTCTGGAATCCCCGCCAAACCAGCCGATGTTGCCAGCGCAATCACCGGAATGATATTGCCGCGCAATGAAATAAATCCTTCGACACCAAGAGGCATGTTCGGTGTTTTGGTGATAGTTGGGGTATGCGAAACCTCGCGCACTTTGAAGACATTGATGCCGAAAATCTCCCCATTACCGAGCGTGAACAACAGGATTTCCATGCAGTTCGAAGCAGCCAACCTGGGATTCAGTTGAGCCGGTTCAAGCAATGCGGGGTTGTGTGCTGACAAAGTTGTCTCCAGAAAAGATGCCGTACCATGTTCAACCAAACAACGCCGACTGTCTACATCGATAGTCAGGAAAAGTATGAGGGAAATCTGAATGGCACCTGTTGGCACGTTTCAGACAGTTTGATTTTGGCGCTATCCGGCGCTGCAGGTGTACGCGGAATGTCCGCGACTAATTCCTGACGCTCTCCCAAGCCTTCAGCAAACGCTTTACCGATACCGGGTAAGGCGTCTTGAGTTCCTGGGCGAACAGAGACACCCGCAGTTCTTCGATCATCCAGCGGATTTCCGTCAATGCCGGGTCGGCGATGCCTTCCTTGCGATGTTTTTCCAGGCGCTTTTCGTACATCTCCCAGCATTCCTTGAGCGACGCCATGTTGCGCGCATCGCGGTCATTCGGCAGCTTGTCGAGGCGGCGCAGGATAGCCTTGAGATAGCGCGGCAGGTGGTTGAGGCGTTCCCACGGAGTGGCGGCGAGGAAACCCTTGTAGACCAGATGGGAGAGTTGCCCGCGCAGGTCGTGGGCGAGCGGGTGAGGCAGCTTCGCCAAGCGCCCCTGGATGGCGTGGTAATCGGCGGCGATAGTGGCGAGCATCCGGCAGGCGCCGTCGGCGACGGCGGAAAGGCGGGTACGGGCGCGATCCTTTTGCGCGGCGAAGTGCTTTTCGTTGTGCGGGTAATCGTCGTCGCCGATGAAGGCGCGGTCGGCAATCGCGGTGAGCAGGTCTTCGCGCAGGTCGTCTGGCGAGGCCACCGGGCGCAGCAGCATCGCGCTCTGGGTGAAGCCCGGTAGGATCTTGTCGAGTTGTTTGAGCTGCAATGCCAAGGCCAGCCGCAGCAGGCGCCGCACCCCGCCGCGCATCGCCGCCTGGGCGACCTCGGGGGTATCGAAAAGGCGGATGGCGACACTTTGGCCTTCGTCCACCAGCGCCGGATAACCGGTGATGGGATGGCCGTTGCGGGTGAAGGCGATTTTCTCGGGCAGGTCGCCGAAATCCCAGGCGGTCAGCCCTTCGCGCTCGAAATCCAGTTCCGGGGCGCGAGCGAAGGTGAGGCGCGCCGCCTGGCCAAGCTTGGCCTTGAGCTCAGGGAGGTCGCGCCCGCTCGCCAGTTCCGCACCGGCTTCGTCGACGATGCGGTAATTCATGCGCAGGTGGGCGGGCAGTTCGCTTTCCTTCCAGGCATCGGGCGGGACTTCCTGGGTAGTCTTGCGCTGGATGTGGGCAGCGAGGGCCAAGCTGAGCGGCTTGCCGCCCGCCGCAGAGATTTCGTCCAGTGCCGCCGTGACGAACTCCGGCACCGGTACGCAGGCCGCCCGCACCCGCTTGGGCAGGGCTTTGACCAGCCAGGTGACTTTCTCGCGCAGCATCCCCGGCACCAGCCATTCGCAGCGCGCGCCGTCAATCTGGTTCAAGAGATGCAGCGGTACGCTCAAGGTCGCGCCGTCGAGCGGGTGGCCGGGTTCGAAGCGGTAGGTGAGCGGGCACTCGCTGCCGGCGACGGCGAGGCTTTCCGGGAACTGTTCCTCGGTGATGGCTTCCGCGCCGTGGCGCATCAGGTCGTCGCGGCTCATGTAGAGCAGGCGCGGATGGGCCTTCTCGGCCTCGCGCCGCCATTTCTCGAAATCCACGCCATTGTGGATACCCGCCGGAATCCGCGCGTCGTAGAAAGCAAACAGGGTGTGTTCATCGACCAGTACGTCCTGACGGCGTGACTTGTGTTCGAGTTCACCGATTTCCTCGATCAGCTTGCGGTTGAAGTCGAAGAACGGCGCACGAGTGAGGAATTCGCCCCCCGCCAGCGCGCCGCGGATGAACAGTTCACGGGCCTCGCTGGGATTCAGCGGGCCGTAGTGGACGCGCCGCTTGGCGACGATGGTGAGGCCGTACAGCGTCACCCGTTCCCAGGCGACCACTTGCGCCGGCTGCTTCTCCCAGTGCGGGTCGAAGTAGTGGCGGCGGGTGAGGTGGTCAGCGATTTTTTCCAGCCATTCCGGTTCGATTTTCGCCACACAGCGCGCGTAAAGGCGGGTGGTTTCGGCGAGTTCCGCGGCCATCGCCCACTTCGGGCCTTTTTTGAAAAGTGCCGAGCCGGGGAAGATCGAAAACTTGATGCCGCGCGCGCCTTCGTATTCCTGGGTGTCGCTTCTGAAGCCGATGTTGCCGAGCAGCCCGGCCAGCAGGGCGCGGTGGATTTCGTCGTAGCTGCCGGCGACTTCGTTTTCGCGCCAACCCAGTTCGGCGACGATGCTGTGCAACTGGCCGTGCAGCTCGCGCCATTCGCGCATCCTGACCGGCGAGAGGAAGTTGTCGCGGCACCAGTCGGTAAGCTTGCGCCGCGATTTCTGGTGTTTGAGCGCTTCGTCGTAGGCTTGCCAGAGATTGAGGAAGGCCAGGAAATCGGAATTCTCGTCCTGGTGCAGGCGATGCTTGGTATCTGCCGCCTGCTGGCGCTCCAGCGGGCGTTCGCGGGGGTCTTGCAGGGACAGCGCGGCGGCGACAATCAGCACTTCGCGCAGGCAGTTTTCACCCTTGGCGGCCAGCACCATGCGCCCGATGCGCGGGTCGATGGGCAGTTTGGCTAGGTCGTGGCCGGTGGGGGTGAGGCCGCCGCGTTCATCGACGGCGTTCAACTCTTCCAGCAGCTTGAGGCCGTCGGTGATGGCGCGGCTGTCGGGCGGCTCGATGAAGGGGAAATTCTCCACGTCGGCCAGGCCCAGCGCTTTCATGCGCAAGATCACCGCCGCCAGGTTGCTGCGGCGGATTTCCGGGTCGGTGTAGGCGGGGCGGGCGTTGAAATCGTCTTCCGCGTAAAGGCGCACGCATACCCCGCTCATCACCCGTCCGCAACGTCCGGCGCGCTGGTTGGCGGAGGCCTGGGAGATTTTCTCGACCAGCAGGCGTTCCACCTTGGCTCGGTAGGAATAGCGCAATATCCGCGCCTCGCCGGGGTCGATCACGTAGCGGATGCCCGGCACGGTCAGCGAGGTTTCCGCGACGTTGGTGGCCAGCACGATGCGTCGCCCGCCGCCCGGTTTGAAAATGCGTTCCTGCTCGGCGGCGGAGAGCCGTGCATACAAGGGCAGGATTTCCGCCCCGGCGGGATGATGCTTGCGCAAGGCTTCGGCGACATCGCGGATTTCCCGTTCGCCGGGCAGGAATATCAAAATATCGCCGCCTTGCGGCAGGCGCGCCACATCGTCCACCGCATCGAGAATGGCGTCTTCCAGATCCTCGGGAATCTCCTTGTCGGTGCCCTTGCCGGCCATCACTTTCAAGGGGCGATAACGGATTTCCACCGGGTACAGACGCCCCGATACCTCGATCACCGGCGCGCCGTCGAAATGCTCGGAAAAACGTTGCGCGTCGATGGTCGCGGAGGTGACGATCACCTTCAAATCGGGGCGCTTCGGCAACAACTGCTTGAGGTAGCCGAGCAGGAAGTCGATGTTCAGGCTGCGCTCGTGCGCCTCGTCGATGATGATGGTGTCGTAGGCGGACAGAAAGCGGTCATGCTGGGTTTCGGCAAGCAGGATACCGTCGGTCATCAGCTTGATATGGTTGTCGGCGCTGACGTTGTCGTTGAAGCGCACCTTGAAACCGACCACCCGCCCCAGCGGCGAATTCAGCTCCTGGGCGATGCGCGTCGCCACGGTGCGCGCCGCCAGACGGCGCGGCTGGGTGTGGCCGATCAGGCCGTACGCGCCGCGCCCCAGTTCCAGGCAAATCTTGGGCAACTGGGTGGTCTTGCCCGAGCCGGTTTCGCCGCAGACGATCACGACCTGGTTTTTCGCAATGGCGGCGGCAATATCGCCACGCCGCCCGGAAACCGGCAAGTCCTCGGGAAAACCCGGCTTGGGCAGGCGCGCCAGACGTTGTGCCGCGACCCCGGCGGAAGTCGCTAGGGCCGCTTCGAATTGCGCCTTGAGCTTTTCCACGGGCTTGCCGCCGCGCGCCATTTCGCGGATTTGCTGCTCCTGCCGCCGCAAACGGTGGCGGTCGGCGATCATGCAAAGGGAGATGGGGGAAGCGGGCTGTCGATTCGGCACGGTGCAATTCGGAAGGCTAAAGGCGGGGCGCAATTATACGGCGGAAATGCCGGGGTGCTCACAGCACTTCAGCGCAAAACACGGCGGGAGTGACGATCCGGGTACGTTCGATGTGTCCGCGTTGCAGCAGCCCGGCGCGGCGATCGCCGGTAACCAGGTAGTCCGCATCTCCGGTCAACGCCATGGCCAGCAAAAACGCATCACCGGAGTCGGCGGCTTCGACCTCGATGGTCAGACGCTCCAGTATCACGGCGCGTTGCAGGTTGTTGACCATCACGCCCACTTTATCCGGCTGAAGAACGGCACGCAGCTTAGGGTAGCGGCCGGCACGGCGGATTTCATCCAGTTGCTCCCGCGAAGTCACCACTTCGAAACGGCCCGCACGCCAAGCACGGTAAATGAAATCAGGTGGTCCATGCGGCGAGATCAACGCGCTGAATAGGACGTTGGAATCCAGGACCACGCGCATCAATGCTCGCCGGCCCACTGCAGGGCTTCATCAACCATCGCGGCCAAGTCTCCTTCGTTTACCCCGGCATTGGCGGCCTTGGCCTGTTCAGCGGTCAATTCGAGAATATGCGCCCTTACCGCCTCTTCGATAAAGCGTGACAAATCGCCTTTCCGCCCGCCGCCCTGGCTGGCAAGAAACATGCGTAGCGCTTGGTCGGTATCGGCGGAAACCGCGACATTCCAGCGTATGGTATTCATGGGAATCTCCAAAGTTGGGTGTTTGTGTGTTTATACACCCAGCCGGAAAACGAGACAACGGGCGATAGTCGGCAAGCAGCAGTGAGTGTGCCCCTACCCAACCAACTTAAAATTGGCTCTAAATCAGAACACCAGGCGCGGCGAGGGTCTGCCGATGTGGAAGCCCTGCGCCAGGTCGATGCCCGAGGCGGCCACGCTTTCCAGGACTTCTTCGCTTTCCACGTATTCCGCCACGGTACGGATGCCCAGTTCCTGGGCAAGCATCGAGATGCTCCGCACGAAGGCGCGGTCCTTGCCGTCCTTGAGCATGTTGGCGATGAAATCCCCTTCGATCTTGAGGACGTCGATGGGGAAATGTTTGAGGTAATGGAATGAGGAAAAACCCGAGCCGAAGTCGTCGATGGCGAGCTTGAAGCCTTCCATCTTGAGATCGTTGACGAAACGTTCCAGCAGCGCCATGTTGCGCACGGTATCGCGTTCGGTGATCTCCAGGACGATGCGTTCCGGGGCGACGCCGCTGTCGGCGACGATGCGCCGCGTTTCGTGGAGGAATTCGTTGAGCACCAGCGCGCGCGGCGACAGATTGAGGAACACCAGTCCCTGGTAGCCCGATTCCTGGACGGCCATCAGGGCTTTTTCCATGATGATGTAGTCCATCTTGTGGATGATGCCCATTTTCTCGGCGATCTCGACGAACTCGATGGCCCCCAGGATGCGTCCGTCGGTTAGCTGGATGCGACTTAGCACTTCGACCGCCTCGACGGTTTTTTCCTTGACGTTGAGGATGGGCTGGAAGAACGGGATGACCTTCTTTTCCTCCACCGCATTGATGATAATGATGCTCTTCTCGCCGATGTCCTTGAAGACTTCCAGAAGATCTTCCTCGGTGGGGATGCTGACACGGCTTTTGCCTTCCGATTTGGCCTTGTACATCATGTTGTCGGCGAACAGGAACAGGTCTTTCTGGTCGTCGGCGTGGTCCGGGAATATCGAGATGCCGATCGAGGCGGTACCCTTGACATGGGTGCCGTCCGGCCCCGGTACGGAGTTGCCGTTGATGGCTTCGATCAGCCGGCTGGCGCTGCTCGCTGCCTGTTCCAGGTCGCACTCGGGGAGGATGGCGACGAATTCGTCGCCGCCGTAGCGGGCAATGATGTCCTCGGTGCGCAGAACCTTTTTCAGCAGCGTTGCGAATTCCATCAGGAATTTGTCGCCGAAGGCGTGGCCATAGGTGTCGTTGACCGACTTGAAGTTGTCGAGGTCGATCATCAGCAAGCCGAACTTGTAATCGTGGCGCGCGGCGCGGCCCTGCTCGTATTCGAGCATTTCCCAGAACACCCGCTGATTGTAGAGGTTGGTGAGGGGGTCGCGGGTGGCGTAATACTCCAGATCCTTGGTGTATTTGTAGATGGCTTTCACCGAACCGACCACGTTGAGCAGGGTGGAGAGAATGCTCTCCATCACCAGCAGGCGCGTTTCGTCGCGGACGATTTCCGCCTGTACGCCGATCCCCACGATGCCGCCGATTTTCGGGGCTTCCACCAGCAGAGACTTGACCTGCACCTCGATATCGCATTCCGCCAGGTCGATCTGCACCGGGCCGGGCTGGGCGACATTGTGGACGATGTTGATCGAGGTAACGCCGGCAAAGTGGGGGTTTTGCTGCATCGTTTCGTGGATGGTGCGCTCCAGCATGGCCTTGGTCTGGGCGGAGGGCGTGGTGCGCCAGAAGATTTCCAGGTCGAAGATTTCGTCGTCGACCTTGAAGATGGAGAACAGCGTGTAGGCGTTGATGACCGTGTTGATGTCCACCAGCAGGCGGCTCACGTAATCGCGCCAGTCCTTGACGACTTCGGAGGTGATGACGAATTTTTCGAGGAGCTTGATTTCGAATTCCAGCAGATCCTTGTCGACCGCTACGCTTCTCAGTTTTCCGACAAGCTCCTCGATCTTATGGAAAATCCGGTCGAATTCGGCAAAGCCCATCTTGATCTCGCCCAAGTCCAGAGTACGCAAGTCGGAGACCTTGTTGACCCGCTCGACGCTGTCTTCCAGCACCGTCATCGAATCCTCGATCTTGCGATTGACCCGCAGTACCACCAGCAGCGCGATGATGAAGGGAATCGGTGCAATCAGGATGAGGTAGAAGAGGAACTGGTTTTTCGCCTTGGCAATGAACGGCGTCAAATCCTGGCGCACATCGATGACTCCCAGCACCTCGTCGAGGGCGGCGTTTTCATGGCAGCGCAGACACTTGTCCTGGGCCTTCACGGGGTAGACGTAGCGCACCCCGGCGGCACTTTCGCGCATCACCGGCGCGCCGATGGCGAAGGCGTTCTTGATCGCCTCGTCCATATTTTCCTGCTCGATGGTGCCGAACAGTTGGGTCACCGCTTCGCCGCGAAAAACTTCGATGGTGGTGGGGGTATCGGCCACCGCCTTGCGGGTCGAGGCGATGAATTCTTCGAGTTGCGCGCGCTTCCAGCCCTTGTTCATGACCTGGAACATCGAACTGAAAGTCAGTTCCGCGAGGGTGTTGGAGACGTACAGGGCATTCTCTTTCACCGATTTGTCGTAAATCTGCGAAACGATCAGATAAGTACCGCCGAAAAAGACCAGCGACACCAATACCGACGCGGCGAGGATGAAGCCCTTGAGTGTTTTCACGATTTGCATTCCAGTTTGAATAAGGCCGCCAGCAGGCGGTCCGCCCGCGATTCTACTAGAATAATGTCATAATGGATAATCATCGTTTACTCAAATCAATAACATTAACAAAGACTAATTGGCAAAAATATTAGTGTGAAACGTTTTCAAGATGAGCGACGGAATCGAATTCCCCTTGGTTTCTTTCGTGGAGACGCTTGACCAGGAACATGGCGCTGCTGACGAACACCCCGAACAGGGCGATGACGATGTAGATCGAGACATCCATGCGGATCAGCAGGGCATAGATCCCGGTCATGAGGAGGATGGAAAGGTTTTCGTTGAAGTTCTGCACGGCGATGGAGTGGCCGGCACCCATCAGGATATGACCGCGATGTTGCAACAGGGCATTCATCGGCACCACGAAAAAGCCCGACAAGCCGCCGATCAGCACCATCAGCGCCATCGCCAGCCACATGTCATGGACGAAATCCATGGAGATGACGATCAACCCCATCACAATGCCCAGCGGAATCACCTTCACCGACTGGCGCAGGGAAATCATGCGCGCGGCGAAAGTCGCGCCCAGCGCCACCCCGACTGCCACCACCCCCTGCAACATGCTGGCCTTGGAGAGGTCGAGGTGCAGCGCCACTTCGGCATACTTGATGACGATGAACTGCAAGGTCGCCCCGGCTCCCCAGAACAGCGTGGTGACAGCCAACGAAACCTGCCCCAGCTTGTCCTTCCACAGCAGCGCCAAACAATGGTTGAAATCGTGGATGAGATACAGCGGGTTTTTCTTGAGCATCCGGTGATCGACGCCGGTATCGGGAATGTACAGGTTGAACAGCGCGGCAACCACGTATATCGCCCCGATGATCGCGATGCTCATTTCCGGGACCGTATCGATACCGGTATCGATGAGCGGGAAATCAAAAGCCAGCAAGGTCTGGGCAACCTCCGGCTTGACCAGCAGGCCGCCCACCACCGTACCGAGGATGATCGCCATCACCGTCAAGCCTTCGATCCAGCCGTTGGCCACCACCAGCAGACGGTGTGGCAACAATTCGGTAAGGATCCCGTACTTGGCCGGCGAATACGCCGCCGCGCCCAGCCCCACCACGGCATAGGCGAGCAGGGGATGGACGTCCATGAACATCATCGCGCAGCCGCCTATCTTGATGGTGTTGCTGATGAACATCACCCGCCCCTTGGGCATGGAATCGGCGAAAGCACCGACGAACGCGGCCAGGAGAACGTAGGAAACCGTGAAAAACAGTTTGAGGAGCGGCTCGTATGACTGCGGCGCGTGCATTTCGCGCAGCGCGGAAATTGCGGCGATCAGGAGAGCATTATCGGCAAGTGCCGAAAAAAACTGCGCTGCCAGAATGAGGTAAAAGCCGCGATTCATCGAATAGCCTTGGGAGATCGAAGCGCTTTATAACATGAAACCCCCGTTGCCGCCATGCTTGGCGGCATGGCAATTTTCTACACTTGATAGGAAAATTGTGGTTGAATATAAAATCTATTAATAGGTATCACTTTCGTCTCGGACATAGAAAATGGCAGACCGACGGCTACAAGTTTTTTACACGGTTGCAAAGCAACTGAGCTTCACCAAGGCGGCGGAATTGTTGTTCATGACGCAGCCGGCGGTGACCTTCCAAGTCAAGCAACTGGAAGAGCACTTCAACACCCGCTTGTTCGAGCGCAGCCACAGCAAGATCACGCTGACCCCGGCCGGACGCCTGGCGATGGAGTATGCCGAGCGCATCCTCAATCTCACCAACGAAATGGAAACCCGCCTGATGGAAATGACCGGCGACGTCAGCGGCATCCTGCTGATCGGCGCCAGCACCACCATCGCCGAATACATGCTGCCGCGCCTGTTGGGCGACTTCAAATCGAAATTTCCCCAGGTACAGACCCGCCTCACCGTCGCCAACTCCGAAACCGTCGAATCCAAGGTCGCCGACCATACTCTCGACATCGGCCTGATCGAAGCGCCGTCGCATCACCCGCATCTCGAAGCGGAAGTATGCTGCGAAGATGAATTGGTGGTGATCTGCGCCCCCAACCACCCCCTTGCAAAGCAGGAAATCGCCTTGCCGGATCAACTGGCGGTGCAGCCCTACATCAGCCGCGAAGCCGGTTCCGGCACCCGCGAGGTGGTCGACGATTTCTTCCGCCGCTCCGGCTTCAACCCCGAAGATCTCAACATCGTCATGGAGTTGGGTAGCCCGGAAGCCATCAAGGGCGCCGTGGAAGCCGGCCTGGGCATCGCCATCGTGTCGCGCGCCACCATTCTCAAGGAACTCAAGCTCGGCGATCTGGTCGCCATCCGCCTGCAACCCTCGCTGATGAGACCGCTATCGCTGGTCTACGCCCACGAGAAATTCCGCTCCAAACTCCTACAATCCTTCCTCGATTTCGCCGCTCAGGGACTCAAGAGCGCCAGCCTCCACTAAATAGCCCGCTGGTATTACAGCGGTTCGCGCGTGCCATTCTCCGCTCGCGCCGGAAAAATACCCTTTGTCGCATAGCCGCCCGGCTGGGTGATTTCTCGCCGAGGATGTGGGCCATCCACCATCCGACACGGGGAGCCACCCATGCGTTTCGTTCATTTCTTACTTGCCGCCGCCCTCGCGGTGCCGGCGCTTGCCGCGGCTGATCCGGCGTTTTCCCAAGCTCAGGCGGTTTTTCTCAAGGCCGCCGACGGCAACAGCGCCGCCGTCGAGGAGGCGGTCCGGCAATTTACCCGGCTTGCCGCCGTCGAATCCGATCAAGCGCCGCTGTTGCTCGCCTATCTCGGCGCCGCGCAGACCATGCAGGGCCGCGATGCTTGGCTGCCGTGGGAGAAGGTTCGCGCCACGGAGCGGGGTCTGGCGGTTCTCGACAAGGCCTTGCGCAGCCTCGAAGCGCGCCACGACACGGAAATTTTCAACGGCACTGCGATTTCCCTGGAAACCCGGCTGGTGGCGGCCAACACTTTCCTTTCCCTGCCTTCCCTGTTCAACCGCTTCGATGCGGGAAAACAGGCGTTGCGCGAGGCTTTCGCCCATCCCGGATGGGCCGCCGCGCCCGGCGAGGTGCGCGCCCGCCTGCATCGTCTAGCGGCACAAGTGGCTGCCCACGACGGCAAACGCAGCGAGGAACGGGAGCATCTGAAACAAGCCGCCGACCTGGCGCAAGCCGCGCCGACCGGCGCTACGGCGGGGG
>Ga0208371_1000063_pt1 | contig 67208 bp, 57 predicted proteins | sample SubbioCR12Aug_1A_FD_184827 | JGI IMG/M metagenome (GOLD analysis project Ga0208371, IMG submission 184827) | Serpentinite rock and fluid subsurface biosphere microbial communities from McLaughlin Reserve, California, USA - CR12Aug_1A (SPAdes) | ecosystem: Environmental > Terrestrial > Deep... | reverse complement strand
TCGGATTGGGCTTCCTTCAGACCCCGCCTCGCGACGACGCCCTTGCCCTTCTCCTTGCCTTCGGCTCTGCGAAAACCTGGCCGTAGGACTTTCACCTACGAAGTAACGCGCCATGCCCGGCGCACACATGGAGGTAACCGGCCTGCGCGGCTTTATGCGCAAGGTCCGTGTTGACCGCAGGGTTATGCGCATGGGTACTACCCTCCAAACGGTACAAGCAGTGTTGACGCAGACCACTACTCTCTGGCACTTGAGGATGCTCAAAGGTACCTGACGCCCGCATACCGAGACGCGCCATAACGGCGCGAGACCTGAGGTTGCCGACGGTGGCGAAGGACACAATTTCTCGCAAGCGGAGCAATTGGAAACCAACGCGAATGGCTTCTCTTGCGGCTTCCGACGCGAACCCTTTGCCCCAGTGCTGAAACGCCAGGCGCCACCCGACCTCTACGCAGGGAGAGAACGGGAGTTCAGCGGATGGCGTATGCAAGCCGACAAACCCAATGAACTCTTGAGTAGCTTTGGCCTCCGCTGCCCAGAAGCCCCAGCCGCGTTCTTCGATGAGCGACTGGCAACGATCAGCCATCGCATCGCTCTCGGCGCGTGTAAGTAGCGAAGGAAAGAACTCCATGACTTTTGAATCTGCGTTGAGTGCAGCGAAGGGCACGCGGTCGGTGGGTTTCCACTGACGCAAACGAAGGCGCTCTGTCTCGACTTCAATTAGCTCAACCACTTGTCACGGCGCTCGGAGATGATGACGCCTAATCGGGATAGGAAGAAGCCTCGCGGCCCCTCCCTCCCACACCACCGGGACCGAGGCGTTCATCGTCCCGCAGTTTCGGATGGGGCTTCCGGACCCCGCCTCGCGGCGACGCCCTTGCCCTTCTCCTTGCCTTCGGCTCTGCGAAAACCTGGCCATAGGGCTTTCACCTATGAAGTAACGCGCCATGCCCGGCGCACACGTGAAGCTAAGAGGCTGCGCGCTTTTGCGCAGTCCCGCTTGAGCGTAGGGTTGGGCATCCGGTGGCGAGTTGACAAGATGGCCTTCCCGTTATGACGGTTGCGGGCCATCGTAACCCTCAATAATTACGAGATCCATGCTTGAAGCAGACAACCTGAGCTTAAGCGCCGCCTGATACTCGGGAGAATTCCAACAATCGAAGGCCGCTTGATAAGTCGGAAACTCCACAATTGTGTTTCGTGATCTTGTGCTCCCTTCGGGGATAGTGAATTGGCCTGCACGGACAAGAAACTTTGCGCCGTATTTCTTGAGCGCTTCGGCGTTCGCCACAGCATATTGTTTGAACTGCTCTTGGTCGGTGACGTCCACGCGCACGATCCAGTAACCTTTCGGCATCAGCCTCTCCTTTGATGATATTTGCGGTGCATTGAAGATGCCCAACGTTCAAGTAGACCCCAATAAAATACCTATGCTTTTATCAGGGCAGATCACAAAACAATAAAAACAATTCTTAATTCAATACGGTATTTACTTTTCATGAAGCAATCGGGTCATTTATCACACCAACACCTATCCAATCGCAAGGCACCGGTTCCAACAAATAATTCCGCACTCTCCAGCCACTTCACCTCCCCGATTATGCCCACAATTCCCGGCCTTGCCATCCTGTAACTTAATTACAGCTAGTTTTTGTTGTGAGAGCGCGTTAAAGGCAGAAGCCGGAAGCGTCCGATGCATGGCAGTCGCCACGCCACTCGGTGGGAGGGGCGCCCTCGCCGCGAGCGGCGCATCCGAAGCCAATGAAAGCCAAACCGCCACTGCCGCCTCCAGGGCGGACGTCGGTCGAAGCCGAAGCACCGCGCCGGGGCGGCGCTCCCACAGGGGCATCAGCGGCGCGGCACCGGTTTCTCTTCGAGGGGGTGGGGCGGACTACTTCACCGGCTTTGCCGAGACGGCGGTTAGGATGGCTTGGAGGATGGCGGTGGGGGTCGGGGGGCAGCCGGGTACTGCGACGTCCACCGGGATGACGTTGGAAATTTGTCCGCAACTCGCATAGCTCTCGCCGAAGATCCCGCCGTTGCAGCCGCAGTCGCCGACCGCCACTACCAGCTTGGGTTCGGGGGTAGCGTCGTAGGTGCGTTTCAGGGCGGTTTCCATGTGCCGGGCGACCGGGCCGGTGACCAGCAACATGTCGGCGTGGCGCGGGCTGGCGACGAAGTGGATGCCCAGCCCTTCGATGTTGTAATAGGGGTTGTTGACGCAGTGGATTTCCAGTTCGCAGCCGTTGCACGAGCCGGCATCGACGTGGCGGATCGCCAGCGCGCCGCCGAAGACCTTGAGGATGTCGGCACGAATTTCCTGGTCGCCGACGCGCAACGACTCGTCCGCCAGCGGCGGGGTTTCGGTGTTGATGCCGGTTTTCAGCATCTGCTTAAGAATTTGGTACATTACAAATCCACCCCGGTATAGCTCAGGTTGAACGACTTATTGATAAGCGGGAAATCCGGCACGATATTGCCGATGATGGCGTGTTCCAGCACCGGCCAGTTTTGCCACGACGGGTCGTGGGGATGGACGCGGTACAGGGTGTCGTTGGCGCCGCTGTGCAGCGCTACCAGGATTTCCCCGCGCCAGCCTTCCACCCAGCCGATGGCGAAAGCGTTGTCGGGTGCCGGCGGCACGTCGAAGTGCAATTCGCCGGGCGGCATACGGTCGAGAATCAGGTTGATGAGGCGGATCGATTCGAACACTTCCTCGAAGCGCACCGTCACCCGCGCCGCCACGTCGCCGTTGCGATGGGTCGCCATGCGCACGTCGAGCTGGTCGTAGGGCGCACACGGGTATTGGGCGCGCAAGTCCCACGCCTGGCCGCTGGCGCGCCCCGGCAAACCGGTCAGCCCCAGTTTGGCGGCGAGCGCCGGGGTGACGCGCCCGGTGGTGAGGAAACGGTCCTGCACGCCGGCGTGTTCGTCGTAGATTTCCTTGAGTATATGGACTTCGCGCTCGATCGCCGTCAATCCGTCGCGCAGCCGCTGCGAACCGAGGTGGGTAATGTCGCAGGCCACCCCGCCGGGGATGATCTTGTCCATCAGGTAGCGGTGGCCGAACAATTCCATATTCATCCGCAGCGCGTCTTCCTTGAGCCGCCAGAACTGGGCGAAGCCGAAGGCCAGCGCGACGTCGTTGCCGAGGTAGCCGAGGTCACCGAGGTGGTTGTGGATGCGCTCCAACTCCAGGAACAGGGCGCGCAGCCACACCGCGCGCGGCGGCGGGGTAAATTCGGAGAGGCTTTCCAGCGCCATGGTGTAAGCCCAGGCATAGGCCACCGTGGTGTCGCCGCTGACCCGCCCGGCGAGCTTCGCCCCGTCGACGGGCGTCAGGCTTTCAAAACGTTTTTCGATACCCTTGTGCTTATAACCCATGCGCTCTTCGAGGCGCAGCACCCGCTCGCCGATGATCGAAAAGCGGAAATGGCCGGGCTCGATGGTGCCGGCGTGAACCGGGCCGACCGGAATTTCGTGGACGCCGTCGCCTTCCACCTGGACGAAGGGGTAAGCGTCGGTAAGCGTCGGGCTGAAATATTGGCCGTCGAAATCCTTGCGTAGCGGATAGCTGCCTTCACGCCAGCCGCCATGGCGCAGCCACTTGCGACTATCGTCGGCGCCTGCGGCATGAACGCCGAGCAAGTCGGCAACGGCACGCTGCATACGGTTGGCGGCGGGAAACAGGTCGCTAATGTCGGGAAAACTGTCCTGTCCGGCTTCCAGCGGCAATTTCAGGGCATACAGGCCGGGCTGGGCGGCCAGCGCCACATGCACGGTGAAATGTCCGCCGCGCGGGCGCTCGTCGCAGCCCCATAGCGCCATCAGGCGTCCGCCCTGGTGGTGCACCTGCTCGCACAGTTGGCGATAAGCTTCCGCCGTTACCACGCCGCGCCAAATCGGCATGGCACTGTGCAGCGGTTGCAGGGATACCCCGATGTCTTTGAATTCGATAGTCATGATTTAACCCGATCAACGCCGCCGCCTGGCACTTGTAGCCCGGATGAAGCCATGCGGAATCCGGGAGCGCCCGAATAGGGCGCATAGGTGGCGTTCCAGTCATTTTTTCCGCCTCGCGGCGGCCCCGGATTCCGCGACGCTCCATCCGGGCTACGTTTGTTTATCATGATTTCACCCGATCAACGCCGCCGCCTGACGGTACCAGTCGGCCAGGTAGGGCGGAATGTACAGGCCCAACATCAGTACCAACCCGAGATGCACGAATACCGGGATCAGGGCGGGCGGATGCGGCAGCTTGGCCTCGTTCGGCTCGCCGAACACCATCGGCTGCACCTTGCTGAACACCGCGGCGAACGCCACGCCCAGCGCGACCAACAGGAACGGGGTGGCCCACGGGTAGGAATGCATGGCGGTGGTGATAATCAGGAATTCGCTGGCGAACACGCCGAACGGTGGCATCCCGAGGATCGCCAGGGTGCCGATGGTCAGCCCCCAGCCTACCGACGGGGTATGGCGGATCAAGCCGCGAATGTTGTCCATGATCTGGGTGCCGGCATTTTGCGCGGCATGACCGACGGCGAAGAAGATCGCCGACTTGGTCAAGCTATGCACGGTCATGTGCAGCATCCCGGCGAAGGTCGCCACCGGTCCGCCCATGCCGAAGGCGAAGGTCATCAGCCCCATATGCTCGATGGAGGAATAGGCGAACATCCGCTTGATGTCCTTCTGCCGCGACAGGAAGAACGCCGCCATCACCACCGACAGCAGGCCGAAGCCCATCATCAGGTTGCCGGCGAAATGGCTGTCCAGCGCGCCGTCGACCAGCACCTTGGTGCGCACCACCGCGTACAGGGCAACGTTCAGCAGCAGCCCGGAAAGCACCGCCGATACCGGGGTCGGGCCTTCGGCATGAGCGTCGGGCAGCCAGTTATGGAGCGGCGCCAGACCGACCTTGGTGCCGTAACCGACCAGCAGGAACACGAATGCCAGCGACAGCACGGTGGGTTCGAGGTCGCCCTTGACCGCGTCGAGGTGCGTCCACAGCAGCGCCGTGCCGCCTGCACCGAGCACTTTTTCGGCGGCGAAATACAGCAGGATGGTGCCGAACAGCGCTTGGGCGATGCCCACGCCGCACAGGATGAAGTATTTCCACGCCGCTTCCAGGCTGGCCGGGGTGCGATACAGCGACACCAGCAGCACGGTGGTCAGGGTCGCCGCCTCCATCGCCACCCACAGGATGCCCAGGTTGTTGGTGAGCAGCGCCACCAGCATGGTGCAGGTGAACAACTGGTACATGCTGTAGTAAAGGCGCAGGCGAGGGATGGTCAGCTTGCCGTGATGCTGTTCGATCAACATGTAGGGGCGCGAGAACATCGCGGTGGTGAAAGCCACGAAAGCGGTCAGCGCCACCAGGAACACGTTGAAGGGATCGACGAAAAACAACTCGTCCATTACCAGCATCGGGCCGCCGGAAATCACTTTTACCGTCAGCACTATCGAGGCGAGGAAGGTGGCGAAACTCATCCAGGTATTCAGCCCGGCCGCGTAGGAACGATGGCCGAACAACGCCAGCAGCAGGCCGCCGGCGAGGGGAATAAAGAGAACTAAAAAAATTTCCATATATGCAATTCAGTGTTGAGTTTTTAGTGTTGAGTGCTTAGTTAAGGTGCCGCTTCGCGGCGGTTTAGGTTCGATCCGGTTGCGCGCAGCGCATCCATAACTCAACACTAAACACTCAAAACTAAACACTGTTTTTTTCTTACTCTTCCTTCAGTTTTTCCATGTGTTTCAAATCCAGGCTGTCGAAGGTCTCGCGAATCTGGAAGAAGAAGATGCCCAGAATCACCATGCCGACCAGCACGTCCAGCGCGATGCCCAGTTCGACCACCATCGGCATCCCGTAAGTGGCGCTGGTGGCGGCGAAGAACAGGCCGTTTTCCATGGCCAGGAAGCCGATCACCTGCGGCACCGCCTTGCTGCGCGTAATCATCATCAGAAACGACAGCAGCACGCTCGCCATGGCGATGCCCAGGGTACTCTTGGCGATGGTGCTGGCCATCTGCGAAATCGGCGCGGCCAGGTTGAAGGCGAAAATCACCAGGACAATGCCGAACAGCATGGTGGTGGGGATGTTGATGAGCGTTTCGACGTCCCACTTGACGTTGAGCTTGCGGATCAGGCGATGCAATATCCACGGCAGGATCATCACCTTGAGCAGCAGGGTCAGGCCCGCCGAGTAATACAGGTGATGCTGGTGCGACGACCAGGCGACGATGAAGGTCGCCACCGACAGCACCAATCCCTGCCAGGCGAACAGGTTGATGAGCGACAGCACCCGGCGCTGCGACAACATGCCGAAGGCGATCAGCAACAACAGTGCGGCGCACAGATTAATGAGTTGGCTGGAGAAAGGGATCATCATGACTGTCAGCTCTCCAGCAGGAAATGGATCAACATGCCGAGCACCGCCAGCAGGAAGGCGGTACCCAGGAACTCCGGGGCGCGGAAGATGCGCAGCTTGGCGGAGATGGTCTCCAGCAACGCCAGTCCGAAGCCGCAGGCGAGCAATTTCACCGCCAGCACCGCTACCGCCAGGGGCAAGGCTCCCCAGTTGCCGGCTTCGGCGATGCCCCACGGCATGAACAGGGCGATGCCGATGGTGATATAGGCAAACAGCTTGATGCTTGCCGCCCACTCGATCAGCGCCAGGTGGCGCGCCGAGTATTCGAGGATCATCGCCTCGTGGATCATGGTCAGTTCGAGGTGGGTGGAGGGGTTATCCACCGGGATGCGGGCATTCTCGGCGAGCAGCACCATCAGGAAGGCCACCCCGGCGAAGGCCATGCTCGGGTAAAGCACGATTTCCTTGTGGGCGAACTGTTCGACGATGGTGGTCAGCGAGGTCGAATGGCTGATTAGCGAAGCGGTGAAGAACACCATCAACAGCGCCGGTTCGGCGAGGAACGACACCAGCATTTCGCGGCGCGCCCCGAGGGTGCCGAAGGAGGTGCCGATGTCCATGGCCGCCAAGGCGATGAACACCCGCGCCAGGGCGAAAATTCCTACCAGGGCGATCACGTCCACCGCCGGCGACAGGGGCAAATCGGTGGCCACCACCGGCACCAGCGCCGCCGCCAGCCACATGCAGACGAACAGCAGGTAAGGCGTGTGGCGGAACAGCGGCGAGGCGTTATGCGCCAGCACCGCGTCCTTCTTGAAGAGTTTAATCAGGGTGCGGTAGGGCTGCCACAGGCCGGCACCGCTACGCCCCTGCATCCAGGCGCGGCACTGGTTGACCCAGCCCATCAGGAGCGGCGCCAACAGCACCACCACGGTGTCCTGGAAAAGTTGGAAAAGAAGGGTTGAGATACTCATCGGATAAACGCCAGCAAGGCCAGCAAAGTCAAAAAGCTATACATCAGGTAAATGTGGATGCGGCCATGCTGCAATTTGCCGAACAGGCTCGACACCCACTCCACCAAGCGCGCCAACGGCAGATACAGCCATTCCCACAAGAGGTCGCTGGTCTCCCCGTGGTAACGCGGTTTCTTGTCGAAAGGGCTGGGCACTTCGCGGACGATGCCGAAGAAGAACTCGAAAATCTGGCGGATCGGCTGACCGAAACCTTCGGCGCTGTCCTGCATCCGCGAGGTCTGCTCGGGATAACCGCAGTCCCAGGCGTCGCTGCGGCGCACCCGGCCATGGTAGAACTTGCGCACCGCGATGAAGGTGAACGCCAGGCCCACCAGAATAATGCCGAACAGGATGACCGGGCTGTAGCTGGCGCGCTCCTCCGCCACCGGGGTCAGCCACAGCAGGCCGGCACTGGCGGCGCTGCTGCCCAGGTCCGCACCGACCAGAAGGCGCGACACGTTGTCGATCTGTAAAACCACCATCATCGGCAGCAAGCCCAGCACCAAGCAGCCTGCAGCCAGCCAAGTCATCCCGATGCGCTCCCAGATCCCGGCGTCGTGGGCGTCCTTGAGGCTCTCCTCGCGCGGCTGGCCGAGGAAGATCACCCCGTAGAACTTGACCATCGCGTAGGCCGCCAGCGCGCCGGCCAGCGCCAAGGCGGCGGCCGCCACCGGGATCATCATGTTGAGGTAGGAGTGGGGCAAGCCCGGCGAGAGCAGGAAAGCCTGCAGCATCAGCCATTCCGAAACGAAGCCGTTGAGCGGCGGCAGGCCGGAAATCGCCAGCACGCCCACCAAGGTGAGCAGGGCCACTTTGGGCATCCGGTGGATCAGGCCGCCCAGCTTGCCGAGGTGGCGTTCGCCGGTGGCGTGGAGTACCGAGCCGGTGCCGAGGAACAACAAGCCCTTGAAAAAGGCGTGGTTGAGCGCGTGGTAAAGGGTAGCGGTCAACGCCAATGCCGCCACGCCATCCTTGTGGAAGCTGTGGAAAATGATGGTTAGGCCGATGCCGGTAACGATGATGCCGACGTTCTCGATCGACGAATAGGCGAGCAGGCGTTTCATGTCGGACTGGACGGTGGCGAACAGCACCCCGAACAGCGCGGTGACCAGCCCCAGCGTGAGAGCCAGCGCGCCCCACCACCACAATTGCACGTCGAGCAGATCGAAAGTCACGCGCAGAATGCCGTAGATCGCCGTTTTCAGCATGATCCCGCTCATCATCGCCGATACCGGCGAAGGGGCGGCGGGATGGGCTTCCGGCAACCAGGCGTGAAGCGGCAGGATACCCGCCTTGGCGCCGAAGCCGAACAACGCCAGGAGGAAGGTGATGCTTGCCCAGGTGCCGCTCAAATGCGCCTCGCGCATCGCGGCGAAGGTGTAGCCGCCCACGGCATGGCCGCCCTGCATGACACCGAAGCACAGCAGGATGCTGATTGCGCCGACGTGGGCGATCAGCAGGTAAAGGAAGCCGGCGCGGCGGATTTCCGGGACGTTGTGGTCGGTGGTCACCAGGAAATAGGAAGACAGTGCCATGGTTTCCCATGCCACCATAAACAGATAGGCGTCGTCGGCCATGAATACCAGCGCCATGGCGGCGAGGAACAAATGGTATTCGAAGCACAGCAGGCCGAGCGTGCTGCCTTCCATGTCGCGGAAATAGCCGGCGGAGTACAGGGATATGCCGATGGCTGCAGCCCCCAGCAGAAACAGGAAAAACGCCGACAACGAATCGAGACGCAGGTGGAACGGCAAGTCCGGCAGCCCGAGCGGCAGCACCATCGCGCCGGGCGCCGACTCCAGCGCCGCCAGACCAACCGCCGCCAGCACCAGGGCACCGACGGCCCCCGCCGGGAACAGCAACCGGCAAATCAGGCGTGGTTGCCCCTGCAACGCCAAGGCGACAAACGCCAATATCAGCCAGTACGCTACCACGCCGCCGGCCAGATCAATCGGCAAAAAACCTGCTAAATGTCCCACTCCCTGATTTCCTATTTTATTTTTGCTGAAAAGATAACATAAATTCCAACCCTCATGCGGCCTGCTTCATTAGGCGGCATTGGGCATTGGGATCGGCCGCCAGCACCTCGGCGTAGATCGCCTCCAGGGCGATATCCTCGTTCGCGAAAATACACTCCTGGCCGATGTAGTCGAACAGACCGGTGTGGCGCATGACGTCCAGCACCTGCTTCTTGAGGCCGCTGAAAACCAGCTTCACGCCGCTGGAACGCAAGCGCTGGGCGAGATGATGGATCACTTCCTCGCCGGATGCGTCAAGCTGGTTGATGCCGTCGCCGACGATCAGCAGGTGGCTGGCCATGGGGCTGTTCGATACCGCTTCCAGAATGGTGTCCTCGAAATACGGCACATTGGCGAAATACAGCGAACCGTCGTAGCGGATGGCGATGATGTAGTCGCTGACCGGCAGGTTGTTGATCTTGGCGTCGCGCAGGGTGCCGTCGGAGTAACGCCCGAGAATCGCGACGCGCGGCGACATGGTGCGGTACAGGTAGAGAATGATCGCCAGCCCGGCACCGGCCATGATGCCGTTGTCGAGATGCGGGGCGAAAGCCAGGGTGGCGACGAAGGTCACCACGGCGGCGATGCCGTCATGCTTGTGGGCGTGCCAGGCGTGCTTGATCGCCTTGAAATTCACCAGGCCGATCACCGCCATCATGATCACCGCCGCCAGCACCGCCTGCGGCAGGTGATAGAGCAGGGGCGTGAGGAAGAGCAGGGTAACCAGCACGATCAGCCCGGCGAACACCGACGACATGCCGGTTTTCGCCCCGGCGTTGAGGTTTACCGCCGAGCGCGAGAACGAGCCGGAAACCGGGAAAGACTGGCTGAAACTGCCGACGATGTTGGCCAGCCCCTGACCCAGCAATTCCTGGTTGGGATCGATGCGCTCCTTGGTCTTGGCAGCCATCGCCTTGGCGATGGAAATCGCCTCCATGAAGCCCACCAGGGAGATTACCAGCGCGCTGGACAGCAAAGACATGATGGTATCCCAGTTCATCTTGGGCAAATCGACCTTGGGCAAACCGGAGGGAATGCCCCCCACCACTTCGCCGCCGCCGACCAGTTTCAGTTCGCCCTTGCTGACCTTCTTGATACGCCAGCGATAGCCGTCGGATTTTTCACCCGCCGGCACCTGGCCCGCCAGATAGAGCTTGGAAGGCTGCCCGTCGGAAGCCAGCGTCTGTTCGAAAATGAACTTGCGCAGGGCGCGGCTGGTCTTGCGATTCTCGCCCTCGGCATCCTTCAGTTCCAGCTTGAGCAACTCGATTTCGTAATTCAGCGCGGCAGTGCGCTGGTTGGCGTCTTCGTGACCCTTCCGCTGCTGCTTCAATTCCGTCGATTTGGCGCCGATGCGCTTGTTGACCTCGTCGATGCGCATCTCGTTCTGGGAAAATTCGCTGGCCAGCGCCTGCACCTCGGTATCGACGATCTCCTCGATTTTCCCCTTGCCGTTATGCTCGAAGCCGATGGTCCAGCTTGCCACGGTGGTGATGGTCACGGCGATCAGCACCCCCGGCATCTTGGGCGCGTATTTTTTCAGCCCCCACATGATGGCAAAGGCCGACACGCCCATCGCCAGGGTGGGAAGATGGGTTTCGCCGATCTGCTGCAACACCCCCCAGATATCCTGAATGAAATGTTCGCTGCGCCCCATCGACACGCCGAACAGCTTGTTGAGCTGGGACAAGCCGATGATGATGGCGGCGGCGTTGGTGAAACCGACGATCACCGGATGGGAGAGGAAATTCACCACCACCCCGAGCTTGAAGATGCCCAGCGTCAATTGCACCAGCCCCACCAGCAGGGCAAGCAGGATCGCCAGCGCGACGAACTGTTCGGAACCGCTTGCCGCCAGCGGCGCCAGCGCCGATGCGGTCAGCAAGGAAGCGACCGCCACCGGCCCGGTGGCGAGTTGCGCGGAAGACCCCCACAAAGCCGCGATCATCCCCGGCAGGAACGCCGCGTACAGCCCGTAATAAGCCGGCAACCCGGCCAACTGGGCATACGCCATGGACTGCGGGATCAGCACCAGCGCCACGGTGATGCCGGCGATCAGGTCGGCGCGCACTTGAGTGCCGCGCAAGGGAAACCAGTTCAGAAAAGGAAAAAATTTCTTGATCGTCATAAGGGTCGAAAATGATCCGTCTAGTTAATTCTATTAAACATTCAGCCGTTCCCGGCTATGGGAGCGGACGGGTTTTGTGCCGTCACCACCAACGGGCAGGCCAGTTTTTCCCATACTGCGGACGCGCCACCCCAGTTTTCCGGGGCATCGATCACCACGCACACCACGCACTCGTGGGTATTGGCGTAACGCACCACGTCCTGGGCGGAAAGCGCCGCCCGACACGTGAGGCGGTACGCTATCCCTTCTTCCTGCAAGTGCCGCGCCTGCCCGGCGTCGATTTCCGGCGGCGACTCCCTATCCGCCTGCATCAGGATTTCCAGCCCCGCGCTCATACGCTTCGCCAAGCTGGACGCGGACGAGAACAGGCGTGGAGCGAGATGCTCTTCCCGGGCAGCCAATAACACCTTGCGCGGAGGAAACGCCACGAAAAATTCCGGATAAGCCCGGCTTCAGCCCAACGAAACCGGGAACAGCAAAATCTGCGCGGATTTTCTTTCGGACGGGACCACCGCTGCTGCAACCAGCTTGCCGCGCGTCGCCGCCTTGCCCTGCGCCACCACCGTGCTGCGCGTCACCAGCCCGCGCGTAAACCGCACTTCATCGGGCCGACTATCGGCAAAGGCAAGCCACAGGGCTTTCATTTTTTTCAAATACGACATCATGGTTGCGAACCCTTTCAAACTCGAAATAGCTGTCAGCGGGCTTCCTAAAAGCAGTATCCGTGCCACAACCAACAAGCACACGCAATGATATGTTTTGCAAAGCAAATACCGCAAACTGCCGGCAAGCGGCCTTTCTCTATGCGCATTGCAAAACGCAACAACTCGGCTTTGAAAGGCGGCTAACCCGCTATTTTCACAGCCCTGAACCGGATTGTTACATCTTTGCAGCCTATCGTTTCAATTTGCAACTCCGGCCGGTAGAATGACGACATGGATTCGTTGCGCCAGAAAATCACCCTCGGCTATTACGTCATCGGCACCCTGGTGGTGGGCCTGTCCCTGTTCGCGTTCGTCGAACTGCGCCTGATCGAGCAAAAAACCCTGGCCGGGGCGCGCATTTCCGAGTTCTTCGACGCCACCCTGGAAATGCGCCGCTTCGAAAAAAACCTGTTCCTCTACCACCAGGACGCCGACTGGGGCGAACACGCCGCCTTCGTGGGACTCGCCAAACAGATCCTGCGCGACAACCCCGGCGAATTCGCCCTGCTTGCCGCGCCCGACAAAATCGCCGCGCTGAGCGGCGAATTGGATCGCTACGCGCAACTCATGGCGGACTACCGGGGCTTGCCGGAAACCGCGCCCGGCAGCGCCGCGCAAAGCGAGAACGCCATCCGCGGCGCCGGCAAGAAAATCGTCACCATCGCCGAGGAACTGGCCTCCACCGAGCGCGGCGCCCTGCGCGGCGCACTGGAGCAGCACCGCATCAAGCTGGTGTTTTCCATCGCCGTGCTGATCGTCCTGTTCGTGGTCGCCGGACAGGTGCTGTCGCGCATGGTGACGCGCCCCTTGAAGCGCCTGGAAGACAGCATGGAAGCCATCGCCGGCGGGCGCCTCGCGCACCTCGATATCGGCAGCGGCGACCGGGAAATCGTGTCGCTGACCGAGGCCTTCAACCACGTGATGCAGGAACTCGACCTGCGCCAGAAACATCTGCTGCGCTCGGAAAAACTCGCTTCGCTGGGCACCCTGCTGTCCGGCGTGGCTCATGAACTCAACAACCCGCTTTCCAATATTTCCAGTTCCTGCCAGATCTTGCTGGAAGACATGGACGACGGCGATCCCGAATTCAACCGCGAAATGCTCGCCCAGATCGACAGCGAAACCCTGCGGGCGCGCAACATCGTGCGTACTCTCCTGGATTTCTCGCGCGACCGGGCGTTCCGCCGCGAACGTGTCGACCTGGCGGAACTGATCGGCGCCACCCTCAGCTTGGTCAAGGGCCAGATTCCCACCCGCGTCGCCGTCACCAGCGAAGTGGCACCCGGCGCCGCCGTGGCCGGCGACCGCCAGCGCCTCCAGCAAGTCCTCCTCAATCTCGTCCAGAACGCCCTGGAAGCGCTAGAAGGGGCCGGCGAGATAGTCATCCGCGCAGGTCTGGCGCGCTTTTCCGAGGAACGCGGGGCGGGATTCGTCGGCGGCGGACAGTGCGACCCGAGCGGCGAGCATGTGCTGATAGAAGTGCGTGACAATGGCCACGGCATCCCGGCAGAATTGCTGGAACGGGTTTTCGACCCCTTTTTCACAACCAAGGACGTCGGCAAGGGATCGGGGCTGGGGCTATTCATCGTCCACGAAATCATCGAAGAACATGGCGGCTGCATCGAAGTGCAGAGTGCGGCGGAGCGCGGCACCACCTTTCTCATCCGCCTGCCGCAATATCATCACGAGGAGGCGCTCCACGCGCCGCCCGGACAACAATAAAGGAACCGTACCATGGCATCGCCCGGAAAATTGCTGATCGTCGACGACGAAAAAGTCGCCTTGCGCAATCTCGAACACGTCATGAAAAAGGAAGGCTACCAGGTGGTCGCCACTCAATCCGGCGCCAACGCGCTGGGACACCTGGAAAGTGAAACCTTCGACGTGGTGCTCACCGACCTGCGCATGGAAAAGGTCGACGGCATGCAAATCCTCCAGAAATGCCGCGCCACCTGCCCGGATACCGAAGTCATCATGATTACCGGCTTCGCCACCCTGGAATCGGCGGTGGAAGCCATGAAACACGGAGCTTTCCACTACATCGCCAAGCCCTTTCGCCTCGACGAGGTGCGCAAGGTGGTGGCCGAAGCGCTGGAGAAAATCCGCCTCAAGCGCGAAAACCGCCAGTTGCGCGAGCAGATCGAAACCTACCAGGGCAAGGTGCGCATCATCACCCAGGACACGCGCATGCAAAAGCTCCTGGAAACGGCGCGCCAGATCGCCCCCACCGACTGCAACGTGCTGATTACCGGCGAATCCGGCACCGGCAAGGAGCTTTTCGCCAAATACGTGCATTACCACAGCGCCCGTGCCGAAGGGCCGTTCCTGGCGGTGAACTGCGGCGCGTTCAGCGAGGAACTGCTGGGCAACGAGTTGTTCGGCCACGACAAGGGCGCCTTCACCGGTGCGGCCGGCGACAAGAAAGGGCTGCTCGAAAGCGCCGCAGGAGGCACCCTCTTTCTCGACGAAATTACCGAGATGCCGCCCTCCATGCAGGTCAAGCTGCTGCGCGTGATCCAGGAAAAGGAAGTGCTGCGCCTGGGCGGCACCACGCCCATCAAGGTCGACGTGCGCTTCGTCGCCGCCACCAACCGCGATATCCAGGACACCGTGAGGAGCGGCGATTTCCGCCAGGACCTGTATTTCCGCCTCAATGTGGTCAACCTGGTGGTGCCGCCGCTGTCGCAGCGCAAGGAAGACATTCCCCTGCTGAGCTACTACTTCCTGAAGCGCTTCGCCACCCTGATGAAGCGCGACGTCAGCGAAATCACCCCGGAAACCCTGGAACTGCTCAAGACCTACGATTTTCCCGGCAACGTCCGCGAACTGGAAAACATCATCGAACGCGGCGTCGCCATCACCACCGGCAACCTCATCGACACCGCCCAGCTTCCCGACGACCTGCGCGAACTGACCATCCGCACCTTCCGCCGCAAGGACGGGCGCATCCTCACCATGGAAGAACAGGAGAAGGACTACATCCGCTGGGTGCTCAGCGAAACCAAGGGCAACCAGACCCTCGCCGCGCAGGCGTTGGGCATCGACCGGGTGTCGCTGTGGCGCAAGCTGAAGCGCTACGAGCTGGAGATGGAGTAGCCGCGCCCAATTGAAATAAGCCCCGCCGGCGGGTTGCCTGAACATCGCCCCGTCCCGTCAAGCCAGACGTTGCAAGAGCTGGTTCAAGGCCTCCCCGTCGCTGGCGAACAGGTTGCCTTCCCCGATCTGCTCGGTGAGGCCGGTACGGTCCATGACCTCCCGCACCTGCTTCTTCAAGCCGCTGAATACCAAGGTGATGCCGTTGCTCTTGAAACGGTTGACCAGGTTGGCGAGCATGTCCACCCCCGAGGCGTCCAGGCAATTGATCCCGCTACTCTTGATGAGGATGCACGCCAAGTCCGGCTTGCCGCGCTCCAGCTTGAGCAGGGCGTCCTCGAAGTAGGATACATTGACGAAGCGCAGCGCGCCGTCGAAGCGGATCGCCCCTAGTTGCGCGGGCAACGGAGTCAAGTCTTCGTGGCGATGGCTGTCGCGCAGGCCGGAAGTGCTATCCATGCCGAGGGTGACGATGCGCGGGCGCATCATGCGGTACAGCAGCAGCGCCAGGGACAGCATGATCCCGGTGACGATACCGTTCTGGATGTTGGGCGCGAACAGCAGGGTGGCGACGAAGGTCACCGCGCCGGCAATGCCGTCGTCGCGATTGGCGCGCCACGCCTTGAAGATCACCCGGAAATTGATGAGTCCCACCACCGCCATCATGATGATCGCGGCGAGCACCGGCTTGGGCAAGTGATACAGCACGGAGGTGAAGAACAGTAGGGTGAGCAGCACGAATACCGCCGAAATCACCGAGGACAGGCCGGTTTTCGCCTCCGAGGCGAGATTCAGCGCGGAGCGGGAAAACGAGCCGCTCACCGGCATGGCGTGACAGAAAGCCGCCGCCACTTTCGCCAGTCCCTGGCCGATCAACTCCTGGTTCTCGTCCCACGGCTGGCGGGTCTTGATGGCGATCACCTTGGCGCTCGACATCGCTTCCATGAAGCTAATCAGGGCGATCACGAACGCCGCCGGCAGTAATTCCACGATGGCATGAAGATTCATGCCCGGCACGCTCAACGAGGGCAGCCCCTGAGGCACCACGCCCACCACTTTGCCGCCCAGTTCAGCGAAATTCAGGGCATAGCTGGCCCACGTCAGCAACGACACGGTAATCAGCACCCCCGGCAATTTCGGCGCGAAGCGCTTGAAGGCGAACAGCAGCAGGATCGCCGACACCCCGAAGCCGAAAGATAATTCGTGCAAGGTATCGACGTGCGTCAGCACCTGCCAGATATCGACCAGGAAATGCTCGGACTGCGCCGACGACACCCCCAATAGCGCGGGCAATTGCGACAGGCCGATAATCAGCGCGGCGGCGTTGATGAAGCCCATCAGCACCGGCTGGGACAGGAAATTAAGCAGCACGCCCATGCGCAGCACGCCGAAGCCGATCTGGAACAGCCCCGACAACAACGCCAGCAGCACTACGTAGGCATAGAACATATCGCTGCCGTGGGCGGCGAGCGGCGCGACGCTGGCTGCGGTGAGCAGCGAGGTCATCGCCACCGGGCCGGTGGAAAGCTGGCGCGACGAGCCGAACAGCGCGCCGACGATGGTCGGCAGCAGCGCCGCGTACAGGCCGTAATAAGCCGGCACCCCGGCCAGTTGCGCATAGGCGAGGGATTGCGGGATCGCCACCAGCGACACCGTTACGCCGGCGATGAAGTCGTCCTTGAGATTTTCGCTACGAAAATTGAAACGCTTGAAAAAAGGGGTTAGGTAGGCTGCCGAACTCACTATGATTTTTCCGAATAACCAGGGGTTGAGAGGGTTTTGTTTGGGGAACGCGCCGCTTTACCGGGCGGGCAGGTAATAGACGTTGCATGCCCTGACATCCTGGCTATCTTCCCCGCTGCGTGAGGTCGGGGGCGGTGGATTTTTTTGGAGGCCATCATGCCGATCCAGCAGGTTGTTCAAGTCACGGAGGTTTTCGACATTGGCGAATTCCAGCGCGCAAAAGACCCTGCGCAGGGTTAGTGCCAGTGATTTCATGGTGAATGCTTTCTCGTCTAGGCAGTCTGCCGCACTGATGCATTGCATGCCCTGTGCCAGTTTCGCCAAGCCCTTGAAATCCCGGCTTTTCCCCTTCAGAAATCAGACACGGCATTCATGTCAGGCGTTTTATTCTGCAACACCAGAAATTTCGCAAAAATCCGCAACACCCTGAAAGTTAATGCCAAGTTGAACTTGTTGCGGATGTTGTCGGTCTACCCAGGCGCGTTGCAAATTCCAACGTTTTTTCGACCGAGTGACTGACGATGACCCTTGCCCTCCCCACCTCGCTACGCCTGAAGATCACCCTTGCCTACTTCGTGATCGCCATCCTGATCCTGGGGATTTCCCTGTTCACCTTCGAGGAACTCAAATCGGTCGAGGAGAAAATCCTGCTCGGCGAGCGGGTCTCGGAACTTTTCGACAGCGCCCTGGAAATCCGCCGCTTCGAGCGAAATTTCTTCCTGCATCGCCAGGATGCCGATTTCCAGGAAAACGCCCATTACGTCGCTCTGCTGCACGACATGCTGAATCGCGATAGCGGAACTTTCGCGCTGGTGGAAGCCCCGCAGCGCCTCGCTACCTTGCGCGGCGAACTGGAGCGCTACGGCGAACTAATGCAGGCATATGCCCGCGCCGCCACCGCTCATTCGCCACTCCAGGCCAAGCTGGAAGGCCAGGTGCGCAACGCCGGCAAGGAGATCGTCACCATCGCCGAAGAAATGGCCGCCACCGAGCGGCGCCTGGTGAGAGCCACCCTATCGAGCTTCCGCCACATCCTGGTGGTCGTCATCGTCGCCCTGGCCTTGCTGATGATTGCGGTGGGGCAGGCGCTGTCGCGCAGCGTGGCGCAGCCCCTCAAGCAGATGGAACGCAACGTCGACGCGGTTTCCAGCGGCAAGCGCGACAAACTGCCGCCGCCCTCGCCGGATCGCGAACTGGTGCGGATCACCGACGCCTTCAACCACATGCTGCACGAACTCGAATTGCGCCAAAAGCACCTGCTGCGCTCGGAAAAACTGGCGGCCCTGGGCACCATGCTGGCCGGCGTGGCGCACGAACTCAACAACCCGCTCACCAACATCTGGTCGTCCTGCCAGATCCTCCAGGAAGAACTCGGCACAGCAGACCTCGACGACCAGCGCCAACTTTTGCACGGCATCGATCTGCAGTGCGAACGGGCGCGCAACATCGTCACCACCTTGCTGGATTTCGCCCGCGATCGCCAGTTCAACAAGGAAGCGCTGGCGCTCGGCGACCTGTTGCGGCAAACCGTGAGTTTCCTCAAGGGCGGCATTCCCAGCGGCGTAACGATCACCATCGAGATCCCCGAGGAGCAGCGGATATATGCCGACAAGCAGCGCATGCAACAGGCCTTCCTCAACCTGATCCGCAACGCGGTGGAAGCGGTGGGCGAACGCGGCCAGGTAACGGTCACCTCGCGCCACTGCAACCCCGGCGAGGCGGGCGATCCCCTCTGCCGCATCGAGGGCGCCGCCATCGACATCGCGATTGCCGACAGCGGCCCGGGCATTCCGGCGGAGGCGCTGCCGCGCATTTTCGACCCGTTTTTCACCACCAAGGACGTCGGCAAGGGCATGGGGCTGGGCCTCTTCATCGTCTACCAGGTCGTCGATGAACACGACGGCTGCATTTACGCGGACAACCCGCCCGGCGGCGGCGCGGCTTTCCACGTGCGCCTGCCCTGCACGGCGAACGGCCGGACCGCGCAACCACGACAAGCGGAAACGAGGAACCCATGAACAAACCCTGGAAGCTATTGATCGTCGACGACGAGGAAATCGCCCTGAGCAATCTCGAACGGGTGATGAAGAAGGAAGGCTACCAGGTGGTCACCGCCAATAGCGGCAGCGCGGCGTTGCCGCTGATCCGCGACATGTCGTTCGACCTGCTGCTCACCGACCTGCGCATGGAAAAGGTCAACGGCATGCAGTTGCTGGGCGAGTGCCGGCGCATTCATCCCGATGCGGAAGTCATCATGATTACCAGCTTCGCCACCGCCGAATCGGCGGTGGAAGCCATGAAACAAGGGGCTTTCTACTACATCGCCAAGCCCTTCCGCCTCAACGAAGTGCGCAAGGTGGTCGGCGAGGCGCTCGAAAAAATCCGCCTGCGCCGCGAAAACCGGCTGCTCCGCGAACAGATCGAAACCTACCAGGGCAAGACGCGCATCATCACCCAGAACGCCGTGATGCAAAAACAGCTCGACCTGGTCAAGCAGGTTGCACCCACCGATTGCGGCATCCTCATCACCGGCGAATCCGGCACCGGCAAGGAACTGTTCGCCCGCGCCGTGCACCTCAACAGCGATCGCCACGACGGCCCCTACGTTTCGGTGAACTGCGGCGCCTTCAGCGAGGAATTACTCGCCAACGAACTGTTCGGCCACGAAAAGGAAGCGTTCACCGGCGCGCAGAGCCAAAAGAAGGGCCTCATCGAAGCCGCCGGCGGCGGCACCCTGTTCCTCGACGAAATCACCGAAACCTCCCCCGCCATGCAGGTCAAGCTGCTGCGCGCCATCCAGGAAAAGGAAGTGCTGCGGATCGGCGCGACCAGCCCGGTGAAGGTCGATTTCCGGGTGATCGCCGCCACCAACCGCGACATCGCCGAACTGGCGAAGCGCGGCGCGTTCCGCCAGGACCTGTATTTCCGCCTCAACGTGGTGACCCTGCGCATCCCCCCGCTGGCGCAGCGCAAGGACGACATCCCGCTGCTCGCCGACCATTTCCTGCGCCTCTTCGCCGCCCAGATGAACAAGCCGGTCACCGGCATCTCGCCCGAAGTCCGGGAACTGCTGGCCGCTCACGACTACCCCGGCAACGTCCGCGAACTGAAGAACCTCATCGAACGCGGCGTCGCAGTCTGCAACGGCGCCACCATCGAAACGGCGCATCTCCCCGAAGAATTGCAGGAACTCGCCCCGCTCGGCTTCGCCAAGGAAAACGAGCGCCTCCCCACCCTCGAAGAACAGGAAATGAAATACATCCGCTGGGTACTGCAAAAAGTCGGCGGCAACCACACCGCCGCCGCGCAACAACTGGGCATCGACCGCAGTTCGCTGTGGCGCAAGCTGAAGAAATGCCGTGACACGGAGGGAAAGGGCTGAGGAGGCCCCCCGTTGAATTGCACAAATAAAATACCAATACAATCAACTTATTGTGAAATACCTGTAAAAAGTAACAGGTACATTTCCTCAGAGGATCGACTAGGATAAGCGGCGAGACCGGGTGGTGAACCTCACGACCCGGTCAGGCGTCCGCGGCAGCGCCTGCCCTCGCCAGCCGTTCATTATTCGGGAGAGTCAATATGAAGAAATTCACTGCATTGCCATGGGCTTGCGTCGTAGCGGCGCTGTGGGCAGGACAGGCGCCGGCGGCGCAACGGGTTGTGTGGCCGAGTGTCGTGGTGCACCTCCATGGCAGCGGCTCCGCCTATTTCGTCGATACGGGAACGGATACCGTTACCGCCACCCTGGAGACCTGCAAGGGCGGAACCTTGGCGAGCACCACGCCGGACGCCAAGAAAATCTATGTCAGCTGCGCCGCGGAAGGACAGAAGGAGATAGTGGTGCTGGACCTGGAGCGCCAGACTGTCTCCAAACGCATCGCAACCGGCAACCGTCCCAAGCATGGCCTAGTCAGCCCCGATGGCAAATGGGTGGGGATCAATCACTGGGGGCTGGACGGAGGAAAGCATCGCATCACCTTCCTCGATGCGAAAACCGACGAAATCGCCAAGGTTATCGACCTACCCGTGGCCAACGCCGAGGCCAAGGGCGTGGCTTCCATGCACAACGCCTGGAGCCTCGATTCGCGGCTGCTGTTCGACGTGGACCGGGTGGACAACCGGCTGGTCGTGGTGGATACCCGTGACTGGAGCGTCCGGACTTTTGCGGTTCCCAGTGCGCCCCATTACCCGGCCCCCAGCCCGGACGGCAAGGAACTCTGGCTGGTCCACGAAGGCGACGACAAGGCGGCGCCAGGCATACTGGTGTATGACCTCACCCAGCCCGAGATGCCGGTGATCGCCCGGATGGATATGCCGCTTATCGGCGAGGAAGTGGCGGAAGCCCATCACGGTAATTTCACCCAGGACGGCAAGCTGTTTTTGGCGTTGAATCGCGGTCCAGGCAAGGACAGCCGCGGCCGCGAGGTTGCCTTCTTCGACACCCAATCCAAGCGCTTGGTGCATCGTCTCACCACCGCCAGCAACGGCGTCGGCCATACCTACAACACACCGGACGGCAAGCTGGCAGTGGTCACCAACTATGGCAACAACGTCATCACCGTCATCGACATCAACCAGCGCAAGGCCGTGAAAGATCTGAAGATCGGCGCGGGAAGGATGGGGCACGTCGCCTTTACTCAGGACGGGCGCTGGGGGTACGTCTCCAACGAAAAGGACGGCAACCTCTACAAGATCGATATGAATAAGCTGGAGACCGTCAAGAAGATCGAAACCGGCAACAAGCAGGGAGGCGGCCAGGTACTCAACGTCTGGACCAACACATTCGAGGAATTGCCGCGCCGCTAACGGGAGCGCTCGAAAAATCGGGCGAGGGGGGAAGGAAAGCGTGTCGCACCGCCCCGTTTGTCTTTTCCACTGCACCATCTACGATAAGTGTTTCGCCACTTTTCAGAGGAGTTCGCGTAGAACGCAATCCCCGAAGGGCATTGCGCCGAATGAAACATCCGGCGCATTACGGCTACGCCTAATGCGCCCCACGCGGGATCAAGCCAACACGCCCTAACCGGAAATCAATGCGTCTCGCCGACCGTCAGCGAGCGGCCGTTGTCCTGCGGCCCCAGGCCGAGCAGCCAGGGTACGGCGGCGGCCGCCCATTGTTCGGCGCTGGGGTAGCCCTGCGCCTGTCCGCCGAAGCAACTGCGCAGCATGGCGGTGTCGATGATGCAGGGATTGAGGGGCACCGCCGCCATCCCGGCGGGCAGTTCCTGGGCGAGCGCTTTGGTGAGGCCTTCCATCGCCCACTTGGTGGCGCAATAGGGTGCCACCTCGGGGTCGGTATCACGTCCCCAGCCCGAACTAAAGTTGACGATCACCCCGCTGCTCGCCGACCATTTCCTGCGCCTCTTCGCCGCCCAGATGAACAAGCCGGTGACCGGCATCTCGCCCGAAGTCCGGGAACTGCTGGCCGCTCACGACTACCCCGGCAACATCCGCGAACTGAAGAACCTCATCGAACGCGGCGTCGCAGTCTGCAACGGCGCCACCATCGAAACGGCGCATCTCCCCGAAGAACTCCAGGAACTCGCCCCGCTCGGCTTCACCAGGGAAAACGAACGCCTCCCCATCCTCGAAGAGCAGGAGATGAAATACATCCGCTGGGTGCTGCAAAAAGTCGGCGGCAACCACACCGCCGCCGCGCAACAACTGGGCATCGACCGCTCTTCGCTGTGGCGCAAGCTCAAGAAATATCCAGCGGAAACCCAAGTAGTAGATGAATAGGGCGTTGGCGAGACGCGACGCCACGCCGACCTTTTACGGCTACGTGCTCGATTCCAGAGGTTTGGCCGCTTCGCATGGCTCCGCCCTGGCTGAAATTTCCTGGGCGCTCCGGCACAACACCCGCTTTTATCTCCAGGCATTCCGAGGTTACGGCGAGTCCATGCTCGACTACAATCACCAACAAACGTCACTGGGGGCGGGGTGATGATTATGGACTGGTGATATTGGGGTAAGCGGTGGCGCCCCCAACACGCCAGACAGGGAAAGCAGGTAAACATCGGCCTTCCTGTTTCAGCCCAATGACGAGACCAATCTATCCGGGAGAAAACTTTTGAAAAATTCGTTAACCCGCCGTCTAACCGTGCTGGCCGCAAGTATCACCTGTTTCAGCGTTTTCGATTGCCACGCCGCAGCCGACTTGAACGGGGTGGTAAAGAGGAATCAGATGGGCGGGGAGTCCATGTCCATGGTGGAGATTTCCGCCTCGCGCGGCGCAAACCCGACCGCCACCGACAGCAGCGGGCGTTTCAAGCTGGCTTTCCCCAAGCTCGACCCCGATGACCGGGTGGATGTGGATGCCCGTTCCAAAGGGTGGGTCGTGGTCAATTACGAGCAACTTGCCGGCCTCAACCTTCCCAAGGAGGCTGGTGCCAACCCCCTCATCATCATCCTGGCACAAGAGGCGGAGCGCGAACAATGGCGGATGGCGTTTTACCGCATCAAGGGCATCGAAAATGTCACTCAGTCATACCAGCGCAAACTCGCCAACCTGGAAAAGACCGGTACGGCGACCCGGCAGGAGCGTGACGCCTTGGCGCGCGAACGCGACCAAGCACTGGCCATGGTCGATGCACTCGCCAAACAATTCGCCACAGTCAAACCCGGCGACGGCGACGCGCTCTACCGGCAAGCAACCCAACTTTTCCTGAACAGCCAGCTGGACCAAGCACTGAGCCTATTGAACGAGAAAAAGCTCCAGGACAGCGCCGATCAAGCCATGAAAATGGAGGAGGACGCCCGCCGCATCAAGGAGGAAACCGCGAGGAATTACCGGCTGCGCGGTCAGTTCCTGGCCTTGCGCTTTCAATTCGCCGATGCCGCCAAGGCTTACGGGGCGGCAACCAACCTGTTGCCGAATGATTTTGAAAACTGGTTCGGCTTTGCGGTTTTTCACCAAAAACTGAATCATTTTCCCGAGGCCAGGCAGGGCTATGAAAAAGCGCTGGATATCGTCCGCACCCTCCCCGACATGTACCGGCCCGATGTGGCGAAGACCCTCAACAACCTCGCCGTCCTGCACCGTGACCAGAATCGCTACGCCGAGGCGCGCAAGGCTTATGAGGAAGCACTGGGCATTTTCCGCGAGTTTGCCGTTCGCAATCCGGAGCGATATGCGCCCGATGTTCGCAAAGTTCAAGCCAATCTCGACCAATTACCCAAGTAACCGCCATGCTAACCAAGTCAAATCTTCGTTTCTACGCCCTGATCTCCGCCATCGCCTTCGTGGCGGCGCTGTTCATTCTTTTTCTGCTGCTGTGGCAGGCCGAAACCCTGGTCAAACTGGGGCTGGTCGGCAAGCTCTATTACCTGGTGCTGGTTCCGCTGGGGTTGTGCGTGGCGGCTTTCCTGTTCGGCACGATGAAATCGGTTGCCACTTACAAGGGCACGCAGTTCGGGGGCGTGCTGGAACTGGGCGGGCCGGTGGTGGCTTTTATTCTGGTGCTGATTTTCGGTTTCAAATTGGTGCCCGACCATGAGAGTTTTGCCGTGACGGTTTACGTCCAGCGCGAAGGCCAGGCGGCGTCTTTCCATGGCGGCAAGGTGGTGCTCAAGCTGGGCGGTGATCGGCGTAGCGCCGCCATCAGCGACGGTGCCGCCTATTTCAGCGGCATCCCCGCCACTTACCGGGGGCGGCGCGTGGAGGCGCTCCTGGAAATACCCGGTTACGAGGCTACCCAGCCGGACATCACGCTGGATGGGGAAGGCGTGAATCTGGCGGTGCGCGCCAGGGAGGCGGTGTTTCAGGGCTACGTTCGCTCCGCCGCCGGGCATCCGCTGGCCGACGCTCAAGTGAGCCTCGCCGGGCATGGCGTGAAAAGCGATGCTACCGGCCATTTCAAACTGAGCGTTCCCGGTGCCGAGACGGAAAATGGCGCGACTCTGCAAGTCGTCGCGTCGGGATATGCACCGTGGTCGAACCGTGTCGAACCTGGCGGCAACGAAATCGTCGCCGTGCTGGATAAGATTGAAGCGGGGACACGTTGATTACCCCGTTTCGTGGGAGCGGCCTTGGCCGCGATTGCGCGGTGTCTCACCTGACGCCGGTTGTCGCGGGCGAGCCACGCTCCTACAAGGGGGCGTGGTTCTTGCCCTGCTTGGCCTGATTGGCCGAGCGACCTTCGCTCTTTCAGCTTTCCCGTCTACAAGGAGGCCTTTATGTCATTACCCGATTTGCTTCAAATTCCCTATAGGCGGATTGCCGAAGCTGCCGGCGATGCTTCGGGTGTCGTTCTTGTCGAAGAGTTGACACCCTTACTCGAAAACGAGTGGATTGCCACCTATTACGACATGAGCAGCCATCAGCCAACGGTCTTGCAATTCCCGGATCATGGCTACACTTTTCTGTACGATCAGGCATCGGCGAGCAGCGATAAGGTGGATGACCGGCTGGTCGCGGCTTACGGACTATCGGCGACGCGCAGCCATGAACGCGACAAGGCGCGGATTCAGGGGTTTCTGGGCGGTGGTATCGACGTGCCGGGCAAGGGCAAGTTCGACAAAGGCCATGCGCTGGCTCACGCAATGGGCGGCGGATTGGACGTGAACCTGTTTCCGCAAAGGCCGGAACTGAATCGAGGGAAATCGAAAGCAGGAAGACTGTTTCGCAAAATGGAACGACATGCCGGGGATAATCCGGGTTCTTTCGTGTTTATGCGTTTGATCTATTCCGACGATAGCTGGGTGCCTGCATCCCTGGAATACGGCATCTTGTTGCCTGACGGCGAACTCTGGGTGGAGTGGTTTGAAAACTGAGCCAGGCAGATCCATGGGGGGACACAAGCATTGTCTGCCGTGACTTGAATTACTTTGACAAAGCAAGATCAATCAGTTGATCTTGCTTTGTGCGGTCCGTATACTGAGCGCCAACCCATTGAATACACGGAGAGGTCATGCTCGAAATCGCCGAAAAGGATATCGTCGCACGACTGAAGTTCGACAATCCCTGGTGGGAAAGCGGGGCAAAGGGAAAGGTGGCGTTTGAAGCGACGCCGCGCCGGAAATACTTCGCAGCCTTTAATAACACCATTGCCGACACCAGCGTACACCGGGCGATAGTCCTCATGGGGCCGCGCCGGGTGGGGAAAACGGTGATGGTTTTCCATGCGGTACGGGCGTTGCTCGATGCCGGCGTTGCTCCCTCCCACATTCTCTATCTCTCGCTGGAAACCCCCATTTATACCGGGCTGGCTTTGGAGCGGCTGGTGGGATTTTTCCAGGAATTGTTTTCGCACCAACGCGATACGCCCCTGTATCTGTTTTTCGATGAAATCCAGTACCTGCGAAATTGGGAAATTCACTTGAAATCCCTGGTCGACTCCTACCGGGATTACCGTTTTGTCGCGACCGGGTCGGCGGCCGCGGCGCTACGCCTGAAGAGCAATGAATCCGGGGCGGGACGTTTTAGCGATTACATTTTGCCGCCGCTGACTTTTGCCGAATACCTGATGTTCATCGGCAGGGAAACCGAACTTGTCGAGTTTGTAGGAGAAAGTGAACTCGGCTTACACGATTTTGCCACGACAGATATCGAAGAACTCAACCAGGAGTTCGTCAATTATCTGAATTTCGGCGGCTATCCCGAAGCGGTCTTTTCCGAGTCGATCCGCCGCGATCCGGGGCAATACATCAAGAGCGACATTATCGACAAGGTCTTGCTGCGCGACCTGCCCAGCCTGTACGGCATCAGCGACATTCAGGAACTGAATCGTCTGTTCACGACGCTGGCCTATAACAGCGGCAACGAAGTCAGCCTGGAAGGCTTGTCGAAATCCTCCGGCGTCGCCAAGAACACCCTCAAGCGCTATCTCGAATACCTGGAAGCGGCTTTCCTGATTCGCAAAGTGGAAAGAATCGACCAGAACGCCAAGCGCTTCAAGCGCGCCATGTGCTTCAAGGTGTATCTCAACAATCCCTCGATGCGCGCGGCGCTGTTCGGGCAACTGGATGCCGAGTCCGAAGCGATGGGTGCGCTGACCGAAACCGCGATTTACAGCCAATGGCAGCACAAAAAGCAAATCGAACTCTATTACGCCCGCTGGAATAGCGGGGAGATAGACATCGTCTCCCTGGACAGCAACAATCAACAGCCGGACTGGGCGGTCGAGGTCAAGTGGAGCGACCGTCCTTACCAGGCCCGCGCCGAACTGGATAACTGCGTCGAATTCGTCGTGAAGAATCCGCGGGTCGAACAACCCATGTTGATCACCAGCCGGACGATTTCGGATGCATGTGTGATTTACAAGGGCGTGCAGTTCGAATTTCTGCCGGCCAGCCTGTATGCCTACATACTCGGCGCAAATCTCTTGAGCAACTTTCAAGGCGCGGCAGCGCGAGAAAGTCTTCCCGGTTTTGAGCAAACAACATGAAATTCGGCAAGAAATGGGTGGTGCTGCTGGTCGCCGGCGGGGTGGTCATCGCGGGCGGATACGCATGGTCGCAGCGCAACGCTCCGCCCGCAGGGGGAGCGGCGCCGGTTGCGGCACTGGAGTCCGCTGCGGTAAGCGAGGCATTGGCGGGTTTGCGCGAGGTGCTGGCGGCGTACCGCAAGATCATCGTGCTGTTCGCCGACGAGAAGTCGCTTTCCGCAACTGAGAGAGCGCAGGCCAATCAGGTAGGGCAGGGGCTATTTCACGAAAAGCTCAAGCGCATCGCCGATCTGGACAAATCGTTGGGAGAGACCGCCGCGTCCGCCAATCCGCAACGCTTTGCCCAACTCGGCGCGGTGCTCGATTACGTGGAGAGCGATGCCGATCTATACGATGCCGACCGTCTGGCGTTTCGCGAAATCCTGCGCGGCCTGCAAGGCGCGGTGGCGCGCGACGGTTCGCTGCCGGCCATCAAGCTGCACAAGCGGATCGGCGAAGACCTCGATGCGCTGGCAGACATCGAGCGCAATTACGAGAAGGAAATCCGTCAGATATTCGGGCGTTTCGAGCCCCGCGCCATCGAACTGAAGCGCGAGCGCTGGGAGGATTATCTGGCGAGCCTGAAGAAACGCTACACCCGCGAGCAGATTCTCAAGGATTTCGGGGTGATTGCGCCTTACCCGGCAGAACCGGTCGCCAAGGCGAAGAGCGAGGAGGACGGCGAGGTCTTCGGCAACGCCCTGCCGGCCAAGACCCTGGTGCTGACTTTCGACGACGGCCCGCATGCTACCTATACCAACGAAATTGCCGCGATTCTCAAGCAATACGGCGTGCCGGCGGTGTTCTTCCAGGTCGGTAGCAATCTCGGCGCACTGGGCGGCGACGGCAAACCGAAACTCGGGCCGCGTGCCGAAATCAGCCGCAAGCTGCTGGCGGGCGGTTACGTGCTGGCCAACCACAGCCTCACCCACGCCCAGCTTTCCAAACGTAGCGGCGATGCCCTCAAGAGCGAGATTCTCGACACCGACCAGTTGCTCAAGGCTGTCGATCAACGCCGTTCGCCGCTGTTCCGCTTTCCTTACGGGGCACGCAACGGCGAGGGGCTGGCGGTGCTCGAATCCGCCCATCTGCGCTCGGTGATGTGGAATATCGACTCGCTGGATTGGGCCGACCCGGTGCCGGCGTCCATCGCCGAGCGGGTGTTGCGCACGGTGGACAAGGAAGGGCGCGGCATCGTGCTCTTTCACGACATCCACGAGCGTACCGTCAAGGCGCTGCCGGCCATTCTCGACCGGCTGGTGGCGGAGGGCTACCAGTTCGCCGGCTGGGACGGCAGCCATTTCAGCGTCGCGAAAGGCAGTCCGGAGGCGCCTGTGCCGACCGCCTCCGTCGGCAGCTATAGCGATTCCTGGGCCATTGTGGTGGGTATCGACGACTACGCCAAATGGCCCAAGCTGCACTACGCGGTGCGCGACGCCCGCGCTATCCGCGACACCCTCATCCAGAAATTCGGCTTTGCCGCCGAACACATCGTCACCCTGGAAAACCAGGACGCCACCCGCACCGGGATTCTCAGCGCCTTCCACGACAAGCTGGGCCACAGCGGCATGAAGAAAAACGACCGCCTGTTGGTCTTTTTCGCCGGCCACGGCGCGACCCGCCAACTCAGTTCCGGGCGCGACCTGGGCTACATTGTCCCGGTCGATTCCGATCCCAACCAGATCGCCACTGACGCCATCCCCATGACCGAATTGCAAAACATCGCGGAAAGCGTCACCGCCAAACACGCCCTGTTCGTGATGGACGCCTGCTACAGCGGCCTCGGACTGACGCGCGGCGCGACCAACGGCAATTTCCTGCGCGACAACGCCAAGCGCCTGGGCCGCCAGATGCTCACCGCCGGCGGCGCCGATCAACTGGTCGCCGACGGCGGCCCCAACGGTCACTCGGTGTTCACCTGGGCGCTGCTTCAGGGCTTGGCCGGCAAGGGCGACCTCAACGGCGACGGCCTCATCACGGCCACCGAACTGGCGGCCTACGTGGCCCCGGCGGTGGCCGCCGCGTCCCACCAAACGCCGGCCTTCGGCAGCCTGCCGGGTTCGGAAGGCGGCGATTTCATCTTTGAATTACCGGCCAACGGCGAATTTCTGAGCGCCCAATCCACCCAACTGCCCAGCGACGCCATCGCCCTCAACACCAAGCTGGACGCCGCCCGCCCCGCTCCGGCGACCGCGCCTGGCGCCGCCAAACCGGCCCTGCCGCCTGCGGCGGCTCCGGTGGTAGTCAAAGACCTGCAAGGCGGCGAACAGAAAATCGCCCCGCCCGCCGCCGTCCCCAGTTCGGCACGCCAGCTTGCCCAGCGCGCCAACGACCGCGGCCTGCAACTCTACAAGGAGAAGCACTACGCCGAAGCCGAAGCACAATTCACCGAGGCCCTCAAACTGCGCCCCGACTTTGCCCTGGCCGCCAATAACCTCGGCTATATCTACTATAAGCAGGACAAATACCGGGAAGCGGCGCGCTGGTTCGACAACGCCATCAAAATGGATCCCTCACGCGCCATCGCCTACCTCAACCTCGGCGACGCCCACGCCAAGGCCGGCGATGCCGACAAGGCCAAAGGCGCCTACGCCACCTACCTGGAACTGGCCCCCAACGGATCAGGCGCGGCGTATGCGAAACAACAGTTGGAAAAAAGCTAGCCAGGCTCCCACCTTCGCGGGAGCGACGGAACTATTAGGCGGGGTTAATCGTTACGCCGCCGCCACTGTGGACTGCGCGGGGCGATTTTCCAGATAATGCACCAATGCCTGGAACTGGGACTCGGCTTTTCCGCTGTTATCCACGATCGAATGGCGGAAATACTTGAGGACGTTCGCGGCGCTGAGTTCGGTGGCGCTCGGGTCGTAGGTGGTGCCGTTTTCGCCGCCCGCCATATGCCCCATGGTTGCCCGGATAAAAGCAACCTGCGTTAAGCCGGCGGCGGCTTCCTGATTACCCGAGGCGACCATGTCGTCATACAGGCGTTTCTCGGCGGGGCTGAGGGCGGCCATGGTATTCAAGAAACCGCCGGCCTTTTGCTGGTAGTCGATTTCCGCCGCGGTCAGGCTGCCGGGACTGGCGTTCGCCTTGTCGCGTATCGCCGCCAACGTGGCATCGTGGGCAAACAGGTAATCTACGTCTTCCGCGGTTCTTTCCATGATCCCCTTCGCCTTGATTTCATCGAGCCTGGCATCGACCGGCGAACCGGCGCTGCTGGCGGTTGAGGCCAGGGCAGCGCGAGCGGCCGGGGAAATGGTGACCGCATCGGCGGATTTTGCCGTTGCGCCGGCAGAGCGCGGCGATGCGGCATACGGGTAGGCACGCCAGTAAAAGTGGCGTAACCGGGCTGAATGACCATGGGAATTCCCCTTGCTGTAGAACGTGCCGACGCTATCAAGCAGGTTGCATACCAATCGCGCAAGGCGACATGAACGGCTCACCCGAGCAACGGGTGGAAGCCGCCGGTCGCCGAGTTTCTCCGGAGGTTCGAGTGACGGATGGCTGCGGAATACCGATGCGGTTGGGCAGGCTCGGGCTACGCGGGGTCAGGGGGGTGAAAAGATGAGAGGTGGCAAACTCATCTTTTCAACAATCAACCGAACAGTTCAAAAACAGGACGGATTTCCCGGTAGGAGCGTGGCTTGCCCGCGACAAGCGGCGCCACGGAGTGACACACCGCAATCGCGGCCAAGGCCGCTCCGAAGGATAGCGCCGGCGAACGGAAAGTCCGGCTAAATCGGGACACTCAATGCGCTTCACCGACCGTCAGCGAGCGGCCGTTGTCCTGCGGCCCCAGGCCGAGCAGCCAAGGCACCGCGCTACTCGCCCATTGGGTCGCGCCCGGGTAGCCCTGTGCCTGCCCGCCGAAGCAACTGCGCAGCATGGCGGTGTCGATGATGCCGGGATTTATCGGAACCGCCGCCATCCCGGCGGGCAATTCCTGGGCGAGCGCCTTGGTGAGGCCTTCCATCGCCCACTTGGTGGCGCAATAGGGCGCCACTTCGGGATCGGTATCGCGCCCCCAGCCCGAGCTGAAATTGACGATCACCCCGCTGCGCCGGGCCACCATGGCGGGGACGAAATGGCGAATAAGATTGGCGACGCCCTTGACGTTCACGTCGATCACCTCGGAGAACTCGGCGGCGGGCACTTCCCAGAGCGGGGCATTGCGGTTGATAAGGGCGGCGTTGTTGAGGAGCAGATCGGGCGGCCCGGCGACGGCCAGGCACTCCTGCGCCCAGTCGCGCACCGCCTCGTCGCGGGTCACGTCCACCACCGCGAAGCGATTGCCCGGCCCGTGACGCTGGTTCAGTTCGGCAATCGCCTCCGCCGAACGCCCGCAGCCGAACACCCGATGGCCGAGGCGGATGAATTCCTCGCTCATCGCCCGCCCGAGGCCCCGGCTGACGCCGGAAATCACGATTACCCTGGATGTCATGCGCACCGCCTTTGTTCGTGGTTCGAGTTGAAAGTCATTATAGGCATTCGCGGCGGCCCGGCGAATTTGTCATTTTCCCGTCCTGCCCCTACGATATGCGCCTGATCAGCATTTTACGAGGAGAGCGGTATGGCGATGGACGAAGTCGATTACGAAATATTCGGTAACGAAATGCAGTACGTCGAGGTCGAGCTGGATCCCGGCGAGGCGGCGGTGGGCGAGGCCGGGGCGATGATGTACATGCAGGACGGCATCGAGATGGATACCGTGTTCGGCGACGGCTCCCAGCAAGGCGGCTTGTTCGGCAAGCTGCTCGGCGCGGGCAAGCGCCTGCTCACCGGCGAATCGTTGTTCACCACGGTGTTCTACAACCAGGGCGTGGGCAAGAAGCGCGTCGCTTTCGCCGCACCGTATCCCGGCAAGATCGTCCCGGTCCACCTCGCCGAAATCGGCGGCACCCTGATCTGCCAGAAGGACGCCTTCCTGTGCGCCGCCAAGGGCGTGTCGCTGGGGCTGGCCTTCCAGAAGAAGCTCGGCACCGGCCTGTTCGGCGGCGAGGGCTTCATCATGGAGAAACTCGACGGCGACGGCTGGGCATTCATCCATGCCGGCGGCACCCTGCTGGAGAAAACCCTCGCACCCGGCGAAACCTTGCGCGTCGATACCGGCTGCGTGGTGGCCTTCCAGCCCAGCGTGGATTTCGACATCCAGTACGTCGGCAAGATCAAATCCGCGCTGTTCGGCGGCGAGGGGCTGTTCTTCGCCACCTTGCGCGGCCCCGGCAAGGTGTGGCTGCAATCGCTACCCCTGTCGCGTCTCGCCAACCGCATCATCGCCTCGTCCCCGGCAGCCGGCGGACGCAGCAAGGACGAAGGCTCGCTGCTGGGCGGGGTGGCGCTGGGCGGGCTGCTCGGCGGCAGCGACGACTGAGCGCGTGGGCGCCACTGAATTCAGCGGACGCCTGTTCGGGCCGGGTTTGCCCGGTGGCGGCGCGGCGGCGATGGGCTGCTGGGATTTCGGCACCTTGCATCTGCGTTGCGGCGCGCAGGAATTCCAGGCCGACCCGGCCTTGCTCGAACTCGACCCCGCCGGTTTCAACTACGGCGAAACGCGCCTCTCCTGGCAGGACGCCGGCGGGCACTACGCCTTTTTCCTCGACGCGGCGCACCGCGAGGCGTTTAGCGCCACGACACCGCCGGTACTGGCGGCAAGATTAGCGGCAGCGGCACAGCAACGGCGGCGCCTGGAATGGCGTTTCCGTCTCGGCTGGATGGCGCTGGGGATTTTCCTGCTGCTGCCTTTCCTGCTCATCGGGGCTTTCCTGATCGAGGCCGATGCCGTCGCGGATTGGGTGGTGAAGCGCACGCCCGCCGAATTCGAGGCGCAAATCGGCGAACTCACCCTGGCGCAGACCCGCGCCCAAATGAAGCTGGAAGACAGCGGCACAGCGGTTCAAGCGATACGCCAGATCGGCGAAAAGCTCACCCTCGGCTCCCCGCACCACTACCGCTGGTTCGTCGCGCACAGCCCGGAAATCAACGCCTTCGCCGCGCCCGGCGGAGTGGTGGTGGTCAATACCGGCCTGCTCCGCGCCACCGACAGCGCCGAAGAACTGGCCGGCGTACTGGCCCACGAAATCGCCCACGTCGAACTGCGCCACGGACTCAAGGCCGTGTTCAAGAACCTCGGGCTGCGCGCATTGCTCTCGCTGGCGCTGGGCGATTATTCCGGCACCCTGGCCGGCGAGGCGACGGCCAGCCTCACTGAAATGAAGTTTTCCCGCGACGCCGAGAACCAGGCCGACCATGCCGGCCTGCAACGCCTCGCCCAAGCCGGCATCGACCCACGCGCCATGCCGCGTTTCTTCACCAAGCTGGCCGGCAAGGAAGGTGCGACGGCAAAGCTCCCCGCCCTGTTTTCCACCCACCCCCTCTCCGACGAACGGCGCGCCCGACTCGAAGCCGACATTGCGGCCCTACCGCAACGGCAATACGCCCCGCTGGAAATGGATTGGGGCAAGGTGAAAGCGGCTCTGGCGGAAAATGGCGGGGAATCGGTGCAAAACTGAGCGGGAAATCTCGCGAGGGTGGCTTGTTGAGGTTTGCGCATGCTTACTCTTGGCGAGCTTTGGATAGCAACAAGATATGAAGAAAAGGTTGGGGCATTTTCCCTTCGCACTTGAGGTGCCAAATCTTGATGATGGTAGGACTAGGTGCTACCATAAATCATGAATACAACAACCCCCATACGACGCTTTTTCAAAACGGCCTGGTTTTCCAAGGCTGCTCGCAAGGCTGGCGTTGACGATGAAGCGCTTTGTGCCGCGATACGTCAGGTTGCCATCGGTCAGGCGGATGATTTGGGGGGCGGCGTCTTCAAGAAGCGCCTCAAGGATAACCAGCAGCGCTCCATCATCCTTGCCGGCGACGGACGGTTCTGGGTATTCGTTTATCTGTTTGCCAAGAAAGACCGGGGCAATATCAACGACGCCGAGCTTGCTGCTTTCAGAAAGCTGGCGAGTGCTTACCGACGCCAAAACGAGGCCGCCTTGGCTCTCGAAATTCGCAACGGCGATTTACAGGAGATTTGCCATGCCAACCAAAGCCCAATTCAAGAGTGACGCTTTTGAAGCAATCCACAGTGCGGCGCAAGGATTGCACCGTGCTGGCGTCATCGACAAGACCACGATGCGCGAGTTCGATGCCACGTGTCTGAGCACACCGCCGTTGCTTGATGCGGCGGACATCAAGCAGCTTCGCGAACGCTTTCACGTCAGCCAGCCGGTATTCGCGCGTTATTTGAACACCAGCGAATCGACCGTGCAGAAATGGGAAGCGGGAACCAAGCGCCCCAGTGGGATGGCGCTCAAGCTGCTTGCGGTGGTCGAAAAGCATGGATTGGAAGCGTTGACCTGACCTTATACTCCCACGCAAGACTCAAATTTCGCTTTTCTCAGCGCTTCAACTTGATGCGAAACACCCGTTCAATTTCCTTGTGGATTTCCGGGCTGTCCCAATCGTAAGCGCCACGGGCTTTTTCCAGCACCCGCCCGTTGGCGTCTACCAGGACGGTCAGTGGGATGGTGTTGGCGCCCAGCATGTTTTCCAGGAACACCTGGCTGTCGAGAAAATTCTCGAAGGTGATTTTTGACTGCTTGATGTATGCCGCGGCGGCGTTGCCGTCGTCGTCGGTCGAAATCCCGATCACGTTGAGCTGTTTGCCGCCGTAGCGACGCGCCAAGCGTTCCAGGGACCCCATCTCGGCCCGGCAGGGGGCGCACCAACTGGCCCACACGTTGATAATCAGGGGCTTTCCCTTGAAATCGGCAAAGCGCTTGGTCTGCCCGGTAAAACCGTGCAGCTTCGCCTCGCGCAAATATCCGCCGGCTTTGACCTCGCCCGGCGTGTCGGCGAATGCCGGGGTGGACAGCGCCGCCCATAAAAGAAAAAACCGAAAAATTGCGCTCATATTCATACCGCTTCTCTAGTGCAGGCCGTTTCGCAGGCCGAGCGATCCGCGGGTAGGGGCTGCCGAAGGTGCCGACAGCCCGCTGCCGCGATCCTGGTTACCTGAAGATATCGAGCAACTCCACTTCGAAAATCAGGGTGGCATTGGGAGGAATGGTTCCCGGAATGCCGCGCGGGCCATAGGCCAGATTGCCGGGGCAAACCAGCTTGGCCTTGGCGCCGACCTTCATGGTCTGCATGCCCTCGGTCCAGCAGGGGATGACCCGATTCAGCGGGAAAGTCGCCGGCTGGCCGCGTTTGTAGGAGCTGTCGAACTCCGTCCCGTCGGTAAGGGTGCCGCGATAATGGACCTTGACCGTTTCGGTGGCTTTGGGGCTGGCGCCGGAACCTTCTTTCAAGGTGGTAATGGCAATCCCGGAAGGCGTTTTGACTTCCAGGGGAGCCGCCGGGGCGGGGTCTGCGGGCGCGGCAGCATGGGCGCCCAGGGTTAATCCGAATGACAGTGAAACAATTAGCGTGGCTAGATTTTTCATGAAAGACTTTCTTGCTGGAGGTTAATCAAGGGATGACTGCACAACTCAAGGAGCGAATTGTACCGATACCTGGTCGATGGCATTCCATTTTTTGTGGTCTCTGGATCATGTGCGATGCCGGAGAACGGGTGTCAATTTTCCAGCTTGCCATAGCCCTTTCTCCTGAAAGTATTGCGCCGGATGCCAAGCCGCAGCACAATCCAGCGCCGACCTGTGCGAAAAGTTTCACAGGCCGGTGAATTCGGATTTTCTGCCCACATTACCTATGCATCTTTATCTCGCGCCAAGCAAGTACATCGATTTCGACCATCCGCAGGTCGCGGAGAAAGCGTCCACCCTGGCCGGCGGGCAAGCTGACGAAATCGCCATCGCCCGGCGTTGCTTTGAGTTTGTTCGCGACGAAATCAAACATAGTTGGGACTTCAAGAAAAACCCCGTAACCTGCCGCGCTTCGGAGGTCTTGCTGCACGGCACCGGCTATTGTTATGCCAAAAGCCATCTCCTCGCCGCGTTGCTAAGGGCAAACCGCATTCCGGCGGGGCTTTGCTATCAGCGTCTGTCGGTCGGCGATGCCGGCCCGCCCTATTGTTTGCACGGTCTGAATGCCGTCTTTTTGGCGGATTACGGTTGGTACCGTATCGATCCAAGGGGCAACAAGGAAGGCATTGCCGCCGCCTTCTGTCCGCCTCGCGAAGCGCTCGCCTTTACTATCCGGGAGAAGTGCGAGCGTGATTTGCCGGAGATTTGGGCCGAACCGCTGCCGCTGGTCACCTCGCTGTTGGAGCGCTTCGGTGAGGTGTTGCTCGTGGCGGAAAACCTGCCGGATATTCCCATAACCGGATATTCCCATAATAAGTGAAAGGCAAAGACAGTTTTGAATGTTGAGTGTTTAGTTGATGTCGCCGCGCAATGCGCGGCGGATTTGAATCAGGCGCGAAGCGCATTCCCCAACTCAACACTAAACACTCAAAACCAAAAACTGCTTATAGTTAGGCTGACCCACCATGAAAAATCGCGCGAAATCCTCCGTCGTCCCCCCCGGCAGCGCCATCCACGCACGACTGCCCGGTGCCTATTTTTTCGATTGTCACGCCGTTGCCGTTCCCCATACATCGCGCTCGGCGCTCGATCTTTTCCTTAGCGCCCTGAAAAATTCCCCGGCCTGGGTGAATTCGCTCATGGCGTTGCGCAACAAACTGGTGAAGTTCGTCGGTTTGAAGGATCTGGGCGGGCTTGGCGAATTCGACCCGGCGAAGCCTGAATCGGCATATCTGCCGGGAGATCGGGTCGGCATCTTCACGCTTATCTCGAATACGCCGGATGAAGCCTTGCTCGGCGAAAGCGACAAGCATCTCGACGTCGTACTCTCCGTCTACAAGCACTCAACAGTGCCGGATGGCGAACAGTCGGTCGCAGTGACCACCGTCGTCCACGTCCATAATCTGTTAGGGCGGGTGTATATGCTTCCGGTTACTCCGCTGCATCGAATCATTGCGCCCGCAGTGCTTTCGCACATTGCCAGCGGGGGAAACCCCGCCACGCAAACAACCGGCGCAGATTGAAGCAATGAAACTTTCCGCGCCGGCGTTCCTCGCCACGCTGCCACCGCTATCGACTAAAGGAAATCCCGATGAATCCTCCACCTGATGACATGCCGATTTATCGCTTGCTGACCGGCCCGGACGACGCCAAATTCTGTCGCCGCGTCAGCGAGGCGTTGGCACTGGGTTACCAACTCTACGGCTCGCCTGCGGCCACCTTCAACGGCGAATCCGTGATTGTCGCGCAAGCGGTTGTTTGGCCGAGCGTGGTCAATCGGGATGTCGAATCGCAGTAGCGCCATGCCAACCGGAAATCTCTTTGCCGATGCCGTGCCGCCCCAAGTGGGCGAACGCTTTGAAATGCTCTTGCAGCACCGGAATCTGGTAGTCGAGCGGATCGTGAGTTCAGCCGCCATTACGCCCTGCGAGTATGTGCAACCTCAGGATGAATGGGTGCTTTTGGCGCAAGGCGAGGCTCTGCTCCAGGTAGCCGGGAAGCCGGTTTCACTCAAATCGGGCGACTACCTGTTCCTGCCGGCGGGGGTGCCTCACAGCGTGGCGCAGGTTTCCGAAGGAGCCATCTGGTTAACCGTTCATTTATATCCAGAGCAGGCGGCAGCGGCTGACTCGGCTGATGCGTAATCTCTGCGGGAATTGCGCAGCCCCACCCTCGTCAAGTCTCCCGCCAGTCAATCAAACCCCGTGATTTGATTGGCGAAATGGCTGTCGATGAAATCGAACGAGTGCTAATCTTCTCCTCGATATTCACGATAGGAGAAGGCGATGGACGTTACCCCCCAACACCCCTGCGATCCGGTGCGGGCGCGCCTGTTGAAGGCAGCGCTGGAGTGTTTTCTCGGCGACGACTATCACAAGGTCACGACCCGGCAAATAGCTGAAAAAGCCGATGCCAACATCTCCATGATCCGTTACTACTTCGGCAACAAGGAAGGGTTGTACGAGGAGATGATCCGGGAGACCCTGAATCCCTTGCTGGACGTGCTGGATGGCCCGATGCTGGCGGCGCCTGCGGGTTTCACCGAGTTCCTGCGCCTCTATTACGAGACCATGACCCATCGTCCCGAATTTCCCAAGCTGATCCTCAAAGTGCTGGCGCTCAACCAAGGACCGGGGCGGCGTTTCATCCAGCAGTTGCTGGAGCGCGGGCGCACGCGGGGGGCGCGGAAAGTGGCCGACCTGAAAGCGCAGGGGCAGATCGACGCGGCGGTGGACCCGGACATCCTGAGGATGGCGTTCGTCAGCCTCGCCATGACGCCGATGCTCTTGAAGGACATTTTCGAGGAGCAGATGGGCCGTGCGATGGATGGCGCGTTCCTGGAAAACCTCGCGACCTTCAACGGTCGGCTCTTTGCGGCGGGCCTCGCGCCTACCGCGCACGAATAGTCGGAGGGTTTGCGATGTCACTGCAAAAGAATGGCGGGGCCGTGCGGCGCTTCGCCGGGTTGATGAAGTTCGCCGGCTGGTTGCAGAATCTCCCCAACAAGCTCACTCCGCCGCCGTTTCGCCTGATGCAGATCGGCTCGGCATTCTGGCAGTCGCGGGTACTTTACCTCGCCGCGCGCCTGGATATCGCCACGCTGCTGGGTGACCGGCATCTCGGCGCCGACGAGATTGCCGCCCGGGTTTCCACGTCCCCCCAAGCCACCTACCGGCTGCTGCGGATGCTCGCGGCAATGGGTGTTTTTGCGGAAGTCGCGCCGCGGGTGTTCGCCAACAACGTGCTTTCCGCACCGCTACGGGAGAACGATCCGCAATCCGTGCGGGCGATGATCCTCATGCACAACTCGGACGAGATGTCCCGGCCCTGGTTCGAACCACTGGAAGCGGCGTTGCGCAACGGCGACGTGCCGTTCCGCCTCGCCCATGGGCAGGACTTGTATGGTTACATGGATAGCCACCCCGAGTTCGACGCCTTGTTTTCACGAGCCATGGATAGCGTGGAAGCCCTGGCCGGGGACAGCTTCGCGCGGGACTTCGACTGGGGGCGCTTCACACGGCTCATCGACGTCGGCGGATCGCTGGGCAGCAAAGCCATTGCCATCCTCAAGCGCCACCCGCACCTGCGCGCCGTGGTGGTGGATCGTCCCCAGCTTATCCGAGCCGCCGAGAGCCACTGGATTGGCCGCGAGCATCCTAAGCTGCTCGCCCGCCTGAGCTTTCAGGCCGGCGACGTGTTCGAGTCGCTACCTCCGGCGACCGGCGACACCGACATCTACCTGCTTAGCGCCGTCCTGCATGGCTTCGATGACGACAGTTGCGTCGCGGTCCTGCAAAACCTTGCCCGCACCTGTGCCGCAAGCGGCGCGCGGATTGCCGTGATGGAACTGGTCATGGCTGAATCCGATGCCGACCTCGCCAGCACGGCATTCGACATGCAGATGTTCATGGGCACCCGCGGCAGGGAAAGGACGCTTACCGAATGGCGGAATTTGTTCGAGCGCAGTGGCTTGTTGCTGGAAGAACAGGTGAACCTGCAATCGTTCGCCAGAATATTAGTACTGTCAGCGAGTAGAACCGAGAAACGCCAATAGGCAGGCCAGCACCTCGTCCTCCGGCCTTCCACAACAGTCGTCCGGCCAGAACAAGCCCCGATTAATGGCCCCCATAATCAACAGGAGCCAGCGGCTCCCGGGGCGCCCCCTCAAAACTCGTTCTGCAATTTCTTGTAGCCCTTCACCAACTCGTGATTGGCGCGCGCCACCGATTCCGAGAAGTCGGCGGCCTGCGGCGACACCTGTTCGATGTGGCAAAGGTCGGAGCAGGAATGGATGTTGGTGGTGGAGGGGATGTAGAAGCCGGGGGGAATGTTGCAGCCTTCCACCACCGAGTTGTGGCGCACCACCGAGCGGTCGCCCACGTCGCAGTTGAACAGCACCGAGTTGAAGCCGATGAAGACGTGGTCGCCCACCACGCACGGGCCGTGGACGATGGAGCGGTGGGCGATCGAGGTGTATTCGCCGATTTTCACCAAGCCGCCGGCCTTGGAGTGGATCACCACGCCGTCCTGGATGTTGGAATGGGCGCCGATGACGATCGGCTCCATCTCGCCGTCGTCGTCCACTTCGTCGGCGCGGATCACTGCGTAGGGACCGATGAAAACGTTCTCATGGATGACGACCTTGCCGCAAATGATCGCGGTGTTGTCGACATAAGCGGTTTCGTGAATGACCGGCAGGTCGCCGTTGGGGTTTTTTCGAATCATGGTTCGGCCTCGAATCTGAAGGTTTCAAGTAAATCATTTTCATAAATAAACGGCAATGCACCCATAAATTATTTCTTGGGTATCCCGGAAAAGGTGACGCTATAATCCTAAGCTGCAATTTGTATCGTGCATGTTTAAAATTGCAACAAGTGTATTTTATCGGGTTGGTCTTGAGCAACAATTTCCAGGATGGTTTTCATGAATCCCAATATGCGGCTGCTGCGTTTTTTCCCCTTTCTTTCATGGTTTCCGGTGAATGCCATCGTGATGCGCGGCGACCTGATCGCCGGCATTACCGGCGGCCTGGTGCTGGTGCCCAAGGCCATGGCCTATGCCCAACTCTCCGGCCTACCCCTTTATTTCGGCCTGTATACGGCGTTCATCCCGGCGATTCTCGCCGCCATGTGGGGTTCCTCGCGGCAACTGCTTTCCGGCCCGGTGGCCATCGTTTCCCTGATGACCGCGGCGGCGGTGACGCCTCTGGCGGTGCCCTTCACCGATGACTACATCGCCCTGGCCCTGCTGCTTACCCTGATGGTCGGGGTCATCCAGTTCTCGCTGGGGGCGATCAAGCTCGGCACCGTCGTCAACTTCGTGTCGCACCCGGTGATCCTGGGATTCATGAACGCGGCGGCGATCATCATCGCCCTGTCGCAACTCGATATGATGCTGGGCATCCCCAAGGGACGCAGCGATTCCTTCCTGGTCGATATCTGGGAGATGTTCGGCTACCTGCCGCAGACCCATCTGCCCACCCTGGCGATGACCGTGTTCGCCCTGGCGCTGATGCTGGGACTGAAGAAAATCGCCCCCAAACCCAGCGTGCTGATTGCGGTGGTGATTACTACCCTGGTCAGCGTGGCGATTGGCTTCGAGCACAAGACCAAGGGCAAGCCCGACCTGATCGCCGATCCGCAGGCGCGCCAACTGGTCAGCGGCTTTGCCGGCGCCGACCAGCAGATCAACGACCTGATGACCGACATCACCGCCAAATCCACGCAACTGCGCAGCGCGGAAAAAGCCAAGGACTGGCGCGGTGCCGCCGATCTGCGTCACCAGATCGACCTCATCAAGCTCGACGTGTCCACCCTGGAAGCGCAGAACAAGGCACGCCTTCACGAGATCCGAGGGCTGCATTTCGAGCGCGCCAAGGCCACCGAAAAGGAGCCGGCCACCCTGTACGTGGAAGGTGCGGTGCCCCCCGACGTGGAAACCGACGGTCGAAGCTGGCACATCAAGAAAATCGAGAAAGGCGAAATGCGCCTGATCGGCGGCGGCGACGTGGTCGGCAACATCCCTGCCGGGTTGCCCTCCTTCCGTCTTCCCACCCTGAGCTTCGACGCCATCCTGGCGCTGTTCTCGGCGGCGTTGATCATCTCGCTGGTGGCCTTCATGGAAACCATCTCGATGGCCAAGGCGATGGCGGCGCAGACCAAGCAGCGCCTCGACCCGAACCAGGAATTGATCGGCCAGGGCATTTCCAACATCGGCGGTGCCTTCTTCCAGGCCTACCCGTCGTGCGGCTCGTTCACCGGCTCGGCCATCAATCTCCAGGCGGGCGCCAAGACCGGCCTGGCCTCGGTGTTCAACGGCCTGTTCGTGGCGGTTACCCTGCTGTTCCTGACCCCCTACCTCTACCACCTGCCCAAGGCGGTGTTGGCGGTCATCATCCTGCTGGCGGTTACCAGTCTGATTACCCCCAAGGCGCTCAAGCACACCTGGCAGGCGAGCCGCGCCGACGGCTTCGTCGCCCTGACCACTTTCGTCATCACCCTGCTCGCCGCGCCCCACCTCGACAAGGGCATCATGGTCGGCGCGGCGCTGGCCATCGTCCTCTACCTGTACCGCACCATGAAACCGCGCGTCGCCATGCTGGGACGCTTCAAGGACGGCACCCTGCGCGACATCAAGGTCAACCCGGACTTGCCCACCAGTCCGCACATCATTGCCATGCGCTTCGACGGCTCGCTGTATTTCGCCAACGTCTCGTATTTCGAGGACACCGTGCTGGAAGCCGTGTCCAACCAGCCCGACGCCAAGTACCTGCTGGTGGTGGGCGACGCCATCAACCAGCTCGATGCCTCCGGCGAGGAAGTAGTGCATCACCTGGTGGAACGCATGCGGGAAACCGGCGTGGAGATCGTCTTTTCCGGCCTGAAGAAGCAGATCCTCGACGTGATGCACGCCACCGGCCTGTTCGAACTGATCGGCCAGGCGAATATCTTCGCCACCGAGGATCAGGCCATCGCCGCCATTTACGAGCGCCTCGGCGATACGGCAGCGGACGACCTGTTCTGCAATATGCCGGCCAAAGCCACTCCGCCGGCGGGCTACCCCTTGCTCGCGGCGGCCGGCCGTTGACCTCTTAGCAGTGCGGCTTTAACGGCGTCCTGGGTGGGCGCCGTTTTTTTTGAAATAATTGTTGACGGTTTTGCTCAAGTTATTTAAACTTATTCCAAGTTCGAAACAAAACCTAAACAACCCGCAACAAGGAGCCGCATCATGGAATTCGAAATCAATGGCATTACCGTGGAAACCGATTCGGAAGGTTACCTGCGCGATCTCTCGCTCTGGTCGGAAGACTTGGCGAAGAATATCGCCACAAAGGAAAAACTGGAGTTGACCAACAATCACTGGGAAGTCATCCATTACCTGCGCCAGGGCTATGCGGCCAGCGGTACGGTACCGAACATCCGTCTCCTGCAAAAAGCCATGGCCCGCGAATACGGCCCGGAAAAAGGCGATTCCAAATATCTGTATGCGCTGTTCCCTTACGGCCCCGCCAAACAGGCGTGCCGGATCGCCGGGTTGCCCAAGCCGACCGGCTGCGTTTAATCACAGTGGTGACTTGTGGGCTGCGCGTTGCGCAGATACAGCGATAAGCACCGTTATTCCCGATCTCTCCCCTTTGCCGCCCACCCCCGGGCGGTTTTTTTTGCCCCGTCAAAAAGCGTGGTGATGCGGGAAACGGATGGTGACGAGCATGCCCTTGCCCTGCTTGCCGCAGTCGAGTTCGATGCGGGCATCGTGGAGCGTGACGACTTCGCGGACGATGGCCAGCCCCAGGCCGCTGCCTTTCTGGCCGCTGCCGAGAATCCGGTAGAAACGTTCGAAAACCTGATCGCGGTGTTCCGGGGGAATCCCGGGGCCGTCGTCTTCGACCCGCAGCACGCCGCCCCCCGATTCGTAGCCGACGCTCAGGGTGACGGTGCCGCCCGGCGGGGTATAGCGGATGGCGTTGTCGAGCAGGTTGCCGATCATCTCGCGCAAGGAAACCGCGTCACCGCGCACCGGCACTGCCTTGCGAAAGCCTTCGAAGCCCAGGTCGATGTGTTTTTCCAGGGCCTGCGGCACCCACAGCATGGTGGTTTCCTGGGCCAGATTGTTGAGTTCCAGGGGTTCCAGGGCGCCCACCAGTTGCGCGTTGGGTTCGTTGCGGGCCAGCGAAAGTAGCTGGTTGACTAGGTGGTTGCAGCGTTCCGCGCCGGCGAGAATTTGCGTCAGGGCGTGCTGTTTGCGTTCCGAGTCCTCTTCGCGCAACGCCAGTTCGGCCTGGGTTTTCAAGCCGGCGAAAGGGGTGCGCAACTGGTGGGCGGCGTCGGCGACGAAGCGCTTTTGCGATTCGACGACGCGGTTGAGGCGCTCCAGCAGGTCGTTGACGGCGCGGATCAAGGGGCGCACTTCCTCGGGAGCGCGGCTTTCGTCGAGGTGGCTCAGGTCGTCGCGCGAGCGCCGCTCGACGCCCTGGCGCAGGTGTTCGAGCGGCGCCAGGCCGCGCTTCAAGGCATACCACACCGCGCCCGCCGCCATCAGGATCAGGAGAATCTGGGGGATGACGATGTTGCCGAGGATGCCGCGCGCCAGATCCTGGCGCTTGCCCACGGTTTCCGCCATTTGCAGGAGGATTTCGCCGCCCCCCGAATAGGGATAGTGGAGCGTGACCATGCGCAGCTTTTCATCCTTGCGCGAGGTATCGCTGAACACCGGGCCTTTCTTTGCGCTCAATGACGCCGGCGGGCGCGGCAGGGTGGCATTACCGGCCAGATGCTTGCCGTCCGCCGTGGAGACCGAGTAATAGACTTGATCCTTGATCCCGGCAATGGTGTTCTCGGGCAGGGTGATCCGGCTGTTCAGGCGCTCCTTGCCGCTCCCCAGGCCGAGTTGCTCGCCGAGCGCCTGGGCGCGTTCGAGCAGGGCCAAGTCGTAAGGTTTGTTGGCGAAATTGAGGGTGGCCATGTAACCCGACGCGGTACTGAATATCCACAGGACGAACAGCGGCGTGAACAGCCAGTTCATCAGGTGGGTGCGCAGGGAATGGATGTCGTTCACGGGTGATGGGTGATGGGTGATGGGTGATGGGTGATGGGTGATGGGTTTTGCCCATTCCCCATTACTCATCACCCATTACTGGCCTTGTCCATCAGATAACCCAGGCCACGGATGGTACGGATCGTCACCCCGGCGGCTTCGACTTTCTTGCGCAGCCGGTGGATGTAGACTTCGATGGCGTTGCCGGTGGCTTCTTCGGCGTAGCTGTACAGGTGTTCGATCAACTGGTCCTTGCTGACCACCCGCCCGGCGCGGGACAGGAGGATTTCCAGGACGCCGGTTTCGCGCGAGGTGAGTTCCAGGCGTTCGCCGTTGAGGGTGACGCGCCGCCCCACGCTGTCGTAAGCCAGCGCGCCGCAGGTGATGAGCGGATTGGCGCCACACTGGCCGCGGCGCAGCAGGGCGCGCACGCGGGCTTCCAGTTCCGGCAGGCTGAAGGGCTTGGTCATGTAATCGTCGGCCCCCAGGTCGAGACCCTTGACCCGGTCGTCCACGCTTTCGCGGGCGGTGAGGATGATGACCGGCACGGTCTGGTTGTGGCCGCGCAGGTTGCGCAGCACCGAAAATCCGTCGAGTTTGGGCAGGCCGAGGTCGAGAATCACCAGGTCGTAGACCTCGCCTTGCAGGACATGCACCGCATCCTTGCCGTTGCCCACGCAATCCACGGCGTGGCCGGAATGGCGCATGGCCTGGCACAATCCGTCGAGCAGCACTTCGTCGTCTTCGACGATCAGGATGCGCACTGCGCGATACCTCTATAAGACATGTGACCCAAATGGCTCTCCCAGTAAGATTCGCGTAAGCATGCACCGCTACTGTGCACAGTGTATCCCCCGCTCCGTGGGGATCATATCGTTTCGTCGCAATTTTAAATGGAGGGTACGAAATGTCAAAACCAGAAATGAACTGGGCTGCAATCGATGCAGACCCGAGGTTCCAGGAGTTGCACCGCAAGAAAACCAGTTTCCTGTGGGGGCTGATGATTTTTTCGATCATTTATTACTTCCTGCTGCCGATCGGTGCTGCTTATTTCACCGATCTGTTCAAGGTCAAGGTGTGGGGTCCGGTGAATATCGGCATCCTCTTCGCTCTGTCCGAATTCGTCGTGGCATGGACCATCGCCGGCGTTTACGCCAAGCGCGCCAATGCCGAATTCGATGAAATGGCTGCTGCGATCATCAAAGACGCACATAACATGGGAGCGAAATAAGATGACTCAAACCCTGAAGAAATACTGGCCGGCCGGTCTTGGCCTGGCAGCCTTCCTGCTGTGCACCGCGGCGTTCGGCGCTGACGGTGCGGTGGAAGACAAGTTCAAATGGATGACCTTCGCGGTGTTCGGCGCAATCATCTGCGTCACCATGTACGTGACCTACGTGGCGGCTCGTCAAACCCACACCACTTCCGAGTTCTACGCTGCCGGTCGCTCCGTGACCGGCGTGCAGAACGGCTGGGCGATTGCCGGCGACTACCTGTCCGCCGCGTCGTTCCTCGGTATCGCCGGCCTGATCTCGCTGTACGGTTACGACGGCTTCATGTATTCGGTGGGCTGGCTGGTGGCTTACATCACCGTGCTGCTGGTGATCGCCGAACCGTGCCGCAACATCGGCAAATACACGCTGGGCGACGTACTGGCGTTCCGCAATGACCCCAAGGCTTCCAAGACCGTGGCGGCGCTGTCGACCATCACCGTCTCGACCTTCTACCTGACCGCACAAATGGTCGGTGGCGGCGTGCTCATCAAGACCCTGATCGGCATCGATTACGAAGTCTCGGTGATCGGCGTGGGCATCCTGATGCTGTCCTATGTGGTGTTCGGCGGCATGAAGGCAACCACCTGGGTGCAGATCATCAAGGCCGTGCTGCTGGTGGCCGCATCCATCCTGCTGGTGCTGTTCACCTGGGGCCAATACGGCTTTTCGCTGCCGGGCTTCCTCAGCGCGGTCGTGGCTGATCCCAAGGTGCAAGGCCAGGTTGCCAAGCTGATCGGCGACGCCGCCACCAACATGACGCCGGAAGAACTCGGCCAGCGCTTCCTGGAGCCGGGCCTGTTCCTCAAGAACCCGATCGACCAGATTTCCTTAGGGATGGCGCTGGTTCTGGGTACCGCCGGTATGCCGCACATCCTGATGCGCTTTTTCACCGTGCCGACGGCACAGGACGCACGTAAATCGGTGATCTGGGCAATGGCGATCATCGGCGGTTTCTACGTGTTGACCCTGTTCCTGGGTATGGGTGCCGCGATGAACGTCGGCGCAGCCAAGATCATCTCCATCGACAAGGGTGGCAACATGGCCGGCCCGCTGCTCGCCCAATTTGTTGGCGGCGGCCCGGATTCCTGGCTGGGTAACCTGTTCCTCGCCTTCGTCGCAGCCGTCGCTTTCGCCACCATCGTGGCGGTGGTGGCCGGCCTGGTGCTGGCAGCCGCTTCCGCAATGGCGCACGACATTTACGTCGGCGTCATCAAGGGCGAACATGCCACCCCGCAAGAGCAGGTGATGGCAGCACGTGTTTCGTCGGTTATCGTCGGCATCATGGCGATTGTGGTGGGTATCCTGGCCAAGGGCCAGAACGTGGCCCACCTGGTGGCACTGGCCTTCGCGGTGGCCGCTTCCGGCAACCTGCCGGCGGTGTTCCTGACGCTCTACTGGAAGAAGTGCAACACCACCGGCGTGGTGCTCGGCATGTTGGTCGGCGCAATCAGCGCTATCGCCCTGGTGATGGTATCGCCCAACATGACTTATCCGCTGGCCAAGATCGCCGCTGCCAACAAGGTGTTGGAAGGCGTTCCCGCCAAGGACGGCAAACCGGCGATAGCGGGTGCGCTGGCCAAGGAAGAAGGCCTGATGGCGAAGCTTGCCGTAGCCGCCGACGATGCCGAAAAAGCCAAGCTGGAGAAGGATCTGGGCGGCGTGAAGAAAGCGATTGCCGGCGCCAAGAAGGATCTGGACACCTTCAAGGGACAAACCACCAGCATGGTTGGCCTGGAGAAGCCCATGATCGAACTCAAGAACCCTGGCCTGATTTCCATCCCGCTGGGCTTCCTGTGCGTGATCCTGGGTTCCTTGTTGACCCGCGACAAGCGCTCCGAAGAAATGTGGGATGAGCTGTATGTCCGCCAAAACACCGGCATTCATGCCGAGGCGGCTTCCGCTCACTAAACGGTAAAAAAAAGAGTGTTGTTCAAGCCCCCCGCCTCAAAACGGGGGGCTTTTTTTTCGCGCTTTCCAATACCAGGCAAACATTGCAAAATAGACGGAAGGCGGTTTTGAACGGTGAATTGGGCTTGTCGTTGCAGTTCACCCTTCCAAACCCGGAATTCTCGAAAGTCGAATCTTCTCATGTCCACCCCTCAATCCATGCCGGCTTCCCTGCGGGGAGCCATCATCGAGCATTTGCGCCGCTTCGCCCCCTTCGACCGGATGGAGCGCGAACATCTGGCCTATTTCGTCCAGCGCCTGGAATTGGCTTATTACCCTAAAGGCGAGGTGATCCTGTCGCCGGAGCAGGGGCCGGTGGCGCGTTTTTCCGTGATTCGACAGGGCGTGGTGCTGGGCGAGCAGGGCGTGGCGCAGGCGCAGCACGAATGCGCGTGGCTGGAGCTTCACGAAGGTGAGTGTTTCCCGCTCGGTGCACTGCTTTCCAAGCGCGGCGTGACCAGTACCTACCGGGCGGGGGTCGATACGTTTCTTTATGAATTGCCGGCGGCGGATTTTCTCGAACTGATCCACCTCAGCCCGGCCTTCCAGGACTTTTGCACGCGCCGCATCGCCAGCCTGCTGGAGCAGTCGAAACAGGCGATCCAGGCCCAGTATGCACATTCCAGCAGCGGCCAGCAGTCGATGAGCAGCCCGCTGTCGAGTATCGTGCGGCGCTCGCCGGTGACCTGCCAGCCGGATACGCCGGTGCGCGAAGTGCTGATCGCCATGCACAAGCTGGGCATCGGCTCGATGGTCGCCACCGAGGCGGGCCGTCCGGTCGGCATTTTTACCTTGCACGACGTGCTGAAACGGGTGGCGCTGCCCAAGATCGACCTCGATGTACCGATCATCGACATCATGAGCACCACCCTCACCTCCCTGCCGCCATCCGCCCCGGCGTATGAAGCGGCGCTGGTGATGACCCGCCACGGTTTCCGCCACATCTTGGTCACCGACGACGACAAGTTGGTCGGGGTGGTTTCCGAAAAAGACCTGTTTTCCTTGCAACGGGTGGGGTTGCGCCAGATCAGCGCGGCGATCCGCAGCGCGGCCAACCTCGACACCCTCAAACAGGCCGCCGGCGATATTCGCCAACTCGCCCATAACATGCTGGCCCAAGGGGTGGCGGCGGAGCAACTCACCCAGTTCATCTCGACCCTCAACGATTTGCTCACCGAGCGCATCATCGAACTGGAACGCACCGCGGCCGGCACCGAAGACGATCCGCTGTGGCAAGGCGGGCTGTGCTGGCTGGCACTGGGCTCGGAAGGTCGTTTCGAACAGACCCTCAACACCGATCAGGACAATGGGCTGATTTTCGTGACGCCGGCGGGCATGACCGCCGATCAGGCGCGCACACGCCTGCTGCCGGTGGCACGGCGCATCAATGAAGCTCTCGACGCCTGCGGCTTTCCGCTATGCAAGGGCGACGTGATGGCGAGCAACCCGCACTGGTGCCTGTCGCAGGAGGAATGGCAGGCGCGCTTTGCCGAGTGGATCGATCACGGCGATCCGGATTCCTTGCTCAACGCGACGATCTTTTTCGACTTCCGCCCGCTATACGGTAATGCTTCGCTGGCAACAGGGCTGCGCAACTGGCTGACCGAAAAAGTTGCGGCCACCCCGCGCTTCCTCCACCAGATGGCTGCCAGCGCCCTGCGCAACCGCCCGCCGCTGGGCCTGGTCCGCGATTTCGTGGTAGGCGAAGGCAACCAGCTCAACCTCAAACTCAACGGGATAACGCCCTTCGTCGATGCCGCGCGGATATATGCCTTCGCTGCCGGCGCGACCTCCACCAGCACGGTACAGCGCCTGCGGCAGGCCGCCGCCGGCCTAAACATCGCTGCCGGCGAAATCGAGGCATGGGTGGAAGCGTTGCACTTCATCCAGTTGCTGCGCCTGCGCTGCCAGCATGAGGAAAGCACCGCGGGCAAGACGATGGATAACCTGCTCGACCCGGACCGACTCAACGACCTCGACCGGCGCATTCTCAAGGAAGCCTTCCGGCAGGCGCGCAAACTGCAAACCCGTTTAGCCATGGATTACAAGCTATGAGCCTCTTCTCCCGCCTGTTCGGCAAAAAAGTCACGCTGGAAGAAGCGGCGGCACGCCGCCTCGCCGCCTGGCAGGCGCTGCCCAACGATTGCGCCCACGCCATGCTGGGCGCAACACGCTTCGTGGTAGCCGACGTGGAAACCACCGGCCTGATCCTCGACAAGGACCGGCTGATCGCCATCGGCGCGGTGGCGGTGACGAACGGCAAGATCGATCTCGACGACAGTTTCGAAATCATCCTTCAGCAGCAGCGCGCCAGCGGCAAGGACAATATTCTCATCCACGGCATCAGCGGCACCGCCCAGCGCGAAGGCGTGCCGCCGGTCGAGGCGATGCTGGCGTTTCTGGAATTCCTCGGTAAAGCGCCGATCGTCGCCTACCACGTGACTTTCGACCAGACCATGATCGTGCGGGCCTTGCGCGAATACCTGGGGCTGGAATTCAAGCACACTTGGCTGGATTTAGCCTACGCCGTACCGGCGCTGTATCCCGCCAAAGCCAAGAGCTACCGGGCGCTGGACGACTGGATCGGCTATTTCGGTATCCAGAATTTCGCCCGCCACAGCGCCCTGGCGGATTCGCTGGCCACCGCCCAGCTTTTCCAGGTGGCCAGCGCCAAGTTGCGCGGCCAGGGTATCCACGACTTCAAAGGAATGCTCGAACTGGAAAAAGCCCAGCGCTGGGTCAACTGGGCGAACTAAGCCATACACCATGCCGAATCCCCTTCCCAAACTATCCGGCCCGCTCACCGCGCGGCACCGCGAGTACTGGCGCCGCAACCTGCGTCTCACCGAATTCCTGCTGGTGATATGGTTCGCCGTCACCTTCGTGCTTTCTTATTACGCACAGGAACTCAATGACTACGAATTTCTCGGCTTCCCGCTGGGTTTTTATTTCGGGGCACAGGGGGCGATGATCGTCTACGTGGCGATCGTGTGGTATTACGTCCGCGCCATGAACCGCCTGGATATCGAATACGATGTTCAGGAAGAACAAAAATGATCGGCAAACGCGCCCCCGGCGACAAAACCTTCTCCCGCGCCCTGACCCGTTATTACGGGTTTTACACCGGCAGCTTCATCTCCTTCGTGGCCCTGCTGGCGATTGCCGAACAGATGGGCGTGCCCAACGAAACCATCGGCTACATCTTCATCGCGGCTACCGTCGGCCTCTACGCCGGTATCGGCATCCTTACCCGCACCGCCGACATCGTCGAATACTACGTGGCGGGCCGCCGCGTCCCGGCGATCTTCAACGGCATGGCGACCGGCTCGGACTGGATGAGCGCCGCCTCCTTCATCGGCATGGCCGGCACGCTTTATCTTTCCGGCTACGACGGGCTGGCCTTCGTGATGGGCTGGACCGGCGGCTACGTGCTGGTGGCCCTGCTGCTCGCCCCCTACCTGCGCAAGTTCGGCCAATTCACCGTCCCCGATTTCCTCGGCGCGCGCTACGGCGGCAACCTGGCGCGCTCGCTGGGCGCGCTGGCGGTGATCCTGGCTTCCTTCATTTACGTGGTTGCGCAGATTTATGGGGTAGGCCTGATTACCAGCCGCATCCTCGGACTGGAATTCGGCACCGGGGTATTCGTCGGACTGGCCGGGATCCTGGTGTGCTCGTTCCTCGGCGGAATGCGCGCCGTCACCTGGACCCAGGTCGCGCAATACATCATACTTATCATCGCCTACATGGTACCGGTCATCATGCTGTCGCAACGTATCACCGACGTGCCGGTGCCGCAGGTGATGTACGGGCAGGTGCTGCAAAAGCTCAGCGAGCGGGAACAGGTGATTTTCAGCGACCCCCATCAAACCGAAGCGCGCGACTTGTTCAAAAAACGTGCCGAAGGAATCGAGACCCGCCTGAAAAATCTCCCGCCGAATAGCGCTCAGGAAGCCGAGCAACTCACTCGCGAACTGGAAGCCGCCAAAAACAGCGCCAAGGAACCCACCCCCCACAGCCACCCGTTTGCCGGCGCGGACAAGAACGCCTCGGACGAGGCACGTCTCAACTTCCTCGCCCTGACCTTCTGCCTGATGGTCGGCACCGCCGCGCTGCCGCACATCCTGATCCGCTACTACACCACACCCAGCGTCAAGGAAGCCCGCGAATCGGTATTCTGGTCGCTGTTCTTCATCTTTCTCCTGTATTTCACCGCCCCGGCGCTGGCGGTCCTCGCCAAGTTCGAGGTTTATTCCAACCTCATCGGTTCCAGCATCGCCGATCTCCCCAGTTGGGTCGCCGCATGGGGCAAGGTCGGCCTGGTGAGCATCGATGACGTGAACCACGACGGCATCCTGCAACTCGCCGAACTCACCCTCAATCCCGACGTAATCGTCCTCGCCACCCCGGAAATCGCCGGCCTGCCCTACGTCGTATCCGGCCTGGTGGCGGCGGGCGGCTTGGCCGCCGCGCTATCCACCGCCGATGGGCTATTGCTGACCATCGCCAACGCCCTGTCCCACGACGTGTATTTCAAGATGATCGACAATGCCGCCTCGACCCGGCGCCGCGTGTATATTTCCAAAATCCTGCTCCTGCTGGTCGCCGTGGTGGCCGCCTACGTCGCCTCGCGCAAGCCCGACCACATTCTGTTCATGGTCGCCTGGGCCTTCTCCATCGCCGCCTCGGCATTCTTCCCGGCGCTGGTGCTGGGCGTCTTCTGGCGGCGCGCCAACCAGTACGGCGCCATTGCCGGTATGCTGGTGGGTCTGGGCGTATGCCTCTTTTACCTGATCGGGGTTAAGTTCTACGGCCTGGCGCCCTGGTTCGGCATCAAGGACATCGCCGCCGGTGTTTTCGGCGTCCCCGCCGGCATCCTCACCATCTTCGTGGTCAGCCTCCTGACCCCCGCTCCCGGAAAGGAGATCGAAGAACTCGTCGAACATTGCCGCTACCCCAACATCAAGGCATCCTCCTATCCTGCCCCTCAAAAACAGGATGACGGTTGACTTCCAGGCAAATTCAGGGTCTAATGCGCGCTTCCGTTTTTTGCCGGGCCGCATCAATACAGCCCCAAGATGGATAATGGCCAAGTAGCTCAGTCGGTAGAGCAGAGGACTGAAAATCCTTGTGTCGGTGGTTCGATTCCGCCCTTGGCCACCAATAAAACAAAGGCTTGCAGGATTATTCACCGGCAAGCCTTTTTGCCGAGAAGCAACCAATAGTAAGCTGATGTAGCTCAGTTGGTAGAGCAACTGATTCGTAATCAGTAGGTCGGACGTTCGATTCGTCTCATCAGCACCATAATTCAAAGGGCTAGCGCAATTGCTAGCCCTTTTTTATTTCTACCGCACCCAAATTGCGGCCATTACCCCAATCGCCCCGCCAACTGTTCCACTGACGCTATGCTGGCTGCGCCGCGCTTCGAAAAAATTCTGCGACACATTTTTAAATTGGACTATATTCAAGGGGTTCGCTTCGTAGACCTTTCTCAGCAGAAATCCTTTGTTCGAAGGAGATAAAAATGGCTGTCAATTCCGTAAACTCAAGCGCCCCATCCCCACCACGCCCACCGCAACCACAGACCGACACGGTAAAACCGAGCGAACAGGCCGCGAAAAGCCGGCAAACCGAACAGGCCAATCAGGCGGAGAGATTCAAGCAGGCTGAGCAGGCAAAGACCGCTAATTCGCAACCGACCGTCAACAACCAAGGCCAGACAGTAGGCAGTGTAATCAGCACCACCGCCTGAAAGTACGGCTCCGCAAGCTGCTGCCTGCGTTGGGAAGGTCGATTAGGGGAGATTCTCAAGCGCGCGGGCTATGCCACAAGTATTTCCGTCGGCGCGGCCTGAATCCATTGCTGTAGAACCGTGGGGTTTTTTATCTTGCGCAAGCAAGATCTGCTTGTATTACTGTCATGCAAATCCATAATAATTTGAGGTCGGAAGGTTTCAAGTTGTGATTTGACTCAGGCGACATTACAATCACAAAAGATATCTGCCAAATGGCAGGTCTTATACATGATGTGTATAACACAACACCAGGAGAGTAAGGTATGAGTACTAAAAAAGGCGTCAAGAAATACGTTTATGCATTCACTGAAGGTGATGGCAAAAACAAGATGCTGCTGGGAGGAAAAGGGGCAAACCTGTGCGAGATGACGCAGATCGGCTTGAACGTCCCACCCGGCTTTACCGTGACCACCGAGGCGTGCATCGCTTTCCTGGAACAGAACAAGTTGCCTGATGGCGCTTTCGATGAAATCAAAGCGCACATGACCGCGCTGGAAAAGACCACCGGCAAGCAATTCGGCGGCGCCGAAAATCCGTTGTTGGTATCGGTACGTTCCGGATCCTCGATGTCGATGCCGGGCATGATGGATACCATCCTCAACCTGGGGCTCAACGAAACCACCCTGAAAGGGCTGATCAAGCTCACCGACAACCCGCGCTTCGGCTACGACGCTTATCGCCGCTTCATCCAGCTCTACGGCAAGATTGCCCTGGGCGTACCCGATGAAGCCTTCGACGAGAAAATGAACGCCATGAAGGCGGCCGCCGGCGTCAAGCAGGACGTTGACCTGACCGCCGACAATCTCAAGGAGCTGTCCGCCGAATTCCTCTACGTCGTACAAAAACACACCGGCAAGCCGTTCCCGCAAGACGTATACGAACAATTGGAAATCGCCACCGGCGCGGTGTTCCGCTCCTGGGGCGGCAAGCGCGCGGTCGATTACCGCCGCGAATTCAAGATCACCAAGGAAATGGCCAACGGCACGGCGGTCAACGTCTGCACCATGGTGTTCGGCAATATGGGTAACGATTCCGGCACCGGCGTGGGCTTCACCCGCAACCCTGGCACCGGCGAAAACCAGATCTACGGCGAATACCTCACCAACGCCCAGGGCGAAGACGTGGTGGCCGGCATCCGCACCCCCAAGGCAATCGCCGAGATGGCCGAGGAAATGCCGGAAATCTACCGCCAGTTGCTGGAACTGCACGACCGTCTGGAAAAGCATTACCACGAAGTTCAGGATTTCGAATTCACCATCGAGAAGGGCCATCTCTACTGCTTGCAAACCCGCAACGGCAAGATGAACGCACACGCTTCGGTGCGCACTTCGGTGGAAATGTTCAACGAAGGGCTGATTACCAAGGATCAGGCTCTGCTGCGCATCCAGCCGGCGATGCTGGAACAAATGCTGGTGCCGCAGTTGTCGCCGGACTTCAAGGGCGCAGCGCTGGCCAAAGGCCTGCCAGCTTCGCCGGGCGCGGCTTCCGGGCTGATCGTTTTCGATGCCGATAGCGCCGAGACGCGCGGTCGTGCCGGCGAGAAGATCATTTTGGTGCGCGAGGAAACCAAGCCCGAGGACATCCACGGCTTCTTCGCCGCGCAGGGCATTCTCACTTCGCGCGGCGGCAAGACCTCGCACGCCGCCGTAGTGGCGCGCGGCATGGGCAAGCCATGCGTCTCCGGCTGCGAGCAGATCCACGTTGACGTCTTTGCACGTCGCGCCATCGTCGGCAGCGTGACCCTGCATGAGGGCGACATCATCACCATCGACGGCAGCACCGGCAACGTTTATGCCGGGACGGTACCGACGGTGGAACCGGAATTCTCCGAAGATCTGACCATCTTGCTGTCATGGGCCGACGATGTTTCGCGCCTGAAAGTGATGGCCAACGCCGACGCTCCCAAGGACGCTCAGCGCGCCCGCAACTTCGGCGCCATGGGGATCGGTCTGTGCCGTACCGAGCGCATGTTCAATGCCACCGACCGCTTGCCCATCGTGCAGGATATGATCCTGGCGGACACCCCGGAAGAGCGCCAAGCCGCGCTCGACCGCCTGTTCCCGATCCAGCGCGACGATTTCAAGGGGATTTTCAAGGCGATGGCCGGCCTGCCGGTGACGGTGCGCCTGCTCGATCCGCCGCTGCACGAATTCCTGCCGACTGCGGCGCAACTGGAAGTGGAAATTTCCCACCTCCACCACTTGCGCGACACCATCAAGGGGCTGGAAGAGCTGCCGGATACCCTGAAATTGCTCAATCCCAAGCTCTATCAGCAGTATTCCAGCGGCCTCGACAAGCTGATGATCGGCCTGGGCGAATTCAAGGATTCCCACCTGGAAGAGGACATCATCCACAAGAAGGAAAGAGTCCTGCACAAGGTCCGTGCACTGTCCGAAGTCAACCCGATGCTCGGTCATCGCGGCGTGCGTCTGGGGATAACCTATCCGGAAATCTACGTCATGCAGATCCGTGCCATTCTGGAAGCCGCCGCCGAGTGTGCCCAGGCCGGCATCGCCGTCCTGCCCGAGATCATGGTGCCGCAGCTGGCGACAGTGGAAGAACTCAAGCACATCCACAGCTACGTCGAGCAAATCCACGAGGAAGTGGAAGGCAAATTCCGAATCAAGCTCAACTTCAAGTTCGGCAGCATGATTGAAGTGGTGCGCGCCTGCGTGCGAGCCGCGCGCCTGGCCGAAACCGCCGAGTTCTTCTCGTTCGGCACCAACGATCTGACTCAGGCGACCTTCTCATTCTCCCGCGAAGATGCCGAGAACAAGTTCCTGCCGGATTACATGGAAACCGGAATTTTGCAGGACAATCCGTTCGAAGTGCTGGACATCAAGGGTGTCGGCGAATTGATGAAGATCGCCGTCAGCCTGGGTCGCCAGACCCGCCCCGACCTGAAGGTAGGTATCTGCGGGGAACACGGCGGCCATCCGGCGTCGATCGCGTTCTGCCATCACGTCGGCCTGACCTACGTATCCTGCTCCGGGCCGCGTGTGCCGATCGCCCGTTTGGCGGCGGCGCAGGCCAAGCTGCTGGAAAAGAGCTACGTAGCGGCGTAATTAGCCCCTGAGAGCAAGGGCGCGGAGGGGCAACCTTCCGCGCCCTTTTTTCATGGTGCGCGTCGTTACTGCTTCCCGAGGCAATATAGGGGAAACGCCCCATTCCCTTTGGCGAGCTTTTGATGAATAATCCTTCGTTTATCCGCACCGGCACCAAGGAATAGCCATGGGAAACGCCCCCTCGCAACAAGCGCCGAAAGGAACCGCAATCCTCGCCAGGGAAGCCCTGATCGAGATGGCGAAGGAAAGCGTTCCGCCCACCCCGGAAAATTACAAGAAATACTACGAACGTATTTCCGGAACCGCCTCTTCCGACGACCCCCATTTCCAGCCGTTGCTGCGTTTGCAGAACCAGATCCGCGGCGATGCTTCGCCGCATCTCGACGAATGGAAGGAAGCCATCGACGTGGCGCTGGCGCAGCGCGACTGGCGAGTGATCGAAGGCCTGATCCTGAAAATCATGCATACCGAGGTCGCCGCGCCGCCCCTGGCAGCCTGCGAGGCACCGGACAAGTGCAAGGTCTGCGCGGAGGTGCGTTCATTCAACGGCGTACTGTACGTGATGGAAAGCTTCGCCAAGAATCTCGAAGGACTGTTTCCCGAAAGTCCGGTGCTGAGCGGCCAGATCGAAATCGTCAAGGATCTGCTGGAACGCCCCCGTGACATGGAAAAGATGTTCAGCGCCAAGCGTGCCCTGGCTAAACTGGCGTCGCCCCAGCAAATCCAGAGCGAGCTGGGCGAGGCAAAGTCTTTCGCAAAAAACCTCGCCGACAACTATCTCGATCAGGTAGGACAAACAGGCAACGATGCCGGCGCCTTCATCCGCGAAGTGGAAGCAGGAAAAAGAGCTATCGAGGAAGCCAAGGATCAGGCCGCGCTGCTGGCTGCCAGCCAATCCCTGCTGTCACGCACCTCGGCGGTCCACGACAAGATGAAGGAAAACCACACCCGCCTGGAAAACGCCAAGATTTCCGTGCAAAGCGCCGATGAACGGATACGCGCGCTGGAAGACGAACTACAGATTGTCGGTGAAAAAGCCAAGCAGGATTACCTGACCGGGCTGCTCAACCGCCACGGCATGGACGAGCAATTGGAGAAGATGTTTGGCGAAGGCTGGGAAAGAGTCACCCTGGCCCTGCTCGACGTGGACGATTTCAACCGCATCATGAGCCATCAGGGCCAGCAGGCCGGCGATGACACCCTTAAGTTCCTCTCCGATGCCATTCGTGAAAGCGTCGGCAGCAAAGGCGTGCCGGCGCGGATAGGCGGCGAGGAATTCGTGATCGTGTTCGCCGGTTACGACGATGCCCAGGTCAAGGAGGAGATGGAGAAATTGCAGCGCCTGCTGACCCGCAAAATCTTCCTCGCCAGCACCGACAAGCAGGTGGTCACCTTCAGTGCCGGCGTGGCCCAGCGGGTCGAGGAAGAACCGCCCTCGGCAACCCTGGCGCGCGCCGACGAGGCCATGTACACGGCCAAGCGCAACGGCAAGAACCGGGTGGAAATCGCCGCCATTTTCTGACAAATTTCCTCTGGAAAAGCAGCGGAGAAAGATGTCATAATTACGCCATCTTCCATCCCGCCAAGACAGGGTTGGGAAAACACCACTAGAGAGCCTATTCAAGGCCAAATGAGAAGCGTAGGGGAATTATGCCTCTGCGCTTTTTTTTCGTCCCGAGCGGCGCGGAGTTGGACAGTAGTGAACCGTTAATTTTTTATTGCGAGCCTGATATGACCACACAGCACAATGCTTTTAGCGCCTTGCAGGAATTCCAGCCGGTTGCCGGCAAGACCGCCCAGTTCTATTCCCTGCCGCAACTCGAAAAAGCCGGGGTCGGCAAGATTTCCCGCCTGCCGGTGTCGATCCGCATCGTTCTGGAGTCCGTCCTGCGCAATCTCGACGGCGTGAAAATCACCGAAGACCACGTCCGCGAACTCGCCAACTGGACGCCGGGCGGCGAGCGTACCAACGAAATTCCTTTCGTGGTGGCGCGTATCGTCTTGCAGGATTTTACCGGCGTGCCGCTCCTGGCCGACCTCGCCGCGATGCGCGATGCCGCCGCGCAACTGGGCAAGGACGCCAAGCGCATCGAGCCGCTGGTGCCGGTCAATCTGGTGGTCGATCACTCGGTGCAGGTGGACGTGGCGAACAGCGTCGATGCCCTCCAGCGCAACATGGAAATCGAATTCCAGCGCAACGGCGAGCGCTATCAGTTCATGAAGTGGGGGATGCAGGCATTTGACACCTTCAAGGTCGTCCCGCCCGGCATCGGCATCGTTCATCAGGTCAATCTCGAATACCTGGCGCGCGGCGTGATCGCCAAAGAAGGCGTGTATTACCCGGACACGCTGGTCGGCACCGACTCGCACACCACCATGATTAACGGCATCGGCGTGGTCGGCTGGGGCGTCGGCGGCATTGAGGCGGAAGCCGGGATGCTCGGCCAGCCCGTGTACTTCCTCACCCCCGACGTGGTCGGCGTGAACCTCACCGGCAGCTTGCGCGAAGGTGTCACCGCCACCGACCTGGTGCTGACCATTACCGAAATGCTGCGTAAAGCCAAGGTGGTCGGCAAGTTCGTCGAATTCTTCGGCGCAGGCACGGCGGCATTGAGCCTGCCCAATCGCGCCACCATCGCCAACATGGCCCCGGAATACGGTGCCACCATGGGCTTCTTCCCAGTTGATGAAACCACCGTCGATTACCTCAAGGCCACCGGGCGCAGCGACGAGGAAGTCTCGGCTTTCCGCACCTACTTCCAGGCCCAAGGCCTGTTCGGCATCCCGAAAACGGGCGAAGTCGATTACACCACCGTGCTGGAACTCGATCTGGCCAGCATCGTGCCCAGCGTCGCCGGGCCCAAGCGCCCGCAAGACCGCATCGAGCTGGACAAGCTGAAAACCACCTTCAACGAGCTGTTCGCCAAACCCCTCGCGGAAGCCGGCTACGCCAAGCCCGCCGCCGACCTGCCCAAGCGCTTCCCGATCCAGAATGCCGCCAGGGACATCGGCCACGGCGACGTACTGATCGCCGCCATCACCTCCTGCACCAACACCTCCAACCCCGGCGTACTGCTCGCTGCCGGCCTGCTCGCCAAGAAGGCGGTCGCCAAAGGCTTGCAGGTCGATCCGAGCATCAAGACCTCGCTGGCTCCCGGCTCGCGGGTGGTGACCTCGTACCTGAAGAACGCCGGCTTGCAGGATGCCCTCGACCAACTGGGCTTTCGCGTGGTGGCCTATGGCTGCACCACCTGCATCGGCAACTCCGGCCCGCTCGACCCCCATATCGAGGAAGCGGTGGTATCCAACGACGTGATCGCCGCGTCGGTGCTGTCCGGCAACCGCAATTTCGAAGCCCGCGTGCACCAGAACATCAAGGCCAATTTCCTGATGTCGCCACCGCTGGTGGTGGCCTTCGCCATCGCCGGGCGCATCAACGTCGATATGGCGAGTGAGCCGCTGGGTAACGGCAGCGATGGCAAACCGGTGTTCCTCAAGGACATCTGGCCCACTCAGGGGGAAGTCGCGGAAGTCATGCGCTACGCCACCGATCCCGCCACCTACCGCGAACTGTACGCCGACTTCACCAAGGACAACCCGCTGTGGGATGCCGTCTCCAGCTCGTCCGGCGCCAATTACCAGTGGGACATCGGTTCTACTTATATCCAGGAGCCGCCGTTCTTCAAGGGCTTCTCGATGACTCCCGGCGCGGTCGGCAGCATCCGCGGCGCGCGCGCCATGGCGGTTTTCGGCGATTCCGTGACCACCGACCACATCAGCCCGGCAGGCTCGATCAAACCGAGTTCCCCGGCGGGCAAGTACCTTCAGGCCAACGGCGTGGCGGTGACGGATTTCAACAGCTACGGCTCGCGGCGCGGCAACCACGAAGTGATGATGCGCGGCACTTTCGCCAACGTGCGCATCAAGAACCTGATGATTCCCGGCTCGGAAGGCGGCATCACCCTGCACCAGCCCGACGGCGAACAGATGTTTATCTACGACGCCGCCATGCAATACCAGCTCGACAACGTGCCGCTCGCCATTTTCGCCGGCGAGGAATACGGCACCGGCTCGTCGCGCGACTGGGCGGCCAAGGGCACGCAATTGCTGGGCGTCAAATTCGTCATCGCCAAGAGCTTCGAGCGCATCCACCGCTCCAACCTGGTCGGGATGGGCATCGTCCCCTGCCAGTTCAAGGGTGGCGACAGCGCGCAAAGCCTGGGGATCAGCGGCAACGAGAGCTTCGACCTGCTGGGTCTCGACGGCGAAGTCAAACCACAACAGGACGGCACCCTGGTGATCCACCGCGCCGACGGCTCGACCCAGGAAGTGACGGTCACGGTGCGCATCGACACCCCGGCGGAAGTCGATTACTTCCGCCACGGCGGGATTCTGCCCTACGTGCTGCGCCAGTTGATGGCCTGATATCGGCGGTTTTCAAGTGAAACGCCGCTACCCGAGATGGATAGCGGCGTTTTTTTTCGGGGCTAATTTAAGAAGGGCAATTTCGCTGCCCCGACGGGTAGTCTTCCTGGGGAAGCGCACAAAGCTCCGGGGAGCGAATCAGGCAGCGGATTCGCCGCAGGCCCGCAGAGGTTGCGCGCCGTAGACGCACACGAACAGCATGGCACGATTATCGATTTTCATCAGGCTCGCGTAAGCCTTGGTAGCCGACGGCGAAATGGATTCGTGCATTTGCAGGGTGACTTCCTTGAGGTAACCGGCATGATGGACGTCGGAGATGATTTCCTTGAGCGGCTGGTGGAAAATCCCGGAAAAATTCATGCCGCGCAGTTGTTCGGGAGAAAACCCGAAACACGTCTGGGCAAGGGAACTGACGTGGTAGATGTTGCCGCTTTCCGGATCGACAAGAAGATTGAACACGTTGTCGAGATTGCTCATTTCGAACTCCCAAGCGCTTAGAAAAAAATGGGGCACCGAAAAGGTGCCCCGAAGTTTTCACCATTGGAGGAGTGAAAAACCTGATGTCCGTATCTGCTTACACTAGTACCCAACCACAGATGATGACTTGGGAGCAACGATACTCCCGTCAATGACTCCCCGGAATCAGGGGGGAGCGGTTAAGGTTCTGAGTGGGCAGATGGAAATTCACTAGGGGAATAGATGGCCTGGTAAGGGGTTCCCCTAGCAGACAGGCGATCAGGTTTCGTTTTCTACCCATTGGACGGCGAACCGCACCAGTTCGGCGGCGGTCTTGAGAGCCAGCTTGTCCTTGATGTTGGCGCGGTGGGCTTCGATGGTCTTGACGCTACGCTTGAGTTCGCGGGCGATTTCCCCGGTGCCGAAGCCTTGGCCGATCATGCGCAGAATTTCCAGTTCGCGGTTGCTCAGGGTGGCGACCGGCGAGGCATTTTCTTCGGGACGATTGTCGATCAGACGCTGCAACATGCGCGAACGCATCTTGTCGCTGACGTAGATATCCCCTTTCAAAATCTGGCGCAAGGCGGTAAGGATTTTTTCGGTGGCTTCCTGCTTCATGATGTAGCCGCGCGCACCGGCTCGCAGGGCGCGCTCGGCATACAACGACTCGTCGTGCATGGACATCACCAGTACGGGAACTTCGTAACCCCGCTGGCGCAGCATTTGCAGAAGCTCGATGCCGGAAACGCCGGTCAGGGAGATATCCACGATAGCGACATCGTGTTTGCAAGTACGGAACTTTTCCATGGCTTCGTCGGCGTCGCCTGCTTCGCAGCACACCAGCAGGTCGTTCTCCTGGTTGATGAGTTGGGCAATGCCCTGACGCACGATGGGATGATCGTCAACGATGAGGATTTGGTATTTTCCGGCAGATTCCATTATTGGCCCAATACTGAAAGTGTCGTGCCTTGAGATGCATTTTTGCGTATCTCCAGCGCGGCACCGATCATTTTCGCACGATAGTGCATGATGTGCATACCCATCCCGTTGTCATTTTTTGTCCCGTCGCTATCCAGCCCGATGCCGTTGTCGGCGATGGTCAACAGCGGCTGGGCGCCGACATTGGCGAGTTCGATGAAGATTTGCCCGGCGCGACTGTGCTTGACCGCGTTGTTTACCGCCTCCTGGGCAATGCGGTATAGATTGATCGCCACCACGTTGTCGTGCACCAGCACCGGCTCGTCGCAGCGGAATACGCATTCCACGCCATATAGGCGCTGGGTGTTGGCAGCCAGTTGTTCGAGCGCGGCCATCAGGCCGTTGGCCTCCAGTTCGACGGGGAACAGGCCGCGTGCCAGCAACCGGGTTTTTGCCACTGCCTGATTGACCAACTGGACGATTTCCTCGGCATCGGTTTTCTCATCGAGAGCTTTGGCCCCCAGCTTCTGTTCCAGCACCTTGCACAGGAAGGCGATACCGGTGAGATGCTGGCCCAGACCATCGTGGAGTTCTTGGCCGATACGTTTCTGCTCTTCTTCGCTGACGTGGATGATTTCCTTTTCCAAGCGACGGCGCTCGGAAATTTCCGCGTTCAATTCCAGGTTCTTTTCGGCCAGCGCGCGGGTACGTTCGATGACCCGGATCTCCAATTCGTCGCGCGCCACGCGGAGTTCTTCCTCGGCCAGTTTGCGGGCGGTGATATCCAGCATTACCCCCACCAGGCCGGCTGTCTGGCCTTGGGCGTCGCTGAATACCGACTTGTAGAACAAAATATCGTGGCGGATATCATCATCGAAAAGGACTTCGGCTTCATAAGCCTGGAGTCCACCCCGCCCCAGCAACTCCAGATCTTTTTGGTGGTAAGTGGCCGCCAGATCGCCCGGACTCAGGTCGTAGACCAACTTGCCGATTATCTCGGCAGCGGGTTTTCCCAGCGAGGTCTCGAAAGCTTTGTTGCACCCCAGGTAGCGCCCCGTGGTGTCTTTGAAAAACACCGGGTTGGGAATCGCGTCGATAAGGGTCTGGACGAAATGCACCTGCTCTTTGAGGGCGCTCTCGATTTTCTTGCGTGCGCTGATATCCTGCATGACAACCACCACGGAGCGGTCGTTGGAGCCGGGAATCATGGCGACGGCGATTTCCACTTCGCGGTTTTCCCCGCCCTTGGTGACGATGGCGATTTCGTAGCGGTTTTCGAACTGCTCGCCGGCAACGCGGCGCAAATGCCGCTCCATCACCTTGTCCCGGTAATCGGGGTGGGTCAGTTCGATGAAGGAGGACATGTTGCACAATTCCTGGTCATCGTAGCCGGTGATATGGTGGAGCGCCTCGTTGGAATAGACGATGCGCCGATTGTCGATGATGAACAGCCCCTCGCCGATGTCCGATTGGGCTTTCAGCAACCCTTGGTAAAGGTCGCGCTGTTCGCGCAGGTTTTTCTCGACCGATTGGCGGGTGGCGATTTCCTCGCGCAGCCGCGAGGGCTTGGCGAACAGCCAGACCAGCAGCCCCGCCACCAAGGCGAGCAAGATTCCGCCTTCGCGCAACCAGCGCCCTCCCGGGGTTTGCCAGCCATCCTTGCGGGTGGCCGCGACTTGCCAGGAACCGCCGGGCAAGGTGACGTCGAGAAACACCGAATCCGGCGCGAATACTTGCTCCTCACCCCAGAAAACCGGGCCTTCCGCCCCGCTGCCATCCTTGCCGCGCAGGGCGAATTGATAGATGGGGTTATTCTGGTCGAGTCCGGCTTCCCGGATGAACGTTTCCTGATCGATCACAATCGACGCCAATCCCCAGTAGCGCCCGTCGTCGCGATAAATCGGGGTACGGCTGACGATGGCCACCCCGCCGACCGCAACCATCTCAAACGGCCCCGCCACCACCGTAATGCGGGTATCGATGGCACGTTGTGCAGCCGATTTCAGGAGGGGATGATCAAGCAGCCTGGTTCCCAGGAGCACTTGGTTTCCCGCCAAGGGATAGATGTGACTGACGACGCTGTCGCGCGCCAGTTGGATACTGCGAACGCCGGGCTGCTGCCTGAGCAGCGTTGCCGCGAAATGCTGGAAATCCTCTTGGGTGAATTCCGGATCGTGAATCACGAAAGCGATCAACCCTCGCCCCAGAAACAATCGTGAATTCAGCGAGCTTTCCAGACGCGCCCGCACCAGGCTGAGTTGATTGAGTGCCTCGGCACGGCGCATCTGATAGCGGTTTTCCTGCTCCAAGCGATCCAGGCTGAAAACCAGGGTAAGAATGCCGGACGCCGTCAGCAAAGCGGCGGCGATAGCAATAAAGCGGCGGTGAATCATGGATGGCGGGCAGGTTGGATTATTCTGGGCAAACTCTATCACGCAAGCTGGGAAGCCCCCATAGGGATTACCCCTAGCACGCTATAATCCCTATCCTATGAAAAACCTCATTGATCTCCGTACCCTGACCCAGCTTCCCGACGAGCTCGCGCAGCGCGTCTACACCTCGCGCCTGCTCGGCGGCGACCACAGCATGGTCATGCACGGCGGCGGCAACACCTCGCTAAAAGTCGTCGAAGACGGCGAGGAAATCCTCTACGTCAAGGGCAGCGGCAGCGACCTCGGTCTGGTCGAAACCGCCGATTTCGCGCCAGTGCGGCTCGTCCCGGTGCGGCGCCTGATAGAGCTGAAAGAGCTCGGCAACGACGCCATGATCGCCGCCTTCCGGGCAGCCCTGAAACACCCCCACGCCCCCCGTCCCTCCATCGAAACCCTGCTCCATGCCGTGCTGCCCTTCAAATGGGTCGAACACACCCATGCCGACGCCGTGCTGGCGGTAGCCGATACGCCGCATGGCGCGGATCACCTGCGGGCCGCGTTGGGCGACGCCGTGGTGATCGTCCCCTACCGTCATTCGGGTTTCGAACTGGCGAAATGCTGCCACCAGGTTTTCACTCGCGACGCGACTGCCAAAACCATCGGCATGGTGCTGCTTCACCACGGCATCTTCGCCTTCGGCAACAGCGCGGCGGAATCCTACGGCAACATGATCGAACTGGTGGGCCGTGCCGAGGATTATCTGAAAAGCCACGCCGCTTGGGACATCCCGACGGAAAGCCGCGCCCTGCCACCCGCCGAGATTCATGAATTCGCCGCCCTGCGCCGCGATATCTCGCGAGCCGCCGGTGCACCGCTGTTGCTGCGCCAGACCGGCGACCCGCTGGGACTGGCCTACGCGCGCCGCCCCGACCTCGCGGAGATTTCCCAGCAAGGCCCGGCCACCCCGCATCACGCGGTATTCGCCAAGCGCGTCGCCCTGCTGGGGCGCGACGCTACAGGTTTCGCATCAGTCTATGCCCGCTACCTCGCCGACCATGCTCCCGCAACGCCAGCTTGGCTGCCAGACCCCGCACCGCGGGTGATGTTCGACCCCGAATGGGGGCTGAGCGTCGCTGCAGTCAACGCCCAATACGCCGATACTGCCGCCGAAATCGCCCACCACGCCATGGAAATCGCCTGGCGCGCCCAAGCGCTGGAACGCTACACCTCCCTGCCGCCCCGCGAAGTGCTGGCGGCAGAAATCGACTATGGCGGCTTCGAACTCAAAATACGCCGCGCCGCTCCGCTGTCCGGAGAAGTCGCGCTGGTTGCCGGCGCGCTGGCAAGACGGGATGAAATCGCCGATTTGCTGGAGCAAGGCGCGGCAGTGATCGGTCTGGATGAAGGCGAACAGGTCGCGGCACTGTTCGCCTCGCCGGCCTACCTGGGGTTCAGCGATGTAAAAAATGCCTTGTCGCGAGGAATACACCAATTTGGCGGCATCGACCGGCTGCTTGGCGGCAATGAGCGCCTGGAAGCACTGTGCCGGCCCTTGCTGGCACTGTCTCCTGTCACGCGCGGGCACTGACAGGGGGTTTGACCCGGCAATACACGTTGGATGAACTCGCTTCGGCGCGCCTGTTCCAACCTTCAGGGACTTGCGAGGGGCAGAATCGTGAAACAGGCACAAGGAGTTATGACTCCGCTGATTGGTGCGCAAATTTTTGTGGGATATGGCTTGGGCGCGAGTTTGGCCGAGAGCTATGCGGAAATGACCAAAGGCAACCGACTGATGCGGGTATTCAACGTCGAATAGACCCAGCAAGCGCATCGTTCGAGTAACCCGCGAGCGATGCGCTTCCTTCGTCGGCACATCCTGCCGGCGCTGCGCAACTCCGCCGGCCACGCCGTGGAAGGCGGATGCGGACAGTGGCGGACAAGGGCTACCCCCCCCCCC